>Ga0302275_10000067_pt1 | contig 108547 bp, 93 predicted proteins | sample III_Bog_N2_2_FD_200229 | JGI IMG/M metagenome (GOLD analysis project Ga0302275, IMG submission 200229) | Peat permafrost microbial communities from Stordalen Mire near Abisko, Sweden - III_Bog_N2_2 | ecosystem: Environmental > Terrestrial > Soil > Wetlands > Peat | place: Sweden: Abisko... | reverse complement strand
GTGCCGTTGAGCTGGGTGGCGGTGGCCATGACATCAACGCGGCTGCTGCCACCGGCCCGGCGGCCGGACTTGCAATGCTGGATCGTGTAATAGGCGATGTTGCTGGCGGTGACCTTGCCGAGCTTCCCTTGCTGTTCCACACGGTCAATCATGCGGGCGGCCATGACGGTGGCGTCCTGGACCAGTTCTTGGGGATCTTCGGCGCCGACGCAATTGACGTTGCGCGGGATGGCGGAGCGGAGACGGGGGACAACTTCTTCCTGTAGGATCCAACCGGCTTGAGGGGACATAATAATTCCTTTTGGTGAGGGGTTGAAACGACAAATCCCCCGGACAGAATTGCCCGGGGGACTGACAGAGACGGAGGTCTCTACCAAAGATTTATCACACCAAAAGGGAGGCTGTTGCAGAGAAGGCGACGGTTATCGGCGGTAACCACTTCAGAGGTGCTGCGCCTGTAGAGCACAAATGCGTGCGGGCTCATGGTTAGTCAAATTTTCGACGAGGGTTAGGGTATATTTCTGAAGCCTGAATTAAATCAACATAAAAGCTGATGACTAGACTTTCTTCGTACGTGCTAGTTTTTGTGCTAGATTCGACCTTTTTTAGAGACCCTAGTTGTTGTCGTGAAAATTGATAAAAATCTGGATTCTGTTCAATAATTGAAATGGTATTATGATTTGCAATGGATGACGCTGAAACTGGCTGAAATTGGCATATTCACAATTTTGAGTCTAGCGCGTCTGCCAATTCCGCCACATCGGCAACCAATTAAATCAACGTATTTTTGGATTTCCGATTTCACCCATGGAGGCTGCAATCGCCATCCCAGAACGTCAGAACCTGACCTGACATTCACCAACCGGAATCGGAACGAAACCTTGTCGACAAACCTTCCACGGCGTTTTTTCCCAAAGTTCCGTGCCGGTTTGCAATACGTTAGTAACGGCAAACACTATGGCAGAATTCGACTCAACGGCAAGTTGATTCGAGTTAACTTCAATCCCTCCGTTTGTGTCGGCGGCCTTGCGGTGCGGCCTATAACCGGCCACGTCCCGAATTTTCAGCAGCAGCTGACCAGCCGCAACCGAGGGCTTTGACCAGATTAACCGCCGTCACCAAACGCGCGCCTTGCAACTGGACGGCGTTGCGCTCCTGATTCAAGGCTTCGGTTTGCGCCGTCGCCACGTCGAGATAAGTCACCAGCCCGGCCGAATAACGATTATTGGCAATTTCCAGGGCGTGCTGCGCGGCGGTGACCGCGGCATTTTCCGAATTCCATTCCAAGGCGAGCAGCCGTTGTGCTGCGAGTTCATCGGCCACCTCGCCGAACGCGCTTAGCACGGTCGCGCGATAATTGGCGACCGTTTCATCGTAAGCGGCGCGGGCGACGGCGAGATTCGCCCGGTTCAAACCGCCGGTGAACAAGGGCAATTCAAGGGCCGGACCGACGGACCAGAAGCGGCTCGGCCAGTTGAACCACGAGCTAAAACTGACCGATTGAAAGCCCGCGAGGCCGTCAAATTTCACCGTCGGAAAAAACGCGGCTTTGGCCACGCCGATGTCCGCGTTGGCGGCGGCCATGCGGCGCTCGGCCGCGGCGATGTCCGGACGATGTTCCAGCAATTCGCTGGGCAAACTGGGCGGCACGCCGGGAACCGTGGACTTGGCGGCATTGGTCGCAATGGCAAAATTTATTGGCGACTGGCCGCACAAAATCGCCAGCGCATGCAGCGTTTGCTCGCGGCGCAATTCGAGGTCCGGCAACTGCACTTCGGCAACGTGCAGCTGCGCGGCCGCCTGCGCGACGTCGAGATCAGTTACGATGCCGCCGCGCCGCCGGTTTTGGGTCAGGTCGAGGGAACGCTGATACGCGACGATCGTGTTGGCGACCAGGTTGTATTCCTCATTCAAGGTCAGCGCGTCAAAATAATCGCTGGCCACTTCGGCGGCCACGGCCAACCGGGCGGATTGAAAATCATCCACGCTGGCGGTGTAACGCGCATGCGCCGCTTCCGACTTGCGGCGGACGCGCCCCCACAAATCCATTTCCCAGCCCAGATAAATCGGTGCGGTAAATGTATCATAGGTGTGCGACGCCCCGGCAGGCTGCCCCGACTGTGGCTGGTTGACACTCGTGCGCTGGCGGGTAATGTCGCCATTGGACGTGCCGCCGGCCGTAAGTTGCGGGAAAAATTCCGAACGCGTGGCGGCCACCAGATCGCGGGCCTGCTCAAAACGCGCGGCCGCGGCGACTAGATTTTGATTGTTCGTGAGCGCCAAGGTTTCCAGCCGGTTCAATTCCGCGTCGCCAAACATCCGCCACCAATCGCCGCGCGGCAAATGGGCGGACGGCTCGGCGATTTTCCAAAGCGTGGCGTTCGTCGGATTGTGGTCGCTGAATTTTTCCGGCAACGGCTGGGCGGGCAGGGGCGCGGCGCGGTGATAATCCGGCCCGACAGCGCAGCCCGTCAGGGCAGCCGCAACAATTCCGATGAAAACAAAATTTTTCATGGCACCGAATTGGTGGTCGCCGGCGGCGCGATTTGCACGCTCATGCCGTCGGCGATGGAATCCGGCGGATTGACGATGGCGCGGTCGTTCGCATCCAGTCCGCTCAAGATTTCGACGAAGCTGCCGAAATCGCGGCCAATTTTGATCGAGCGCATCTGCACTTTGTTGTCGCTGCCAACCACCGCGACTTGTGATCCCTGCGCACGAAACACCAGCGCATTGTCCGCCAGCGTCAGCCCGTGCGCGTCGGCGACTTCGGTAAAGCGTACTTGCGCGTAGCTGCCGGCCAGAATTTCGCCGCTGGGGTTGGGCACCTGCAATTCCACCAGCAGCGTGCGTGAACTCGGTTCCACCGCGCCCGCCGTCCGCGTGACTTTGGCGTCGAAAACGCGGCCCGGCAATTCTTGAAACGTCAGCTCGGCTTTCTGGCCGGGCGCGATGACGTGAACGAGCGGCTGCGGCACGCGCACATAAACCCGCAGCGGATTGGTCTGCGCCACGCGGAACAATTCCGGCCCGCTGTCGGCGGCGATGAGCTGCCCGATGTCCGTGTTGCGCAGCGTGATCGTGCCGTCGAACGGCGCGGTGACGTGATCGAATTTCTTCAAATCGTTCAGGCGCTGGAAATTGGCGCGGGCCGCCTCGACGTTCGCCTGCTTCAAAGTGTAGTCGGCCGTTTTTTCCGCCGTTTCCTGTTCGCTGACGCTGGCGGTCTTGAGCAAATTCGTCCAGCGGTCGGCGGTGGTTTTGGCCAGGTCCAGCGCGGCTTGCGCCTGGTCCAATTCCGCCTTGGCCTGCGCGATTTGCTGATCGAGTTCGGGCGTGTCAATTTCCGCGAGCACCTGGCCGTTGGTGACGGTTTCGCCGATGTCCACAAACCAGTTCTTCAAATAGCCGCTGGCCCGCGCGTGAATCGAAGCCTGCATATAGGCCTGAACTTCCGCCGGCAACGGCGTGCCCAGATCCGCCTGGGCGGCAACCGGCGAAACGACATCCACCGTCGGAATGGAATCCGCGCGCGTCTCCGCGACCAATTTGCGACTGTGAAGCCAGCGCGGCATGAAACCAATGAGCAGGCCGAGGAGCACCAGCACGATCACAATTTCGGCGATGCGTCGCAACCGGACGGGCGGTGCGGAAGAAGGTGAATTTGAATTCATGGCATTAAGTTGTTTTGACGGGCGCATGTTGATGATGCCGGTGCATGAAACTGAAAACAATCGGCACAAAAAACAGCGTGGCGATGGTGGCGAAAACCAGTCCGCCGATCACCGCGCGGCCGAGCGGCGCGTTTTGTTCGCCGCCTTCGCCGAGGCCGAGGCTCATGGGCAACATGCCGATGACCATCGCGAGCGCCGTCATCAATACCGGGCGGATGCGGCCGACGCCGGCTTCGAGCGCGGCCGCAATTGGATCGAGCCCGCGCTGCAAATTTTCCCGCGCGAACGTCACCACCAAAACGGAGTTTGCCGTGGCCACGCCCATGCTCATGATAGCGCCCATTAGCGCGGGCACGCTCAGCGTGGTCTGGCACAAAAACAATCCCCACACGACGCCGGCCAGCGCGGCCGGCAGCGCGGTGATGATGATGAACGGATCAAGCCAGTTTTGGAAATTGATCACGAGCAGGAAATAAATCAGGACAATCGCGCCCACCAAGCCGACGGCCAGCCCGAGAAAACTGGACCGCATGGTTTCAGCCTGGCCGCGCACCACGATGCTGCCGCCGCGCGGCAGATCTTTTTTGACCTTTTCCACCAGCGGTTGCAGGTCGCCTAGCACGCCGCCAAGATCGCGCCCGTCCACATTTCCGAAAACATCAATGACCGGCATGATGTTATAGTGCGAGACGACCGGCGCGACGTTCACGCGTGAAATTCCTGCCAGATTTTCGAGAATCTGCGCGTTGTTCGCGCCGCTCGCGCCCGGCAGGCTGGCGCTGATCGGCATCGCGTTGAGCTGCTGCACGGAATCCATCGCGTATTCCGTCGCGCGGACGTTGATGAGATATTGCACGCCGATTTTCGGGTCAATCCAGTAGGCCGGCTGCACCTGGCTGCTGCCGCTCAAGCCGAGCAGCACGGAATTGGCGACATTTTGTTCCGTCAGGCCGAGATCCGCCGCCTTGGAGCGGTCCACGGAAATGCGGAACTGCGGCCAGTTATCCGGCTGCTGCACGCGCACGTCCGTCGTCCCGGGAATTTTTTTGATCTGTTCGGCAAGTTGCACGGCCAGGGCGCGGCTGGCGACTTGATTGCGGCCGACGATTTGCACGTCGAACGGCGCGGGCAGGCCGAAATTCAGCGTCTGGCTCACGATGTCCGCGGGCAGAAAGTAAAAAGTGGTGCCGGGAAATTCGCGATTCAACCGCTCGCGCAACTGGCGGACATAATTCTGCGTCGGCGCGTGACCGGGCTTGAGCTGCACCAAAATATCCGCGTCCGCCGGGCCGATGACGCCGCTGGTATTGTAGCTCAAATTGATTGAGGAATTCGGAATGCCGATGTTGTCCAGGATTCCGGCGATTTCGCGCGACGGAATTTCCGCGCGGATGGCGTGATTGATTTGATCGGCCAGCCGCTCGGTTTCCTCAATGCGCGTGCCGGTGCGGGCCCGCATGTGCAGCAAAAATTGTCCGGCATCCACGGAGGGGAAAAAATCCCGGCCAAGCGCCTGCGTCAGCAGCCACGATGCGACGCAGAACAAGAGAAAGAAAATTGCAAACGATTGGCGATGTTCAAAACAGCTTTTCAGCAGCGCGCGATAACGGTGGCGAAAACGGTCAAAACCGTTTTCAAACGCGCGCTGCAAAGTGACAAACGGCCGCAGCCAGATCGGAACGCTCGCCTCGTCAATGTGTTCGCCGTGCAGTTTCATGTTGCGGTAAAACCACATCACCAGCGTCGGCACGAGCGTGCGCGAAAGTACATAGCTGGCGAGCATCGCGAACACCACGGCTTCTGCCAGCGGCACGAACAGGAAGCGCGCCACGCCGGTCAGAAAAAACATCGGCACGAACACGATGCAAATGCAGAGCGTCGAAACGAATGCCGGCAGCGCGATTTCCTGCGAGCCAACGACAATGGCGTCTTCCAATTTTTCACCCGCCGCCATGTGGCGATGAATGTTTTCAATCGCCACCGTGGCGTCGTCCACCAGAATACCGACCGCCAGCGCGAGTCCGCCGAGCGTCATCAAATTGATCGTCTCGCCGAGCGCGCTCAAAGCGGCGATGGAGCACAGAACCGAGAGCGGAATGGAAAGCGCAATGATGATGGTGCTGCGCCACGAGCCGAGAAATAGCAAAATCATCAACGCCGTCAGCGCGGCGGCTATCGCGCCTTCGCGCAAAACGCCGCTGATGGCCGCGCGCACAAACAAGGATTGGTCGGCAAATTCCTGGACGTGTAAATCTGAAGTCACCGTGGCCATGACGCGCGGCAGAGCGGCCTTGATGTCGCGCACGACATCTAGCGTCGAGGCGGAGCCGGCCTTCATGACCGTCAGCAGGGCGCCGCGCACGCCGTCCTGCCGGACGGCATTTTGCTGTGGCGTGAAGCCGTCGTGAACTTGCGCCACGTCGCTCAAGTAAATCGTCGCGCCGTTCATCACTTTGATGGGCAGCCGATTCAAATCTTCAATCAGGCGCGGATTCGAATCCACCGAAACATCATATTCGGTGCCCCCGATTTTCGTGGTGCCGCTGGGCAGAATCAGATTTTGCGCGTTGATGGCGTTGACGACATCCTGCGCGATCAGATTTTTCGCCTTCAGCGCCGGCAGGCTCAAATCCACGGCGACGACGCGCGATTTGCCGCCGTAAGGCCACGGGATCATCGCGCCGCGCGTGCTTGCCAGGCCGATGCGGACCTGGTTGGCGGTCACGTCAAAAAGCTGCTGCTCGGACATTTTGGGGCTGCTGAAACTGTATTGCAAAATCGGCACCGTGGAGGCGTTGTATTGGATTACCAGCGGCGGCGTCATGCCCGGCGGCATCTGTTTCAAAACCGTCTGCGCCGAGGCGGTGATTTGCGCGACGGCGGCATCCACTGACGCGCCGGGCTGCAGAAAAACTTTTACAATCGAAATGCCATTGTAGGAAGTGGACTCGATGTGCTCGATATTGTTGACCGTCACCGTGAGCGCGCGCTCGTGCGTGTAAGTGATGCGCTGCTCGAACTGCTGGGAATCGAGGCCGGCATATTGCCAGATGACGCTGACAACTGGAATGTTGATGGCCGGAAAAATATCCGTCGGCGTCCGCAACAAAATGAGCGGTGTCAGCAAAACCAGCAGCAGTGCGGCCACCACGAAAGTGTAAGGCCGGCGCAGGGCTAACAAGACAATCCACATAAAGCTATTTCAAAAAATCAGTGTTTGGTGTGAACTGCGCGTCATTTCGCTGGGCCTTTAGGTATTTTTGCGCCGATCAACGCGAACAAGCCGGTTTCCAGGTGGCTGAGAATTTTAAGGTCGTTGTAAATTTTGGCGCGCAGCAACAGCCCGACCACAAAAGCGTGCACCAGCTTGGCCTTGGTTTGCGGATCGCCCGGCGCGGCGCTTCCGTCCGTTATCGCGTCGGCAATGGCTCCCGACAGATATTTGACGAAGCGGTCGATCAGCGCCTGGGTTTCCAGCCGGACTTTTTTGTCCTGGGTCGCCAGTTCGCCGCCGACGCTGGTGTAAGGGCAGCCGCAAACCTGGCGGTATGTTTGAAACCGCTGCTTCTGGTTTTTCCGGACATAGTCGCACCAGGCGCGCAACCGTTGCAGTGGCGGCTTTTTCTGGGAAAAAATGCGCTCGTAGTCCGGCTGCTTCAAAAGCCAATGCTCTTCGTAGGCGGCGACGACCAGATCGGTCTTGGTTTTGAAGAAATAATAAAAACTGCCTTTGTTGACTCCGGCGCGCTGGCAGATCTGCTCCACGCCGACCGAGCCGTAGCTGCTCTCGTGGATGAGATCAAAAGCCACGGACAAAAGTTTTTCTCTGGCGTCACTGGTGCGTCCCATAGTTTTTGGCGCGCGCATGCACGCGCGAAAGCCACAATAACTTATTTATACAACCGGTCAACTATTATTTAAGGCCAAAGAGTTGTTGTGGCGGCGGCAGCGCCGCAGCCCGCGGTTGAGAGTCTGTGATAAGGCCGTAACGGCACCCCCAAAATGCTTTGTTTCGACCGGGTAAAACCGGGGCGACCTAAAGTCCGGTTTTGAGTCAATTGCCCCGGCGATGCCGCGCCGCCGCCGACTTTTTTCCGCGGCCTGGGCGGAGTGGCGGCGGGAGGTGCAAGAATTGGCCGGCCCAGTGTGGCCTAGCCGGCGGTATTGTTTGGCGCGGCGGCAGCCAAGGCCGGGTGACCGCCGAGGGCCAGTAAATTACCACGCGACCCCGGATGTGTGATAACCAGATGAACTAACCGGAAGGCGCAAGCAATCTTCCGGCTGTCTCGCCATCCCAAATTCGACTGCATTGACGTTGCGATTTTGCGGCAGTAACTTTCCCCCATGATTGATGTCGCAGAAATGCAGCCGCGCGCGGCGATGGCCAAAAAGCAGTTTGACCCGCTGGCGAAGGAAATATATACGCTCAAAAAACAGCTCAACGCCGTCATCCTCGCGCATAATTATCAGGTGCCGGAAATTCAGGACGTGGCGGATTTTGTGGGCGATTCGCTCGGGCTGGCGCAGCAGGCGGCGAAGACGGACGCGGATGTGATCGTGTTCTGCGGCGTGCATTTCATGGCGGAAACGGCGAAGATTTTGAACCCGAACAAAATTGTGGTGCTCCCGGACAAGGATGCCGGCTGTTCGCTGGAAGAAAGTTGTCCGGCGGAAAAACTCGCGGCCCTGCAAAAAACGAATCCGAATTTCTGGACAATTGCCTACATCAATTGCAGCGCGGCGGTGAAGGCGCTGTGTGACGTGATCGTAACGAGCGGCAATGCGGAAAAAATCGTCAACGCCGCGCCGAAAGACCGCGACCTGCTGTTTGTGCCGGATGAGAATCTTGGTCAGTGGGTGATGGAGCAGACCGGCCGGCCAATGACGTTGTGGCAGGGGAATTGTTATGCGCACGTTGAGTTTCAGCGCGAGCAGGTGCTGGCGGCGAAGAAACAATTTCCTGACGCGAAGATCGTGGTTCACCCGGAAAGTCTGCGCGCGGTGCGCGATCTGGCGGACGCGGTTTGCTCGACGGAAAAGATGATCACGTTTTGCAAAAATGATCCGGCGAAGCGGTTCGTCATCGTGACGGAGTCGGGCATTATTCATCGGCTGCAGCGGGAATGTCCGGGCAAAGAGTTTCTCTGCGCGCCGACCTTTGACGCGCTGCGGGTGCCGACGGATCATTGCCGTTGCAGCGAATGCAAATTCATGAAGCTAAATACGCTCGAAAAAGTGCGCGACTGCATGAAGAAACTATCGCCGTGCGTGGAATTGCCGCCGGAAATCATCAAACGCGCGCGGCTGCCGATTGAGCGGATGCTGGAGATTTCGGCCCAACCAATGGAGAACGCAGGTTGAGGATCCAGCCAAGCCGGGCAGCGGCGATTGATTCCCCCGCCATTTTCATTGGCGACGCTTTGATGGTTGCAGTCCGTCTGGTTTGTAACCCAATCGTAACATATCCGCCACATGGATGTAACAGCGTGGTTTCATTCTGGAGGCGCATTTGAAACCAATCACCATGAAAAAAACAACCTTGCGAAAAAATAATTCCAAGACAAAAATGGCATTTTTTGCGGGCGCGGCGTTGCTGGCTTCACTGGCCACGTCGGTGCGGGCGCAATCCTCGGACGCATTGATTGACAAGCTGGTTGAAAAGGGAATTTTGACCGCCAATGAGGCGAAGGATCTGCGCGACGAGGCGGACAATGATTTTAAGACGGCATTTCAGACCAAGACCGGTATGCCGGACTGGGTGACGGGCTACAAATTGGGTGGTGACTTTCGCGGTCGTTTCGACCAGATCACGAGCGGCAACGCCTTGAACGAAGACCGGACGCGGCTGCGTTACCGGATTCGCTTCGGGCTGACGGCAAGTTTGCTGGATAATCTGGAGGCGGGTTTTCGTCTCGGCAGCGGTGATCCCAAGGGAGTTGGTAGTTCGAGCGCGGCGGGAAATCCGTTGTCCGCCAACAGTACGATGCAGGATAATGCGAGCAAAAAGATGGTCTATATTGACACCGCCTACGGCAAGTGGACGATCCTTGGCGCGGGTGACTGGCTGCTGGCGGCGACCATTGGCAAGATGGATAATCCGTTCAGTTTCACGCCGATGGTGTTTGATCCCGATTTGACGCCGGAAGGCGGGGCGATCACCGGTGGCTACACCATCAATGACAAGCATTCCATAGCTTTCGCCAGCGCGGCGTTTGTGTTGGATGAGGAATCGGGTACCACGCATGATCCCTTCATGTATGGCGGCCAGGTTTTGTGGAATGCCAAGTGGACGCCGAAGTGGGCCAGCACGGTCGGTTTGGGCGCTTTTCAAATCGTCAGCCCGGAACAGTTGACCGCCGGCGTGAATGTGCCGGGTGTGAACCAGGGCAACACCCGCTATGGCAGTGGTAAATATAACTATGTGGGTGCGCCGGTGGGTGCGCCGGTTTATAATTTCACGCCCGTCATCGCTGACGCCAGCGTGACCTACTCGCTCGACAGCTTTCCGTTTTATGCCGGGGCGTTTCCGATCAAGGTTGCCGGTGAATACATAAACAACCCGGGCGCACCCAGCAACAACAACGGCTACTGGGCGGGCATCACCTTCGGCAAATCCGGCACGAAGAGAACCTGGGACGTTACCTACCGTTACGAATACCTCGAGGCCGACGCCTGGTATGACCAGTTGGTGGATGATGACAACGGCGCTTTTTACGCCTCCACCATCTATCCGTCGGGCACGGTTTCAAATTCCAGCATGAGCAAAGGCTGGGTGGCCGGCACCAACGTCAAGGGGCACCTGATCAAGCTGAATTATTCCTTCACCGACTCGTTCACCTTTTCGGCGACATTGTTTCTTAACGACCTGATCAATCTGCCGCGGCAGGCGTCCTCGGGACCCAAGGTTGATCTCCAAAGCGGAGCCTTCCACCTGATGGCTGACTTGATGTGGAAATTCTAAACGTCACGCAATTGTAACGAGCAAAAACAAAATAATTCTGTCAAATTACCGAATATGAAAAAAATCATTCAAACGCTCTGCCTCTTCGTGGCGGCGGTCGCGGTCAGCGGCTCGGCCTACGCCGGCAACATCACCGTCAAAGGCTCGGACACGTTGATCATCCTCGCTCAGAAATGGGCGGAAATTTACATGGGCCAGCACGGCGATGTAAAAATCCAAGTCACGGGCGGCGGCTCCGGCATCGGCTTTGCCGCGCTGCAAAGTCAGACCACGGATTTGTGCGACGCTTCGCGCAAGGCCAAGCCGACGGAAATCGCCAATTGCATCAAGGCGTTTGGCAAGCGCCCGACCGAATACAAAGTGGCGCTGGACGGCCTCTCCGTTTATGTCAACCCGGAAAATTCGTTGAAGGAACTGACCATTTCCCAAGTGGGCGACATCTTCACCGGCAAAATTAAAAACTGGAAGGAAGTTGGCGGCCCGGACGCGCCCATCACGGTTTACAGCCGCGAAAACAGTTCCGGCACTTATGAGTTCTTCAAGGAACACGTTTTGAAGGGCAAAGACTTCGCGGCGAGCGCGCAGACCATGCCCGGCACGGCGGCCATCGTTCAAGCGGTCGTCAAGGACAAGAACAGCATCGGCTACGGTGGTGCGGCTTACGGCGGCGGCAGCAAGCTGCTGTCCATCAAAAAAGATGACGTTTCGCCCGCCATTGAGCCGACTGAGGAAAATGTTGAAAACGGCAGCTATCCCATTTGGCGCTATCTGTATGTTTATGTCAACCCGGCGTTGGACAAAGATGCCGTGGCGGCCTACCTCAACTGGATTCGCAGTGACGACGGCCAGAAATATGTGAAGGACATCGGCTATTTTCCGCTCCCGAAAAACCTTCGAAGCAATTGATTTGATCGGCGGTTCCTCCAACGATCATTCCTCGCGGGCGGATGCGGTTCTCCATTGAGATTCCCGCACCGCCCGCGTAACTTTTACACCATTGATGCAATTGAGCCAAAAAGAAGCGCGCCGCACCCCGGGCTGGATGGGCATCCAGCGCGGTCATAAGGCGCGGCCGCTCGAATGGCTCGCGGAAAAATTCATCTTCCTGGTTTCGCTCTCCACCATCCTGATGGTGTTTTTGATTTTCGTGTTTGTGGCGCGCGAAGCCCTGCCGGTTTTTCTGGGCGACACCGACACCGCGCTGGTGTCGCCGGTCATTCCCCCGGCCGAAATGGACCACCATTCGCCGGCGGAACTGGAAAAATATCTCGAGCTGACGCCGGCCCAGTTCAAGGCGATGGATCATGACACGCTCATGTCCCTGATGGACGTGAAAGTCGAGGCGGCCAACGACATACCCGAATCGTTCCGCAACAGCCGCGACGCGCGCATCAACACGACCGAATGGCGCTACCTGCTTTTGCCGCATCAATGGGACGATTATCAAAAACCGGAATATATCTGGCAGCCGGTCGGCCAGATCAAGAAATTCAACATCATCCCGCTGTTCGTTGGCACCCTGAAAATCACCTTGATCGGTCTGCTGTTTGCCGTGCCGCTGGCGGTCGGCGCCGCCATATACGTTTCGCAGCTCGCCCGCCCGCGCACTCGTGAAATTGCCAAGCCGGCGATTGAGCTGCTGTCGGGAATTCCCTCCGTCGTCGTCGGTTTTTTTGCGCTGCTCGTCTTGGCGACCGTGCTGCAAAAAATCTTCGGCTACCAAACACGGCTGAACGCCTTCGTCGCCGGCATGGCGCTCGGTTTCGCCGTCATCCCGATTATTTTTTCCATCGCCGAGGATGCGCTGACCAGCGTGCCGCGCGCCTACACGCAAGCCGCGCTGGCGCTCGGCGCCTCGCGCTGGCAGACGGCATGGCAAATCGTTTTGCCCGCCGCCTTGCCCGGCGTTTTCGCCGCCACGGTCCTGGGCTTTGGCCGCGCCATCGGCGAAACGATGATTGTGCTGATGGTTTGTTCCGCGAGCGTCATGTCGTGGAGTGTTTTTGATTCGGCGCGCAGCATCACCACCACCATCGCCGCCGAAATGGCCGAGGCTGTTAATGGCGGGCCGCATTACCGGATTCTCTTCATGCTCGGCGCGCTGCTCTTCGCCGCCACGTTCGTCTCGAACATGATCGGCGACTTCGTGATCCACCGGTTCAAAACCAAACTGGAGGGTAAGCGATGAGTGAAGTCCAAAGTCCAAAGTCCGAAGTCCCCGGCCGCCACTTTCGCGCGGAGAAATTTGATTTCTGGTCGTTCTTTTTCTCCGGGCTGACCGGCTTGGCCACGCTGTTCATCCTCGGCATCCTGGCGACGATCCTGATCAACATAATCGCCAACGGCTGGCCCGGTTTTTCCTGGCATTTCGTTTCCACCACCCCGAAAAAAGACTTCTTCGACATCCACACCACCGGGGTTTTTCCGATGATCGTCGGCACCACCTTTCGTGTTTTGGTCATGACGATTTTCGTCATTCCCGTCGGCGTCATTACCGCGATTTATCTGACGGAATACGCGCCCAGCAATTCCCTCATCACCCGCATCATCCGCGCCGCCGTCAACAACCTGGCCGGCGTCCCGTCCATCGTTTTTGGTTTATTCGGCCTGGGCTTTTTCATCAATTTCATCGGCAAAAATCTTGATGTGCTGTTGCATAATGCCAACGCCGTCTGGGGCCAGCCGGCGCTCGTTTGGGCTTCGCTCACGCTGGCGGTGATGACGGTGCCGGTCGTCATCGTGGCCACCGAAGAATCGCTGAAAGCCATTCCGCCCGGCCTGCGCGAAGCCAGCCTGGCGCTGGGCGCGACGAAGCTGGAAACCATTTTGAAAATCGTGCTGCCGCAGGCGCTGCCCGGCATCATGACCGGCGGCATTCTCGCCGTGAGCCGTGCGGCGGGCGAGGTGGCGCCGATTCTGTTCACCGGCGTCGCGTATTACATGGCGTCGCTGCCGACGCATTTGAGCGACCAGTTCATGGATCTCGGCTACCATGTTTTCGTCCTGTCCACGCAGTCGCCGAACATCGAGCAGACCCGGCCGATTCTTTACGCGACGGTGCTGGTGCTGCTGCTGTTGACGTTTGCGCTGAATATCGTCGCCATCATCATCCGCTCCAACATCCGGCGCAAAATGCGTTCCCTCCACTGAATTTTTATGGCCGAGATTTCCATGCCCAAGTTAGAGGTCGCCGCGGCGAAGCCGACGCTTTCGCCGGCCGGGCCGTTCATTCAGATCGAATCGCTCTCGCTGTTTTACGGCACCAGCAAGGCGCTCAAGAATATTTCGGTATCGCTGGGCGAAAAGGTCGTCACCGCCTTCATCGGGCCGTCTGGTTGCGGCAAATCCACCCTGCTGCGCTGCCTCAACCGCATGAACGACCTGATTGACAGCGTCCACATTGAGGGCGCCATCAAAATCGGCGGGCACGATATTTACGGCCCGGAGGTGGATGTGATCGAACTCCGCAAGCGGGTCGGCATGGTGTTCCAAAAGTCGAATCCGTTTCCAAAATCCATCTACGAAAATGTCGCCTACGGCCTGCGGCTGCATGGCCTGAAAAACAAATCCGAGCTCGACGCCGCCGTGGAGAAAAGCCTCCAGCAGTCCGCGCTGTGGGATGAAGTCAAGGACCGGCTCCACGCCAGCGCGCTTGGTTTATCCGGCGGCCAGCAGCAGCGCCTGTGCATCGCCCGCGCCATCGCCATCCGGCCGGAAATCATCTTGATGGACGAGCCGGCCTCCGCGCTCGATCCCATCGCCACCGCGCATATCGAGGAATTGATTCTGGAGTTGAAGAAAGATTTCACCATCGTAATCGTCACGCACAACATGCAGCAGGCTGCGCGCATCTCGGATTTCACCGCCTTTTTCTACCTCGGCGAACTGATTGAATATGACACCACCGCCAAGATCTTCACCAACCCGGCGAAAAAACAGACGGAAGATTATGTGACAGGCCGGTTCGGTTGAGGTAATTTTTCGCAAAAGCAAAAGTTATGGAAAATCATTTTGAATTGGGCCTCGATGCGCTGCGACAAAAAATCTTGCTGATGGCCAGCCGCGCCGAGACCGCCGTCAACCAGTCCGTGCAGGCGCTGGTTCAGCGCGATTACGATCTGGCCGTGCGCGTGCGCGAGGACGACAACATCATTGACCAGTTCGAGGTTGAGATTGACGAGATGGCCATTGTGCTGCTGACCAAGGCGCCGCTGGCGAGCAATCTCCGGCTCGTCACCGTGGCCATGAAAGTTTCGCAGAACCTCGAGCGCATCGGCGACGAGGCCACCAAGATCGCCAAGCGCGCCCGCGACCTGGCGCAGGAGCCGCCGGTTAAAATCAATCTCGACGTCAATCGGATGGCCAGCCTTTCATTGGCGATGGTCAAGGATGCGCTCGACGCGTTTGTGCATCGTGATTCCACCGCCGCCCGCGCCCTGATTCCGCGCGACCGGGAAGTGGATGCGCTCAACAAGGAGATTCACCAGCAGCTCGCCCAGCACATGATGTCAAATCCCGACACCATCGCCCGCTGTCTGCACTGGATCGTCGCCAGCAAAAGTCTGGAGCGGATCGCCGACCATGCCAAGAACATTGCCGAAGAAGTGGTTTATCTCTGCGAGGCGCAGGACATCCGGCACACCCTCAAAAACTAGCGCGGATTTTCCTTAGCCCTTGCCGTCAAGGGCGCCGCGGGTTGCGTTGGCATCATTGTTTTTTCGTGCGCGCCGGATGCTTCTTTGCAAGAATCCGGGTTCGTATGTTTTCCATCCAGCAATTTTTCAGCAAGGGCGACCGCTTTCAGGAACTGCTCGAAGCCGCCGCCCAGGAATCCCACGAAAGCGTCCGGCTCGTCATCGAGCTGATGAAATCGCCGCGCAACACCCAGAACCACGACGACCTCATCATTTCCCGCCGCAAGGAAAAGAAAATTTCCGAGACCATCAGCACCGAGTTGGTGAAAACTTTCATCACCGGCCTGGACCGCGAGGACATCGAGACGCTGGCGCGCGGATTGTTCCGCATTCCCAAGGCCGCCGAAAAACTCGCCGAGCGCCTCGTGATGGCCGGGCCGCATTTGGACGGCATTGATTTCTCCCGGCAGGCGGACATGATGACCAAGGCCACCGTCGCTATTCACGAAATGGTCAAGCAACTGCGCCACATGGAGGACATGGAAAAACTCAAAACCTTCAATGACCGCCTCCAGCTCGTCGAGGTCGAGTCGGACAAGTACATGAACGAGCTGCTGCGGGACCTTTACGGCGGCAAATACGACGCCATCCGCGCCATCGTCGTACGCGACGTTTATGAGCTGATGGAAAAAGTCGTGGACCGCTGCCATGACGCCGGCAACGTGGTCATGCACATCGTCCTCAAGAACTCTTGAAATGCGGAATTCGGAGTGCGGAGTGCGGAATCACTTCGCCGAGCCATCTATGAACAATGACAATTTGAAGCAACGCACGAAGCTGTTTGCCATGGAAGTCGTCACTCTGGTTGAAGCTTTGCCTCCGGGCAAAAAGTGCAATGTCCTTGGCCGACAACTGCTACGTTCCGGCACTTTGGTAGGAGCCAATTTTCGCGCCGCCTGCCGTGCCAAGTCGCCCGCCGTTTCCACTCCGCACTCCGCACTCCGCACTTCGCATTGAATATGTTCCTCATCCTGCTCGTCATTTTCATTGCGTTGGTGTTCACCTACATCAACGGTTTTCACGACACGGCCAATTCCATTGCCACTGTCGTCTCGACCAAGGTGCTCACGCCCCGCCAGGCGGTGATGCTCGCCGCCGTGACCAATCTCATCGGCGCCTTTTTCGGCACCGCCGTTGCGGCTACCATCGCCTCCGGTCTCGTGGACGCGCAAGTGGCCACCATGCCGGTGATTTGCTGCGCGCTGGTCGCCGCCATCCTGTGGAGTTTGCTGACGTGGTGGTTCGGGCTGCCGTCCAGCTCCTCGCACGCGCTCGTCGGCGGCCTGTGCGGCGCGGTGCTGGCGGCCTCCGGCCACTGGTCTTCCATCATCTGGTCCATCCCCGACAAGCAACATTGGTGGAAAAGCAAAGGCATTCTCTGGAAGGTCATCTTTCCAATGATCACTTCGCCCATCGCTGGTTTTGTCATCGGCTTCCTTTTCATGGGCCTGCTGTATTTCCTGTTGCGCAACTGGCGGCCGGTCACCGTCAACCGCACGTTCGGCAAGCTGCAATTGTTCAGCGCCGGCTACATGGGTTTTGCCCACGGCACGAACGACGCCCAAAAAACCATGGGCATCATCACGCTCGCGCTTGTGGTCGCCACCAAAACCGGGCTGTTGCTGTCCGCGCCCGGCTGGCTTGCGTGGCTGCAAACGCCTGAAGGCACGCCCGCCGGCTACCAGCCGCCCGTGGTCTGGGTCATCAAGCATCTGCCGGCGTGGCTGCAATTCGGCTACCAGCCGCCCGCGCCCGACCTCAAGGCGCAATTCATTCCGGCGTGGATCACGATTCTTTGCGCGCTGACCATGTGCGCCGGCACCGCCGCCGGTGGCTGGCGCATCATCAAGACGCTCGGCCATAAAATGGTGAAACTGCATCCGGTTCACGGTTTCGCGGCGGAAGCCACCGGCGCGAGCGTGCTGTTCACCGCCGCGATGTTTGGTATGCCCGTCTCCACCACGCACGCCATCACCACCTCCATCATGGGCGTCGGCTGTGCGAAAGGTTTTAACGCGCTCAAGCTGAACGTCGTCGAACGCATCCTCTGGGCGTGGGTGCTGACGCTGCCCGCCAGCGCCGCCGTGGCCTATGTGCTGGTCCATCTCGCCCGCGCGTTCGGCTGGCTGTGACCGCGGCTGCATTACAAACAACCCTTGCGGCCGGGCCCAAAAGGTGCGAACATCATTTCGTTATTAAGCGAAATAACTTAATTAATGCGTGAATTCATGGCCATCACCAAGGCGTTGTCCGACCCGAACCGGGTGCGGATGCTGCTCGCGCTCCGGCGCGGCGAGCTGTGCGTCTGCCAGATCACCGAGCTGTTCGGCTTCGCCCCCTCGACCGTCTCCAAGCACCTTTCCATCCTGCACCACGCGGGGCTGATCCTGTCGCGCAAGTCGGAGCGGTGGGTTTATTACCGGCTGCCGGACCCGGCTGCGCCGGTGGCCGTCCGCGAGGCGCTGGCTTGGGTTCATAAGTCGCTCGCCAAGATGGCTGAAACCAAGGCCGATGCGCAGAAGCTCCGGCAGATTTTGCAGACGGACCTCGCCGTCATTTGCCGCCGCCAGAAATGCTGCTGATTTATGAATTCACCACTTCCAACCGAATTACAAACCGATTCCCTGCGCCAGCTGGTGCGCGAGGGCTATACCAAGATCGCACAGGACACCGCCGCCGGCTGCTGCAGTCCCGGTGTGTCCTGCTGCGGTTCCGCGCCGCCGGCGGCTGACCAGCTGGCGCGCGAACTCGGCTACACCGTCGAGGAACTCCAAGCGTTGCCCGAAGGCGCGAACATGGGGCTTTCCTGCGGCAACCCCGCCGCGCTCGCCGCGCTGAAGCCCGGTGAGACCGTCCTTGATCTCGGCAGCGGCGGCGGCTTTGACGTGTTCATCGCTGGCCGCAAGGTCGGAGCCGGCGGTCGCGCCATGGGCGTGGACATGACGCCGGAAATGCTCGGCAAGGCGCGCAAGAACATCGCGCATTACCGCCAGGAAACCGGCTTGAACAATGTCGAGTTTCGGCTCGGTGAAATCGAGCACCTGCCGGTGGCCGACAATTCCGTGGATGCCATCATTTCCAACTGCGTCATCAATCTCTCACCCGACAAGGCGCAGGTCTGGCGCGAGATGGCGCGCGTCTTGAAACCCGGCGGACGCGTGGCGGTTTCCGACATGGCGCTGGTCAAACCGCTGCCGCCGGAGGTTTTGAAAATCGTCGAGACGCTCGTCGGCTGCGTGGCCGGCGCGGCGCTGGTTTCCGAAACCGGTCGCCTGGCGAAGGCCGCCGGTCTGTCCGCCATCGTGCTCAAGGTGAAATCTGACTACATCGAGGCGATGTTGGATTTTGAAGATCCGCTTTACCAAAAAATCATTGAGCTGCTGCCCGCGGGCGCAAAGGCTTCGGACTACCTCACGAGTCTGGAAGTTCAGGCCGTAAAACCAGCGGGGGAATGCTGCGGCAGCAACTGCTGCGAATCATGAACCGCGAATCCTCACCCAAACGCCTCGCGTTCTTTGAGCGCTACCTGACCGTCTGGGTTTTTCTTTGCATGGTGGTCGGCGTCGCCTTCGGCAAAGGTGCGCCTGGTTGCACGGCGGATTTGAGCAAGCTGGAATTTGTCGCCGGCTCGCACGTCAACGCGCCCATCGCCGTGCTCATCTGGCTGATGATTTATCCGATGATGCTCAAGGTGGATTTCACCGCCATCGGCGGGATCGCCAAAAAACCGAAGGGTCTGGCGGTTACGCTGTTCGTCAACTGGCTGGTGAAACCGTTCAGCATGGCGTTTCTCGGCTGGCTGTTCATGGCGCACGTTTTCCGCGCGTGGATTTCGCCGGAACTGGCGAAGGAATACACTGCCGGCCTCATCATTCTCGCCGCCGCGCCCTGCACGGCGATGGTCTTTGTCTGGAGCTATCTCACCGACGGCGACCCGGTTTATACGCTCGTGCAGGTGGCGGTGAACGACCTCATCATGCTTGTCGCCTTCGCGCCCATTGTGATGTTTCTCTGCGGCGTGGCGAATGTCATCGTGCCGGCGAAAGTGCTTATCACCAGCGTCGTGGTGTTCATCGTCATTCCGCTCGCCGCCGGCTGGCTGACGCGAAACCTGCTGCTCAAATCGCACGGCCAGGATTGGTTGGCGAAAGCTTTTCTGCCGAAGTTTCAGCCGGTGACGATCCTGGCATTGTTGCTGACGCTGGTTTTGATCTTCGCGTTTCAGGCGGAGAATTTGACGACGCGCTGGCTGGCGGTGCTGCTGCTGGCGGTGCCGATTGTTATTCAGGTCTATTTCAATTCCACGCTGGCCTATCTGCTCATGCGCCAGCTGCGCGTGCCGCACAATATCGCCGCGCCGGGCGCGCTCATTGGCGCGAGCAATTTTTTTGAACTGGCGGTGGCCGTGGCCATCACGCTGTTCGGTGCCGGTTCCGGGGCGGCGCTGGCGACGGTCGTCGGCGTGCTGGTGGAAGTGCCGGTGATGCTGTCCGTCTGCAAAATCTGCAACCAGTCGCGCGGCTGGTATCAGGAAAAACTTTCAACCGCGAATTCAAACGAATGAACCCGAATTCCCAACCCACCATCCTCATTCTCTGCACCGGCAATTCCTGTCGCAGTCATATCGGCGAAGGCTTTTTGCGCGCCGCGTTGGGCGACCTCGCCAAGGTTCAGAGCGCCGGCTCCAAACCCGCCGGCTTCGTCCATCCGCTCGCCATCCAAGTCATGGCCGAGGTGGGTATCGATATTTCGGGCCACCGCTCGAAGTCTCTGCAAGAATTTCTGGAGCAGCCGGTGAATACCGTCATCACCGTCTGCGGCCATGCGGATCAGGCGTGCCCGATTTTTCCCGGCCAGGTGAACCGCCATCACTGGCCATTCTTTGATCCGGCCAAGGCGACCGGCAGCGACGAGGAAATTCTAAAATCTTTTCGCGCCGTCCGCGACGAAATGCGCCGCGTGTTTGAAGCCTACGCCGCCGGCCTGCGCGATGCGGCGAAAGTGCTTTAGCCGAAAATTTCGCCGGCTTTGATTGGGCAGCCGGCCAGAAAGGGTTCCGCCGGCAGCCGCTTGCCGCCTTCGCGCTGCAATTCCAGAATCCGCAGCGCGCCTTTTCCGCAGCCGACGACGATGCCGGTTTTGTCAGCGGACAGGACCCGGCCGGCCGGGCCGGTTTGCTCGACTACTTCAGCTTTCCAGATTTTCAAAAACACTGGGGACGCTCGCCCCGCCGAAGCTTCGCCCGACAAATAAGTGAATGCCCCGGGCCACGGGGTGAAGGCGCGCAGGCGGTTCCAGATTTGTTGTGCCGGCTGGCTCCAGTCAATCCGGCCGTCTTCCTTTTTGATTTTCGCGGCGTAAGTGGAGCCTGTCGCCGGCTGTGGCGTCGGTGAAATGTTTCCGGCTACATAAGCCGGAATGGTTTCGCTGAGCAGATCCGCGCCCAGTTGGGCCAGGCGGTCATGCAAAACCTGCGAATCGTCCGTGGGCAAGATCCGGGTGCGGCGCGTGGCGAGCATCGGCCCGGTGTCCAGGCCGGCGTCCATTTTCATGATCGTCACGCCGGTTTCGGCGTCGCCGTTGGCGATGGCCCACTGGATTGGCGCGGCGCCGCGATATTTTGGCAGCAGCGAAGTGTGGACGTTGAGACAGCCGAAGCGCGGCAGATCCAAAATGGCCGGCGGCAAAATCTGGCCGTAAGCCACGACGACGATCAAATCCGGTTTCAAATCGCGCAGCTCGTCGATGAACAGTTCGTCGCGCGCCTTCAGCGGCTGGAGCACCGGCAGGTTTGATTTCTCGGCGAGAACTTTCACCGGCGACGGCGTCAGCTTGAGTTCGCGGCCTTTGGGCTTGTCCGGCTGGGTGACGACGGCGGCAATTTGAACGGTTTTGTCGCCGGTGAGTTTTTCCAGGCTCGCGCAGGAGAGTTCCGCCGTGCCCATGAAAATAATTCTTAATGCGTTCACAGTTTAAGCGCGGACAAAATCGCGAACGGGCGAAATCAGGGACGCGTCAGAGCTTGACGACCTGCCGCATGACTTTGGCAAAGGTTTCCACCGGGGTGCCGTCGGTGTTGATGCGGTGGACAATGTTCTTGCCGTAGTAATTCAGCACCGGCTTGGATTCCCGCTCGTAGGTTTTGAGCCGCGCCCGGATGACGTCCAGGTTGGCATCGTCCAGGCGGTTGTCCTTCAGCGCCCGGCGCTGCAGCCGTTTCACGAGGTTCTCAAAATTCGCGCTGCACATGTAAAAGACGGCGGTGACATGGAGAAACTTGGCGAGCATCTGCGCCTGGTGGACATTGCGCGGGATGCCGTCGAGCACGAGCGTGTTGCGCTTGGGATCCAGCCGGCCGGCCGCCGTCAGGGCGAGCGTGTGTTTTTTCCAAAGCTCGATGGTCAGTGCATCCGGTACCAGCTGGCCGCGGCTGGAGTATTCGACGAACACTTTGCCCAGCGGTTCGTCGGGGCTTAAGCCGCGGAACACATCGCCGCAGCTGCAATGATAGAAGCCGGGAATCGCGCCGAGAATTTTTCCGTGCGTGCCCTTCCCGGAACCGGGCGCGCCGAACATGAGAATCGTCCGGTATTTCAAGCGGTTTTGGGGTTGAGGCTGACTTCCAAGATGTCGGCGAACGGCACCGTCACCTGCCCGTTAGGCGTTTCCAAAATCACCTCGTTCGGCGTCACCTGCATGATGCGCTCCACCGTCAGCTGCGCCTTCAAGGTTTTAAGCGCCATCGTGAAATGGAGCGCCTCGCCCTTTGGTTCGCCGATGAAGCCGGCGAATTTGGTTTCCACGAAGCGCTTGTTGAACGTGAACTTGCCGCGCGCAAACACCTGCGGTTGCGGTTTCTTTTCCTCCGGCGCACCGCCCTGCCAGGAAGCGGAGACAATTTGAATTTCCTCCGCCGGCGATCCCGGCGCGGGCGCGGCGGGATCGGCTCCCGGCAGCCCTTCGCCGCCGGTTTCCTCCGGCGGGGCGTCCGCTTTGATCGGCTGCGTCAGGAAAATGACCGGGCCGATCAACGGCAGCACCGCCGAGAGGCCGATGGCCGCGCCGATGGATTTGCCGCGCACCACCGCAATTTCATAGGCCGCGTAAAGGTTCGCCCCATAAATCACCAGCAGGATGAACAGGCCCAGCGACGAATGCAGCAGGCCGCCGAAAAGGGAAGGATGTTCCGGCAGGTCCATGCGCGTGACCGGATTGGCCTTGATTTCCGGCTTGGACGGATGATCCGCTGGTGTTGGATCAAGGAACGGCTCGATGTAAGCCTTGTTGATTTTGGGATTGTCCGAAAGCTGCTTGAGCGAGTCCTGCGTGAACTTGGACCACAGGACGGTCGCGTAGGTCTCCGTCGTCGTGTGGAACATCAGGCCGCTGTCGTCAATCTTGATGATGTCGCCGGAAACGGTCGTGCCATCCGTCAACGTCAGCGTGTCCGCCGCCAAAACAGCGGTGGCCAGGCCAAGCCAAAGGCTCAAAAGAAGAAGCAGGTTGCGCACGTCGGTTTTCTAGCAGACCCCGCCCGCCGGTGAAAGCAAATTCAGCGCCCCGCCGCGGGCGCCTTTACCTTAAATTTTCGTTCCCGCCAGTTCCAGCAGGCGGGCAAATTCCGCCGGCGTCAGCGGCGTCACGGACAGGCGGGATTGTTTCACCAGCTTCATGCCTTTCAGAATGGGGTCGGCCTTGATGGTTTCGAGCGGCACCGGATTTTTCAAGGGCTTGACCGGTTCCAAATCCACGCCCGACCAGTCGCCGTCGGCGGCGGTGGGGTCGGGATAAAACTCCTGCGCGACGCGCGCGAGGCCCACCACCTGCTTGTCGCTGACGCTGTGATAAAAGCCTACGAGGTCGCCCTTTTTCATCGCGCGCAGGTGGTTCCGCGCCTGAAAATTGCGGACGCCGGTCCACGCCGTTTTGCCGTCCTGCACCAGTTGCGACCACGCATACGCCGCCGGTTCGGATTTCACGAGCCAGTAATTCATGCGGAAAATTTTAACCGCCAGGGCACCGCGACACAAAGTTTTCTTGGTGTCTGGGCGCCTTGGCGGTTATTTTCAGCGGGTGAACATTGCCGATAATTTGCAGTCCATCCGTCAGCGCATTGCCGCCGCATGCGCGCGGGCCGGGCGCGCGCCGGCGACCGTCACGCTGCTGGCGGTCTCCAAGTCGCATCCGCCGGAGAGCATCTCGGCCGCCGTGGCCGGCGGGCAGCTGCTGTTTGGCGAAAACAAAATCCAGGAGGCCAAGGCCAAAATCCCGCTGTGTCCCGGCCGGGCGCGCTGGCAGTTCATCGGCCATCTGCAATCCAACAAAGTCCGCGACGCCGTGGAGTTGTTTGAGCTGATTCAGGGCGTGGACAGCCTGGCCATCGCGCGGGAAATTTCCAAGCGCGCGGAGGCGGCGGCCAAGCTGATGCCGGTGTTGCTGGAGGTGAACGTGGCGGGCGAGGCCAGCAAGTTCGGCTACCCGCCGGCGCAGTTGCTGGCGGAGCTGAAGGAGCTGAACGCGCTGCCGAAAATTGAAATCCATGGGCTGATGGCCATCCCGCCGTTCTCGCCGGTGGCGGAAAAGGCGCGGCCCTACTTCCAGCGGCTCCGGGAACTGAAAACCGAGTGCGAGCAAATCCTCGGGGCGCCGCTGCCGCAGTTGAGCATGGGCATGAGCGGCGATTTCGAGGTGGCGATTGAGGAAGGCGCTACGCTGGTGCGCCTCGGCACGGCGCTGTTCGGCGAACGCGCGGGCAGCCTGCGGCGGGCGGGGGACCAATGATCAAGCCGGCGGGCGGGTGGCGTAGTCGCCGTTCCCGCCGGCCAGCCGCGGCGTTCGCGCGCTAAAAGATTTCCCAATTCTGCCGATATGAATTAAGTTCAAGCATGACTGTGGACACCTTCCAACGCGAGATTGATGAGGCCGTGAAGAATTACGACCGGTTTGTCGTCTGCCTGCACAAGACGCCGGAGGAGTTTGCCGCGTCGCTCGTTTCGCTCCTGCAAAAGGCCATCCGCGCCTATGACACGCGGTCGGCGGGCATGCGCCACGGCATCGCGCTGGACAAGGAAGTCACCATCATTTTGAGCCAGGGCGACGAGGCGCGGCCGCTGTGCGGAATTTATTTCAACCTCCATTCGCCCTACAAAAAAGATTCCCTGCCGAAAACGGTGCAGCCGCTCGCGGGCAAATCGCCCAAGCTTGGGGAATAAGGTTATTGGTCGCGGACGGTGTCGCCCACCTGCGCGTCGCCGCTCAGGATGTCCGCCACGATGAGCGTGTCCGCCGGGGCCCCGTCAATTTTCACTTCCGCCGCCTTCAAGCCCGCCCGGTAGAGGAAGAAATGCTGCTCCGCCTTCGGCACCTGGCCTTCGGAAAAGTTCAGGACCACAAACCGGCCCACCGTGTTGACCGAAACCACCTTGGCCGCAAGCGACTCGTCCGGCGTGACAATCATCTGCGTGGCGGCCGGCGGCGCGGGTTTGGCCGGGCCGGCGGCGGGCTGGTGTCTAAACCACGCGCAACCGTTCAGGCACCCGGCGGCGATCAGGACATAAATCGGCAACAACTTTTTCATGGGCATGGCGGATTGGATCAACTCATTTAAAACCAGGCCGATTGTATGTTTATTTTCCGGCCGCTCAATCAAAATGTGAATTTCCGCATTCCGGCGTCCGGCCCTGCGGGCCATCGTCAGGCGGGTTTTACCGAGAAAATTTCCGGGCTGATGACGCCTTCCGCCACGCGGGTCACGCCGCCGGTCATGCGGATGGCATAGCCGTCGCCGATCTCGATGCGGATCACGCCGCCGGGGCAATGCACCGTCACATCGCGGTCCACCCGGCCCAGCTTGTGCGCCACCGCCGCCGCCGCGCTGCTGCTGCTGCCGCTGGCCAGTGTGTAGCCCGCGCCGCGCTCCCAGATCTCGATCTGGATGTTCGCCCGGTCGAGCACCTTCAGGAACTGCACGTTCGTCTTGCGCGGGAAATTCGGATGCCCTTCGAGCAGCGGGCCGAATTCGTGCGCCAGCCGGGCGCTGATTTCCGGCAGCGGCAGCACGCAATGCGGATTGCCAATCGTCGCCGCGCAGAACGTGAACTCGCGCCCGCCCGCGGAAATGGTTTCGTTGATCACCTCGCGCGGCGGGCCGGTCACCGGAATTTTTCCGCTGTCGAAACTGACGCAGCCCATCTCGACGCGCGCCATTCTGCCCCCGTCGAAAACCGTGGACCGCACCGTGCCGCCGTCCGTCTCCAGCGCAAATTCTTCGTCGCCGACCAGTTTCGTGTCCCAGAGATAGCGCGAGAAGATGCGGACGCCGTTGCCGCTTTTCTCCGCCAGGCTGCCGTCCGGATTATAGATTTTCAGCGCGCACCGGGCCGCGGTGGACGGGAGCGGTCCCAGTAAAATCCCGTCCGAGCCGACGCCGAAGTTGCGGTGGCAGATGATTTTCACCTGTTCGGTGGTCAGCGGCGCCGGCAAATCTTTCGGATTGATGACAATGTAGTCGTTGCCGAGCGCATGATATTTGGTGAATGCAAAATTCATCGCGCCAGCATAGCGGGCAGGGGAATCGGTGTAAATCAAACGAGACGGCCGCCCGGTTCAACTCGGCGGATAGACCGGGTTACGGTGCGCATTGCCCGCGCAACCAGTGGCCAACCAATCCGGCGAAGCGGCAGGGTCCTTATTTCAAAATACGGTGGGGCGAGCGTCCTCGCGAGCCGTCGTAAACCTTGGGTCTGAGCGGCTCGCGAGGACGCTCGCCCCTCCAAATTCAGATGCTGCCCAGAATGAGGTGGACCGCGAACCACGCCAACCACGCGAACGCTTCCCCCTCGCCTCGCTCGTCACGTCGAAGTCAGACGCCGGCGGGCCCCACGGAGAGCGCCGGGGTGAGGCGTCAAAAAATAATTCTTTGGCTGCCCCGATTCTCCCTCAATCCGTGTTCGCGTGGTTCGCGGCTTTCGCGGTTGATGAAATCGGCTCGACAAAATCCGGGTTTGGCCTAATTTCAAATCATGAGTGGATGCCTCCAAATCAACTCACAGACCTGGAACCTCGCCGGCTCCGACGGGATGAAGCTTTTTCTGCCCCGCGAACACCGCACCGGCTGCATCTATTTCCAGACCGACTGGTCGTTCCTGCCATCCGCCGTGGACCCGGCCACCGCCCCCGCCGCTGCCCCGCGCCTCCGCCTCCGCCTCATCGGCTGGGTGCCCGGCCTGCGCGACTGGCGCGATCTGGAAAATCTTTTCCTCGGCTACCACGAACCGATTGACGGCCAGGAACTGGAAGACACCCGCGGGCCGGACATGTGGATTTGGCCGCCCGACGGAACCCCGCCCCTGAAGTATGGCCACTGGGAGACCGACCTGAAATTCGGCGAACGGCAGGGCCGCGAATTTGAATTTTCCCTGACCGCCATCATTCCCACCGAACGGGTGTCCAAATTAAAAATGGATCTCTCGCTGAAAGAATTTTTCAAGCAGCCCGTGCCGGCGGATTGGGAACTGCCCGAATGGATCAACGAAGTGAGCGACGAGCTGAGCTTTGGCGGACGCGTGGAGTTGCGGGAAATCTTTTGCAGCGCGCCCATCAACACCGCGCGCCCGCTGGACTGGGCCAAACAGCTGGCGCGCCGCGAACTGGCCGTGGCAGAAATCGGCGCTGGCTGCGTCCACGACCAGGACTGCCCCGGCAAATTCAAGGTCAGCGACGTCAGCACCAGCGGCCGCGTGGTGGTGCTCCCGATGCCGGCCGCCTGAAAAAATCAACGGTGCAGCGCCCGCTGGAGGCCTGGAGATTGAAATGGCTGGGGCACGGTCATGGAGCGAGATTCTTTCTTGGGACTGACCCCAGTTATGGCTCCAATACGTCCGGCTTGTCGAAATCCTCCGGGCGCAGCGCTTCCAGACGGCGCCGGTCGGCAATGGGCAGTTCGCCGAGGATTTTTTCGCGCTCCGCCCGCCACGACCCGAGCAGTTCCCCAATCTCTTTCCGCTCCTTGACGGTGCGCTTGGCCCACCATTCCGGCGGACGGCTTTCCCAGAACAGCGCCAGCGCCGCGGCCCGGAACTGGCTGCGCCGGCTCAACTCTGCTTTCTGGGCCTGAGTGGGAAGCGAGATATCCGCCATCTCCTCCATGGGCACCTCGCCGCGGGCGAGCCGTTGGCGGGCGGCCTCGACCGCTGCTTGGATCGCCGCCGCGCTGCGCGCATCATCCGGGTTGTCTAGGCGACGGGCGAGAACGTCCGCTGCATCCAGCAGGCTTGGGATGGAGGCGACCGCGTTGACCTGCTCCGCCTGCCGCTGGAGGTCGAAATAGGCCCTCGTCTCGTTGGTAAAGGTGGTTATTTTTTCGAGGAACCCGGCGACGTCCACCCAGACCTCTGATCGGCCTTCCAGAAACGCAATCAGCCGTTCGCACTCTTCCAGGAACGGAGCCACTTCCAATCCCATTTCGCGCCATTGGCTGGCGTGGGGCATCAGTTTGTCCCGGAAATCGCTCATGTGGTTCAGCAATTCCTCATGGGACATGGATTCGGCGTCTGGGTCATCCATAAACGGAGGCGGTTTAATTGGGTGTCAGGGTCAGCCGCATGGTGCTGATGGGCAGATATTGCAGAATCAACGGTGCCCGCGCCCGCTGGCTGCCTTGATATTGAAATGGTTGCGGAACGGTCATTTTGCATGATTTATTCTGGGACCCCTTACAGCAACCCATTTTCAAAAACATCCAATCCATGGTTTAATTGGTTTGATTAATATCTGTTGCCATAGAAGACGGCGTCGGGGAGCACATCCTTTTCCTCCTGGAAGATGTCCCCTTGCGCGGTGTTTCGTTCCATCAGCAGGGTGTCACCCGGCAACACCGCGTTGTGCGTTACTCCGTTGAGCGTGATGCTCTGTGCCGCCGACCCGCCGACCAGCGCCGCCAGCCCATCGCTCGAGCGCGCCTCGATATACGACGGCTTCGTCGCATCCAACTGCACCTTCACCCTGTAATCTCCCAGATCCACCGTGAACAACCCGTTCGTATCTTTGTAGCCCGTCGGTTCCGCCGGAACTGTCGCGCTATCCCCGCTCTTCGACACATTGATCACCGAAAAGAACCGCAGCTTGTCATGCTTGCCCGTCGTGGTCAGATAAGCGTGATGATGCGTCAAGAACCCGTCGGGATACTTGCCATGATGATTGACCGGCTGCCCTCCAAAAAAGTAATCCGTCACTGTCGTGCTGAACGGCTCCTGGCAGAACAACTTGAAGGCCCCCAGCCCATACACGTTGGCCGTTCCCGCCGTAATGTTTGTGGTGTAGCCGATCACGTCGTCGTCATCATCCAAAATCGGGTCGATCGTGATATTGGTGCCCGCCGTGGATATCGCGTTATAAGCCGTGATGAACCCGTTGCCATGGTCCGTCATGTTCGTGCACGTGCGCGTGTGCAATGTGTAAGTCCAAGGGATCGGACTCTTGGCCTCCAGCTCGTCATAGACGATCACGTGCGACGGGCGCAACATCATGATATGCCGACGGAACTTCGTCACTTGCGGAAAGCCATAGCCCAGTTCCTTCACCTTCGCCGCGCCAAAATCGTAATCCACTCCCAACTGCGGATACGCCCGGACCCCATCCCCCAATGCGTAGGTGATGCGTTCGCCGTTTACAAACCGCGGCAACCAGCCGCAGCCCGATTCGCTGTTGAACATCTGCATTATCCCGTCGGGCATGATCGTGTTATGCCCACGACTGGCCTTGTAATCCTCCCGGTCATGATATGCCCCCGCGGTGTTGTAAAAGCCCGTGTGCCAGAACAAATCCTTCCCGCCCCAGGCCACGTTGAACGCGTTCTGCGCCGGATGCGCGTGATACCGCGCCCCAAACGGACATGACTGGAATTTCACAAACAGGTTGTTGGTCGGAGTCACCGGATCGGTCATCATGCAAGCCAACCCCATGTCGCGAAACACCCCCGCCTTCTCCGCCGGCGGAACCTCTTGCCCGGTTCCATGAAACCCATTCCCGCCATAGTGATGTATAAACGAGAGCAGCGACATATAGGTAAACACCAGCGTAGTCTGACCGTCCTTAAAACGTTGCGCCATCTTGAAGCGGGTGGGCGTGTTTGTGCCAAATACCTTGTATAAATGCCAGTTCTCGTAGGCGTTGGTCTTGTCAAAGGTCCACAGACATTCCATCAACTGCTGCATGTCCGGACCCGGGTCGGCATTGCCAATCGAATCCGAAAAACCACCGCCCGGATTGCCCCGCGGTGCGCTCATCACCAGATATTTTGGAAAGTTGCTCCACCAGGGCTTGCATTTGAAGAAATTGCAATTGTAGTCCGTCATCCGCGTGTAAAGGGCCGGTATGTCCGTCAGCGACCACAAGCTCGACCCGATATAACCATTCCCGTCCGTCCACGCCCCATCATCCCGGCTTCCCGAGGGCATTTTGAACATATAGACATTGTAACTCCACTTGAACCATTGCTCCATATCCGGCAGATACTTCGCAAAAAAGAGCATATAGCGGCAGTCGATCCAAATATACAACTGCTGCATATGCTGGTCGTAGAATGTATTTTCAAATTTGCCAAACAAATAGGTCGGCGCATTTTTTGAGTTGGTCAGATAAGCCGTCCCGCGCACATTGCCGGCGTTCAAGTAGCTCACCAGCGCGAAATTCACAAACAAATCCCGCGCCGACTGATCCACCTCTCCTCCAAAAGCATCCACCAGAATGATGTCCCAATCATAATTTTTAAACCCGCTGGTTACATCCGAAAGCTTCACCACTTGCGGCGTCCCGCTGTAATTCACCGTCCACCGGCGCGTGTCATATTCCTGCTTTAAAGTCTGGAATCCCTGTAGCGCCACATCGTGCAGGTTATAAAGCCCGCTGTTGGTGAACGTCCGCCCAAGGAGCAGATAGCAAAAGGTCAAATCCCGCAGAGAGTGCATACGCGTAGAAACCGCGCTATTAATCGCCGATTGGAAGGCCGACAAGCTGGTGTAGGCGCTCGGATTCAAGCTGTTCAAGGTCATGGCTGGCATCGTGCCATACACACTCTTCATCCAGCTGACCACAGCCCTCCAATTCTGCGGATCCAGCGACGACGGAAACAACTTTCCAACGTCATTCGAGTTGCAATAGAAGAATGGGTTCTGCTGGGATTTGACCATCGCCAGAACCTGATCCGCTGTCGGCGGCAGCGGCAGGTTCTTCTCGCTTCCCGTAATGACAAAACTGTAGTTGGGCGTATGCCAGGCCACCCCCTCCGCCCCGTTCGTGTAACCATACGTCCAATACCATGTCCCGGGCGCCAGCGCCTGCCAGGGATTCCAGAAATTCGACAACAGGGGTTCGCTTTGAATCACCCCCGTCGAAAAACTCGGATCCTGCGACAATCGGAAAATCAAGCCACGTGAAAATTGCGCCACCTGAAACCACGGCGACCGCTTGTCCACCGTCCCCTGCGGTTGCGCCCCGGTCGTCCAATACGGATAGGCCTGATTCGTCAGAGTGAGTTCCGAGGCCACGGGCGGCGTGCTCGTCGCCCCCACAACCCCGTAGCTCGTCAGGTAATTCGCGTATGAGCCCGACGGCACACTCCCCAGATTCGCCGCCCACAACTCATTGCTCGACATGTAAAGATTAACGCCCTGCGCATTCACCCAGGTATTCAAAACAGGCCCGGTGCCGGCAGCACTCCCCTGGTTCCCCAGCCCCCAAGTAACATGTCCGCTGTTGACCAGATTCTTGATGTAATTGGTCCCCACACTTTTTGGGTCAAACCCCATCACCCAATCTTGTATGTTAACTACCCGGCTGCCATCGCTTGTAAACGGCTGGGTGCTTTTGGGCGTTATCCCCACTCCGGGAGTATAATTAAAAATGTCCGCAAAAGGCGCCCCATACTGCCCGCAAATCGAAATGTTCCCCGATTGCCATTTCGCCACGCAACTTTGATATCCGTAATCGTTTAAGGAGGAACCATAATTGGGGGTAGGCGTGCGATAAACGCCGGTGCTGTCGGCCGTAAAAGTGATAGGATTGGCGGCGGCGATCGCAGATCCGTTTCTGCCGATTTGCAGATAGCCTGCACGCAAAAGAACTGTTCCAGAGTTGTAGTGAAAGGCATCTTCCATGTATCCAATGCTGATGCGTCCTCCATTCTGATTAATGACCATCGTCGGACTGTCGAAAAATTGCAGCCTCGAAAAGTTCACGCTCGCATGGTCATTAACGTTAAGCGTGGCAGGCCCATTGCGCCCGAAGTTAATTTGTTTTTCATCCACCCAACTGCTGTAATCGTTTAGTGTTATGGCAAACGTGCTGCCAACCCGATCGCCTCCGCTCAATTTTGCATTGCCGTAAAGGATGAACGTCTTGGAATACAAGTCATTGCGACCAGAAGACGTGGCGTAATCGCCTGTTAGCAGAACCCCAGGCTTGGTTGTCGTCGGCAACCCGTTGCTCCAGTTGGTTGAATCCATGATACTTCTGCCAGAAGCTCCAGCTGCCCAATAGGTGGCTCCCGCAATAGGAGACGGGTTAAGGAGAATCGTTACTGTCGCTACACCGTTGCTCCAGTTGCCGGCGTTCAGATCATTATTTACCGCCCCTTTCAATAGCGTGGCGGCTCGCAAATAATTCATCGATACACCAACTAGCCACACCAAAACCAGCAGGCATTTTATAGTATTCATACGGTTTTTAATAAAAAGTTCATTCTTCCGCTTGCTTGCTGGTATTAAAGGAAGCCTCACGATAAGGGGTCAAGTCCTAGACGTTTTGGCCGTCCCAAAGTTACATCTTCGATTTTGAAAACACGCCTTAGTTTCATTCAAGATTAAATTCATTTTGTTCCTCGGTTTCCAGCTCCAACTTCGAGACCCGGTTGGGCGGAATCGTTTGAATTAACGCCCAGACACGAATGGCACGAATTGACACGAATCATTCCGATACCCATCCCGCCGGCCCGGCGGTAGCCGCCAAATGCCTCGACACCTTGGTGCCTTGGTGCCTTGGTGGTTAAACTACGGTTTTTGTTTGTCGAGCCGATCCCCGATCACAGTCAGGTTGGCAGCGGCACCCTTGGGGGGACGACGTATACGGTGCGCGTGCACCCCGCTGCCGCAATTTGTTTCCCTCGGTGAACGAATTGGTTTAGTTTGGGTCAAATTGTGCCAAGTATCATGTTATCGTTAAAAAAATTCTGGCCCGTGCCGTTCAGCATCGCTCTGGGGTTGGTCATCTGGGCCGGCTGCAAAACGGGCCAGCCGGTGGTGACGCCGGCGGTGGCGCTGCCACCGAACAGCGTGAAGCCGGCGCCGGATGCTCCGCGCATCTCCTATGTGGTGGCGCGGCTGCTGGAGGAATATCACTATGTCCAGCATCCGTTGGACAAGGAGTTGTCGGCCAAGTTTTTCGACGGTTATATTGATTCGCTGGATCCGCGCCACGAGCATTTTCTGCAAAGCGATCTGGCGGAGTTTGCCCCGTTCCGCACCAACCTGGACGTGCTGACGATCGGCGGGCCGGGCATGGCGGATTTGTCGCCGCCGTTCGCCATTTACCAGCGCTACCAGGAACGGTTTCAGGAGCACATGGCGTATGTGAATGCACTGCTGGCGCAGGAAAAGTTCAAGTTCAATGCGGACGAAAAAATCCAGATTGACCGGCGGCACACGCCGTTTCCCAAAGATCTGGCGGAGGCGCAGCAGCTCTGGCGGCAGCAGGTGCGCTATGAATTTTTGCAGGACAAGCTGGCCCGGGAAATCTCCGAGACGAACGGCGCGTTCACCGTCAAGCTGCCGGCGGACGCCACGACCAATATCATCGCCACGCTGCAGCGGCATTACCGCTGGAGCCTGCACCTGATGACCAATCAGGACAGCGACAGCGTGCTGCAAAATTATTTGAACGCGCTGGCCCACGCCTACGATCCGCATTCGGATTATCTGAATGCGCCGCACGCGCAGGATTTTTCCATGCTGATGAACCTGTCGCTCTTCGGCATCGGCGCGCAACTGACGGAGGATGACGGCTATTGCACCATCAATTCGCTGGTCGCCGGCGGCCCGGCCATCAAGAGCAAGCTGCTCCATGAAAAGGACCGCATCGTGGCGGTGGCGCAGGGGGACAAGCCGCCGGTGGATGTGGTGGATATGGAACTGGAAAAAGTCGTCCAGCAAATCCGCGGGCCGAAAGGCACGGAGGTGCGGCTGACCCTCAGTCTGGCCCCGGATTACACCACGCATAAGGTGGTCAGCCTCGTGCGCGATGAAATCAAGCTCGAAGATTCGGAGGCCAAGGCCAAGCTGATCGACCTGCCCGATGATCACGGCGGCACCAACCGCCTGGGCATTATTGATTTGCCGTCATTTTATGCGCCGGTGGATCTGCCGGCTAATAACGGCCACGCCACGCCCAAATACACTTCCGTGGATGTGGCCAAGCTGGTCAGGAAACTCAAGTCGGAGCACGTGGCCGGCATCATCATTGATCTGCGCTCCAACCCCGGCGGCTCGCTGGAGGAGGCCATCAAGTTCACCGGCCTGTTCCTCAAGGGCGGCCCGGTGGTGCAGGCCCGGAACCTGGACGGGCAGGTCACCGTGGATACCGATACCGATACGGACGAGGTCTATGCCGGTCCGCTGGTGGTCATGGTCAACCGGTTTAGCGCCTCGGCGGCGGAAATTGCGGCGGCGGCGCTGCAGGATTATGGCCGGGCGCTGATCGTGGGCGACACCTCCACGCACGGCAAAGGCACGGTGCAAAGCCTGTATCCGCTCAAGCCGTTCATGCTGGGCAGCACCAATGACCCGGGCACCATCAAAATCACCATCCGCAAATTTTACCGCATCAGCGGGGCCTCGACGCAGCTCAAGGGGGTCATGCCGGATATTATATTGCCGGATGTGTTGAATTACTCGCTGCAGATTGGCGAGACCAACCTCGACAACCCGCTCCCTTGGGACACCATCCAGCCCGCGAGCTATGAGAAATTCAACCTGGTGCAGCCTTATCTCGCCGAATTGCGCCAGCGGTCGGATGCCCGCATTCTGACGAACCGGGATTTTGCCTACGTCGAGCAGGACATTGCGCAGTTTAAAAAATCGCAGGCGGAATCAACCGCCACGCTCAACGAACGCGAAGCCATCAAGGAACGCGAACGGGTCACCCGGGAAAACGAGGCGCGCGACCATGAGCGGGAAGCTCGACCGCTTCCGGGCATGAAGGTTTATGAATTGTCCGTCCGCGATACCGCGTCGCCGGGACTGCCCGCGCCGGTTGGCAGTACGAATGATTTGTTGAGCGCGACCAACTTCCTGAAAAGCGCCGGGGCGCAAAAGACGCCGCCGCCATTTGACCCGGTGCTGGATGAGGCCGAGCACATCCTCCAAGATTATATTTCGCTATTGCCAAAAAGTGCTAACTTGACTGTAAATCCATAGCCGCCATGAAAGCCATTGTCACCTTTGCCGTGGTGCTGTTGACCGCCGGCGCCGGGCTGGCGCAAAATTATTATCTGGCCACGCAGCAGGCCAAACGCGTCAGCGGCCAGAACGACGCCGAACAGCAGCGCATTCAAAATGAGGCCAACGGTGCCCCCGGGGCCGCCGTCCGGGCCGCCGCGCCGGCCGATCCCGCCGTGACGGCGGCCCTCGCCAACATCGCCGGTTTGCAGTCGGATTTCGCCGCGCTGGGCGGAGCCACCGGCGACAAGCCGGACCCGGCGCAAAAGATTTCGCTGTTGAATGATTTGTCCCAGTCCGCGCAGGGAACCAAGGCGTCCGCAGCCGCCGTCAAAATGCTGGCCAACGATCTTTCGGCGGCGGTGGCGGGCAAAAGCAAGCTGACCCCGGCGCAGCTCACCCGGTTGGCGCGCGAGGTCCATGCGCTGTTCAACCGCTCAAAATTGTCGGCGGCGCAGACGCAGGTGGTGCTGGCCGACGCGCAGAAAATTCTCACGGACGGCGGCGCTTCGCTGGATGCCGCCGTGGCTGTCGTGACCGACCTCAAGGCGGTCGCCGCCGAAACCCAATAGCCATGCCGCCGGTCAAGTGCCCGACCTGCAAAAAAACCGGCGACTGGTTTGCCGGCAAATACGGCCCGTTCTGTTCGCATCGCTGCCAGCTGGTTGACCTGGGCAAATGGTTCAGCGGCGAAAACGCCATTTCCGAACCGCTCAAGCCGGAACATTTCGAAACCTACGGCGACCTGCCGCCGGGCAATTATCTGGACCAGCCGGAGGCGGAATGAACAAACATGGTGTAAGGTTTCTGCCTCCAGTGGCGACCAAACTGGAGACAAAATATGAAAACCTCCTTGATGATGTTAGTGGCCGCCAGCGCGTTGGGTTTTTCCTGCTCGCGCCCGGCCCCGGCGGTGGTCCCCGCCAAACCTGTTGAAACTATGAACCCGACTGAATTTAACCCGGCCCATCCGACTGAAATCGCCGACCTCGGCGGTGGCTGCTTCTGGTGCATGGAAGCGGTTTTTGAGCGGCTGCCCGGCGTGTTGAAAGTCACCAGCGGCTTCGCCGGCGGCACCACGGAAAACCCGACCTATCGCGACGTCTGCACCGAGACCACCGGCCACGCCGAGGTGACGGAAATCGAATTTGACCCGGCGAAAATTTCCTACGCGAAGCTGCTGGAGGTGTTCTGGCAGGCGCACGACCCCACCACGCTCAACCGGCAGGGGGCCGACGAAGGCACGTCGTATCGTTCGATCATTTTGTATCGCGATGAAAAACAGCGGCTGCTCGCGGAAAAATCCCGGCTGGCGGCCCAGGCGGATTTTCACAATCCCATCGTGACGGAAATCGTGCCGCTCAAGAAGTTCTATCCGGCGGAGGACTACCACCAGCAATACTATGATAATAATTCCTCCGCCGGCTATTGTCAGGTGGTCATCGCGCCGAAACTGGATAAGCTCGAGCGCAAAAAAGTGATCGCGGAAACACCGCAGGTGCCGCGGTGAGCCAACCGCCGGCGGCGCGGGCGGGGACCCTGGCGGCGGCGGTCAGTTCTTGCCCAGCGCCTTGGCCACGGCGGCGGATAGGGCTTCTCCGCGCAAATCTTTCCCGATGATTTTGCCGTCGGCATCCAGCAGATAGCTGGTGGGCAGTTGTTCCACGCCGTATTGGAGGCCGAGCCGGTTTTGAAACAGCACATTGTGTTCGCCGGTTTTGGTGGCGAGCTGCGCCGTCGCTTCGTCAAAGAAGTCCGGCCAGGTCATGCCGTCCTGCTGCTTGATAAAATTATCCAGCGCCGCCCGGTCGGAGTCGAGACTCACGCCGACCACTTCAAAGCCGTCGGCATGAAATTTTTTGTAGGCGGCCAGGATGTCCGGCAACAGTATCCGGCAGGGCCCGCACCACGTCGCCCAGAAATCCACCAGCACGACCTTGCCCTTGAAACTGGCCAGCGCGAGCGGCTGGCCCTGGCTGTTCGTTTCGGTGAACTCCGGGAACTGGGAGCCGATGACCAGGCTGTCCCGGATTTTTTCCGCCGCCACAAATTTCTCCAGCTGCGCCACCGCCGCCTCCGCCTCGGGCTCGAATTTAGAATTGGGAAAATCCCGGGTGAGCTGCTTGAACGTCTCCTGCGCGCGGGCGGGCAGATTGAGGACTTCATTGTAAAGCTGCGCTTTCATGTAGAGAATTCCGGCCGCGTCATCCGTTTTTTCGGCGGCGTGTTTGGCCAGCAGGGTGTCGAACGCCTTGAGTTCGTCCGCCAGATCGGCCTCCGTGCCTTTGCCGGCCTGGAGTTTGTCGTTTACCTTCATCACCACGGCGGTGATTTCATCGGCGATACTGTTGGTGGCCGCGATATTATTCGGGGCGGCAACGCTGTTGGTGGCGTCCTGCGACCAGGCGGCGGATTGGATGAGCCAGCCGGCGAGCACCAGCGTTTTGATTTTAATGTTATACATGAGGGGGTTTGATGCCTGCGGGCGCCATTCTGTTCAATGACAAAATGCCGGCTTTGGCAAAAAATATCAATCGTGCTTGACAGCGGGGGGACTTCCGTAGTTTTCTTTATTTAATGATCTACGTTCCCGCCCGCATGGGCCAGCTGAATCGTCGTGCCCTGCTCCGGCAGTTGCAGAAGCTGGGCGTGGCGTCGCGGGCGGAACTGGCCAAGGCGCTCGGCATGAGCCAGCCCACGGCGGGGAAAATCGTGGACGAGCTGATCGGCATGGATGTGCTGGAAGAAGTGGCGGTGACCTTGCCGGCAGCCGGGGAGCGCAACGGCGGTGACGCCGGGGTCGCCCAGCTGGGCCGGCCGGGCCGGCGGCTGCGGCTGAATGAATCGCGCGCCAAATTTCTCGCCATCCAGCTGGGCGTCAAAACCACCACCGTCGCCGGCCTGACGCTGGGCGTGGCGGATGAAGAGCACTGGCCGGTGGCTTTCGAGGTTGCCGGTGACGAACCGGCGCCGGCCAAAAACTGGGAGCGGCAGTTGCGCAAGGCGGCCAAAGCCTTGGGCGCTGAAAATTTTCTGGGCGTGCTGCTGAGCGTGCCCGGCGTGGTGGACGAAACAGCCAACCGGATTTTGTTTTCCCCCAATATCCACTGGACGGAAAAGACCGATCTGGCGGCCATCGTCCGGCGCGTCTGGGACGTGCCGGTGCTGCTGGTGCAAGAGGAGCGGGCGCTGGCGCTCGGGCAGCATCTGGTCAATCCCGACTGCGACGATTTTCTGCTGGTGGATTTCGGCGAAGGCGTCGGCGGGGCGATCATCGTCGAAGGCAAACCGCTCGCCAATCCGCTGCCGATCAGCGGTGAAATCGGCCACACGCCGGTGCCGGGCAACCGCCGGCTCTGCGGCTGCGGCGCGGTCGGCTGCATGGAGACGCTCGTTTCGTTGCGCGGCCTGCTCGAAAGTTTTACCCCCGCCGGTTCGCCTCCGAAAAGTTCCTGGCCGGAGCTGGTGGCATCCGTTTCCCGCAACGGCCTCCCTCCCTGGCTGGCGGCGGCGCTGGACGCGGCGGCGGCGGCGATCGCCGGCTCGCTGAATGTGCTCGGTCTGCGGCGCGTCGTCATCACCGGCAGCCTGACGGAATTGCCGCCGGTCGTGATGGACCATCTTGCCCGCGCCGTCCAAAGTGGCGCGATGTGGGCGCGGTTTGGCGAGGTGGAATGTGTCGCCGCGCCGCGCCGCCGCGCCGCCGGGCTGGTGGCCATGGGCATTGACCGCTTGGTCGTCCCGGACCAGAAGGAAAATAGCTTTGTTCCGCCAAAAACGCCGAATCTTCCCGTCCGCAAAAAAAACCATAAACCAATGGCTGCCGCCTAAAATGAAAACCGCATTTCCGCAAATCAGTCCCATCGCCTACGAAGGGCCGAAGTCCAAAAACCCGCTCGCGTTCAAACATTACCGCGCCGATGAAGTTGTCGCCGGCAAAACCATGCGCGAGCACCTGCGGTTTGCGGTGGTGTATTGGCACACTTTTCGCGGCACCGGCAGCGATCCGTTCGGTGCCGGCACGATGCAGCGGCCGTGGGACGACGGCTCCAATTCCGTCCGCAACGCCCAGAACCGCGCCCGCGTCGCCTTCGAGTTTATTTCCAAGCTCGGCGCACCGTATTATTGCTGGCACGACCGCGACGTGGCGCCGGAAGGCAAAACGCTGGCCGAGTCGAACCGGAATTTTGACGCCGTGGCGAAAGTTCTGAAGGCGGAACAGCAGCGCACCGGCGTTAAGCTGCTATGGGGCACGGCAAATCTGTTTTCTCATCCGCGTTTCGTCCACGGCGCGAGCACGAGTTGCAACGCCGATGTGTTTGCGTTTGCCGCCGCGCAGGTGAAAAAGGCGATGGAAGTGACGCATGAGCTCGGCGGCGAAGGCTACACTTTTTGGGGCGGGCGCGAAGGCTACATGACGCTGCTTAACACCGATCTCAAGCGCGAGCAGGAGCATCTGGCAAAATTCCTCCACCTTGCCGTCGCGCATAAGCGAGCCATCGGCTTCAAAGGCCAGTTTTACATCGAGCCGAAGCCGAAGGAGCCGACGAAGCATCAATATGATTCCGACGCCGCCGCGTGCCTGAATTTTCTCCGCGAATTTGATTTGCTGCCGCACTTCAAATTGAACCTCGAGACCAACCACGCCACGCTCGCCGGCCACTCGATGCAGCATGAATTGGAGGTCGCCGGCGCGGCGGGCGCGCTCGGCTCGATTGACGCCAACACCGGCGACGAGTTGCTGGGCTGGGACACGGACCAGTTTCCGACGAACATTTACCTGACGACCTATACGATGTTGAGCGTGCTGAAATACGGCGGCTTCAAAACCGGCGGCGTGAATTTCGACGCCAAGGTTCGCCGCGAAAGTTTCGAGCCGATTGACTTGTTCTACGCGCACATCGGCGGCATGGATGCGTTTGCGCGCGGCTTGAAAATCGCCGTGGCGATCCGCCAGGACGGACGGCTGGCGGAATTCGTGAAGAACCGTTATGCCTCGTGGGACAGCGGCATCGGCGCGCGGATCGAATCCGGCCAGGCGTCGCTGAAAGAAATCGAAGCCTACATTTTGAAAAAAGGCGAAGTCACGCCGAACGTCAGCGGCCGGCAGGAATTTTTGGAAAACCTCATTAACGAATTCATTTAACCACCGGTAGGGCGCGCATGAAGTGACGCACCACACCAATCAATCCATAAACAACAACAACAAACGAAAATTATGAGCATCAATCTAAAACAATACGAAGTCTGGTTCGTCACCGGCAGCCAGCATCTTTACGGCCCGGAAACCCTGAAGAAGGTCGCCGAGCATTCCCAGGAAATCGCCAAGGCGCTCAACATCGCGCCCGCGATTCCGGTGAAGGTCGTTTTCAAACCCGTGCTGGTCACGCCGGACGCCGTCACCGAACTTTGCCAGGCCGCGAACAACGCCGCCAAGTGCATCGGCCTCATCACTTGGTGCCACACGTTCTCGCCCTCCAAAATGTGGATCAACGGCCTTAAACAGCTCCGCAAACCGGTGGCGCATCTGCACACGCAATACAACCGCGACATTCCGTGGGCGACCATTGACATGGATTTCATGAACATGAATCAGGCCGCGCATGGCGACCGCGAACATGGTTTCATCTGGAGCCGGCTGCGTCTGGCGCGCAAGGTGGTCGTCGGTTTCTGGCAGGAAAAAGCAGCGCAGGAAAAACTCGGCGCCTGGGCGCGCGCGGCGGCGGCGTGGGCGGACTGGCAGACGGCGAAGTTCTGCCGTTTCGGCGACAACATGCGCGAAGTGGCCGTGACCGAAGGGGACAAGGTTTCCGCGCAAATCAAATTTGGTTTCGCCGTCAATGGCTACGGCGTCGGCGATCTGGTGAAAGTCGTCAACGCCGTTTCGGAAAGGGAAATTGACGCGCTCGTGAAAACCTACGAGGACGTTTATGAAATTTCCGCCGATTTGAAAAAAGGCGGCAAGCGCGCCAAGTCCGTCCGCGAAGCCGCGCGCATCGAACTCGGCTTGCGCGCATTTCTCGCGGCTGGCGGATTCAAAGGTTTCACCACGACGTTTGAAGATTTGCATGGCCTGGCGCAACTGCCCGGCCTCGCGCCGCAGCGGCTCATGGCCGACGGTTACGGCTTCGCTGGCGAAGGCGATTGGAAAACCGCCGCGCTCGTCCGCGCGATGAAAGTCATGGCGAGCGGACTCAAAGGCGGCACCTCGTTCATGGAGGACTACACCTACCATCTCGCGCCCGGCAACAAAGTCGTGCTCGGCGCGCACATGCTGGAGATTTGCCCGAGCATCGCGGCCGGCCGGGCGTCGTTGCAGGTGCACCCCCTCGGCATCGGCGGCAAGGCCGATCCGGCGCGGCTGGTTTTCAACACGCCCGCCGGCCCCGCGTTGAACGCGGCGCTGATGGATTTCGGCAACCGCTTCCGCCTGCTCATCAATGAAGTGGACGTCGTGAAACCGGAACAGCCGATGCCAAAATTGCCCGTGGCGCAGGCGGTATGGAAATGCCGGCCGAATTTCGAGGACGCTTGCGGCGCGTGGATTTACGCCGGCGGCGCGCATCACACCGGCTTCAGCCAGGCGGTCACCACGGAAATGCTCGAAGACTTCGCGGCCATCGCCGGACTTGAAGTCGTCGTGATTGATGCCGACACGAAGCTGCGCCAGTTCAAACAGGAACTGGTTTGGAATGACTGTGCATACGGTCTCAAGAGCGGCTGGGTGGCCTGATCACTGGAATCCGCGATGCTATCAGGGGGAAGCGTTTCCCGGCCGGCAGCACGCGAAATATGCGAATCGCCAATTCATATTGCAGCCTGGTCCTCTGCTGCGCCCTGTTCGCCCGTGCGGCGGGCGCGCCGGCGGCCGCTGCGCCGGCGCCGGTGAATCTGGCGCTGGTCGCCGCCGCCGCGGGTTCCCACGTCTCCGACGACACGTCGCTGGCGGCGTTGAACGACGGTTTTGTGCCGCGCAATTCGCAGGACAACCGGCGCGGCGCCTGCGGCAACTGGCCGCGCACCGGCACGCAGTGGGTGGAATACGACTGGAGCCAGCCGGTCAGCACAAAGCAGATCGAGGTGTATTGGTGGGACGATCATCAGGGCGTGCGTCTGCCCAAATGCTGCCGCGTGCAATTTTGGGATGGAAACAATTTCATTGAAATCACCAACGCCAGCGGCCTCGGCGTCGCGGGCGACAAATTCAATGTGACTACGTTCGGCGAGGTCACGACCGCGAAACTGCGCTTGGAAATGGACGGTGCGGAAAGTTTTTCCACGGGAATTTTAGAATGGCGCGTTTTGGATTCGGGCCGGTCGCCGGAGTTTCCGCCGACGGTGAAAGCCGGCGTGGATCGCGACGTGATGCTCAATGGCAAAACCTATTTATCCGGCGTTGTGAAGTATTTGAAGTCGGGTTCGGCGGCGGAACTGTGGTGGAGCAAGGCTTCCGGGCCGGGCGACGTGGCCTTTGCGAACGCCCAAACCAACCTCACGACCGCGACGTTTTCCGCGCCGGGCGACTATGTTTTGAAATTGTCGGCGGGCAAGGGCGCGTTGAGTTCCGCCTCGGCCTTGAACGTAAAAGTGGTTTTGCCGCCGCCCACGAACCGGCTCGAAGTGGTTTATACCAAGTCCTACAAAATAAATAGTCCCTTTTGGAACGCGCGGGCGAAGGCGTTGATCGTGAACTGGATTCCGCATTGCGTTGACGAGATCAACCGCTCGGACATTCCCAAGGGACAAGGGCAGGGCGGCATTGATAATTTTGTCGAGGCGGCGAAGGCGTTGCGCGGCGAGCCGCACGGCCCACACAAGGGCGACGTATGGGCAAACGCGTGGGTGCATCAAACGGTGGAAGCGATGTGCATCGCGCTGATGGTGGATGCGCAGGGCGACCGGGAAATTCTCGCGGCGCAGGAAAAAATGAAAACGACGCTGGAAGATTGGATTCCGAAAATCCTCGCGGCGCAGGAGCCGGACGGTTATTTGCAAACGGCTTACACCTTGGCAGACCACAGCAAATGGCCGACGCGCTGGAACCCGGCGCAACGTGGCAACCACGAGGGTTATGTCGCGGGCTATTTCATCGAGTCGGCGATAAATCATTACACGCTCACCGGCGGCAAGGACAAACGACTTTATGACGCGGCCAAAAAACTCGCCGACTGCTGGGTCGCAAACATCGGGCCGGGAAAAATAGAATGGTATGACGGCCACGAGCAGATGGAGCAAGGCTTGGTGCGTTTTGGTCGGTTTGTGAACGACCTGGAAGGCGGCGGACGTGGTGATAGTTATATTGCGCTCGCAAAATTTCTCCTGGATTGTCGCGGTCGTCACGGCGGTTCGGATTACGACCAGACGCAATCGCCCGTGCAGCAGCAATACGCGGCCGTCGGCCACGCCGTGCGCGCGTCGTATCTTTTCTCTGGCATGGCGGATGTCGCGACGGAAACTCACGATGTGGATTATCAAAGCGCGGTGCTGTCGCTATGGGACAATCTCATCAATAAAAAATATTACGTCACCGGCGGCATCGGCAGCGGCGAGACCTCCGAGGGTTTCGGACCGAATTATTCATTGCGTAACGAAGCTTACTGCGAGGCGTGTTCGAGCTGTGGCGAGATTTTCTTCCAATGGAAAATGAACCTCGCCTATCACGACGCGAAATTTGCCGACCTTTACGAGGAGACAATATACAACGCGCTGCTCGGCTCCATGGATTTGGCGGGCCAGAATTTTTACTACGACAATCCACTCGTTGAGGACAAGCCACGCTATCCCTGGCATGCCTGTCCGTGCTGCGTCGGCAATATTCCGCGCACGCTGCTGATGATTCCGACGTGGACTTACACCAAGAGTGACGACGGAATCTACGTGAATCTTTTCATCGGCAGCACCATCAAGGTTGAGCGCGTGGCCGGCACGGACGTCGAGATGGTGCAGAAAACGGATTACCCGTGGAGCGGCAACGTCGCCATCACAGTCAACCCGAAACAGTCAAAAAAATTCACCGTGTTTGTGCGCGTGCCGAACCGCACGACCAGTGCGCTTTACACGCCGACACCGGCGGTCAACGGTTTCAAATCGCTTGCCGTTAACCGCGATAAAATTTCGCCGACGATTGAAAATGGCTACGTCGCCATATCGCGCGAATGGAAAATGGGCGACACGATTAATCTTGAGCTGCCGATGGAAATTCAAGTCGTTCAGGCGGACGAACACATCGCGGCGGATCGCGGCCGCATCGCTTTGCGCTACGGCCCGCTGATTTATAACGTCGAAAGCGCCGACCACCCGGATTTGGCCCTGGCGCCGGATGTGAAATCGCTCGCGACCGAATGGCGCGGCGATCTGCTCGGTGGGGTAATGACCATCAAAGGCAAATGGTCCGACGGCAGTCCGCTGCTGGCGATTCCGAATTACGCCCGCGAAAATCGCGGCCCGGTCCAATCGCAAGTCTGGCTGGCCCAACCATCTCTTTAGACTATCAAATCCATGAAAAAAATCATCCATCGTTTTACCTTCATTGCGGCCCTGCTGGTTGCCGCTGGCAGCGCCCGCGCGGCCGCGACCATCACCGTGCAAACGGACCAGCCCGGCGCGCCAATCAACCACGGCATGTGGGGTATTTTCTTCGAGGACATCAACCTTGGCGCCGACGGCGGACTTTACGCGGAGCTGGTGAAGAACCGGTCGTTTGAATTTCCGGATGCGCTGATGGGCTGGACCGTGCTGGGCCAAACCAACGGCTTGGAAATTCGCGACGAGGCGCCGTTCAGCCGCGTGCAGCCGCATTACGTCCGGTTGCAAAGCGGCACAGGCATTGCCAACGAAGGCTTTCGTGGCATCGGTGTGACGGCGGGAGATGTGTATGATTTCTCCGTGCAGGCACGGTTGCTTGCCGGTTCGCCCGCGCTGGAAATTCAACTGGTGGATGCCACTGGAAAAATCCTGGCGCAGGCGGGCCTCGAAAACTTTTCCGCCAGCTGGCGGCTGGAAAAAGTCACGCTCACGCCGAAGGCGACGGAAGCCAAGGCCCATTTGAACGTCTTTGTGACCGGCGGTGGCACGGTGGACCTCGACATGGTTTCGCTGTTTCCGCAAAAAACCTGGAAAAACCGGCCCGGTGGCCTGCGCGCGGACATGGTGCAACTGCTGGCGGATATGAAGCCGGGCTTTATGCGTTTTCCCGGCGGCTGCATCGTGGAAGGCCATACGCTGACGAACCGTTACCAATGGAAGACCACCATCGGGCCGGTGGCGGAGCGCAAGGTGATTCTCAACCGCTGGAACGACGAGTTCAAGCATCGCCCGACGCCGGATTATTACCAGTCGTTCGGCCTTGGTTTTTTTGAGTATTTTCAGTTGTGCGAGGACATCGGCGCGTCGCCGCTGCCGATTTTGAACTGCGGCATGGCCTGCCAGTTCAATTCCGGGCAGCTTTGTCCGCTGGACGAGCTTGGACCTTATATTCAGGATGCGCTCGACCTTATCGAATTTGCCAACGGTCCGGTGACGAGCGAGTGGGGCGCGAAACGCGCTGCGATGGGGCATCCGCAGCCGTTTAACCTGAAAATGATCGGCATCGGCAACGAGCAGTGGGAATCACAATACATTGAACGCTACGCGAAATTTCAGCAGGTGATCCGGGCGCAGCATCCCGAAATCAAGCTGGTGTCCGCCGCCGGCCCCGGGCCGGACGGCAAGCATTTTAATTATGCGTGGCCAAAGCTGCGCGAGCTGCGCGCCGACATCGTGGACGAGCATTGCTACGCCAAGCCCGACTGGTTTTACAATAACACGCACCGCTATGACAAATACAACCGCAAAGGTCCGAAGGTTTTCTTCGGCGAATATGCCGCGCAGAGCGACAAGATTGTCAGCACCAACAACGCCAACAATCTCGAATGTGCGCTCGCCGAGGCGGCCTGCATGACCGGCCTCGAGCGCAACGGCGATGTGGTGCAGATGGCCAGCTACGCGCCGCTGTTCGCCCACGTCGAGGGCTGGCAGTGGAAGCCGGACTTGATCTGGGTGGACAATCTCCGCAGCTACGGCACGCCGAATTATTACGTCCAGAAAATGTTCGCCAATAACCCCGGTGACGTGGTGCTGCCGGTGCAGCTCGACGCCACCAATGCGGCCCGATTGTATGCCTCCGCCACCCGCGACAACGCTTCCGGCGAAGTCATTCTCAAGGTCGTCAACGGCGCGAATGTGCCCGTGGCGGCGAATCTGCATTTCGCCGGCGCGAAGGCGATTTCTGCTGAAACGAAAATCAGCACGCTCGCCAGCGCCAGCCAGCAGGACGAAAATTCCTTCGTCGAACCGCTGAAAGTTTCCCCGCAAGATTCCACGCTCGAAACTCCCGCGCCGCAGTTTGACTGCACGTTCCCCGCGAACTCGCTGACGGTGCTCCGCTTGAAAACCTCCAATTAACATTATGCCAAATCAATACACCATCGGTCTGGACTACGGCACGAACTCGGTTCGCGCGCTCATCGTCAACGTCGCCAACGGCGCGGAAATCGCCGCCGCCGTCTGGACTTACGCCCACGGCACGCAAGGCGTGGTTTTGTCGCGCGACCCAAATCTGGCGCGGCAGCATCCGGCGGATTATTTAACCGGCGCGGAAACCACCATTAAGCAGGCGCTTGCTTCGGCGAAAAAATCTGTGAAGGGCTTCAGCCCGGACCAGGTCATCGGCATCGGTGTGGACACCACCGGCAGCACGCCGCTGCCCGTGGACAAGGAAGGCCAGCCGCTGGTGTTCCAGAAAAAATTCGCCGGCCATCCCGCCGCGCTGGCCTGGCTGTGGAAAGATCACACCAGCGTCAGCGAGGCCGTCGAGATCACCGCGCTGGCGAAAGAAATCCGGCCGCAATATCTCGCCAAATGCGGCGGCACCTATTCAAGCGAATGGTTCTGGAGCAAGCTGCTGCATTGCCTGCGCACCGCGCCGGCGGTTTTCAACGCCGCGCATTCATGGGTGGAGCTTTCCGACTTTGTGCCTGCGTCGCTCACCGGCACGGAACATCCGGACAAATTTATCGCGGGCGTTTGTGCTGCCGGTCACAAGGCGATGTGGAATGCGAAATGGGAAGGTTATCCCGACGCCGAATTTCTGGCCCAGCTCGACCCGAAGCTTGCGGCCCTGCGCTCCCGCTTGACGCCGCGAGTACACACGATTGACCGTTCGGTCGGCGGACTCACGGCGGCGTGGGCGAAAAAAACCGGTTTGACGGCGGGCATTCCCGTGGCCGTCGGTGCGTTTGATTGTCATCTTGGTGCGGTCGGCAGCGGCGTCACGCCGGGAACGCTCGTCAAAATCATCGGCACCAGCACCTGCGACATTTCCATCGCGGCGAATACCGGCAATCTTGCCGATGTGCCCGGTCTTTGCGGTATCGTGGACGGCAGCGTGCTGCCGGGATATTTCGGCCTTGAAGCCGGCCAGTCCGCCGTTGGGGATCTGTTTAATTGGTGGGTGAATTACATCCAGCCGCACGGCGAACAATTGTCGCACCGCAAGCTGGACGAGGAAGCGCTCAAGCTCGCGCCCGGCGAAAGCGGTTTGCTCGCGCTCGACTGGAATAACGGCAACCGCACCGTTCTCGTGGACCAGCGGCTTACCGGCCTGCTGGTCGGCCAGACGCTTTACTCGACGCCGGCGGAGGTTTATCGCGCGTTGGTCGAAGCCACGGCGTTTGGCGCGCTGACCATTATCAACCGGTTTGAAGAATACGGCGTGAAAATTTCGCAGATCGTGAACTGCGGTGGTATTGCTGAGAAAAGCCCGCTGACGATGCAGATATACGCGGACGTGACCGGCCGGCCGATGAAGCTGTCGCGCTCGGCCCAAACCTGCGCGCTTGGTTCGGCCATCGCGGCGGCGGTCGTGGCTGGTGCGCACAAGAATTACGCTTCAGCCCAGAAAAAAATGACGGGCCTTAAGCCCATGGTCTATAAGCCGAATCCCAAGGCGCATGCGGTTTACCGGCAGCTCTACGCGCTCTACAAGGAATTGCACGACGCCTTCGGCACGACGGATTGGAATGGTAATCTTTATGGCGTCATGAAAAAGCTGATTGAAATCCGCAGCCGTGTTCGCAAATAAAATTAACCGCTAATTTTTGCTAATCGACGCTAGTTCTTTCCCGCCAGCGAAAATCAGCGCCGATTAGCGGTTCAATAATAATATGCTCGAAAAACTAAAAGCCGAAGTCTGTCAGGCGAATTTGGACCTGGTCGCCGAAGGTTTGGTCATTCAGACGTGGGGCAATGTCAGCGGCATTGACCGCGCGCGCGGCCTCATGGTCATCAAGCCCAGCGGCGTGCCTTACGACGGCATGAAACCGAAACACATGGTTGTCGTTTCGCTTGCGGACGGCAAAGTGGTGGAAGGCAATTTGAAGCCGAGTTCCGACACGCCGACGCACTTGGTTTTGTATCGCGCCTTTCCGGCCATCGGCGGCGTGGTGCATACGCACAGCCTTTACGCGACATCTTGGGCGCAGGCGTGCAAGCCACTGCTGGCCTACGGCACGACGCAGGCCGATTATTGGTATGGCGACGTGCCCTGCACGCGCAAGCTCAAGCCGGCGGAGATCAAAAAAGATTACGAGGCCAACACCGGCGAAGTCATAGTGGCGACGTTCAAGCAACTGAAGTTTGATCCCGCCCAACATCCGGCGGTGCTGGTGGCGAGTCACGGGCCGTTCACTTGGGGCCAGGACGCCCATGACGCGGTGCACAACGCCAGCGTGCTGGAATTCATTGCGCGGCTGAACAGCGAGACGCTGCGCATCAATCCCCGGACGCCGCCGATGCAGGCGGTGCTGCTGGACAAACATTTTCTCCGCAAGCACGGGCCGGGAGCTTATTACGGTCAAAAATAAAAAACATTCTATGAAGCCTTCATCCTCCAACCTTCAACCCCCAACCGTGAACTGGCTTCGGGCAGTTGCCGCTGGATTGTTTCTGGCGGTGGCGTCTATGGCGATGGCCGCCGACACGAACCTGGTTTTGTTGTTTTCTTTTTTCCGCGAGCCGAATGGCAAAGATGGTTTGTGCCTGACCACCAGCAAGGACGGCTTGAAGTGGACGGAGTTGAAAGCGCCGAATGGCAAGTCGTTTCTCGAACCGCAGGTCGGCGGCAAGCTGATGCGCGATCCGTCGTTGCGGCAGGGGCCGGACGGCGTGTTTCGCCTGGTCTGGACGACGAGCTGGGGCCGTCCGCCGGTGTTTGGCTATGCCAGTTCCCCGGACTTGATCCACTGGTCGGAGGAGCGGGCCATTCCGGTGATGGAGAATGATCCGACGGCGCAAAATGTCTGGGCGCCCGAATTGTTTTACGATGCGGCGAAAGCGCAGTGGCTCATTTTCTGGGCCACGACAGTTCCCGGAAAATTCCTGGAGACGACCAATGCCGGAGACGGCAACCATCGGATTTACTACGTTACCACCAAGGATTTCACGAATTTTTCGCCGACGAAGCTGCTGTATGACGGCGGGTTCAACGAGATTGATGCCATGATGCTGGCGGACGGCGGCAAGTATTATCTGATTCTCAAGGACGAGGGCAAAACCCCCGTGAAAAAGCATCTGCGGATTGCGGTGGGCGATTCAGCGGCAGGACCGTTTGGTCCGGCGGGTCCGGCGATTTCGACAAACTGGGTGGAAGGCCCGACGGCGGTGAAAATCGGCGGCGAGTATTACATCTACTTTGACCATTACGGAAATCCCAAATACTATGGGGCCATCAAATCCACCGACATGAACACTTGGCAGGACATTTCGCCGTCATTGTCTTTTCCAAAAGGCATTCGGCATGGAACCGTTTCGTGGGTTCCGGAAAGCGTTGTGCAACCGATCCAAAATCCCTGAATGCAAATGAAAGTAAAAACCAAAAACTGATATGAAACATTACCTCACCCAAACAATGGCGGCTGGACTGCTGGCAGTTTCTTTAATAGGCTGCGCGACCATGTCCTCCTCGACCTCCCCCTCCACCATCACCAAGGCCGACTTTGGCCAGACCCCCGCCGGCCAGCCGGTTGAAATCTACACGCTCCATAATTCGCGGGGCGCCGAGGCGCGCATTATGACCTACGGCGGCATCGTGCAGTCGCTCCGCGTGCCGGACAAAACCGGCAAGTTCGACGACGTCGTGCTCGGCTTCGACACGCTCGACGGTTACACCCGCGACAGCTATGTCAGCGCCTGTCCGTATTTCGGCGCGCTCATCGGCCGTTACGGCAACCGCATCGGCGGCGCTAAGTTCACGTTGGAAGGCCAGACCTACACGCTCGCCGGCAACAACCACGGCAATTCGCTGCACGGTGGCCTTAAGGGTTTTGACAAGGTGGTTTGGACGGCCAGACCGTCGGTGGGTATTCACGGACCGCAGCTGGTGCTGGCCTATGTCAGCAAGGATGGCGAGGAGGGTTTCCCCGGCAACCTGGAAGTGACGGCCATTTACACGCTCACGGACGACAATGCGTTGAAGCTGGAATATACGGCGAAGACCGACAAGCCGACGGTGGTGAACCTGACGCATCATTCCTATTTCAACCTGGCCGGGCAGGGGAATGGCACCATTCTCAACCATCTCGTCTATATCAATTCCGAGCAGACCACGCCGGTGGATGCCGGCTTGATCACCACGGGCGAATTCAAATCCGTGGCCGGTACGCCGTTTGATTTCCGCCAGCCGACCACCATCGGTGCGCGCATTGACGATCCCGATACCGTGCTGCAATACGGTCCCGGCTACGACCACAACTGGGTCATCAACAAGCCGTTTGGCTTGCTCGGCCGGATGGCGCGCGTGACGGAGCCCACCACCGGCCGCGTGCTGGAGGTTTGGAGCGACGAGCCGGGCCTGCAATTCTATGCCGGCAATTTCCTCGACGGTTCGCTCACCGGCAAAGGCGGAAAAGTCTATCCGCGCCGTTCCGGTTTCTGCATGGAGCCCCAGCATTATCCCGACTCGCCGAATAAGGCGAATTTCCCGTCCGTGGAACTCAAGCCCGGCGAGACCTACCATAACACCATCATTTACAAGTTTAGTGTGGAATAACGTTTGAAAGAAAAAACGCTATGAATCAAATCACCAACAGCGTGGAAGTGGCCACGAATGCCTTGGCGACGGCGGCTGTCGCCGGCGGCATGAACGGCACGGTTTTCAACGGCCTGGATCTGGTCGTCATCATCGCCTTTGCCATCGGCATGATCATTACCGTCTGGTTTTCCATGCGGAAGAAGAACGAGTCCGGCAAGGATTACTTCCTGTCGGGCCGCGATGCCAACTGGCTGCAGATCGGCTCCTCGATCTTCTCCTCGAACATTGGTTCCGAACATCTCGTCGGTCTCGCCGGTGCCGGTTTTGTGACCGGCATGGCGATGGCGCACTGGGAAATGCATGGCTGGTGGATCATCATTCTCGGCTGGGCGTTCGTGCCGCTTTACGACCGCATGAAGGTGTTCACCATGCCGGAATTTCTTGAACTTCGCTTCAGCCGCGGCTCGCGCAATGTGTTAAGCCTGCTCACCATGGCCAGCTTGGTGCTGACGAAAATCGCCGCGACGATTTACGCCGGTGACGTCGTCATCCGCACCCTGTTGAACGTGGATCACATTGACCTCTTCGGACACCAGATAGACGTCTTCTGGGCCATTGCCTTGGGACTGGCGTTCACCACCGGTCTTTACACCATCTTCGGCGGTATGCGCGTCATCATGTATACCGCCGTGCTGCAGGCGCCGGTGCTGATCTTTGGTTCCGTCTGCATCCTTTACATGGGCCTGCACGTTTTGGGCCACGGCAGCCTGGTTGACGGCTGGCACGCGACGCTCGCGTCGGTTGGTAGCAACGTCCATCTGATTCGCTCCATCCATGATCCCGAATGGCCGTGGCTGGCGATTCTGCCCGGCTCGGCCATCATCGGTTTCTGGTATTGGTGCACCGACCAATATATTGTCCAGCGCGTGCTCGCCGGCAAAAACCAGCAGGAATCCCGGCGCGGCACCATCCTCGCCGGTTTCTTCAAGCTGACTCCGGTGTTCATTTTTCTCGTGCCGGGCATGATCGCTTTTGCGCTGACCAAAACGCCTGGCGTCGGTTTCAGCACCAGCGGCGACGCCGCCTATACTTCGCTTGTCGCGCAGATTCTTCCTCACGGCCTTCGCGGCATGGTGGCCTGCGGCATGATCGTTGCGCTCATGGCATCGCTCGGCTCCAAGTTCAACGCCTCAGCCACGCTGTTCACCATGGACTTCTATCGCGAATGGTATCCGAATGCCTCCGGCAAAACCGAGGTGTTCGTGGGCCGCGTCGCCACGGCGGTGATTGTGTTCATTGGCATCTGCTGGGTGCTGGTGATTAAAAACCTCCACATGCCGCTCTACCTGTATCTCCAGAACGTGCAGGGCTACCTCTCGCCTGCCATCGCGGTGTTGTTTGGTCTGGGCGTCTTCTGGAAACGCGCCACGGCTCCCGCAGCGGTGTGGGCCTTCGTCGTCGGCATGGTTGCCGGTTTTGGCCGCCTTGCTCTTGATTTGATCTTCCGCGGCGATGCTGATGGGGTGGCCAAACTCAAACAGGATCTTTTCCACGGCGTCATCACTCAGACTCAATACGACGCGGCGCTTGCTCCCATCAAGGCCACGCACAACGTCGTCCTGTTCAATCTTTGGAACATCCACTGGCTCTATTATTGCGAAGGGCTGTTTGTGCTGACGGCGGCGTTGATGATCATCATCAGCCTCTTGACCAAGGCACCGGATCCGAAGACCATTAAATACACTTGGTATGGCGCGACGCCGGAGGAAAAAGCCGCCACCCGCGCCAGTTGGGGCCCGATGGACGTGGTGTTGAGCTTGATTGTCGTCGGCTGCGTCATCCTGTTCTACATCAAGTTCTGGTAAATCATCGTTTCAACGAGGTGGCGATGCTCCGGCGTCGCCGCCTTTTTTATTTCATCCCTTTGAACCCGCTTGTTATCTTCTGCCCTTGCTTGGCAGAATTTCACCAAACCATCCGGCCAAAAATGAAAATCATCGCGCTTCCATTCCTGTGCCTGCTGGCAACACCAGCTTTTTTGCCGGCTCAAATCACTTCGCCGAACACCAACCTGAATGCGCGCGAGCAGCAAATCGTCGTCGCCGCCAAACTGCCCGCGCCTTTTACAATTTCGCACGGTGGCCAGACCGCGCAAACGCCGCCGATGGGCTGGAACAGCTACGATGCCTATGGCGACTCCGTGACCGAGGCCGAGACGCTCGCCAACGCCGCGTGGATGCAGGCGCATTTGCTGCCCGTCGGCTGGGACACCATCGTCGTGGATTTCCGCTGGTATGATCCGCAGCCGACCGGCGACGACCGGTTGCTGAACAAAATCCGGGTCGGGGCCGCGCTCGCGGCGGATGAATACGGCCGGCTCCTGCCGGCGCCGAACCGTTTTCCCTCCGCCACCAACGGCACCGGTTTCAAGCCGCTCGCCGATCGCTTGCATGCGATGGGTTTGAAATTCGGCATCCATGTCATGCGCGGCATCCCGCGCCAGGCGGTGCTGGCCAATACGAAAATTCTCGGTGGCCAGTTCACCGCCGCCGATGTCGGCGACACGAACGACCAGTGCGTCTGGTGCCCGGATATGTTCGGCGTGCGCGCCAGCGCCGCGGGCCAGGCGTGGTATGACTCATGCGTGCAATTGTGGGCATCGTGGGGCGTGGATTATATCAAGGTGGACGACTTGTCCGCGCCGTATCACGCGGCGGAAATCGAGATGATTCACCGTGCCCTGGGCCAGGTTGGCCGCGCGATTGTTTTCAGCACGTCGCCCGGCGAGACGCCGGTGAGCCAAGCCGCGCACATCGCGGCGAACGCCAATCTCTGGCGCATCTCCGGCGATTTCTGGGACCGCTGGCCCAAGCTCAACCAGCAGTTCGACCTGCTCGCGCAATGGCAGGGGGCGGGCGCTCTCGGGCATTGGCCGGATGCCGACATGATTCCCCTGGGGAAAATTGCCCTCCGTTCCAAGCTCGGCGGCGATCCGCACTGGACGCATTTCACCCGCGCCGAACAGCTTTCGCTGATGTCGCTCTGGGCGCTCGCGCCCTCGCCGCTGATGCTCGGCATGAATTTGCCCGACAACGACGACTGGACCACCGCGCTGCTGACGAATCCCGAAGTCCTCGCCGTCAATCAAGACCCGCTCGGCAAGTCGGGCGTCCGGCTCTCCCACACGAACAGTGTCGAAATGTGGAGCAAGGATTTGGCCGACGGTTCCAAGGCCGTGGCGCTCTTCAATCGCGGCGAACTGGCGGACCTTGACAGTTCGTTCGCCATTTACAAAAGTCCGCTGCTCACGCGCCAGTCGCCGGGGCCGGTGGCCATTGACGTGCCGCTCGGCGGCGCAAAAAAATTGTATCTCGTCGTGGACGATGGCGGCGACGGCTACGACTGCGACCACGCCGACTGGCTGGAGCCGAAGCTCATCACCGCGCAGGGCGAAACCGATTTGACCCGGCTGAAATGGAAATCCGCCACCTCCGGCTGGCAGAAAGCGTTCGTCAATCAAAGCGTCAGCGGCGGTGTCTTGAACGTCGCGGGGACGATTGGGACGAACGGCATCGGCACGCACGCCACCTCCGTCATCGAATACAACCTGCCCGCCGGCTGCCAGCGCTTCACCGCGCGCGCCGGGCTCGATATCGGCGGCACCAGCCAGCGCGGTGCCGGTGCCACCGTGCATTTTTTGGTGTTCACCCGCGATCCGCATCCGGTCGCTAAAACGGTGGCGGCATCCGTTTCGTTTTCCAGTCTTGGCCTCGCCGGCGCGCGCCCGGTGCGCGACCTCTGGCTGCGCCAGGAGTTGCCCGCCACGGAAAAATTCACCGCCGACCTCCCGCCGCACGGCTGCGTGCTGCTGCGGGTGAAATGATTAAATTCACTTTACTGGCGGACGACCGGTGATAAGCTTGCTGGTCTTGTTTGCAAGGCAAACACAACTTTAATTTTATGGCCAAATTGTTTATTGAAGATCTTGATTTGAAAGGCAAACGCGCCCTCATTCGCGTGGATTTCAACGTCCCGCAGGACAAAGTCACCGGCGCCATCACCAACACCAAGCGCATCGAAGCGGCGTTGCCGACGATCAAATACGCGCTCGACCAGGGGGCGGCGGTGATTCTGATGAGCCATCTCGGCCGGCCCGATGGTAAGCGCATCGAGAAATTTTCCCTTAAGCCCGTCGCCGAAGCGCTCTCGAAATTGCTCGGTCGTCCCGTGCAATTCCTCAACGACTGCGTTGGCGCGGAAGTTGAAGCCGCCTGTGCCAAGGCCAAGCCCGGTGATGTGATTTTGCTCGAAAACCTCCGCTTCCACATCGAGGAAGAGGGTAAGGTGAAACTCGAAGATGGCACCAAGCTCAAAGCCGATCCGGAAAAGGTGAAAGCATTTCGCGCCAGCCTGACCAAGCTCGGCGACGTTTACATCAATGACGCCTTCGGCACCGCGCATCGCGATCACAGTTCGATGACCGGTGTGCAATTGCCGCAGCGCGCGTGCGGCTACCTGATGAAGAAGGAATTGGATGCGTTCGGCGCGGTGCTGGATCATCCGCAGCGCCCGCTTCTGGCCATCCTGGGCGGTGCGAAGGTCGCGGACAAAATTCAACTCATCAACAACCTGCTCGACAAGGCCGACGAAATCATCATCGGCGGCGGCATGGCTTACACGTTCCGCAAAATTCAGGACCACATGGAGATTGGGAAATCTCTTTACGACGCGGAAGGCGCAAAGATTGTTCCCGAGTTGCTCGCGAAGGCAAAAGCCAAAGGTAAACAAATCCATCTGCCGGTGGACTGGGTGACCGGCGACAAGTTTGGCCCGGATGCCAAGGTCGGCAGCGCCACGCTGGCGACGGGAATTCCGGCCGGGCTGGAAGGCATGGACGCCGGCCCGGAATCGTCCAAGCAGTTCGCCGCAGTCATCGCCCGCGCCAAGACGATCATCTGGAACGGACCGCCCGGCGTGTTTGAGTTTCCCGCGTTTGAAAAAGCCACCAAGGCCATGGCGGACGCGATTGTGGCCGCGACGGCGGCCGGCGCGACCACGGTGGTCGGCGGCGGCGATACGGCCACGGCGGCGAAGAAATTCGGTGCCGACAAGAAGGTGTCGCACACCTCGACCGGCGGCGGTGCGTCGCTGGAATTCCTCGAAGGCAAGGTGCTGCCGGGCGTGGCGGCGCTTTCTGATAAATAATTTAAAATTAAAAATGCAAAATTAAAAAACAAGGGCGGCGCGATTCGCCGTTTCCTCTTGAATTTTTAATTTTTCATTTTGCATTGACCTATGAATAAAGAAAGAAAACTGATCATTGCCGGCAACTGGAAGATGAACAAAACCGTCGCCGAGGCGCTGACCCTCGTCGCCGACCTCAAACGCGACCTCGCGGGCGTGAAGGAAGTGGATGTCGTCGTCGCCCCGCCGTTCACGGCGTTGAGCGAAGTCTCCAAGGCTATCATTGACTCCAATATCCGCCTCGGCGCGCAGAACATGAGCGAAAACAATTTCGGCGCATTCACCGGCGAAATCTGCGCCGGCATGTTGAAGGAATTTTCCGTGCGCTACGTCATTCTCGGCCACAGTGAGCGCCGGCAGTTCCAGAAGGAATCCGACGCGCTCATCGCCAAGAAGGCGGCCGCGGTGCACGCGGCGAGCTTGAAGCCGATTGTCTGCGTGGGCGAGACGCTCGCCGAGCGCGAAGGCGGCTTGATGGAAAAAGTTTTGGAGACGCAGGTCCGCGGCAGCCTCGCCGGCTTGACCAAGGAGCAGATGGTGGAAACCGTCGTGGCCTACGAACCGGTCTGGGCCATCGGCACCGGCAAGACCGCGACGACGCAGCAGGCGCAGGACGCGCACGCCTTCATCCGCAAGACGTTGGGCGCGCTGTTTGACGCCGAGGTCGCGCGCAAAGTTCGCATCCAATACGGCGGCAGCGTTAAGCCCAACAACGCCAAGGAACTGATGAGCCAGCCCGACGTGGACGGCGCGCTGGTCGGCGGCGCGGCGCTGGAGGCGAGAAGTTTTGCTGACATCGTTAAGAATTCCATTTAACCTTCAACCATTATGAGTTTTGTTATCGGCGTTTTAACGGTATTACTGGTCTTCAATTGTGCGTTACTGATCCTGCTGGTGCTGGTGCAGCTTCCGAAAAAGGATGCCGGTGCGGGCATGGCGTTTGGTGCTGGCACCGCGGACGCGCTGTTTGGCGCCGGTTCCGGCAACACGCTGACCCAAATCACTAAATACACCGCGATTGTTTTTCTGGTGTTGTCCCTGTTCCTGGGTTATTTGCAGAGCAAGGCTCGTTATGACAGCGGTTCCGCGAAGTTCACCCAGATGGTCGAGGAAAAGCAAAATCAGTCTCCGGCCGCCGTGCCCGCCCAGTCGCCCAAGCCGCAACCCGCATCGCCAGCGGCCAGCAGCCTGATCTCAACGCTGCCGGTCGTGGCGACCAACGCCGCCGTGTCCGCCGTCACCAACTCGGCCAAGTAACCGATGTTTTTCAGCCGCCGCGCCCGCCGGATTTTCCTGCGGGCGCGTTTTCTATTTTGCCTGCCCCTGCTGGGCCTGATTTTTGGCTGTTCGCGGCACGAACCGCCGGCGGACCTGACCATCATCAACAACGTCGAGCCGGAATCGCTGGACCCCGCCATTATCGTTGCCCAGGCCGATATGCGGGTGGTCTCGGGAATGTTTGAAGGTTTGACCCGGCTGGAGCCGGTGGCCGCCCGGGCGGTGCCCGGATTGGCGGCGCGGTGGGATATTTCAGCGGACAAAAAAATCTACACGTTTCACCTGCGCACGAATTTGCTCTGGTCCACCGGTGAACCGATCACGTCGGCCGACGTCGTCTATTCCTGGCGGCGTGCGCTCGACCCCCAGACGGCTTCCCGCTACGCCGGGCAGCTTTATTACCTGAAAAACGCGGAGGCCTATAACACCGGCCAGATCACCAACGCCGCGCTGGTGGGCGTGAGCGCTCCGGATGCGTTCACCGTGCGCGCCGAGTTGAAATCGCCCACGGCTTTCTTTCTGGATCTGTGCGCCTTTCCCACGCTGGCGGTCGTGCCGCGCCAGACGATTGAAAAATATGGCGACCACTGGCTGATGGCTAGGCCGCTGCCGGTCAGCGGCGCCTATGAGCTCGCCGCATGGCGGCTCAACGACAAAATCCGCCTCCGGAAAAACCCGCGCTATTGGGACGCGGCGAACACGCAGTCGGAGCTCATCGACATCCTGCCGGTCGGTTCGCCAAACACGGCGCTGAATCTCTACGAGCGCGGCCAGGTTGACATCGTATGGGACAAGGAACTCATCCCGTCGGAACTGATGGACGTGTTGCTTCAGCGGCCGGATTTTCATTCATTCACTTATCTTGGCACATATTTTTTCCGTTTCAATGTCACGCGCAAGCCGTTTGATGATCCCCGCGTCCGCCGGGCGCTGGCTTTGGCGGTAGACAAAGAGCGACTAGTGAAAAAAATCACCAAGGCTGGCGAAGTGCCGACGTCGCATTTTGTCCCGCCGGGTACCGCCAATTATCAGTCACCCGCCGGCCTCACCTACGATCCGGAGCGGGCGCGCAAACTACTGGCCGCGGCCGGCTATCCCGGCGGCAAAGGTTTTCCGCGTTTTGAATATCTCTTCAACGCCGCCGCCGGTGGGGGTGGGAAAATTCACGAGAACATCGCTATCGAACTCCAGCAGATGTGGCACGACGAACTGGGCATCCAGATGGATTTGCGGCAGGTAGAGACGCAGGTTTTTTGGGGCATGCAATCACGATTGGACTACCAGCTTACACGTTCAAGCTGGATTGGTGACTACAATGACGCCAACACGTTCCTCGGCATGTTCGTCACCGGCGACGGCAACAACGAAACCGGCTGGAGCAATCCGCATTATGATGCGCTCATTCACGCGGCAAATGAGGAAACCGATATCGCCAACCGCGAAAACCTTTTTCAGCAGGCGGAAACCATTCTGGTGCATGACGAGCTGCCCATCGTGCCGCTTTACATTTATGTCGGCATCAATTATTTCGACACCAACAAGATTTCGGGCATCTGGGAAAACGTGCTGGATCAGCATCCGCTGTCGAGCATCCGTAAGAAAATTAAAAATTAAAAATGCGAAATTCAAAAACCCTGCCCCGCGGCGTGGACGGCATTTTTAATTTTGTGTTTTTAATTTTGCATTGTTGAAATGTATTTCGTCCGGCGCATTCTGTTCGCGATTCCGCTGCTGCTGATCATCAGCGCGCTGGCGTTTGCGCTGGTGCATCTCGCGCCCGGCGGTCCGTTTGACAGCGAGCGCAAACCCGCCTCCCCGGAGATCGAGCGCAACCTCCAGGCCAAATACCATCTCGACGAACCCATTTGGAAACAATACGGCCGCTACCTCGGCGACCTGCTGCACGGCGATTTTGGCGTCTCGCTGAAATACCGCAATCACAACGTCAACGACCTCATTGCGCAAGGCCTGCCGGTTTCCATGACGCTGGGCGGCCTGGCGTTTGCCTTTGCGCTGGGCGTCGGTTTGCCGCTGGGCTTTATCACCGCCGCCCGGCGCGGACGCTGGCCGGATCAGGTCGGAAGTTTTTTTGCCGTGCTGGCCGTTTGTGTTCCCAGCTTCGTCGTCGCGCCGGCGCTGATTTTAATTTTTGCCATGAAGTTAAAATGGTTTCCAGTCGCGCTCTGGGAGAGTCCCTGGCACATGGTTTTGCCGGCGGTGGCCTTGGGTTCGTATTTCATCGGCAAGGTCGCGCGCATCCTCCGCGAAGGCATGCTCACCGCTGCGCAGTCCGAATTTGTCACCGCCGCCCGCGCCAAGGGACTCGGTGAAACCGCGCTGCTGTTCAAGCACGCCTTTCGCATTGCGCTGCTGCCGGTGGTTTCCTATTCCGGCCCGATGCTCGCCGACCTGCTGACCGGCTCCTTCATCGTCGAAAACATTTTTCAAATTCCCGGCATTGGCGTGTTTCTCGTCAACAGCTCGCTCAACCGCGATTACACCGTGGTGGTCGGCCTGTCGCTGCTTTACGCGCTGCTGCTGATCGCCCTGAACCTGGCCGTGGATTTCGCCTACACCTGGCTCGATCCGCGCGTGAAATATGAGTGAACGAAAAGTTGAGAGCACGGAGTTGAGAGTTGAGAGGAGAGCCGGAGATTCAGCCGTCTCTCAACTCTCAACTAACAACTCTCAACCTGTTTCTCCCGGCGGGCGCGCATGGCGGCGGTTCAAGCAGAACCGCGGCGCCGTTTTGAGCGCGTGGTATCTGGGGTTTTTGCTCGTGGTGATTTTGGCGTGGCCGGTGCTGTTGCAAGTTTCCGGCGGCGACTTTGCCCGCCGGCACAATCCGGACCAGCTTTCCGATGGCCAGTTTGCGCCGCCAACTGCGCAGCATTGGTTCGGGACAGATGTGCATGGCCGCGACGTTTTTTCGCGGACGCTGTTTGGTGCCCAAATCTCCCTGCTGGTCGGTGTGATCGGCGCCGGCGTTAGCTTGGTGATTGGTGTCCTGTGGGGTGCGGTTGCCGGCTACGTTGGCGGTCGCGCGGACAGTTTTTTGATGCGGCTGGTGGACATTCTTTACTCGCTGCCCTCCATCATTTTCGTCATCGTGCTGATCACGACCGTTGGGGAAATGCTCAAGCAGACGCACCTGGTTCGCCAATCGCCCGCCGTCGAGGGTGCCCTCCGGGTGGTGCTGTTGTTCGTCGGGCTGGGCGCGGTTTCCTGGCTGACCATGGCGCGCATCGTGCGCGGGCAGGTGTTGTCGCTCCGTTCCCGCGCCTTCGTGGAGGCGAGCCGCACGCTGGGTGCCGGTACGCCGCATATTTTGTTCCGCCACATTATCCCGAATATTTTTGGCGTGGCCATCACCTACGTCGCGCTAACGATGCCGGCGATCATTCTTTACGAATCCTTTTTGAGCTACCTTGGTCTCGGCGTCCAGCCGCCGATGGCCAGTTGGGGAACCTTGATCGCCGAAGGCGTGGGGCAGATCAATCCCATCCGCATTTACTGGTGGCTCATTGTCTTCCCCGGCGGCGTGCTGGTGACCACGCTGCTGGCATTGAATTTCCTGGGTGATGGCCTGCGCGATGCGTGGGACGTGAAGGGCAAATAGGAAATAATTGCATCGTTAATTCGCGAATGGTAAGGCGCGCTTTGATCAATCATTCACGATTTAACTATTTAGCGATTTAACTAACTCTTCCATCCGCCACTGTAAAAACGGCGAACAATGTTTCGTCGTCGCCTTGTTTCGCAGCGGCCAATACGCTTTAAAATCCTTTTCCAGCTTGCGCAATTCGCGGATGCCTTGGCGCGCCAGCACCTTTGTCGCCGCCGATTTTCCGGCGGCGTCCGCCTGCTGCCAGAGCATGAATTGGCCGGACTGCTCGGCCATGCGCGCCGCCAGATCCAGTTCCACCGCCAGAATAATTCCAGAATCCGAACTGGGTTTAGCCCGGCGCAAAGCTTGCCGCTGTTTCCCGATTTCCTTCAACGCGGCGAGAATTTTTTTCCTCGGAACCGTGGCGAACCATTTCAAGCCGTTCCGGCAGAACAGTTCGCGATCTTCTGGTCGAGGCGCGGCGATGACCGTGCCGAGCGGCGTCTCGTTAACCGCCTGCACGCCAAGTTTCTGGTGGGCAAAGCCAAGCTTGAAACATGCATCGGCAACCTGGCCGGTCCTGTCTTCAAACACATCGCGGCTCAAGACCGCGAGGAGCTTTTTTTCATTCCACCCTTTTTCATTCCACGCCAGCGCCGCGCCGGCGGCAAACAGCGGCCAGCTCACCGCCAGCGGCTGCGGGTGGCCGCCGTCGCCCCAGTCGGTGTTGAGCAAACCGATCGCGCCGTATTTTTTCCCGTTCTTGGCGGCGGCGCGCAGGTTGGCCAACGCGTTGTCATGCCGGCCAATAAGCGTCTGCCAGGTGGAAGTGCCCGGACAGACATAAAAAGGAATCTTGGCCTTGGCAAACTGCCGAGCTTCCTTCGCAAACGGATGATTTGCCTCATAACCCCAGTTCAACGCAATGACCGCTTTTGGCAGCTCGCGGATCAGCTCCGGATATTTCAGGACGATGTCGCCCCAGAACATCATTATCTTTTTGTGCCCGGAAACTTCGCGGTGAATTTTTTTCAGGAAGTTGAGATAGACCGGGCCTTTGCCCTTGGTGGCACAAATCTTTTGGCTCCGACCTTTGCCCAAATCCCACGTCTCGTCGCCGCCGATGTTGAAGAACTGGCTGGAAAAATTCGGCAGCAGTTCATCGTAAAGCCCGCCCAGAAAGGGCAGGGTGCCGGGATGGTTTGGTGCCAGCGTCGTCGGGCGGCGAAGAAAATCCTTGGTCTCCGACTCGTAGGGCTCGGATAATTCGCCGAGTTTTTTCAGGTGCGGATCGGCGAGGAACTGGCGCAGGTGGCCGAAGGAATTCTGGTTCGGCACGAGGTCAATGCCGAGTTCGCGGCAGCGCGCGTCGAGCTGGCGGATTTCCGCGCCGGTCAGCGCGCCCCAGCTTCGCCAGACGGACTGGTATTTCTGGTAGGCGAACGTGTGTTCGGTATAGAGCTGCAGCTCGTTGATCTTGAAATCGGAAAGTTTTTCCGCCAGGTCGAGCAGCGTTGCCAGCTTTGGTACGCGGCCGCGCGAGATGTCCAGCAGCACGCCGCGCCGCGCAAAATCCGGCCAGTCGCGGATGCGCAGGCAGGGCAGGCGGCGGCCAAACTGGCGGAGCAGCTGCCGGAATGTCGCCGTGGCGGCGCGCAGTCCCGCCGGTTCGCGGAATTCAATCCGCACGCCGTGGCGGTCAATGGTGAGCGCGTAGCCTTCGGGATGCTTGGGCGCGGCGACGGTGCGTACGACTTGAATCTTCGCCAGTGGATTCTGCCTTGGCAAAATCAATTGTCCGGCGCGCATTATCAGCGAGCGCGGCGCAGGCAGCAAATTCAGGGCTATGCGGTTCGGCATCGGCGTTTAGTTAGCCATAAATCAAACCCGGATCAAACCCGGAAGTTTATGTTTGCCGGCTGCCGTTCCCGATTTGCCATCCAGCTATCAAATAAAAAGCCTGCCCGACGTTTGCCGGGCAGGCTTTGAAATATTTAACAGCGGATTTACCGGATGGCGAGCGCAGTGGTGATCTGGGCGATGGCGGCGTTGACGTGTTTAAGCGGCTTGCCCGAAAGACCGGCACTGGCCTGTTGGAGCAGTTCCCGGGCGGCGCGCAGTTGCGCGTCCGAGGTGCCTTGCGGTTCATGGCCCTTGCCTTTGCCGCTGATGGCGCCGCCGAGTTCCTTGGCCGCCAGTTCAATTTGCTTCATGGCGCGGACGCGATGGCCTTTGTAATCATGGTCAGCATGGGCGAGGGTGGCATAGGCATCTTCCAAGTTGGCGAGATTTCCGGTGGCTTGGGCTTGGCTGCGGGTTGCGAGGCCAAAGGCCAGCACCAGCGCGGCCAATAGCAGGGTGTAACGGCGTAAAAGATTGGGTGTCATGGCTTCAAAGTTGTCATCCGCCTGAAATATGTCAAGCCGCCGGGCAGCGATAAGTCTGCATCAGCGCCAGCATTTCGCGCACGGCGTTTTCCAGGCCGGTGAACACCGCCCGGCTGACCAGGCTGTGGCCGATGTTCAATTCCATTAGATGCGGCACGGGGAACAGCGCCGGCAGGTTCTCGCAGCTCAAGCCGTGGCCGGCGTTGACCTTGAGGCCAAGTGCGTGCGCCTGTTCCGCTCCGGCGATCAGCCGCCGTACTTCATTTTCCACTTTCCGCCTTTCGCTTTCCGCTTTTGAAAAGGCTTCCGCAAACTGGCCGGTGTGCAATTCGATGAACTGGCAGCCCGTCCGCGCACTGGCGGCAATCTGCTGTTCATCCGGCGCGATGAACAGACTGACTTCGATGCCGCCGTCATTCATCTTTTGGCGCGTCTCAGTCAGGGATTTTTCGGCGGCGACCACGTCCAGACCGCCTTCGGTGGTCACTTCCAGCCGGCGTTCGGGCACGAGGCAGACGATGTCCGGCTTGAGTTTCAGCGCGATGGCGACAATTTCCGGCGCATTCGCCATTTCGAGGTTCAGGCGCGTCCGGATTTTTTCGCGCAACGCCCAGATGTCCCGGTCTTGCATATGCCGGCGATCCTCGCGCAAATGAGCGGTGATGCCGTGTGCGCCCGCCGCCTCGCACAGCAACGCGGCAGTCACGGGATCCGGTTCGCCGAAACCGCGGCCGCGATAGCGCGCCTCGCGCAGCGTCGCCACGTGGTCAATGTTGACGCCCAGTTTGAGCATGGCCTTTAATGCGCCGGCAGGGGAGCGGGCACCGTGCCGGGCAGCGACATTGGCATCGGGTGCGGATGGTTCAGCCTGATCGAGCGCGGCGGCATTTTCAAATCGCAGCCGGGAAAGTTCGGAGCCTCCAGCCAGTTTGCCAGGGCGAGCAGTTCCATCGCCGTGAAAATGCCGGGTGCCTTGCGCGTGAAGGTGAGTTCCGCCGGGCCGGACTGCGTGATTTCCGTGTCCGTGCTGCCGAGCGTGGCGCCGGTTTTCCTGGCCCACTTGAGGGCGGCGGAAGTGCCGCCCACCTGCCGGTGCGAGGTCAGCAGGAGGGCGAGCTGGCTTAAGTTCAACGCCTGTGGCAGCCGGTCGGCGGTGATTTCCCAGTGGTAGAACACCAGATTCTTCGTCGCCAGTCGTTGGAACAATTCCGGCGGCAGCGGCTTGCTGCGCGGCGTGTTCGGAAACGTCTCCCAAAAAAGGAACTGGCCCGCCGGCTCCTGCACCGCCCGCAGATTGGGCGCGATGAACGGCGTGCCGCGCAGGCCGATGTTGTTGTTGGTGTATTCCAGCGTGATCGGCGCGATAAAATAGTTGCGGGCGTTGGCGGCATCGAAAACCGGCTGCAGCCGTGAATCAGCCTGTGCCAGCGCGTTCGCCGCCTCGGGAACCGGGACGGCGGCGAATGTCTGATACGGAATTTGCGGCAGCGCCCAGACAAAATACTGGTTCGGCACCGGCGCGATCTGGAATGCCTGTGCCCACGCCTGCGATTGGAACCACGCCGCAAACCCGCGCACGGCGGTAAAGCTGACGAACGGCTGGTGCAGCGTGTTCGTTGGCACGCGCCAGGCTTCCAGGTTCAGCGCCAGGTTTTCGGGAAAGTAAAATTTTCCATCGATGTGAAAGTTATGGTCCGGCGCGGTGACGGTGAACTGCGTTTCCGGCAGGCCGAGCGCCTGCAATGCCGGATACCATTGGGCCACGCGCGGCCAGTTCACATCGAGATCCAGCCAGCCGGCGGGGGGCGCGGAAATTTTCTGTGCCAGCCGGTCGCCCAGTTTCAGCCGGGCCGGGTCGGAATCAAAAATCAGCCAGCCGCCGGCAGTTTGAAACGTCGCCGCTTTAAAAAAGGGTTGCAAGCCCGCCTGCCAAAGCCGGGCGCGCGCCGGGTCAAGCTGGATGGCAATGGCCACTTCCGGTTTGCCGCCGGCGGGACCCCGCGCTTCCAGAAACCATTCCGACTTTTCCAGGTCGCCGAACAGTGGTCGCAGTTTCGCCGCACCCTCTGCCACGGTTGCGTTCAGGTTGGTCGCCAGCCAGCCGGACAGCCACGCGGACAGCTTGTCCGCCGTTTGCGAGCGCAGTTCCAGGGCCTCGGCGGAGCCGAATTCGTTGGTAAACGCGGCGGCGTTGGCGCTGGCGGAAATTTTCTGCGCGCCCGCGAAATGGATTTGCGCGATCAAATCCGGCTGCGGCAGCGCCGCCTGAGCGCCGCTGGCCAGCGTGAAGGCGGTTAAAATGGCGGACAATCTTTTCATCGGGCTTTTGTGTGCCAAAAATCAGGTGATTTAGCAATTTCAATCAACGGTTGCGCCGGTGAAATTTAACCGGTTGACCGCATTGCAGGCTTGTCTGGCGGACGATTTTCGAGAATAACTGCGCCATGCAAAACAAAACTGTGCTCGCATTTCTGGACGAGGTTTATGAAGACCTGGAACTCTGGTATCCAAAGTTGCGGCTGGAGGAGGCTGGCTATGCGCTGAAAAGTGCCGCCCCGGAAATCAAAACCTACGCCGGCAAGCACGGCTATCCGGCGCCATCCGATCTGCTGCTCAAGGATGCGCGCAGTCAGGACTTTTGCGGGCTGCTGGTGCCCGGCGGTTTCATGCCGGACAAGCTGCGGCGCGACGCGCAGGTGCTTTCGCTCACCCGCGAGTTTTTCGAGCAGGGCAAGCTCGTCGCCTTCATCTGTCACGGCGGCTGGATTCCAATTTCGGCAAAAATATTGAAGGGCCGCCGTGTCACCGGTTCGCTCGGCATCAAGGACGACTTGGAAAACGCCGGCGGGCTATGGGTCAACGAACCGGTGGTGGTGGACGGCAACCTCATTTCCAGCCGCACTCCGCGCGACCTCGCGCCCTTCGTGGCGGCGATGGTCAACTTTTTGAATGCCCGTTAAGCCGGCGGCTGGCCGCCTGGTTGATTTTTGCAACATTCATCATTGAAATCACCCGGGATTATTCCTAGATTTCCGGCCATGGAAAGTTTGCCGCCATCGCAATTGTCCCAATACATCCCGATCCTGTTTTTGCTCGCCGCCGCCGTCGGCTTCGCGGGCGGAACGCTTTTGATCTCCGTGCTGCTCGGCAAGTATGCCAAATCGAACAAGGCCAAGGACACCGCCTACGAATGTGGCAAAGACCCGATTGGTGATAACGGCGCGCGTTTTTCGGTGAAATTTTATCTCGTCGCGATGCTGTTCATCCTGTTCGACATTGAAGTGGTTTTCATGTATCCGTGGGCGGTGGTTTATCGCGACCTGCTGGCCGAACACGCCACGCGTAACTTGGTGCTTGGCTCAATGATTTCCTTCCTCGGCATTCTGTTCGCCGGCTACCTCTACGCGTTGAAGAAAAAGGCGTTTGACTGGAGAAGCTGAGGTTCCAGTCTGCGCCGGCTTGGGCTTTAAGCTGACGATTGGATAACAAAAAAACCGGAACTTTCGTTCCGGTTTTTTGCTTTTCTAGATTGTTCTAGATAGTTTAGGTGCGCGCGGCGGGCTTCTTCGCGGCCTGATCCAGAATCGTCGTCAGCACGCTGTTTGGCACCTGGGCAAACGTCAGCGGCTCCATCGAGTAGGAAGCGCGGCCTTTGGAGAGCGAACGGATGGCGGTCGCGTAGCCGAACATTTCGGCCAACGGCACCTGCGCGTTCAGCACCGTCTGGCCGTTCTTGGCCTCGATGCTGACAATCGTGCCGCGCCGACGATTGATGTCGCCGAGCAGATCGCCCTGGTATTCGTCGGGCGTCGTGCATTCGACTTTCATCAGCGGTTCGAGCAGGATCGGGCCCGCTTTCTTGAACGCGTCTTTCAACGCGAAAATGCCGGCCATGCGGAAGGCGAGTTCGTTCGAGTCCACTTCATGGAACGAGCCGTCCACCACTTCGACTTTGATATCAATGACCTGGTAGCCGCAATAGACGCCGCCTTTGATGGCTTCTTCAATGCCGTCAATGACCTTCGGAATGAATTCCTTGGGAATCGCGCCGCCGACGATTTCGTCGACAACTTCAACGCCCTTGCCCTTTTCATTCGGGTAAACCTTGATGCAGGCATGGCCGTATTGGCCCTTGCCGCCGGACTGGCGGATGAACTTGCCTTCGCCCTCGGCGTTCTTGGTGATGGTTTCTCGGTACGCAATCTGCGGCGCACCGGTGTTGGCCTCGACCTTGAATTCGCGCTTGAGCCGGTCAATGATGATTTCCAAATGGAGTTCACCCATGCCCGCGATGATCAACTGGCCGGTTTCCTCATTGGTGAAGCAGCGGAACGTCGGGTCTTCCTCGGCGAGGCGGGCCAAGCCTTCGGACAGCTTGTCGCGGTCCTGCTTGGTCTTCGGTTCGACGGCCATGCTGATGACCGGTTCCGGGAAGGTCGGCGGTTCGAGCGTCACATCAAAATCTTCATCGCAGAGCGTGTCACCGGTCGTGATGTTGCGGAGACCGACGAGCGCGGCAATGTCGCCGGCATAGACTTCGTTGATGTCCTTGCGCTCGCTGCCTTGGATGACCATGAGGCGGGAAACGCGTTCGCGTTTGCGCGTGCGCGGATTGTAAATCGTGTCGCCCTTTTTGAGGTGACCGGAATAGACGCGGAAGAACACCAGCTTGCCCGCGTAAGGATCGGTCCAGAGCTTGAATGCGAGCGAACAGAATTTCTCGTGGTCGTTCGTCGGCACCTTGACGACGACGTCCGTGCCGAGTTCATGGCCTTCCGCACCCGGAATGTCCAGCGGGCCGGGCAGATAATCCACGACCGCATCCACCAAAACCTGCACGCCTTTTTTCTTGAACGCCGAACCGCAGAGCACCGGCACCAGTTCAATCTTGCAGGTCAGCCGGCGGATGGCCGCCTTAAGGGCTTCCGGCGTGATCGGCTTCTCTTCGAGCACCAGTTCGGCGATGGCGTCGTCCTTGTTGGAGACGGCGTCAATCAATTCCGCGAGCGCGGCCTTGGCGCGTTCCTGATCGGCGGGAGCGATGTCCCGGATCTCATAATTCAGACCTTCGTTGGCCTCGCCCGGCCCCCAATAAATGGTCTTCTGGTTGACGATGTCAATGACGCCTTCAAAACCGCCGTCCACCGGCCGGCCTTCGGCCTCGGTCGGCCCCTGGCCCAGCGGCAGGAAAATCGGGAACGCATACGCCTTGAGCTTGGTGCGCATGTCGTTCAGCGCATTTTCAAAGTTCGCGCCCATGCGATCCATCTTGTTAACGAACGCGATGCGCGGGACATTGTACTTGGTCGCCTGCCGCCAGACGGTTTCCGATTGCGGCTGCACGCCCGCGACGCCGCAGAACACGGCCACCGCGCCGTCCAGCACGCGCATGGAGCGTTCGACTTCGGCGGTGAAATCCACGTGGCCGGGCGTGTCAATGATGTTGATCCGATGCGGCACGTTGTTGAACGCCTTGTATATCTTGTCTTCGCCCGGCTTGGCGCATTTCTGCGTCCAGAAGCAGGTGACGGCGGCGCTGGTGATCGTGATGCCGCGCTCCTTTTCCTGTTCCATCCAGTCGGTCACGGTATTGCCGTCATCCACGTCGCCGATCTTGTGGATCAGGCCGGTGTAAAAAAGGATCCGCTCGGTGGTCGTGGTCTTGCCGGCGTCAATGTGCGCGGCGATGCCGATGTTGCGGGTGCGTTCCAGGGTGTATTCGCGGTTCGGCGAATTGACGGGTTTGGCTTCAGCGCTCGTGCTCATAATTTCAAAATTGCTAATAAATCTGGTCTGGGAATAAAAAACGCCCCGGCGATTTCCGTCGGGGCGTGGTTGAAAAGCTTTCTACCAACGGAAATGGGCAAATGCCTTGTTGGCCTGCGCCATCTTGTGAACTTCGTCCCGTTTGCGGATGGCGTTCCCCTGTCCTTGATAAGCTTCAAGGATTTCCGTCGCGAGGGCTTCCTTCATCGGCGTGCCTTTTTTGGCATCCGCGAAATCCACGATCCAGCGCAGCGCGAGCGCATTCTGGCGCTCCGCCGGGATTTCCAGCGGCACTTGGTAGGTGGCGCCACCGACGCGGCGGGGCTTGGTTTCAATGCGCGGCTTGGCGTTGTCCACCGCGCGCTGTAAAATTTCAATCGGGTTGCTCGCCGGGTTCTTTTCCGAAATGGTGTCGAACGCGCCGTAAACGATGTTTTGCGCCGTGTTTTTCTTGCCGGAAAACATCACGGTGTTCACGAGGCGGCTGACCAGCGTGTTCTGGTATTTGCCGTCTTTGGCCAGGGGCCGTTTGGTAGCTTGACGTCTGCGAGACATATTATTTTATAAAATTATTTGGCGGCGGGTTTCGCGGCCTTGGGTTTCTTCACGCCGTATTTGGAGCGGCTCACGCGGCGCTTCTCCACGCCGGCGGCGTCGAGCGTTCCCCGCACGATGTGATAACGCACGCCCGGCAAATCCTTCACGCGGCCGCCGCGGATCAGCACGATGCTGTGCTCCTGCAAATTGTGGCCCTCGTCCGGAATGTAGGCGATGACTTCGTGGCCGTTCGTCAAACGAACCTTGGCCACCTTGCGCATCGCGGAGTTCGGCTTCTTCGGCGTGCGCGTCATCACTTGGATGCACACGCCGCGACGAAACGGGGAATTCTCCAAGGCAGGTGACTTGGACTTGTAATTGACTTTGTTACGGCCCTTGCGGACCAGTTGATTGATTGTCGGCATTTGCGTTAAATTCGCTGTAAAAACACCCGTTTTCCTGTTTTGGCGAAACGGAACGCATAAATTAAATAAACCGCGCGCCGCTGGCAACTACATTTTCTTTCTTTTTTGGCTTCTCCGCGGGCGCCGGCAAACCCATCCGCTGGCCTGTTTTGCCGGATGCTCTCAAATTTCGCGCCCGCCTGGCCACGACTGGCTGCGCTTGCCCGTGTTCGGTTGCGCAAAATAGGAACCACCACCATCAGCTGCGGCCAAATTGAAACCGGCCCCTCAATTTCGACCGGTTTCGGGTTATTTCCGCTTTGCGTTCCTGCCGGCTTGGCGGTTTAATGTCCGTCACATGAAAATCGTTCTCGCATACTCCGGCGGACTCGACACCTCGGTGCTGATGTCTTGGATCAAGGAAAAATACAACGCCGAGATGATCGGCTTCTGCGCCGACATCGGGCAGGAAGAGGAATTGGATGGCCTCGAACAAAAGGCCATCAAGACCGGCGCGTCGAAAATCTACATCGATAATTTGCAGGAAGAATTCGCGCGCGATTTCATTTATCCGATCATTCAGGCCAGCGCGATTTACGAGGGTCAGTATTTCCTCGGCACCTCCATCGCGCGTCCGCTCATTGCCAAGCGCATGGTTGAGATCGCCAAAAAGGAAAAAGCCGATGCCATCGCCCACGGTGCGACGGGCAAAGGCAACGACCAAGTGCGCTTCGAGCTGACCGCCGCCGCCCTCGCGCCGGATTTGCAGGTCATCGCGCCGTGGCGCGACGAACGCTATCGCGCGGAATTCCCCGGCCGGCAGGAGATGATTGATTATTGCGCCAAGCACAAGATCCCCGTGCAGGCCAGCGCCAAGAAACCGTATTCGATGGATCGCAACCTCCTGCACATCTCCTACGAAGCCGGCATTCTCGAAGACCCGTGGTTCGACTCCTACGATTTGAAGAACCGCAGCTATTTCACCACGCTTTCCGTTCTGCCCGAAGACGCGCCGGATAAGGCCGAATTTGTTGAAATTGACTTCGTCAAAGGCGACGCCGTCGCCGTGAACGGCAAGAAGCTCAATCCGCTCGGCGTGATGAAGACGCTCAACAAGCTGGGCGGCAAGCACGGCGTCGGCCGCGTGGACATGGTGGAGAACCGTTTCGTCGGCATGAAATCGCGCGGCGTGTATGAGACGCCCGGCGGCGCCATCCTGCATTTCGCGCATCGCCAGATGGAAAGCCTCACGATGGACCGCGAAGTCATGCACCAGCGCGACGCGCTCATCCCGAAATATGCCGAGCTGGTCTATAACGGCTTCTGGTTTGCGCCCGAACGCCTCGCGTTGCAGGCCTACGTGACCGAGAGCCAGAAGAACGTGACCGGCACCGTGCGCGTGAAACTTTACAAGGGCAACCTCATGGTCAGCGGCCGCAAATCCCCGGTGAGCCTCTACAACCCGCACATCGCCACGATGGAAGCCGACCCGACCAAGGCCTACAACCAGGACGACGCCACCGGCTTCATCCGGCTGAACGCCCTGCGCCTGAAAGTCGCGGCGAAGGTGCATGGGAAGAAGAAATAAATTTTATGGCTCAATTACAACCTCTGCCAGAGCGACTGCAATACTTGCAGCCGTTTCGGAAACAATTTGCATCGAAGACTGACGACCTGAATGAAGACACCGGCTATGCGCCGCTGCTTGAACTGTTGCAGAAGCGGATAGCAGGACTTTCCGCTGAAACGGCGGAGAAGTTATTGGCAGAAGACGTCGCCGAACTTCAAAATTGGCTGGCTGCACCGGAACAGGTCAACGACTGCCTGCATTTTGCCGAAGGTGTTTTCCTGATTGCTTCGCCCGCCGATTTGGTCAAGCAGGTGAAGGAAGAAGCCACAAAACAGAGCAAGCCGTTACCGTGGGTGGAAATGGAGTTGCCGCCGAAAACCAAACCGCGCCGCTTTGAAAAAGAGGGAGACGGTGGCATGCTGGTCAAATGGAATGAACTGATGTTCTCTGTCAGCATCGCCAGCGAGGAATGGGTGGCAAAAAAAGAAAAGCCGAGAGAATTTTGGGATCCAAAGGAAACAGTAACCTGCACGCCAATGCAATTTGGCGGAGTGACCGGCCTCAAATACTTCGGAACTACGCACAAAGAATTCGCGCTTCCAGAACGACCGATAGTTTCGCAACGACGCATCATTTACATCCTTACCGTGCCGGGTGGCCATGTGAGCGTTTCGTTAAGTTGCCAAGGCAAAAAGGCGAATTTGAAGTGGGACGAAGCGAAACTGATCGAATGGCGCAGAGAAATTGTCAAACTCGAATCCAGTTGGGACGAAAAACCGGTTGAATCTCTTTTTCAAACGCTGCGGATTGTTATGAAGCAACCAGCGCCGTAGGCGCGTCATCCTTGTAGAAACCCAGCGCCAAGAATTTCCAGCTCCGTCAGGAGCGACATCTTGCCAATATGCCGCCCCTGACGGGGCTTTTTCATTTTGTGAATTGGTGTTCTACAACTATGCCGTGCCTACGGCACTCCAAAAATCCCTCCGGGATACTTTGAAAATAGCCCACGGCTTTAGCCGTGGGTTTTCGTCCAACAAAATCTCAAGTCCCGGTAGGGACGAAAGAACCCTCCTGCCGTCCCCCCGGGACTTTTCATTTTGTGTGACGCCTGACCCAGCCATGAATGGCTGGGCTATTCTCGGAAGCGCCGTCGGCGCGCCATCTTTTTAGAAACCCAGTGCCAAGCATTTCCAGCTCCGTCAGGAGCGACATCTTGCCAAAGCGCCAGAGGACTGGCGCACTCCAAGACGCTTCGCGACTGCGGGCGTTAGCTTGAACGCGCCAGCGTCTTGGACTGCGGCGGCCCTCCGCCGCTTTGGACCCGGCATCCAAACCAATTCTCAGTCCACCGGAGGCAAAACGGCAGTTTTGGCCGGTTTCAGGCTTGGAAATACCTGAAAAGGCCATTTTTCTGTGGAAAAGCCGCTTTCTCCTAAAGGAAATGTGGTTTTTCCTAAAGATGAAACCATTTTTCCTCAAGGAGAAATGATTTCTCATGAAGGAAAAACGGTTTCTCCTATGGGAAAAATGGTTCCACCTAAAGGAAAAACGATTTCACCTAAGGGAAAACTCCATTCAGCTAAAGGAAAAACGACTTTCCCTAAAGGTGAAACGATTTCTCTTAAAGGAAAAATGCCTTCGCCTAAGGGAAAAATGCCATTTTCAATCGGTTTTCCGCTTTTCCTCAGCCGGTGAAATAGCGTTTTTGACTGCTTTACGCAGTTTCGGCGTGGGTTTGCCAATCCCGAACCTGTCTTTCGCCCACAATTACTGCACCTGACCGCCGGACGCCTCAATGCGCTGGCCTTTGACCCGGTAGCAATCGTCGGAGCGCAGCGTTGACCACGCCGGCGATGTCGTCGGCCGGACGTTCTATCAATTCGTCCCTCCGGCGGCACTTTCCGGCCGCCGGCGGAATTGATTGCATCAATGTCGTCGGCAAGTTTTTCAATTCCCACTTCGCCGCGCAATTGGTTAGCTTGGCGGCGTGACGAACCAAAACGAGCCGCCCGTATCCGGAATTTGGAACCCCGAACCGCCGGTTGCCACGCGCGGTTTCTGGGCGCTGATCGTCACGCAGTTCCAAGGCGCTTTCAGCGACAACGCGCTCAAATGGCTCGCCATCTTTCTCATCACGCAGTTGAACTTGCTGGACGATCAGCGTGACCGGCTGGTGACCATCGTGGGCACGCTGTTTGCGGTGCCGTTCATTTTGTTTTCCATGGCCGGCGGTTATTTTGCGGATCATTTCAGCAAGCGCCGCGTCATCCTCGGCGTGAAGGGGTTTGAAATTCTCGTCATGTTCCTCGCGCTGGTGAGTCTCGCCACCCATCATCTTTACCTGACGATCTTCTGCGTGTTTCTCATGGGCGTCCATAGTGCCATCTTCGGTCCGTCCAAGTATGGCCTGCTGCCGGAACTGTTGCCGGAGCGAAAGCTTTCGTGGGGCAACGGCATTTTGGAATTCGGCACGTTCCTCGCCATCATCGGCGGCACGGTGGCCGGCGGGTGGCTGTGTCAAACCTTTGCGGGCCAGCCCGCCTGGTCTGGGGTCATTCTCATGGTGCTTGCGCTGGTCGGGTTGGCCACCGGCTGCGCCATCACGAAAGTTCCCGCCGCCGATCCGTCGAAAAAGTTCCGCGCAAACTTCATCGGCGAACTGTGGACGCAGCTCAAAATCATCCGCTGCGACCGGCCGCTGTGGCTGGCGCTGATCGGCAACACCTATTTTTTTGGCATCGCGGCGCTGATCCAACTGGTGATCGTCATTTACGCCAAGGACGTGCTGGGCATCAACGACCCGGTGTCGGCGAGCTATCTGCAGGCGGCCACCGCCATCGGCATCGGGCTGGGCTGCCTGCTGGCCGGCTTTCTTTCCGCCGGCAAGATTGAGACGGGCTTGATTCCGCTCGGAGCCATCGGGTTGACCATTTGTGCGGCGCTGCTGGGGCGGCACGGACTGTCGTTTCGCACGGTGGCGGTCAATCTTTCCGCGCTCGGCTGTTTCGGCGGCTTTTATATCGTGCCGATTTCCGCGCTGCTGCAACATCGGCCGGCGCGCGCGCAAAAGGGCGGGGTGCTGGCGGCGGCCAATTTGATTTCCTTCGCGGGCATCGCCATGGCGTCCATTTTGTTTGGATTGCTGACAACGGTTTTGAAATTGTCACCGCCGGAGATTTTCCTCGTCGTGGCCGGGCTGACGTTCGCTGCGACTATTTATCTCCTCACGCTGATGCCCGACGCGCTGCTGCGGTTTGTGCTGTGGTGCGCGACGAACACGTTTTACAAAATCCGCATCATCGGGCGCGACCACCTCCCGGCGAAGGGCGGGGCGCTGTTCGTGTGCAACCATCTTTCCTTTGCCGATGCGCTGCTGCTCATCGCCGCGACCGACCGGCCCATCCGCTTCCTGATGTTCAAGGGCATTTACGAACAGCGTTGGATTAAGCCGTTCGCCAAAATCCTGCGCGTGATTCCGGTTTCGTCCGAGCAGCGTCCCCGCGAATTGTTGCAGGCGTTGCAGACCGCGAGCGACGCGATCCGCAGCGGCGAGGTCGTCTGCATTTTTGCCGAAGGCCAGATCACGCGGCTCGGCCAACTGCTGCCGTTCCAGCGCGGCTTCGAGCGCATCATGAAAAACGTGGCGGCGCCGATCATCCCGGTGGCGCTTGACGGCGTGCTGGGCAGCCCGACGAGTTTTGAGCGCGGCCGGATGGTGCGGCGTTTTCCCAAGCGCCTGCCGCATCCGGTCACCGTGAGCTTTGGCAAGCCCCTGCCGCCTGCCGCCACGCCGGTTGAAGTGCGCGAGGCGGTGCAGGAACTGATCGCCGACGCGTGGCCTTTCCGCCGCGCCCTGATGGAACCGCTGCCGCGCAATTTCGTCCGCGCCGCGCGCCGCCATCCGCGCCGCTTTGCCATGACCGATGCGACGAGTGGCAATATCACTTTCGGCACCGCGCTGGTGAAAACCGTTTTCCTCGCGCGCCGGTTAAAGTCTGTCTGGCGCGGGCAGGGGATGGTGGGCATTTTCCTGCCGCCCAGCGTGCCGGGCGCGCTGGTCAATTACGCCGCACTGCTCGCTGGCAAGGTGCCGGTGAATCTGAATTACACGCTGTCCGAGGCGACCATCGCCGCCTGCGCCAAACAATGTGATATCCAGACCGTCGTCACATCGCGGAAATTTCTGGAAAAAATCAAACTGACGCCGCCGGGCAAATTGATTTTTCTGGAAGACATCGTCGGAGGGACGAGTTCCACGAGTCCCAAAAAATCGTCAAATCAGGGCCTCATGGAATTCGGCCCTCCGACCGTGTTTGAAAAACTCTCCGCCTGGCTGCTGGCGAAGTTCGCGCCCTTCAGCCTGCTCCGCCGCGTGGCTGGCCAGGAAAAGAAAGTGACGCTGGATGATCTGGCCACGGTGATTTTTTCCAGCGGCAGCACGGGCGAACCGAAGGGCGTGATGCTTTCGCATTACAACATTCTCTCGAATCTGGAGCAGTTCGGCCACATCCTGAACTTCACCCACCACGACCGGCTGCTGGGCATCCTGCCATTTTTTCATTCGTTTGGGTTCACCGTCACGCTTTGTTTGCCGGCGGAGCTGGGCACCGGCGTGGTGTTTCATCCGAATCCGCTCGATACCAAAGCCGTTGGCACGCTCGTCCGCGACCACGCCGTCACCATCCTGCTGGCCACGCCGACTTTTCTGCAAATCTATCTGCGCGGCGTGCCCTCGGCGGATTTCGGCAGTCTGCAACTGGTCGTGGTCGGCGCGGAAAAACTCACCGAGCGGCTGGCCGACGCGTTCGAGCAGTACTTCGGCATTCGCCCGCTGGAAGGTTACGGCACCACGGAATGTGCGCCGGCAGTGGCGGTCAACCTCATGGATTTTCGCGCGGCGGGCTTTCATCAGATTGGCGGCAAGCGTGGAAAAATCGGCCGCGTTCTGCCCGGCATGATGGCGCGGCTGGCGGACCCCGAACATCCGTGGAACGGCCAGACCGTTCCCGCCGGCGAACCGGGAATGTTGCTCGTGCGCGGGCCGAATATCATGCGCGGCTATCTGGGCCTGCCTGAAAAAACGGCGGAGGTGCTGCGTCCCTGGGCGGTTGCGACGCCCTCGTCGCCAAACGCCACCGGCGACGGGGCGTCGGGGCCACTCTGGTATTGCACCGGTGACGTGGCGACGCTGGACGAGGACGGTTTTTTGCAGATCACCGGCCGCCTGAGCCGGTTCAGCAAAATCGGCGGCGAAATGGTGCCGCACCTGAAGATTGAGGAGAAATTGCAGGAGCTGGCCGGCGTGGCCGAGACGATGTTTGTGGTGGCCGGCGTGCCCGATGAAAAGAAAGGGGAACGGTTGGTGGTGTTGCACCGGCTCGCGGAAAACGATTTGCCGGCGTGCCTCGAAAAATTCGCCGCCTGTGACCTGCCAAACCTGTGGAAGCCGAAGGCCGATGCTTTTTACCGCGTGGAGCAATTTCCGCTGCTGGGCACCGGCAAGTTGGATTTGCGCGCGGTAAAACAGCTCGCCCAGAATTTTTCAACCGCGGATGTTCACGGCTGAACCCGGACGGGAAATGCCCGGCATGGAACCGGAATGATGTTTATGCTCGCGTTGATCCGGGTGGAAGTTGGATGTCTTGCATTTTTAACGGACCCGGCGGCCAAAGAAGCGGCTTGTTCAATCCGCCAAATACGGTTAGAAATAGGGTCAACATGGATACCACTTCATTTATGAAGAAAACGATCGGCGGCATTGTTCAGATCCAGCCGGCGCTGACGCCGCCGCCGATCCAGCACACGCAGACGACGTTCACCGTCAAGCCCAAGCTGGACGCCGGCAAGCCGCGCACCAAAAAGCGCGACATTCCCGAAGGCCTTTGGACGAAGTGCCCGACCTGCGGCACGATGATTTTCGACAAGGAGCTGGATGAAAATCTGAAGGTTTGCCCCAAATGCCAGCATCATTTCCCCATCGGCTCGCGCGAACGTATCCATTCGCTGGTCGAAACCTGCACCTTCGAGGAGCTGGACGCGCAAATGACCAGCGTGGACGTGCTGAAATTCGCCAGCTACAAGACCAAGCTGGAGCGCGACCGCAAGGCCACCATGTTGCAGGACGCCGTCGTCACCGGCATCTGTAAAGTTGGCGTGCACCGCGTCGCGCTCGGCGTGATGGACTTCGGTTTCATGGGTGGTTCCATGGGCGCGGTCGTGGGCGAAAAACTCACGCGCCTCATCGAGCGCGGCACGGAAGGTGGCCTGCCCGTCATCATCATTTCCACCAGCGGCGGCGCGCGGATGCAGGAAGGCGCGTTCAGCCTGATGCAGATGGCCAAGACTTCCGCCGCGCTGGCCTACCACGCGCGCGCCCGCCTGCCCTACTTGAGTGTGCTGACGAACAATAGTTACGGCGGCGTGATGGCCAGCTACGCCGCGCTGGGCGATTTGATTTTGGCCGAACCCGCCGCGATGATTGGTTTCGCCGGCCCGCGTGTGATTAAGGACACCACGCACGCCGAATTGCCGCCCGGTTTTCAAACCGCCGAATTCCTCGTCGAACACGGCTTGATTGACGCTACCGTGCCGCGCAAGGAAATGAAGGAGCAGCTCGTCCGCTACCTCGACTACTTCGCCAGCGGTAAGAAATAAACTCCCTTGGCGGCCGGATATGTGTTTGTGCCGGCTTGGGCCGCCGCAAATATCTTGGCTGTGAGAAAAGCCTCTGCTCGCCCAAAAAATCGCCGGTCGCTACCGTCTTCCGTCATACCATAAATACGCCTGTTCGCGGCTGCGCACGGTCCGGCGGTGGTTGAAAATCGAGCGGAAGAAAAATGCCCACATCTCGCGCGGCGTGTAAAGTTTCAGCTTCCGCGCCGAGGTCTTGATCGGATGCCGGTGCAGAATGACAATTTTTTTGCCCGCCCGCCGGGCCAGCTTTTTCAGCCGCTGGCTCAGGTCCAGTTCCTCCGCCGCAAAATGTTCGTGGCTGAATCCGCCCAGCTGGCGGAACGCCGCCGCCTCCACGAAAATAAACGAGCCGGCCATCCACTGTTTGATCCGGCTGGTCCAGTTCCACAGTTCGGTCGCGACCTCGGCCGCAAAAATTTTTTCATCCATCCGGATGGTGGCTCCGCCGGCAAGACAGCGGTTGGAGCGGATTTGTTCCGCCACGTCGGCGAACAGTTCCGTGCTGGGATGCGAATCGGCGTCCACAAACACCAGCCAGTCGCCGGTGGCGGCGGCGGCCCCGGTGTTCCGCGCGCGGGCGATCTGGTTGACCGGCTCGAACACGACGCCGGCCCCGGCGGCGCGGGCGATGGCGGCCGTGCGGTCTGTGGAATTGTTGTCGCAGACGACCAGTTCAACTTCCCAGCCAAGCCGGGTGAAGGCGGTGGCCGCGGCCTGGATCTCGGCCAGCGACGCGCCGAGAAGTTTTTCCTCGTTGAACGCGGGCACGATGATGGAAATTCGCACGCGGCCAACATAGCCGCAGTTGCGCGCTTTGCAACTGCTGCGGCAATCCTTTTGCCCGTCATTTTCGTCGTGCATTTTTTCGGGGATGACTTTTAATGGCGGTATGACCATTTGGATTCTGGCGATCTTGTTGATGGCGGCGGTGGCGCTGGCCGGCTGGCGGCAGGGCGCGATTCGCGCGGCCATCACGTTTTTTGGCATCATTCTGGCCGCGCTGCTGGCGTCGTTGCTGGGCAAACTGTTTCATCCGCTCCTGCCGCATCTGGGCGCGAGCGATCCGGTCGTGGCCTGGGCGCTGGCGCCGGTGTTTGGTTTTATCCTCGGATTCATCCCGGCCGTGGTGGCGGGCCGGCTGGTGCATCAGCGGGTGGAGCATTTTTATAAATATCAGGCCGGCGAACTCCGGCAGGCGCTGTGGCAGCGGCTCAATTCCCGGCTGGGCATCTGCGTCGGCCTGTTGAACGGCGCGGTGTATTTCATCCTCGTCAGTTTTTTCATCTTTAACCTGACTTACTGGACCACGCAGATGACGGCGACGGCGGCGACGCCGCCGGCGTTGCTCCGCTTGGTCAACAGCCTCGGCGACGGCCTGCAAGCCACCGGTTTTTCGAAAACGGCCAGTGCGGTGGCCAAGCTGCCGCCGAACTATTATAAGCTGGCGGATTTATCCGGCCTGCTGATGCAGAATCCGCAGCTCGGCCCGCGCTTGGCCGAATATCCCGGGCTGACTTCATTGTGGGAACGCGACGATATGCAGGCGCTGGTGACCGACGCGACCCTGACCAACGCGCTGGCGGCCGGCGCAACGCTGGGGGACATCATCAACCTGCCTTCCGTGCAGGCAACCTTGCAAAATAAGGATCTTTCCCAATTGATTTGGGGCATTGTGACGACAAACCTGGATGATCTGACGACGTATCTTCAAACCGGTAAGTCGGCGAAGTATGATGGTGAGTTGAACCTGGGCAAATGGGAGTTTAATCCGCCGGTGACCTTCGCCTGGCTGCGTCAGAACCAGCCGAAAATACCGGCCAGCGAAATGGGTGCCATCCGCGCCTTATGGCTGCAGGCCTACGGCCGGACCACCGTGCTGATGACCGGGGACAACCAGCTTTTCATTAAAAACCTGCCGAAATTCCAGCCGGGCAAGCCGCCGTTCCAACTGGAAGATTGGAAGGGTGACTGGAGCTTGGACGGAGCCACCTATACGCTCCATGTCAGTCTCAACGGTGCCGACAAATACCTCAGCGCCACCACCGAAGGCCTGCGGCTCTCGATCAAGGACGGCAAAACCCTGCTGATTTTTGACCGTGCCAATTGAGGCTGGATTTTGGACGGCGTCGTGATTTTTGGACACGGTTTACAGGGAAAGAACACGTTTTCTTGGTTTTCTTAATCGGCCTGACACTTGCTTCCAGTGTGGCCATGGACATTAAGAAAATCACTTTTGCCGTGACCGCGTTGCTGGCCGGGCTGGTTGTCACCGGCTGTCAGAAATCATCGCCGCAGCAGAAATCGCCGGCATCCGGACTTTCCGCCTGCGCCGCCACCAACTCGGTTTCCCGCGACTTGGGCGCGGTGACCTTGACGAACCACTATGAAACCTGTGTCAATCTTGGTTCCGGCCAGGACTGCATTCTCACGCCCAGAATGATCGACAACCATAACGTGCAGCTCACTCTGGCGGTGGAATCCAAGACCGCCACCGGCAAAACCCACGACCTGTCCGTCACCCAGGTCGTCACGCGGGAAGGCAAACCGTTGGAAGTGGCCGTGGGTGATTACAGTTTCAGCCTGACTCCGAAAGTCACGTCCGAATAATAACTTCAGCGGGAAAGCAACAGCACGCGGGCAAATTCAAACAAGGCCATCACGAGGAGGCCGGACAAAGCGACGCCGCAGCAATCCAGTCGGGCCAGCTTGTTTTCGTCGGGCACATGCAGGTTGGTGATCAGGTGGTAGAGCCGGCTCCGATTTTTTTGGGCGTAATGTATCATGCTTTTCGCGTAGCACCCGCCGTGCCAACTGTGGTGTTAAGATTTCTTCCCCGCCCTGACGGCTTAAACCTTACCTCGCGGATGCTGTTTTGACCGGGGACCGGCGGGTCATTTGAACAGACACATGCCGCGCCTGCGGAATGATGAATTTCTTGATTTTAACGGTCACAGCCGCCGGTTTGAACTCGGCCAAAATGGCGTCCGCAATGTCGGCGGCTAGCTTTTCGATCAGCTTCCACTCGCGGCCGTCGCCGAATTTCAGGAGCCGCTGGGTGACTGAAAAATAATCAATCGTGTCCGCAATCGAATCACTGCCGGCGGCGGCGGCGAGATCGGCTTCCAGCACCACCGTCAGCAGCAGGCGCTGCGGTTCCGCCCGTTCGGCGTTCGGCACGCCGACGTGGTAAAACACTTCGAGATCAACGATGGAGATTTGCGACATTTACGATTTTTGATTTCCAATTTTTGATTTCAAAACCGCCGCCAGCAAAATCTTCGTCGGCCGGTTGAGCTTCAGCTTTGTGGCCTCGGCCGGCTTGAGCCAGCGGAACTCGCGGCCTTCCTCGTTCAGCGTCACCGCCGGATTTTTAGCGATGCAACGGCAGGTGTAGTTCAGCAGCACGAAATGCGCCTCCTTGTAAAATTCCTTCGACCGGATGCAGTCCTGCACCAGCACAAACCGGATGTCTTTCACGGTGAGCGCCGTTTCTTCCATGATCTCGCGGCGCAGCGCGGCCGCGGCGGTTTCGCCCCATTTGATCTTGCCGCCGGGGATGCCCCATTTGTTCGACCATTTGTGCGTGCGGATCATCAAGGCCTCGTTCTTGGCATTGAAAATCAGCGCGCCGACGGTGGCGAGTGGAATCCGGTTTTCCTCAAATTTCTGCGCCGCTGCCGGCATCGAAAAATCCTGTTTTTCCAGCACGCCGCGCAATTCCCCCAGGTGCTCCACAATCAAGTCCGGTTCCGCAGCGCGCAACTGCTCCAGCGTGTTGTAGCCGGTGAGCACGGCGCAGGAATGAATGCCGCCATGCTTGGCGGTGGCGATGTCGTGCTCCATGTCGCCGATGAACAGCGTTTCGTCCGGCTGGAGCTGGTGCGTGGCGAGTATCTCATGGATCTTCTCGCGCTTGTCCCAGACGTCGGTGTAGGGTTTTTCCAGAAACGCGTCGAAGCCGGTCACGCGGCATTGCGCCGCGAAATGTTCGGCGTGGATGGTGCTCAACAAAAAGGTCCGCACCTGTTTCGCGCGGCAGAACTCCAGGAATTCCCGCGCGTGCGGCAGCTCCACCACGGATTCCTGCGCCTGCCGGAACTCGCCGTGAAACCATTCCTCCAGCTTTTCCAGCGGCACCTCCGGCGCGTGGCGGTCGTAAAACTTGGTGAACGGCAGCGCGAACTCCGCCCGAAATTCATTCAGCGTCATCGCCGATTTGCCGGACTGGGTCAGGACAAAATTGGAGGCCTTCAAAACCGCGGGCAGATCGTCCACCAGCGTGCCGGACCAGTCGAAGATGATGTTGCGGATCACGAAATTGATTTAACCACAAAGCCGCCACGGCACAAAGCGAAACAAAAAAACTTTGTGTCCTGGTGGCTTGGTGGTTAAAAATCCGGCGTGCTGATCGCCTTCCACAAACCTTTCGGCGTGCTGTCGCAGTTCACCGGCGACGGCTCGCCAAACCGTCCGCTGGCGGAATTTGGTTTTCCGAAAAACGTCTATGCCATCGGCCGGCTGGACGCGGATTCCGAGGGCTTGCTGCTGTTGAGCGACGAGCCGCGCTGGAACGAAATGCTCCTGCATCCGCGCCATGCCCACGCCCGCGAATATTGGGCGCAGGTGGAAAGAATTCCCACCCCGGAATCGCTGGATCAGTTGCAGCGCGGCGTGGTGATTCAAGGCCGCAAAACGTTGCCCGGCCGCGCGTGGCGGCTGGAGCCGCAGCCGATAGTGGCTGCGACATCCCGGCCGCCGGTTTCCCCCGCTGCTGGGGTTCCGCCGCCGCCGGTTCCGCCGCGCATTCCGCCGATCCGTTTCCGCAAAAGCGTGCCGGACTGCTGGATTGGGCTGGAACTCGTCGAAGGCCGGAACCGGCAGGTGCGGCGGATGACGGCGGCCATCGGCCATCCGACGCTGCGGCTGCTGCGCGTGCGGATCGGCAATTTCTGGCTGGGTGACCTGCCGCCGGGACAATGGCGGGTTTTGACGGCGGCCGAGAGCCGGTTGGTCCAAGCCGGCTGACCTCTTTCAGCACCAGTAAATGTCCGACCCGTCACCTGCGGCTTGACCGGCCGGCAACGGCAATTAAAATTTACCTCACGGAATGAGGGGACTGCTCCAGGCGGTGCCGTCGGCTGGCAGCGAACCATGCTGCATCAGCCAGATGCCGTCCGGGTCCATGTCCGTGACCGGATTGTCCGACCAGTGTTTGGTGCTGGCGTGGCCGTCCACGAACGAAACGCTGCCCGAACCGCCGTGATAGGCGGCGGGATTGTCATGGACGGAGGTGGCGTTGTAATTCTCGTTGAAATCAATGCGGAAATGGGCGTTGTCAATGGTCTCGGTTGATTCATCAATGAAGACAAAATATTGTGTCGCCGCCGGCACGGAACTGGTCTTCTTGAAGTCCGTGAAGTTGGGGTAGGTGGGGCTCAAGTCGTCGCTGTTCATCGCCCAATTCGCGGACATGCTGCGCACGTTGGCCGAGCGGTCTCCGGGGCATTTGTAAATCCCGGTGTTGCCGGTGTAGTGCCACAGCAGGCTGGCTTTGATCAAATCGAGATTGGTGCTGTCCGTCGCCGTCTGCATATTGCCGGCGCACCACATTTCGTTCGTGGGCGGCGACACTCCGCTATTATTGAGCACCATGCCATCGCCATTGTCATCCGCATAGAGCATCCATGCCAGTTGCAGTTGCTTCACGTTGTTCAGGCATTGGGTGCCTTGCGCCTTGATTTTCGCCCGGCTCAGCGCCGGCAGCAGCAGGCTGGCCAGGATGGCGATGATCGCGATGACCACCAGCAATTCAATCAGGGTGAATGCGCGCCGTGGGTTCATGCCGGGCCAGTCTAGCCACCTTTCCGGCCGGTGTCCACCGGCCCCGGCGCCGCCCAACAAGATCAGCATATGGCTGTGCCGGCGGCGAATCGCCTACGGCTTCACCACGCGAAAAAACGCCCGGCTGGTCGCCGGCCAGTTGGTCTGGCTGACCAGGCCGTTGGTTGACGGGTAGCCGGCAATCCAGTTGGTGCCGTCCGTCGCCCACAAGTCCTGCCACGCGCTGCTCAACAAATTGGTTTTGACCTGCAGATGCACCCCGGGCTGGCCCAGCCAGCTTACCGGCACCCGGCCCAAAACCGGCCGGCCGATTTTTAAGCCCGCGCCTCCGGTCGCACTGGCGTTGAAATAAGGCTCGGCATACTGGCGGCCAAAGGTATCCATCGGCAGCACATAAGGACTGGCGGCCGGCGAGCGGAGCACGCGAAAATGATTCTGGCCCAGCGGCGCTTCATCATCAAATGGCCCGCCGGTGGTGTCCCCCGGATCCATCCCATACTTGTATTTGAATCCCACCAGCGTTCCGGCCGCCAGCGTGATGGTGTTGGTGTAAATGGTGGAACCGCCCGCTTCCACCATTTGAAAACCCAGCGGTGCCGGGTCGTAATAGTAGAAATAAGTTGACCACGGATACCAGGTGAGAAACTGGCCGTTGAGATAGACGGTATCATTGTTTGGATCAAACGGGTGGCCGTCCGTTCCCATCGCGTTGTTCATGTCCACGCTGAAAGTCACCTGCGCCGGCTGGGTCAGGTAGTCGCGCCCGGCCGCGTCGTTGAAAAACACCGGCGGCAGGTTGATGGCCAGGACATTCGGCACCACCAGCGAGCGGTTCTGCCCATTGCCGCTGATGCCGTTCGCGAGGTCATAAACAATGTTGCCGGTGTTTCCCTCGGTGTAGCGATATTGATAGTTAAGGGTGGAACCTGCGCCGGCATAGACCACCACGCTGTAAAGGCTGGGATTGGGCGCGGTGGGATTGTTGGTCATGGTCAGGCCGCCCCAGTTGTTGAAATCGCCGTTGAGCGTAAGGCTGTACGGATTGAAATTAGGATCCAGCGCTGCCACCATCGAAATGTCCACATTGAATGTGATGGCGGATGGCCCGTCGCTGAAATTCACTGCCGGCAGCGTCTTCGGCGTGTCGGCAAAATAACGGTTGCCATTGTCATCCTGGTTGACGGGACTGGGCGTATCCCATTGCCCGGCAGGCTGGAGGTAATACTTGAACTCATCCGCCCCGCCCGGCGAACCGGTCACGCTGAACGTTCCCACCCATACGTTGGAAGTCACCATGCCATACTGATTGGTGCGCAAGATCGCCGGATTGGGCGTCAGGAGGTTGCCGCCATACCAACTGTTGGGCAGGTTCCGCCCGCGGACTTCCACCCAGCTCACCCCCGGAATGAAACTGCCCAGGGCGATCTGCTGCGACACATCCACTTGAAACGTGACCAGAGCCGGGGCCGGCATGCCGTCGTCGTCGAAGTAGGCCATGGGCAGCACCAGGCTGTCGCCGCTGGTGGCCGGCAGCCGGACCGCCCGGTTCACGCCCGTGGCCGGCGATTCCCAATAACCGCCATCAATGACAAACTTGTATTCCAGCTTCCCGCCGTTCGGATCCGCCGTGTCATTGACGGTGTTTGTGTAAATGGTGCTGCTGCCTTGTTCCACCAAAGGGAGGGCATTCCAGCCGTTGAAAGTGCCGTGGGCCTCGACAAAGTCAAAGCCCGGCGTGAAACCCGTGTTGCCCACATCCACGCTGAAGGTGATGCGGCTGCTGTCCGCCTGGGCTGTGAAGTTGCTCGCGAGGACCAGCCCCGCCCCGGCCAAAAACGCGCGCAGGACCGCCTTAAAAGTTTTTGTTTTCATGGTGCTTCCTGATTCTGTTTGGATTGATGTGAAATCACCCATCCTCCCGCCCGCGTCTCCCCGACGTCTGCTTCCAGCGCTAATGATATAGATAAGTAACCCTGAAAAGTCAATGTCAAACACCGCCGGCGGCAACCTCATTGGTTTTTCTAAACCGGCGTATTAAAAAAGTTAAAGTTCCCTGAATGGCGGCCGATAAGCAGGTTGTCGCGGGCAATGGAAGGTGTCTGCGCAGACGACCAACCCAATCCCAACCATGAGTGTGAACGATATCTCCAGTGCCGCCGGTGCCTATCCAGGCGGCAGTCAAATGGACTCCGTCAGCGGGGCGAGCAGCTATGTGCCGCCGCCGACCAGTGCCACGACCACCACCGACACCATGCTCGCGCAGTTGCGCAGCGACATCAAACAGAATTCCCAGGATTTCAAGGCGCTCAAGACCGCGCTCAATGCCAATGATCTCGCCGGGGCGACGCAGGCCTTTGCCACCGTTTCGCAGGACATTCAAAACGCCTCGTCCGCCGCCGGCGGCACGAATCCCTTCGCTCCCAGCGGCCCCATCGGCAAAGATTTTCAAGCAATCGGCACCGCGCTCAAATCTGGTGACCTCACCGCCGCCAAGCAGGCGTTCGCCGCGTTTAAAACGGACATCAAGATCGCCGGCCGGGCCGCCCGCGCGCAAAATGCCGGTGCCACCACCGCCGCCAACGATGGCGATGCGGATGACGGTGCCTCCGGTGCCGGCCCCACTGCCGCCGCTCCGGCCAGCCCCGCCAGCCCCATCGGCAGTATTTTGAACGCCAGCGCCTGAACGGTTGAAAGTCATTCTCCCGCGACCGGCCCGCCGCCGGTCGCGGTTTTTATTCCCTTGGCCAACTTCCGCCGGCCAGGGTTTCAACCCGGGATGAAGCTCTCAAAACGATCCGAATAAATCCGCTGGTCCGCCGTGGTGATGGCCCCGGCGGTGTCGGGAGTTTTTTCGATAAGGCGGATGGCCTCCGCCACTCCCAGCACGCAGGCGCTAGTGGCCAGTAGCCCGGCCAGCGTGCAGCTCGGCGCGATGATGGAGGCCGCGCGAACCTCGTTGCTGGCCGGCCAGCCTGTGCGCGGATCGAGGATGTGCCCGTAGCGCTGGCCGTTGAAAATAAAGTGCCGCTGGTAATCGCCCGAACTCGCCACCGCCTGATTCGTCACCGCCACGCCCGTCCAGCAATGGCCTGGCTGCCGGGCATCCTCCAGCCCGATGAGCCAGTGTGGCTTGTCCGGCGCGTGGCCAACCGCGCGCACATCCTGCCCGAAATCCACCAGCACCTGTGCGAGGCCGTGCTTGCGGGCCAATGCCACCACGGTGTCCACGGCAAATTCCTTGCCGATGCCGCCGAGATCCAGGCTCATGCCGGCGCGCGGTAGAAAAATTTCCCCGGGCCGCCGCTGAATTTTGTCCCACCCAACCAGTTCGCGCGCGGCGGCAATCGCCCCGGCCGTTGGCATCGCCGGCGGACTGGCCTTCCAGTTCCACAGCCGGGTGAGCGGTAGCGCCGTGGGATCAAACGCGCCGCCCGTGAGCCGGAAAAATTCCCCGCACTGGTCAAAAATCCGTTCCGCCTCCGCGTCCGCCGCCAGCCAGGCCTTGCCGGCGGCGGCGTTGAGGCGGCTCACCAGGCTGTCCGGCACAAACCGCGAATACCGCGCCTCAAACCCCGCCGTCCACGCCACCGTTTCTGATTGGAAGGCCTGGATCGTGCCGGCGTCGGCCCCGTGGCAGTCCACGCGGCAGAGCGTGCTCATGGCGTGGAACTCTAGCCGGCGCCGGCCATTTTCCACCGTCCGCCGGGCGGATTGCCCGACGCGGGCAACCGCCTCGGCGGCGGAACTAGCGGCGGCTGGAATAAATGGCGGGCTCCTGTCGTTCACAAACCAGTGGTGGTGGGGTTGGGTTGCATCGTGATTAACCTGCTGTCGGGCGCCGGGTACGGCGAGGATCGCCCCATGGTTAATCAAAGGCGTCCGCCCGAAAAAATGGAATGGCCGCGATGACCACGCCTGCCGGAAAAATCCTACCTCGGCCATCTGGTGTTAGCCAGCGATTTTGAAATTCTCACGGGCTTATGTCCCTGGCAAACTATGGTTACAAAATGGGTTGGGCGGGCAGTCCTCTGCCCGCCGGCGTGGGTCGGTAAGGGCGGCCGTCTGCCAAGACCGGCGCGCTTTATATGGCCCATCATATTGATTTGGCCCAGGCTGGTTCAGATAAACCAAGCGCCAGCGTTTTGGACTGCGGTGGCCCTCCGCCGCATTTAATCCTGGCTGTGCCAACTATCCCAATGTTCCCCATGTTGAATGAAATGACTTTATTTTAATAAATTGGACGAAGTGATTCGCGTGGCTTTGGCACTGACCTCATTTGAAATTCCCGGAGCGCGGCTGTGCGCGTAGCGCCAGCCGCAGCGCTTAAATAATGCTGCGGCTGGTCTTCGACACAGCCGCGCTCCGCCCAATTAGGACACAACCCCGGTTTGGCCGATTGACACGTTAGTTCATGCCCGTTAACATTGCGCGTCGGAGATAAAACCACCTTGGAGGTAAAGGTATGAACAAGATCTGCAACCTGTTTTTGATTCTGGGCCTGAGTTTTGCCCTGATGTCGTGTGCCACCCAGCGCGCCGCTCCGGTTGGTGGCGCTCCTGCTCCCGCCTCCGCCGTAAAAGTCGTGCCCGGTGCAACCGCCGCCCCGGTGAAAAAGGATGCCGCCGTCCTGGCCGGGAAAGGTGTGCCACCGCCGGCCAATGCGGTTCCCGAAAAACCAGTTGAAACCCTGCCGGCGCCGGCCCCGCTCGCCGTCGTGCCGGCATCTGTGGCGGCATCCGCGCCGGCGGTGCCGGCCAGCCCCAGCCAGCCCTCGGTCATCCACCCGGCCGATCTCATCCCGCTGGCTTTTTTGATCTCGCTGGCCTTGGCGGCGTTGGTCCGCGATGAACCCCCGAAATCATAAACGCGGTTCCTGCCCACGCTGGCAGCCCCGGCCGGCGTCGGTGGTGTTCTGATCCTAATCCTAATCGTCATCGTAATCTTAATCCGCCTCAAACCACGATTACGATTAAGAACAAGATTGGGATTAAGACTGTGCCCCCGCATCGCCCCATCAACCCGGTATGTCCGGCTGCCAACCGTTGCGGCAAGAGGTTTCTGAATAATCGGGATAAGCGAAAATGGAATCGTCTTTTGGCCGGCAAAAATGATTGCCCCCGGCGGATTGAACGACTAAAAGTCGGGTCTGATGAAAACTTGGCGTGGTGTCCAAAGGCTTTGGAATGGGGCGTTTTTATGTGCGATTCTTTTTATGCCGGCGGCCTCGGGGTGGTCGCAGGGGATGATTGCCCGCTGGTTCAATAAGTCCGGGAGCACCGTGTCGGCAACGGCCTTGGGTGCCGCCATAGACATGAACACCAATGTCTATGTGCTGGGGCGGATCTTTGGTGCGACCAACAGGAACGGCCAGATTGTGGTCGCGAATGCAGTTTCCGGGAACGCCCAGTTCTTTCGCCTGTCGCATCCCTGATTGAAATGATGATCCTGTATCCGTGAGGCTATTTTATGAAGGTGAAACTCATCTGCTTGTTGCTGCCGCTGATGCTGCTCGGTTGTTCCAAGAAAACGCTCCGGGCACCGGTCGGTAAACTGCCGGAAATCACGGTGGTGGAACCATCGGAGGTTGTCGAACAAAACCAGATCCAGCAACAAGCCTTGGCTCTATTCCGGAATCAGGACTTTGATCATTTGGAGGCACTGGCAGCCAAGTATCGAAATTCCAAGGAAGCTTATGCGGAGGGTTGGTGGAAGCTGGGCATGGTTTATTCCGGGCTGGGATGTTTGGATAACGACTCCGAGGCGGCTTGGCAGGCTCGCGAACGACAAATACGCGACTGGATTCAGGCCAAGCCAGAATCCGTGACGGCCCGCGTGGAACTGGCGCGGTTTTTGACGGATTATGCTTGGCAGGCGCGCGGCAGCGACTGGGCGAGCAAGGTGACCGACGAGGGTTGGCGGTTGATGGGTGACCGACTTAAGGCCGCCGCTGAGGTTTTAGGCGAAGCCGAAAAGCTCGATGAGAAATGCCCGGTTTACTGGTCCGCCGTGCAACAAGCGGCGCTTGGTCTGCAACTGGACAAGTCCCGCTACGACGCCATTTTCAATCAGGCGATCAAGGAATTCCCCGACTATGAATACTATTACAACAACCGGGCGACTTTCCTGCTGCCGCGCTGGTATGGTGACGAGGGGGAATTGGCGCGGGACTTGGAAAAGTCCGCCGACCGCATTGGCGGTGAAGCGGGCGATATGCTGTATGCCCAAGTCGTCTGGGATACTCACCATTACGGTGGCCCGACGAATGTGCTGGTGGAGAACAATCTTTCATGGGCGCGAACGGACCGCGGATTTCAAGTGATTTTGAAAAATTTCCCGGATTCGCTGGCGGCCAAAAATGAGGGTGCCCATTTGGCGGCACTGGCTGGGGATCAGGCGGCGGCGTTGAAATACTTCCTCCTGACCCAGGGACAGGTTGACTTGCGGCAGTGGGATGATCAGGATCAGTTTGTGAATTGTTACAAATGGGCGCTGGGACAGTAATGGCATGGTCATGTCGGCGGTGGGCGTGGTTGTAAAACGTCGTTGTTTCAGTATCGCCGTTTAAAGTTGTCATCCATCTAATAACCAAAAAAATTATGAACAGACCAACCGCCGTGACGGTGTTCGGCATCTTAAACATTGTGTTCGCCGTGTTCGGCGTCGTCGGCGTGTTCGCCTCGGTGATGCTGTTTGCCGCCGTGGGCACGGATTCCAAAAATCCCGTCGTCCAGATCATTCATAACAACGCCCTCTTCGCGGACTGGATGAAAGTATCCATCGTGCTCGGGCTGGTGGTGAGTGCGGCGTTGCTGGCGGCGGGCATCGGTCTGCTGAAACTCAAACCGTGGGCGCGCCTCGTGTCCATCGCTTACGCGATCTATGGCGTCGTGATGGTGGTGGTCGGTGGCGTGGTGAATTATTTTTTTCTGGTCCAGCCGTTGCTGGCGCAGGCGCACACCCAGCCGGGTCCGGCGGCGGCGGCGGCCATCGGCGGGGCCATCGGCGGCACGCTTGGCAGTTGCTTCGGCCTGATCTATCCCGTGCTGCTCCTGATTTTTATGCTGCGTGCGGACGTCAAGGCGGCCTTTGGGCCGGCCGCCGGCTCGCCGCCGGATGATCTGCCGTCCGCCGGCCAGCCCTGAATTATTTTTTTGAGTGCAAAAATGAAGCCGCCGGCCGAAAAGCAAATCTGGTTTCCCGCCAAGCGCTACGGCTGGGGCTGGGGACCTCCGGTTTGCTGGCAGGGCTGGGTGGTGATGTTCGCGTGGGTGTTGCTGCTGGTAGCCGGACAAATCCTGCTGCGGCGGCATATCGGTTATTTGATCGCCTACGCGATCTTGCTCGTCCTCGGCCTGTTGACCATCTGCTATTTGAAAGGTGAAAAACCGCGCTGGCGCTGGGGAAAAGATTAACCGCGCGGCTGCGGTCAATCGGGGAAAATGAAAAGCGGTCGGACACTACTCCGACCGCTTTACAACAACACTATGAAAACTTTCGCTAACCACCTGCTCAACGGTGAAGAGCTTACCAGATTCCCCGTCCCTTTCATGTCACCATTTATGGGGACAACGCCCAAAAACGCTTTTTCGCCGGTTTCTGAGGGTTTTTGCGGTTCAAATCATTCTCCAACCCGATCAAATCGGTTGTAAAACGGGTTGGCTCCCGGTGACTTTCCAGCGGACCAGCCAAAATATGCCAAGCAATCCGCAAGCATTGGCAAGCCGGCAATCAGCTTTCCGCCGATTGTTATGGCGTATGGCCAACCGATCTAATTCACTTTTGCTCCCGCTGCGCGGCCTCCTCCTGGCGGTTCTGTTGCTGCCCACCGCCCTGTTCGCAGCGGAGAAGCCGGCGGAGAAGTTCAAGAACGCCGACTGCCTCGACTGCCACACCGACCCCTCGAATAAGCGCTCCGTCAACGGCCATGCCGAGGCGATGGCGCTATTCCCCACCAACGGCTTCGCCAAGTCCGTTCACAGCGGGCTGGATTGCATTGACTGCCACGACGGCATCAAGGAATTGGTGCATGACAAAAATGTTCCGCCGCCGAACTGCACCGGCTGTCACGATCAGGAAGGCAAGGATTACGCCACCAGCATCCACGGCATGAGCCACAATATGGGTGCCTCGGGTGCGGCGCAGTGCTGGGACTGCCACGGCAACCATGAAATCGTGCCGGTCAAACACACGGATTCCCCCGTCTATAAAATGAATCTGCCGGCGACCTGCGCCAAGTGCCACAGCAACACCAATCTCACCAAGGAATACCAGATTGAATTTCCCGAGGCCGCCAATCAATACATGGACAGCATCCACGGCACCGCGCTGTTGAAAATGGGCTTGATCGTCGCGCCCTCGTGCAACGATTGTCACGGCGCGCACAAGATCAAGCGCAGCGTGGATCGCGATTCGCCCATCAATCACGCCAACGTCGCCAAGACCTGCGGCAAGTGCCACGTCGGTATTGAGGAAACCTATAATAAGAGCATCCACGGCCAGTTGCTCGCGGCGGGCGATCCGCGCGGGCCCGTGTGCATTGATTGCCACAGCGCCCATCAAATCGTCAATCCAACCGGCAAAAATTTCAAATTATTGAGCGACGAGCGCTGTGGCAAATGTCACGCCGACCGGCTCGAACATTACCGCGAGACCTATCACGGCAAGGCCATGATGCTCGGCTTGGCGAATTCCGCCCCGGAAGTCGCCGCCTGCTACGATTGCCACGGTTTCCACGATATCCTGCCGGTGTCCAATCCCGCCTCGCATCTGTCCGCCACCAACATTCTCGTGACCTGCCAGAAATGTCATCCGGGCGCGACGGCGAAATTCACGGAATATCGTCCGCACGCGAACCCGCTCGACAAAAAGAATTATCCGCTGCTCCACGTCGTGTTTCTGGCGATGACCGGCTTGCTCATCGGCACATTCGGCTTCTTCGGGCTCCACACGCTGGCCTGGCTGGTGCGCGCGGTGTGGCTCTATCTGCACGACTCCAAAACGTTCCGCGAGGCCAAGCTCAGCACGCAGGAGGGCGACGAATGGTTCACGCGCTTCCAGCCGTTCGAGCGGTTCCTGCATTTCCTCGTCGTGACGAGTTTCCTCACCCTGGTCGTCACCGGCATGCCGCTGAAATTCTATTACACCGACTGGGCGAAATTTATTTTCTCCCTCATCGGCGGCCCGGAAACGGCCCGGATGCTCCACCGCTTCGGCGCCATCATCACGTTCCTCTATTTCACGCTGCACTTGAGCGCGCTCATCGGTCGCTCCTGGAAGGGCCGGGGCAACCTGCGCCATCCAGTCACTGGCAAAATCGAAATCAAGCGCTGCTTCTCCGTCGTGTTCGGCCCCGACTCCATGGTGCCGACGATGGCCGACCTGAAAGACCTCATTGACCACAATAAATGGTTCTTTGGCAAAGGTCCCAAGCCGCAGTTCGACCGCTGGACCTATTGGGAGAAGTTCGATTACTTCGCCGTGTTCTGGGGCGTCGCCATCATCGGCGCGTCGGGCCTGATCATGTGGTTCCCGGAATTCTTCACGCGCTTCCTGCCGGGCTGGGCCATCAACATCGCCCTCATCCTGCATTCCGACGAGGCGCTGCTCGCCGCGGGATTCATTTTCTCGATCCACTTTTTTAACACGCATTTCCGGATTGAGAAATTCCCGATGGACACCGTCATCTTCTCCGGCCGCGTGTCGAAGCAGGAAATGCTGCACGAGCGCCGCCGCTGGTATGACCGGCTGGTCAAATCCGGCAAACTCGATTCCTACCGCATCAAGGACGAATGGTTCCAGTGGAAGAATATCGCCAAATCGTTCGGCTATTTCTTCTTCGGCCTCGGCCTCGTGCTGCTGGCGCTGATCATCTACGCCATGATCTCGCGGCTCGTGCATTGAGCTAACCCCGCTCGTTCCCACCACTCCGCCGTCCCGGTTCGCCGGGGCGGCGCTTTCGCGGGCGGAGCTGGCTGCGCCCGGCTTCCGGCGCATTTGAATCACGCCCGCCGCCGCCGGCAAAGCTGAACTCCTGCCGCCGTCATTTCGCTTTTTTCAGCGCCGGTTTTCCGACACACTCGGCGCGTGGAGCAGGCGTTGTCAGCCATCTTGTTGTTCGCGGGCGCGAGTTTCTTCTTTGCGCTGGCGGAGACGGCCTTGTTTTCCTTGAGCCAGCGGCAGCTGGCGCAAATCGCCGGGCGGCATCCGCATCGCGGCAAAATCGTGGCGCAACTCCTGGCCCGGCCCCAGGATTTGCTCGCCACGCTGGTGCTCGGCAACACCTTCGCCAATGCCGCCATGCTGGCCGTGGCCCTGCGCATGGTTTTCAACGCGCATTGGGCGCTGGCCCTGACCATGATTTCGCTCGCGGCGCTCGTGCTGCTCGGCTGCGAGGTGTTTCCCAAGACGCTCGCGGTCCGCCGGCCTGAGCGCTGGGCGGTGCGCGTGGCGTGGGTGATGTTCGTTTTTGAAAAAATTTCCAAGCCGCTTTACCGCGTGGCCCAATGGCTCAACGCCGCCATCCTCAAAAAAGCCGCGCAGCAATCCACGGCGTCGGCCAAGCTCACGGACGCGGAATATCACGAACTGCTCGACATGGCTTCCGCCCAGGGCACGCTCGCCGAGACGGAGAAGGAAATCATCCTGCAAATCATCAGCCTCGATCAGCGCGTGGCGCGCGACGTCATGCGCCCGCGTCCCGGCCTGGCCTGCATCAGCGACGATGCCAGCGTGGCGGAAATGATCGCCGCCGCCAAAAAATTTCAGCATCGCCGCCTGCCAATCTACGACGAAACGCCGGACACCATCGTCGGCATCCTCAACACGCGCGCGCTGCTGCTGGATCCGCAAATTGATCTGGCCGACGCGGTTGAATTTCCCTCCTTCGTGCCGGAGACGATGAATTTGCTGCTCCTGTTCCGCGCCTTGCAAAAACAGCAGCGCGGCCTGGCAATTGTGCTGGATGAATTCGGCGGCACGGCGGGCATCGTGACCATGGAGGACATTTTGGGCGAACTCGTGGGCAAAGTCCGCGCGCAGTCCCAGCCGGAAGGTTTCGTCATGGCCAAGCTCGCGCCCGGCCGCTGGCGCGTCAGCGGCACCATGCGGCTGGACGATTTCCGCCGCGAATTTCCCGCCCTGCCGGAAGTCGCCGCCGTTGAGACGATGGGCGGCCTGCTGACGCATCTGCTCGGCGTGGTGCCGGACGCGGATGAATCCGCCGTTATTTCCGGCCTGAAACTCACGGCGCAAACCACCGACGGCCGGCGTGTCCAGGAATTGCTGGTGCAACGCGTGAAATGAAATATCAAATGCCAGACAGCGATCAGACCTTGGTGGGGCGCGTCACTCCGTGCGCGCCCGTTTGGTCTGGCCACGAACGGTGCGCCCGGAATGACGCGCCCTGCCTGCGGTTTTTTTGATCATGGACACCAACCTCCCCAACCTCATCGCGCTGACGCTCTGTCTGCTTGCGTCGTTTCTGCTGTCGGGCATGGAGGCGGGCGTGTTCGCGCTGAACCGGCTGCGCATCCGGCGGCTGGCGCGCGGCGGCAAGCCGTCGGCGCAGATGCTCAACCGGTTTCTGGAACAGCCGGAGAAATTCCTGTGGACCATCCTCGTCGGCAATACCCTGGCAAACTTCATCATCCTCGGCTGGATTCTGGCCAAGCTGCACGAATGGTTCCTCGGCCAGACGGCGTTGATCGTGGCGCTCTTCGCGGTGATCGTCTTTCTCTTTTACACGTTCTTCGATCTGCTGCCGAAAATGCTGTTCCGCGCGCATCCCAATTCACTTTGTTTGTCCGCGGCGCGCCCGTTCCGCATCGTCAATGTTTTGTTAAGCCCGCTGGTGCTCATCGTCGAGGACGTGTCGCAGACGATTTTGAAATGGACCGGCGGTCAGGTCTTCACCGGCCGGCTGTTCGGCAACCGCGAGGAAATGCGCGCGATCATGCGCGAGTCCGGCCAGGCCTTGACCGATGACGAGCACGCCATGGTCAACCGCATCCTCGACCTGCAAAATTTCACCGTGGGCCAGGTGGCCAAGCCGCTGGCGGAAACGCCCACCGTCGAGTCCCAGACGCCGTTGCGCGAGGCGCTCGCCCTCGCCCGGACAAATGCGCTTTCCCGCCTGCCGGTCTGGGAACTGCGCGACGGCGAACGCCGCGTCGCCGGCCTCCTGGACATCCGCCCGCTCGTGTATCGCGACAATCTGGACGTGGAAAAACCGGTGCTGACTTACATGACGCCGGCGGTGTTCGTGAGCGAAGGCATCCGGCTGGAAGTGGCGCTGCGCCTGTTGCAGCGCGCCGGCCAGCGCACCGCGATTGTGCTGTCGCATGAGCGCAAGGAAATCGGCGTGGTCAAGCTGAAGGACATTTTGAAGGTGATGTTCGGGGAAATGCAGCTTTGACGCGCCCATGAAAAATTCAAAAGTAACCATTCAAACCGGTGCGCCCTGCCGCCGCGGGTCGTCCGGCATTTTTCATTGTTCATTTTTAATTTTTCATTGTTCGTTTTGAATTATGAATTTTTCATTTTTAATTTTTAATTATCCGTGAACTGGCCCGCCGTCATTTTATTTGCGTTGAAAATCCTCGCCGTGCTGGCGCTGGTGCTCCTGAACGGCTTTTTCGTCGCGGCGGAGCTGGCGCTCGTGCGCATCCGCGATTCGCAGCTCGCCTCGCTCGCCGAAAAAGGCAATCGCCGCGCCAAAACCGCGCGCCACATCCTCGCGCACATTGATGTTTATATCGGCGCGACGCAGTTTGGCATCACCATGGTCAGCCTCGGCCTCGGCATGGCGGTGGAGCCGGTCTTTCACGATCTGCTGGAGCCGCTGTTCAACCTGCTCGGCGTCGCCTCCGCCTCGCTGCGGCATCACATCGCGCTCGGCGTTGGCTTCTTCACCAACTGCTATCTGCTCATCGTCGCCGGCGAACTCGTGCCCAAGGCCGTCGCCATCCGCCGCACGCTCTCGGCGGCGCTCTGGACCGCCGGGCCGCTGGTCTGGTTTTACCGGCTGGCCTATCCGTTCATCTGGCTGCTCAACCGTTCGTCGCAGCTGATCCTGAAATGGCTCGGCATCGGCGCGGACGAATTGCAGGGCGCGCAATCCGAGGAAGAGCTGCGCGTCATTCTCGCGGCGGCCCAAGGCTCCCCCGACCGGCGTAACCTGATTTTGAACGCGCTCGACCTGCGCCACCGCACCGCGCGCGAAGTCATGCGCCCGCGCAACGAAGTCACGGTGTTTGATTCCGCCGCGACCATTGCCGAGTGCCTGGCCATCGCGGAAAAAACGCGCTACTCGCGCTTTCCCATTTGCGACGACGGCGATCCCGACAAGGCGCGCGGCGTGATTCACATCAAGGACCTGTACGCCTTTCGCGAGCGCGCCCAGACGGCGGCGGATCTGCTCCCGCTGGCGCGCAAGCTGATTTGCGTGCCGGAAACGGCGCGGCTGGAAAAACTGTTGAAACGCTTTCTGGAAAAGAAATCGCACTTCGCCTTTGTCGTGGATGAATTCGGCGGCGCGCTGGGCATCGTCACTTTGGAAAACGCCATGGAGGCGCTCGTCGGGCAGATTCAGGACGAGTTCGATGCCGAGGCGACGCAGTTCATCCGCCGCAGCGAAAATGTCTGGGAAGTCTCCGGCACGCTGCCCCTGCACGATCTGGAAAACATCATCGGCCCGGTGACGCACGACGAAAGCGTGGCGACGGCGAGCGGCTGGGTGACCCAGCGGCTGGGCGGATTTCCCAAAACCGGCGATGTGTTTGCCGCCGGCAATTACGAGCTGCACGTCGAGGCGATGGACGGCCTGCGCGTCGCGAAGTTGAAAATCACGCAGCTGAAAATTTCCGAAGGCGGCCCTACCAGTTCGCCCCGCGAACCGCAAAAACCGTCGTGACGACGGCCATCGCCGCATCCACGCCCGCCGGCCACCAAAGCCCCGCGCCCGCCGCGCCCGCCGTGAATAAAATAAAAGCCCCCAGCCAGAGGGCGAGCGGATGCAGATCCGGCTGGCTCGGCTGGCCCGGCTGCTTTTTGATGAGCGACGGCGTGGCGAACGCCAGGATGAGCAGCGAAACAAACAGCCAGCCGAAAAAATTCAGCAGCGTCGTGCCCTGCCACGTGATCGGCAGCCGGGTCGGCTGCCAGAGCCAGAAATGTTTCACATGCCACGCGTACGGTTCGAGCGCGACATCAAACGCCACCGCCAGCACCGCCGTCAGGCCGATGAGCCAGAAGCCGTAATTCTTCACCTTGCGCCACGGCCGCAAAATCAGCCGCCCCATGCCGCGCGCATTGAAAATGGCCGCGACCCAAAGCATCAGGATCGGCCAGGGAATCGTGTTGAAAATCTTTGCGCCCAGCGCCGGGCTGAAAACGATCGGGCCGAACGGAATCGAGAAATTGGGGTTGGCGCTGAATCCATGCGCCAGGCCGCCCACCGCGGCGGTGATGAGCGCGGCGGGCAAAACATTTTGCAGCGGCAGTTGGCGGTTCAGCGCGGCGACGCTGGCGAGGGCGGCGAGCGTCAGCGTGGCGGCGTCAAAACTGGACGAAATCCGGGGTGCCAGTATTTCGGCGCTGAAAGCGGCGCCGAGCAGCAAATTGAGCGTCCAGAAGAAAAGCTTGGGCGTGTTCGCTCGTGGTGGCATCTGATTTCCGGACAGTGTAAAGAAATCGTGTGCCGGGAAAACCTGAAAGTTGTGAAATTTCAGCCAGTCGTATTGTCAACCTGCAATTGGCTTTCAAGCTCGTGCTTTTATTGGCACCGGGCTTCAGCCCGGTGTGGGATGGCCGCATAGCCACAGCCGTTTTAACGGTTTTTCCGCCGAATGCGAAGCCGCTGAAGCGGCTGCCTCGCCCGTTCACCCGGAAACTATTAAAAGTAAAATCCAGCCAAACGATTTTGAAAACACGCCCTGGTTTTCCCAGAGAATGAGAATTGCCTTGAGCGGCGGCACCGGTTTTGCTCTGCTCACCCGCATGACGCTTGAAGAAATCGGCCAGCAGGTGAAATTGTGCGCGGACCAGATGACTGCGCGCTATGGCAGCCCCGTGTTTGACGAATGGGCGGTCGTCTCGCTCGTCGAAAACAAGGCCCGCGTGCTGGCCTACACCGGCCCGCGCAACGACGATTTCCTGACCCATTTTGCGCGCGACCTCGGCTCCTTGCGCGCCGGCCTGCTGGGCGGGCAATATGGCCCCGGCGATTTTGAATTTGCCCGGCACGGCACCGGCACCGGCTTCGAATCGTTCCTGGTGCTGGGGCTGGGGCTTTATCTCATCTGCAACCACACCGGCGCCACCATGGATGCCATCGCCAAAAATCCCCGCTGGCTCGATGCGCAGGTGCCGTTCGTGGAACTGGCCGAAAAAGTCCGCGCCCATCCCCTGGCCGTCTCGTGGGACACGCGGATTTTTACAAAAAGTTGAATTGTTGCCTCGTTGGAGCCGGTCTGAAAATGGAGCGCGGCTGTGTCGCCGACCTGCCGCAGCACCAGGCCATCGCCAAAACGCCCGGGCATTCGAGACCAGCATTTTGCGCGTAAAGCTGGAACGAACCCTTGAAGAAATCTCTGCAAAAGTCGGTGGCCCCACTGTAGCGGCGGTCTGTGACCGCCGAATTACTGCACTTTTAAGATCGTTCGGCGCACACAGTGCGCCGCTACCGGGCTTTTGCATGGATTTCTTGAAAGGTTTCTGTGCGCGCTGGTTTTTCGCGCGCGCGTTCCCCTAACTATTGAGACTCGCATAATCGGTTGAAATCCTTTCCTTAGCACCGGGCTTCAGCCCGGTGGTTGTGGCCGGATCGGCCAACCAACCGTTTCAACGGTTTTTCCCACGTCCGGCCAACCGTTGAAAAAGCTTTCTGCCACGCCGCTTTAAACACCCACTTGAAGCGGGGTGCAAATAAAACCCTGTCAACGGGTGTCACCCTATTATACGAGTCTCAATATTACGGAATTCGGGTTACCTGTTGCATCGTTTCCTCGCCCATTTTCCCAATTCAACAATTCAACAATCCCTTCCACAAAAACCACCCATACGCCGCCACCAGCGCGACGCCGACCATCCGCGGCAGGCGGCCAAAGGCCGCCACGCAGAAAATATGCACCAGCGTCGCGCCGAGCAGGATCATCATGCCCGTGTGAAAAAACGGCGGCAGCACCATCGTATGATGCAGCGTGTAAACGCCGAGGCAGAGCGGGATGGACACATGCGCGTCGCCGACCTGCGAGGCATAGACCACTTCCGGCTGTTTGCGCCAGCCATAGTAAAATGCCAGCACCGCATTCGGCAGCACCATCAGCCAGCCGCTCAGCCAGCCGAGATGTTTCGCGCTGATGAAGCCCGTGTGCGAATGCGAAACCCACGCCACCAGCCGGTCCGTGCTGACGTAAATGGCATACGCGCCGACCGCCAGCAGCGCCAGATCCACCGCCAGCATCCAGCCGAAGGCAGCTTTGCCCGACCGCACGTTTTGCTTGAGCACCTCAAAAACGTGGAAGCATTGCCAGAATAAAAACAGGCCGATCAGCACCAGCCCGTCGTTGAAATCCAGGCGGCCTTTGCGGCCCAGCGCCCAGACTGCGCCGGTGAAAAACAGCACCGCCAGCAGCGTGAGCAGCAGCGAGAGCCGGTTTAATTCCGGCGCGCTGCCGCCGCCTTTGGATTTTTTCTTGCCGGCCGCCGGTTTCTTTTTTTGGGGGAGCACGCTCATGCTCCAGAAAATGGCCGGCAGGCCGAGGACGAGTGTCAGGTTGGTGACGTTGTTGACCAGCGAATTGGTCATCACATCCGCGCCGCTGCCGCCATTGCGGCCAAGGATGAAGGCGAAAATCAAGTTGCCCATGCCGGAGCAATACGGCATGACCAGCGTGCCGAGCACCGTGCCCTCGAAGCCGCCCGCGCTCATCGCCTCCAGCCGCCAGATCATCAGCAGCGACGCCACGAGGAACAGCGCCAGAAAGAGCCACGGCGCATAAACGCCCTGGTCTTCTATCCAAAGGATTAACGGATGCAACACGCACGGATTTTATCGCAGAAAAATTTTCGCGCGACACCATTCCGTCAGCTCCCATCTTCCATCAGCCATCTGCCATCTCCCCCTTGGTGCCTTCGTGCCTTGGTGGTTAAACCTCCGTCTCCGCGTTAAATCCCCTTCCGGCATTCGTGTAAATCCGTGCAATTCGTGTCTAAAACTTTCCCCACCCCGCGCCCATCGCCTCGCACCGGCCATCTCCCATCAGCCATCTGCTATCTGCCACCGCGGTCGCTCCGACTCCCTCTCCTCCCCATAAGGAGGAGAGGGCCGGGGTGAGGAGGTCAAAGCTTTCTCAAAACCAGACCTTCGCCCCTTTCGCGAAAATGCCCCCAACTGCCATCTCCTATCTGCTATCTGCCATCTCCCCCTTGGTGCCTTCGTGCCTTGGTGGTTAAACCTCCGTCTCTGCGTTAAATCCCCTTCCGGCATTCGTGTAAATCCGTGCAATTCGTGTCTAAAACTTTCCCCACCCCGCACCCCGCGCCCATCGCCTCGCACCGGCCATCTCCCATCTGCTATCTGCGATTTGTTTTCGGCTGCTTCGGCAGTTCTCTTTGATCTTTAAAAGCGATCAGGAAATAGGCCAGCACCGCCGTCACCACGGCCGCCAAGCCCCACCAGAACCGCGGCCAATGCGTGCGGTCCGCCGGCGTGCAGGCGGCAAACCACCAGCCGCTGCCGAGATAGCCTATCAGATTGCCCACGCCGCCGTTCAGCAGCGTCAGCAGCGCCTGCGCCCGCGTCCGCCAGGCGGGGTCAATCCGCTGGTTGAGATAAATCTGGGCCGTGACAAAGACCAGGACAAACGACGCCCCATGCAGCGAGATGCCGAGCAGCAGCGAATGGTCCGTGTTTAACCCGCTCAACGCGAACCGCGCCACGCCGAAGCCGAGGCCGGCGGCGAAAATCCATTTCAACCGCCAGTTCAACAGCAGCCAGCCCAGGCTGAACATCGCAATGATCTCCGTGACCTGCGCCAGGCTCATCCACGCGCTCGTGTGCCCGTAGCCCAGGTCGTGCAGATGCGTCGGTGCATACGGATAAAACGCGCCGAGCGGAATGTTGAACAGCGTGGTGGTGATGAACACCACGCGCGTGTCGCGGTCTTTCAACAGCGTCAGCGCATCCAGGCCGAGGCGTTCGTGCCACGACAGATGCACGGCGGCGGGCGGAATTTCCAGCCCCGGCAGGAAATAGGTGAAGCCCGCCACCAGCAGCCAGAAACCCGCGCCGAGCCACGCCGCGCCCGCCGAGCGATCCAGATTCAGCAGGCCGATCAGCAATGCGCCCGCGATCCAGCCGAGCGTCGCCAGCGCGCGGACCGGGCCGAATTCCTTTTTTGCATCCGCCAGCCGCGCAAACACGAGCGCCGTGGAAATGCTGAACATCGGCGCGTAAGCCAGCGAGAAAATCTGGATCAGCGCCAGCACCAGCCACGGATGCCCGGCGTCCTGGATGGCCGTGGCAATGGCCGCCGTCATGATGCCGGTGGCGCACGCCAGCCAGCGCAGCACCCGGGCCGGCGGCACCTGGCGGTCGGCCATCGCGCCGAACAGCAGCGGCGAGATGAAGGACGCCAGCGCGCTGGCGGCATAGGCCGCCGGCTTGATCGCCGTCATGCCGTGCGCGTCGAGAATCGTGCCGAGCGGCACAAACCAGATGGCCATCGCCGCCGCCTGGATGAAAAATAAAATCATCAGCTCGGCATACTCGGCCTTGCGCAGCGTCCGTAACATGGCCGCGCAGTCTAGCCCCTTCCGCCCCAAATCAAAAGACCGCAACCTTGGCTGATAGTCGTCCGGTGCCTGATTTTTCCCAGCCGCTTAGTGCCTTTGCGCCTTGGTGGTTAAGTCCCCACCCCGCGCCCCCGCATCCATCTCCCATCTCCTCCTTAGTGTCTTCGTGCCTTGGTGGTTAAATCTCCGCCTCCGCGTCTCTGCGCCTCCGCGTTAAATTCCCTCCCGGCATTCGTGTAAATTCGTGAAATTCGTGTCTAAAACTTCCGGTCCCCATCTGCCATCTGCCTCCCAGCTCCCCCTTAGTGTCTTCGTGCCTTGGTGGTTAAATCCCCGCCTCCGCGTCTCCGCGTCTCCGCGTTAAATCCCCTGTTTAAAACCAGGTTACGGCGTTTCGCCGTTGTTATTCTTGGACCACAGATTGGCGCTGTTGGTCCGGTCCAGATCTAAGCCGATGGCGCTGTTCCGGATCAATTCCGCGTGCCCGTCGAAATACGCCGTGTTGTCCCGCTTCCCATGCCGGGGCACCGACCGCGTATAATCAGCGCCTTTGTCATAATCAACCGTGTCGCTGGGCACGCGAAAGTAGGTGTCGCCCGTGGCCGGTTCTTCCACCCAGTCATCATAATCGTCGCCGGGATTGGATACATATGCCGCATCCGCATACACGATGGATTGGGTCGGCCGCGTCACTTGGTTTTCGCCGGAAGAAGGATAGACCGGGTCCGCGTTTCCCGTCGCCGGCATGATATGCCCGTATTCCGGATAATTCATGCCGATGCCCAGGCAATAATTCGTGCTGAAAGACTGCCCGTGGGCGCCGGTGGCGGGAATCGCCAGCGCGGGACAGCAGAACGACAATTGCGACTGGATGAGTTTGGCCAGCCGGAAATTATCCGGCCACCAGAGGTAGGTTGATTTTTGGACGATGAACGTTTTCGCGTCGTAAGTCCAGCCGGAGGCCGCGCCTTGTTCCATCCACAGCGGCACCATTGCCCCGTGGTAATCGTCCAGATACAGCTTCGTCGCCACCATGATCTGTTTCATGTCATTGAGGCAGGACATGGACTTGGCTTTTTCCTTGGCCTTGGCCAGCGCCGGCAGCAGCAGCGCCGCCAGGATCGCGATGATGGCAATGACCACCAGCAATTCAATCAGCGTAAACCCCCGGCGCGATTTCATACTCCATAAGACACCGCCATTTGAAAATGGTTTCAAGTTTTGTTTCACGTTTATCTTTCCCAATAAATGTCCGGCCGCCCGCGAAATCAGACATTTATTTTCGCCGCGCCACCCCCAAGCCGAAGAAAAACGATGCAGGCTGCATGCTCGCCCTCACCCGTGTCTTCTCCCACCGGTAGGGGAGTTTACCGACCCTGCTTTCCGTTTGCTCGAATGATGTCCGACCAATCCCGCGCTCAATTTTCCCCCAGCCGCGGTGAACGTAAAAGCCCTCGCCTCGGAGGAGAGGGTTTGGGTGAGGACGGTCGTCAAAACTATTTTTAAAATTTGTGTTATACGTAGGTTGAGTCACAGATCTGGGCGCGCAATTCTTCTCCCTCTCCTCGCCCCACGAGGAGAGGGCCGGGGTGAGGAGTCAAATCCGTCAATTTTGTATGGGTCTGGCCCTGCGCGTTTTTATCGGGCCATCCCGCGCTGGTTATTTCAGAGCCGCGGTGAACGTGAAAGCCCTCGCCTCGGAGGAGAGGGTTTGGGTGAGGACGGTCGTCAAAACTATTTTTAAAATTTGTGTTTTAGCAGGTTGAGTCACAGATCTGGGCGCGCAATTCTTCTCCCTCTCCTCGCCCAACGAGGAGAGGGCCGGGGTGAGGAGTCAAATCCGTCAATTTTGTATGGGTCTGGCCCTGCGCGTTTTTATCGGGCCATCCCGCGCTGGTTATTTCAGAACCGTGGTGAACGTGAAAGCCCTCGCCTCGGAGGAGAGGGTTTGGGTGAGGACGGTCATCAAAACCAATTTTAAAGTTTTTGTTTTTCTTCACGCCCTTCGCACTATCTGCAGAAATCTTTCAAACTATTTCCATAATTCCATTTCAATCTTCCTTAGTGCCTTGGTGTCTTGGTGGTTAAATCCCCGCCTCGCGCCCACCGCCCCGCGCCTGTTTAATTGTAGTTAAAAACCGGTTATCAGATACCGCCGAAGCGGCGGTTGCGGCGGGCGTATTCCTCCAAGGCCGCGAAGAACTGCGGCTTCTTGAAATCCGGCCAGAGCGTGGGCGTGATGACGAGTTCCGCGTAGCTGATCTGCCACAGGAGAAAATTGCTGACGCGCATTTCGCCGCTGGTGCGGATGAGCAGATCGGGATCGGGCACGTTGCGCGTCCAGAGATGGTCGGAGATGACTTTCTCGGTGATGTCGGCGGGATCGAGCTGGCCGGACTTGATCTTTTGGGCGATCTGGCGCACGGCATCCACGATCTCCAGGCGGCTGCCGTAGCTCAAGGCCATGATGAGCGTCAGGCCGTTGTTCTTGGATAGCGTGGCGATGGCTTTGGCGAGCTGTTCCTGGACGTTGTCCGGCAGGCGGTGAATCTGGCCGATGACTTCCAGCCGGACGTTGTTTTTGTTCAGGTCCTTGGTCTCGGTCTTGAGGTAGTGGACGAGATATTTCATCAGGGCGTCCACCTCATCCTTGGGGCGGTTCCAGTTTTCGGCGGAGAAGGCGTACAGGGTGAGATATTTGATGCCGAGTTCGCCGGCGGTGCGGATGATTTCGCGCGCGGAATCGGCGCCGCGCCGGTGGCCCTCGATTCGCGGCAGATGGCGCGACTTGGCCCAGCGGCCGTTGCCGTCCATGATCACGGCGACGTGGCGGGGCAAATTTGCTTTGGCTTCGGAAGAAAGCGATGGATTGAGGGAACTCATGGGCGGGATGCGGGGGGCACGGAACTCGCCGGCGGGCCGGGGCGATGACCGGCTTCGACGGATTGCGTGAACCGGTTTATTTTGCGGCCCGGTTCGTCGCGGCGTTTGAACAAATCTTGGAACAACGGTTCATCGGTCAGCTGCATCGTCGCGGCGGCGGCGGCCAAATTCGGATGAACGACTGACATAGCCGCAAATTATTCGATATTGGTTCCTAACTCAAGCCAACATGACAACCGGTTATTAACCACCAAGCCACCAAGACACCAAGAAACCTGAAACCAGCTTTACCCCGCGCCCACCGCCTCGCGCCTCGCGCCCCCCCCATCTGCCATTTGCCATCTGCCATCTGCTATGCTGTCAGGTTGACTCGCTCGCCAGCGAGCCGTTGCCATCTACGGCAATAAATGATAGTGTGGAGACATGAAATTGACGGCCATCATTTATTCTGATTCGGAAACCGATTTGCTGGTGGCCGAGTGTCCCGAAATCGGCACGGCCAGCCAAGGCCACACCGAGGCGGAGGCGCTCGCCAACTTGCAAGAGGCCACCGACCTTTACCTCGAATCATTCCCGCAAGCCGTCAGGAAACCGGCGGTGATCCACACTTTTGAATTAGCGCATGGCTAAACTGCCCATCGTTTCCGGCATGGAGGCGGTGAAGGCTTTGAAACGACTCGGATTCTTCGTTGACCGCCAGCGCGGCAGCCATGTCGTCCTCAAAAAAATCACCACCGATGGCGAACGCGGTTGCGTCATCCCCCTGCACCGGGAAGTTGCCCTTGGCACGTTGCGGAGTGCGTTGAAAATGGCCGGCGTCACGCCGGAAGAATTCTCCGCCGCCTTGTAATAGCAGATCAAAATAATTTTGACCCATTGGTGGTGATGCGTCACTCCATGCGCGCCGACAAGTTGAATCAACCGGCCTTGTTGCGGACCCAACTTCCAACTCCCATCCGCCAACTCCCATCTGCCATCCCCTTGGTGCCTTCGTGCCTTGGTGGTTAAAATCCCCACCTCGCGCCTCGCGTCCGCGAATGTTGATTCAGTGTTTTAAAATTTTCGCGTGGTTCGTGTATTTCGCGGTTAAATCCCCGCCTCTGCGTTAAATTCAGGCCGTCCAAATTCGTGCAAATTCGTGTTAATTCGTGTCTAAAACTTCCCCGCGCCCACCGCCCACCGCCTCGCGCCTCCGTTCCTTGATTCGTGTTAATTCGTGTTAATTCGTGTCTAAAATCAGTGTCCATCTGTGTCCATCCGTGGTTAAACTCCCCGCGCTTGGAAAAATTGTTCACTGTCATTTTTGAAGACGCCGACCTCCTCGTCGTCCACAAGCCCGCCGACCTCGTCTGTCATCCGACGAAAGGCGACGAGTATTCCAGCCTCATCAGCCGCGCCCGGATATATCTATCAGGCGCGAGGCCCGAGGCTGTGGGCGCGAGGAATTGGCCTGAAGGAGGCGCGGGGCCCGAGGCTCTGGGCTCGAGGGAAGTCTTCCCCGCGCCTCAAGCCCCGCGCCTCAAGCCTTATCCGGTGCCCCACCTCGTTCACCGCCTCGACCGCGAAACCTCCGGCCTCGTCCTGATCGCCAAAAATCCCGTCGCCGCCCGCGAGCTCGGCAAAATCTGGGAAACCCGCGCCGTCCAGAAAGAATATCTCGCCATTGTCCACGGCCACGTCCCGGCGGAGCAGGGGATCATCGACGCCCCGCTCGGCCGCGACGAAGCCAGCCCCGTCGCCATCAAAGACCGCGTCCGCCCCGACGGCGCCCCCGCGCAGACCGAATATTTCGTGGTGAACCGATTTGTGCGCTCGGCCTTGCCCGCCGCCCATCTGCCATCTCCCACCCCCCTCTCCGCTGGGGGAGAGGGCCGGGGTGAGGTGGCCGCAGTTTCCCAGCTATCTCAAGTCTGGTCTTCGCCCCCTTCGCGCGACCCAACCTGCAACCTGCAACCCGCAACTTTCACACTCATAACGTTGCGCCCTCTCACCGGCCGCAAGCATCAAATCCGTCTGCACCTCGCCCACCTCGGCCATCCCCTGGTGGGCGACAAACTATACGGTGGCGACCCGGACCTGTATCTCGCCCTCGTCGAGCACCGCCTGACCGATGCGCAGCGAGCCCGGCTCATCTTGCCGCACCACGCCCTGCACGCCGGCCGCCTCCGTTTCACCTGGCGCGCCCGCGACTACAATTTCACCACCCCACCCGAACCCTGGTTCCTAAATTTCATAAGCAATCATTAACCACCAAGACGCCAAGACACCAAGCAACCAAGCAACCAGCAAACAGCAACCGGGTGCAGCTTTCTTGTAGCGCAGCCGTCCCCGGCAACTCTCAGGCGTGGACGCCCGCGCTACGCTTTCGCCGGACGATGTCCACCATCTGCCATCGCGCCACCCGCCTCCCCCTTGGTGCCTTCGTGCCTTGGTGGTTAAACTCCCCCCTCGCGCCTCGCGCCCACCGCCCAACTCCCATCTGCCATCTCCCATCTGCTATCTGCCATCTGCTATCTGCCATCTCCCCCTTTGGTGTCTCCGTGCCTTGGTGGTTAAACCGCTCCCGCCTAGTCATTTATTAGTGATAATTCGTGTTAATTCGTGTCTAAAAGCCCTTTCCGTTCCTGCTCCATTAATCATTCAAAACCAGCACCTTGCATCCA
>Ga0302275_10000064_pt1 | contig 111931 bp, 107 predicted proteins | sample III_Bog_N2_2_FD_200229 | JGI IMG/M metagenome (GOLD analysis project Ga0302275, IMG submission 200229) | Peat permafrost microbial communities from Stordalen Mire near Abisko, Sweden - III_Bog_N2_2 | ecosystem: Environmental > Terrestrial > Soil > Wetlands > Peat | place: Sweden: Abisko... | reverse complement strand
GGAGCCAAGCCAGTGAAGGCGTTGGCCGTGGTGCAGGTGGATCCGCCGGTGTCGGAGAAGGCCATGGAAGCATTGAAGACAATCGAGGCGCTGATCGAAGCGCGGCTGGTGAGTTTGCCAGAGTAGCTAATCAGTCAAAGCAGCGGTCGGCTTAGTTCGTTGGGTCGGCGAGGTGGCCGAGGAAGAGGATTGCGCCGCTGGAGCTGTCGCGGATGAGGAAGAGGAACGGGTGGTCGGCGCGGAAGATGATGGGGGGCGGCGGTGGCGCCATTGGGCGCATGGCCATGCCGGCCATCGCGACGGCGGTGGCGGCGGCGGCTTCAGTTCCCTGTTCATCGACGTCGATGTAGGCCTTGTGGATGGCGGCTGAGATGGAGAAGCTCTTGTCGCCGGTAATGCCGGAGAAGTCGGCAGTACCGGGATTGAAGGCCTGTTTCATGCCGAGGGACTCGAGGGCGGCGCTTAGCTCGAATTGCCGGGAGATCTTAAAGCGCGGAAAAGTGATGATGACCTTTTCCTGATAAGCAAGGGTGTCAATCCACTTGCTGAGGTTGGCGGCGGTGAGAGATTTCTCGAGCTCGGGCAGGCCGTCGGGGGAATCGGGGAGCAGGACGATCATGGAAAGCTCGTTGCTCTTGTAGGGGAGCTCGAGGGCCTGGAAGGCAGGACCGCGGAAATACTGACCGCCTTTGGTCTGATGCATGAGATCGGCTTTGACCGTCTTTGTGCCAGAGAGGTGGAAGTCCTCGCTCTGGGTTTGCGTTTTTGAGAACTGGTTGGCCCATGCGGCCTTGAAGTAAATGGCATTGGTGAGGATGAGGCGGGTGAGCGGGGTGACGGCGCTGGCGGGGACGAGGTTGAGGATCTTCTGCTGGGTTTGATCGGCGACCCAGGTGTTGATGAGCGCGCGCGCGGCCTCGGGGTTGTGCTGGAAGTCGACGGGCTGAAAGCCTGCGGCATAGTCGGACTTCATGAGGGCGGTGTAGGCGGGAAGAAAGTGCTGGTCCTTCTCAGCCCAGAGCGCGTTGGCCATGTGCAGCTCGTAATTCTGGTGTGCGCCGTTAAGTTGGGTGAGGAGAGCTCCCATGGCGGGATGAAGACGGTCGGGCGGGAGGGTGAAGTGAAGAGTGGAGGCCATTTCAGACGCGGTCGCGCCGCGTGCGCCAGCGTAGGCCATGGCAAAGGTGCTGGAGATGCTGGCGGGAGAGAAGAAGAGGTTGCCGGGCTGCGAGTTGAGCTTGCCGTAGAGATCGACGGCGAAGGCGTTGCTCTCTTTGGCGATGGTAGAGACGTCAGCGCTCATTTGGTAGCCTCCAGACGGCGAAGGCTGCTGAGCGAAGGACCCGGCAGCCTGAAGGAAGAGGAAAGATGCGAGGGTGAGTGGTAACGACTTCATTGGGATGCTCCAGCAGTGGTGGCGAGCAATGATCCGTTGGCCTTCAGTTCCGTGCGCGTTCCAGCGATAGCAGGGGCTAAAGCCCGACTCGTTTTTTGGGCCTTATCGGCACGACTAAAGTCGTGCCCTGATACAAAGCCTCGACAGTATCAGGCGCGGCTCAGGTAAGCACCTTCGCTGGTGTCGACGCGGATTTTTTCGCCTTCGTTGATGAAGGCGGGCACCTGGACAACGAGGCCGGTCTCAGTCTTGGCCGGCTTGGTGACGCTGGACGCCGTGGCGGACTTGAGGCCGGGCTCGGTTTCGACAACGGTGAGCTCCACGGCCGAGGGCAGCTCGATGCCAACAGCGTTGCCGTCGTGGTAGCTGACCTTGATTTGCAGGTTGGGCGTGAGGTATTCGACTGCATCGCCGAGCGTGGAGCCCTTGAGGACGGTCTGCTCGTAGTCGACCGGATTCATGAAGTAGTAGTCGTCGCCGTCGTTGTAGAGAAAGTCCATGGAGACTTCGTCGACCACGACCTTCTCAATGGCGTCGGCGGAGCGGAAGCGATGTTCGAACATGGCGCCGGTGCGCAGGTTGCGGAGCTTGGCCTGGATGAAGGCACGGAGGTTGCCGGGGGTGCGGTGTTCGACCTTGAAGACCAGGTGCAGCTGATCGTTGTGCTTGATGATCATGCCGGGACGCATTTGCGTGGCGGGAATCGCCATAGGGGTGAAGCTCCTTGCTCTAGTTGCGTTCAATACGCAGAAAAATGAGGCCTTGGCCCATTGATCATTGTAAACGACGGGGAAATGTGGGGTGGGCGGGGCCGGGTTAAGAGCTGACGAAGATTATACCAGAACTCCTCAGAATTCACACCTGTCCCGATTGCCTAAGTCGCTTCTTTTCGCGTTCACGCATTATCAAAACTATCGGAAGCGGAATCAGGCCGGCGCCGAAACCTCCGAAGAAGGAGGCAAGCCCTACCATGACTGTGCGAGAGATGGCCTCGCCGACTCCGGACCCCACGGCCAGAACCACGTCGGGGCCCCTGGGACTATCACCGTAATCACATGCGAACGTGTATCTTCCATTTTGTTGGATTGGGAATTCGAGGACGGAATGCCCAGACCGTCCATTGAGTGAGTATGAGGTGTTCATGCCTGGTTTTTCGATCAATAATGCAGAACCATTCTGAATAGAATTGACGCGACATACCAACCCGGCAATCGATTGCTTTGTGGAATAGATCTTGCCGTTCACTGTCGATTCCTCTTCGAGGAACACTGAATACCGTCCTGGCTGCAGATTGAGTTCTGTGCTGCCGGGGACTACGACCTGGGTGAGGGAATCCGTGATATGCGTGAGTCCATGGAATAGCGTGTATGCGAAGAATCCGACCCCGATCAAGAAGAACGGCACTCCCCACAGGCAGTGCCACAAGCTTGGCCGTATCCGTGTCATCTGATTAGCACCCGCATCATTGGACTGACACTCATGTTATCCCAGAAAGGCTTGCCCGCCGCGCCAGGGCTTGGATTCTCCATTTGTCCAGTGCGGGACTCGTCCACTACCATTGCCTGCGGATTACAACTGCAAAATCATTCGCTGGGAGTGAGCTCATGCGCCGGATTCCTGACGCCTTCATCGTCATTGCTAAAGCTTTGATTGTTTCTTTCAACGTCCTGCCCGTTGTTGCAGCGGTCTTGATCGTGGGCCTACCGCAGATGGTTGCGGCGCAGGCGGCGCATACGTCGGTGACGCCGTATAAGGATCCGTCAATGACGCCGGAGAAGCGCGTAGCTGATCTGCTGAGCCGGATGACGCTGGAAGAGAAGGCGACGATGCTGGCGGGGTCGGGGTGGATGGAGTCTGCGCCGATTGAGCGGCTGGGAATTCCGGCGATCAAGATGGCGGACGGACCGATGGGGGTGCGGGCGTGGTATGGCAGCTCGGCGATCACCAATGCGGCGAATGCGGCAACAGTAGTGACGTCGACGAGCTTTCCCGCCGGCGAGACGATGGCGGCGACGTGGGACCCGGACCTTGTGCAGCGCGAGGGCCAGGTGATTGGGCAGGAAGTTAAGGCGCTGGGCAGGGACATGATTCTGGGGCCGACCGTGAACATCAATCGACAGCCGCTGTGGGGACGGAACTTTGAGGGCTATGGCGAGGACCCGTACCTGACTTCGCGGCTGGCGGTGGCGTATGTGCGCGGCGTGCAGAGCGAGGGAGTGATTCCGAGCGTGAAGCACTTTGCCGCGAACAACGAGGAGTACGAACGGCACAGGATTGACGAGACGATCGACGAGCGCACCCTGCACGAGATCTACCTGCCTGCGTTCAAGGCAGCGGTGGAAGAGGCAGACGCGTGGACGGTGATGAGCGCTTACAACCTGGTGAACGGCGTGCATTGCGCGGAGAGTCCATATCTGCTCAACGATGTTCTGCGCAAAGAATTCGGGTTCAAGGGATTTGTGGTGTCGGACTGGGGCAGCACGTATTCGACGGCGGCTACGGTGAACGCGGGGATGGACCTGGAGATGCCGGGCGGCGAGCCGATGCAGAAGTTCATGGCGCGGCCGGAGGCGCTGGCGCAGGGCAGCGGCGCGGGTTGGCTGACGGCGGACAAGGTAGTAGCCGCGGTGAAGGCTGGAGAGATTCCCGAGGCCACGCTCGATCGCAATGTGGAGAGCATTCTGCGCGTGATCTTTGTGAGCGGGCTGTTCGATAACCCGCACGTGGCCACGGGCATTGTGGACACGCCGGAACAGCGCGCGGTAGCGCTGCAAGGCGCGACAGAAGGCATTGTGCTGCTGAAGAACGCGGGCGCGCTGCTGCCGAACGGTGTTGCACTGTTGCCTCTTGATGCGAAGAAGATTCACTCCATTGCCGTGATCGGGCCGAACGCTGCGGTGGCGCGGACGGGCGGCGGCGGAAGTTCGCTGGTGCGGCCAAAGCAGGCGATCACGCCGGAGGAGGGGATTCGCGCGTTGGCCGGTACCGATGTGAAGGTCACCTACGCTCTGGGCGTGGGGATGGAGGGGGAAAACCCCGAGCAGGATGGAACCGAGGCGCGAGCAAAGCTGCGCAAGGAAGCTGCGGATGCAGCGGCGCAGAGCGATGTGGCCATCGTGGTGGTGGGGCGTTATCCGAAGCTTGAGGGCGAGAGCTTCGACGTTGCGACGATGGACCTGCCCCCCGGACAGGACGAACTGATCGAGGCCGTGGAGACTGCGAATCCACACACCATCGTGGTACTCAACACGGGCGATCCGGTGACCATGACGCGATGGATCGAAAAGACTCCGGCGTTGCTTTTTATGGGCTACGGCGGGCAGGAGGGCGGCAAGGCTCTGGCGAATATTCTCTTCGGCGTGGCCAACCCAAGCGGCAAGCTGCCGGTAACGATGCCGAAGCATTTTGAGGATTCGCCGGCCTATGGGCACTATCCGGGCGAACACCTGAAGGTGAACTACGCCGAAGGGATTTACGTTGGCTATCGCTACTTCGACACGAAGAAGATAGGGCCGCAGTTTCCATTCGGATTTGGGCTGAGCTACACAAGCTTTGAGTACAGCGGGCTGGATGTACATTCGTCGCGGGTCGGGAGCAAAGAGCCCGCGGTGACTGTTACGGTGAAGAACACCGGCGCACGCGCAGGGGCTGAGGTGGTGCAGCTTTACATTCACGACGGCCACTCGCCGATTGATCGGCCAGAGCACGAGCTGAAGGGATTTCGCCGCGTGGAGTTGAAGCCGGGTGAGTCAAAGCAGGTGGAGTTCTGGCTCGGCAGGCAGGATTTTTCCTACTGGAGTCCGGAAAAGAAGGGGTGGGTTGCTGATCCCGGCGCGTTCGAGGTGCAAGTTGGCGGATCGTCGCGCAGCATTGAATTGCGGGAGCCGCTGGAGCTGAGGTAGGCAAAGAAATCGCAGGCGGGGATGGGACGCAGCCCGGACAAGCGGAATCTTTACCGCGCCGGCTCGTAAGGCTCAACGCGCAGCATGTCGCCAAGCATCCCGCGCTCATCCGGAGAGAACTGATTCTGGTAGCGGCTGGAATTGAGCACGGTTGACCGCTGCTCGGGTGGAACCGCGCTCAGATCGCGAAATGCGCTGGTCACCATTGCGCGGCGGTCGGCGGGAAGCATGGACATGCGCCGCGCAGAGTTGTTGATCTGCATGCGCTCCTGAGGTGAGAGACGCTCAAGCAACTCGGCGCGGGCGAGTCGGCGCTGGCGCTCGGCTTCCGGCATCTGGTCCACGCGGTGGAGCTGCTGCAGCAACCGCTGCTGATCGGCCTGGGGCAAGCGATAGAAGTTGGGGTCATTGCGCAGCACCCGCTCCTGCTCCTGAAGGGGCATGCCACGATGCTGATTGAGCCAGTCGCCGAGATGTCCTGGTGGAGTGTTGTTGGGCCTGTAGTAAGGCCGAACCTGTGCGCCGAGAGGCGCGGCGGGAGAGTAGGGCTGACCGGAGAGTGCCGGGCCAACGGTTCCCGGATAGGCGGGCCGATTGCCGTTTTGGGGATAGGGGGAGGGCCTGCCCTGATTTACCGGAGCCTGCCGATACGGATTCGCGTTCTGGTTGAAACGGCCCTGGGACTCTCTGGGCGCAGAGGAATGCGGCGCCGGACGAACTGGCTGTGATCCGTGCTGGCCTCTGGCTAGAAGAGGCGGAGCCCAGACAAGCACAAGCACCGTCGTGGACAGCACGCGGCGCTTGAACGAACCAGTTTGGGTCGGGCTTAGCATCTTCAGCTCTTTCAGGTCTTACAACTCTTTCAGCCTTCGCCCGAAATCCGGTCCTTTGCTGAGGACCGGAAGTCGAGGCGGCAATTCAACGATTGGTCTCAGAGCAATCAGTCTCCGTTGGGGCTTGCATTCGACATGGCTTCCATCTGGTCGAGCAGTTGAGCGTTGTTGTCGAGCAGTTGCAGGTCGCCGACGACGGCGGCCTGGCCCTGCGGGGCGGCCGGCTGATCCCACTGCGTAATATTCAGGTATGCGCCGCCGCCTATCAGAAGCATGACGGTGAGCGCCATCGCCGCGATGGGGCGAACGTGCATCGACGGGCCGTATGCGCAGCGGGCGCGCAGGCGTGCGAACCAGCCGGCCGGCGCAGCCTGGCGCTCCTCGCGCATGCGGGCATTGAGCCGCGTGAAGAAATATGGGCTGGGCTCGGGCCCCTCCCATGTATCGAGCAGCGCCATGGTGGCCTTAAGCTCGTCAAGCTCGGCGCGGCAGGGAGCGCACTGCTCCACGTGCTCACGGATGGCGACGGGCGCGGCAGTCGGATCGAAAAGCAGATCCGGAAGAGAATGGAGCAGCCGAGACTCCATCCCTGCCTGGCATTTTTCGGCCGTGCGCTCTCCGTTTTTCAGTTCCGTGTTTTCCATGGATCATCCCCAGTTCCCGCCGTTGGTTTCCGGCGTCGTTTCAGTCAAACAATCAAACAAACTCTTTCAGCTTCTCGCGCAGCGTTTGATAGGCGCGGAAGAGAAGCGACTTTGTGGCCGACTCGCTCAGTTTGAGCACGTCGCCAATCTCACGGTAATCCATGCCCTGGTACTTGTGCATGAGCACCGCCATACGTTGGCGCTCCGGCAAGGCCATGACATGGGTTCGGATGGCAGCCATGCGCTCGTTGCGCAGCAGGTTCTGCTCAGCCGAAGGCTCGTCGTCGGCCAGGTCGGGCGTGGTGCCGGACTCCTCGTCCGGCTGGTCGAGATAAATTGTCTGCGCCGACCGTTCGTGCTTGGTGTCGCGCGCGTGGTTCACCGCGAGGTTTGTGGCAATGCGATAAAGCCAGGTGGTGAACTTGGCTTCCGCGCGATAGCTCTCCCTGGAACGATAGACGCGAAGGAAAACCTCTTGCGCCAACTCTTCGGCAACGGCCTGGTTGCGAACCATGCGGAAGAGAAAGTGAATCATTGCCCGATGGTACTTCTGGACGAGGTAGTTGAAGCTCTGTTCATCGCCGGAGGCCACCCGCAGCATGATGGCTGCATCGCTCGCCGGATCGTGATCGTAGGCAGTGGCCGCGCGTAGCTCGCCTCGGGCGGCTTCTCCGCTTCCCAACGCCGTGTTGTCCAGCACCAGGGTAGCCATGTCTTCATCAACCCCGTCCGGGCTGGAAGGTTGCGGTAATTCTTCAATTTCCGGGGCGGAATCGGGAGTGGGGGGGACGCGTTTGTGAGAGGTTGAGCCGGATTCAGAAGGCAGTTTTGCCCCCGAGGGCAGGTCCGAAGCATCGGAGGGGGCAAGCCGGGCAACAGGCATGTGCAAGCCAGCCGCCCCCGCGACGTCGAGCTGGCCCAGGTTGTCGAATATCGCCAGGAAGCCGAATGAAGCACTGGAGAGACCGGCCAAATAGACTTTGCCAATGCCCAGGGCGCGATGCAGGAATCCCTCCCTTTGGGGAGGAAGGTCGGCGGCTTGGCGGGTCGATCGGATTCTCCGGCGCATCGTTGGTTCAGCGGTCTTGCGGAAGGCCCAGCCCGGTCTCTGGTTCTGAGCCTGGAGGTTGGCCGCACTGCCCTGCTGGTGTTACTCTAACCCATGCGGCCCCAGCGGCGGAGAGTTGCCGCAGGGAGAATCCGGCAGACCCCGCCAGGGCAGACGGCTAGAGTTTAAATGGGCGCTTAACTCAGCGGTAGAGTGCCACCTTCACACGGTGGAAGTCGCAGGTTCGAATCCTGCAGCGCCCACCATAGATTGCTTGCATCCGCCCCCCACACTGGCATTCCATAGGTCATCCCAAACACAGTTGCGCTAATCAAACGGGGGACCGGACCGTTCGGCGGTTGCCACTGGGATCGCCGAAGTTGTGCGATCTTGCCAATGTTGCAAAGTCTTGCAACCTAAGTACATTCATGAAAATGAGTTAGGTGGCAATTGGGGTGAGCTTTTATGCAAACTCTTGCACAATTGTGGGACTCTTTCAAATCAGAATGTTCTTAGCCATTTGTTTTCAATCGCCTCAGCGCGCGATTATTTGGCTTCTCAAGTGCTGGATGTTTGGTTGCCAGGGTACCAGACCAGAGTTGCGCTGCCCTTTCACGCTCTGGGACGTGTGGGGTGAAGTTCAAAGGTCTTCGCGGTTTTGAAATTCCTGACAGAGGAAGCGCTGTAAATCGCTCTATTGAAAGCATTTTTCACTTTTTTCAATCTGAATTTGTATGCTGGGCCGGTTCTTTCTAGAGCCGGACTTTATTGGACTCTTCCCCTATCGTTCCCGAGAGCAATGTGATCCGGAACCTTCTGACAAGATTGCCGTTCCCCCTCTCGAAGCGCTGCCTGCACCTGAAAAGAATGAGGTTGTATCGCCATGAAGTTTCTCCGAATTCCCAAGATTGCCACCATTTCCGGTTGCCTGGCCGTGTGTCTGCCGGCAGCTGTTGCCCAGACCTCGACCTCAATTCTTCTGCTGAACGATTCGCTCATTGAGCCGACGGCGAACACGACCACCTTCACCAACCCATACGTCTACCAGAGCACCATTCAACAGTTGACGTGCCCGAGCTCGGGGGTTTCCGCAGTGATTTCGTCGTCGCCAGACGGCACCCAGGGACTGATGGTCAAGGACCAGATCCTGGTGAGCGTGACTCCGTCGAACGGCCAATGGAGCTTCCCCGCCAATGTGTGCCCGGCAACGCAGCCGAATCTTAATGTCTGCTTTGACCCGCCAGAGTTGGGAGGGCAGGGTAACGGCAGCTATCTCAATCCGTATATCGGGCAGGATCCCGACAGCGTGATCCCCGGGTCGAATCCTCCCCAGACCTTCTACCAGGCCTACGGCGTAGCCCCGATCCAGATAGGCGAACTGCTGGCGTCGGGTATTACCCAGTCGGTAACCTTCCAGCTTCAGAGCATCTTCCCGCCGCCCTCGAGCAACATTGGCAATACGACGCTCTACCTGTACACGAATTGCACGGTTGGCGGCGTCAGCGGCCCCGCGACGGTGATCAATAACCCGCCTCCCGGCAACCCGTCCAACCCGGTAACCGAGACGTTTGTCTTCACCACTCTGCCCAACCAGGTGATCAATTTCCAATACACCGTGCCTGCGAACGTGGGCGACCTGACCGGCATCACCGAGCATGTGACGGATTTCGCAATCGATCCGGCGACCTTCGACCAGAACTACACCTACGGCACCTCGTTCTCGACAGCGAGCTGCTTCCTGCACGCCGGCGAGCTTCTTCCGAACAACAACCCGGCCTGCAAGATGTATCAACTGCTGTGCTCGCTGGGCACAGACCCTACCGCGACCGGCGCTAATTGCCCGGCCTCCCTGGCGGCCGATGAGATCTTCGGGGAGACGTTCGATCCGCCGGCCAACCCTCCGCTGACGCTGCCTGACATCCAGACGCCAACCGGGACATTTCACACCGGCATAGGCTTGCTGATGGGCCCGGACACCTGGACAACTGGTTCTTCGGATGGATGCCAGTACACGCCGGGTTCGCTTGCGGCACAACAGGAACAGATTTGCCCACAGAACCTGCTGTTCAACTTCTTTGGGCCGGGCGCTTCGAGTTCGCAGGGCCGCGGCGAGAACGTCAACTCGACCTTCATCACGGTGTACGGAGTGCCGGAACCGCTCACCACTGTCACGTTAACGAACCCGAATCCACCACTCAACACGAGCGCTACGCTAGCCCTCACCTCCACGAACGGATACTGGACCAACGTCAACGGCCCGACCTTGCAGTTGACATCCACTCCGCCGACCGGGGTGAGCCAACTTCCGACGTCGAATCTTCCGGACGCCAATCTGCCCGGCGCAGCAGAGTTTGTGGCAGCCCCGATCCAGAACATCAGCTACGGCCTGACGGCTCCCGGCGCGGTACCGTCGCCGGCCAATGAACCGATTGCGGGGGATACGACGATTGCCAATCCCGCGACCTGCCCGACGGTGGGCTATACCGGGGCAAGCCCGGCCGCCACGCCGTTCACAGCGACGGCAAAGAATCCGCTGAGCCTGGCACCTGACGGCAACTACGTCCTTCACTACTACGCGCAGGACTGCGCGGGGACGCAGGAACTGCTGTTCCTGCAGAATGCAGTGGTGAACAACCAGCCAAGCTGGACCACCAACTTCTATACCTATCCGATCAACGTGGACACGGTGAAGCCAAGGGCTGGGGTGCCTACGCTCTCGCCGCCGAGCGGCTCCTACACATACGGACAGTCGGTGACGGCCAACTACAGTTGCACGGACGACCGCTCGGGCCTTCAATTGTGCGGCCCCGCAAACAGCACACCCTACACGCTCAACAACGTTACGGGCATAGGCCCGCTGAACAGTGGACCACTGAGCTCGCCGGTTTCGACGACGTCACTCGGCGCCAACCAGACCTTTTCCGTGACGGCTACCGACTTTGCCGGCAACACCACCTCGTCGCAGTCGGCGCTCTACAGCGTAGGGAAAGCCACGCTCACGGTGACCGCGAATAATGGCAGCATGATCACGGGGGCGACCGTGCCCACTCTTACCTACGCTGTCACCGGCTTTGTCAACGGAGAGACGGCGGCAGTGCTGAGCGGAACGCCGGTGATCTCGACGGCCGCAACCAAGACCAGCGCAGCCGGAAACTACCCGATCACCATATCGCAGGGCACGCTGGCTGCGGCCAATTACACCTTCGTGTTTGTGAACGGGACAATGTCGGTGGTCGCCCCGCCGATTCCGATCCTTACATCCACTTCCGTGATCACCGGCAATGCGACGAGCGGCTACACACTGACCATCACGGTAACCAACACCGGCACTGGCCCAGCGAACAATGTCACGCTGACCGCAGCTACGCTGGGCACAACATCCGCTACGGGGGGGCTCGTGAATGCTGGAACTGTGAATTCCGGCGGCGGAACTGCCAAGTTCATCGTCAGCGTTCCCGGAAGTGCGGGAGCTGATGGCAAGGGCGTGGCGGAAAAGTACTCCGGAACCTACACCGGCGGCACGTTCTCAGCCAGCGTAAAATCGGTCACACTGCCTTAGCGTTTGGAGAATCTCGATGTCGAGCAAGATCACCATGGAGAACAAAATGGGCATATTGAAGGTTTCGCTAATACTCCCGCTCATAAGCGCCGGCTTCCTGCTGTTTGGGAACTCCGCCGAAGCGCAGACCACGGACTTCACATTCACCCTCGACGAGGCCTATCAGGTCGCCTCTCCTGGGGAGACTGTCGGTTTCACTGCGACTGTGACCAATACTGGTTCAACTGACCTGTATTTACCGAGTGACAGCTTCCAAGTGGCTTCTCCTCTGGCGGTGGATGACAGCCCCTTTGGTAACTTCCCGCCCACCCCCCCACCCGCGACCCCGTATAACGGCTATTTGGCCCCTAGCGGGACTTACAGTACCTACGACGGCCTTCTGTTCAACGTCGACGTGCCTTTGGGGACCTCGGGGCTTTACTCGGGATCGTTCACTATTAATGGCCTTGCCGATGGCGACGTCAATGGTTTGAGTGTGACGCAAGACTTCAACGTTTACGTACAATCTGTTCCCGAAGGCGGCGCATCGTCGCTGTACCTCCTGCTCGCCGGGGGGGTTTGCTTTGGCGTAATGGTTCTCCGGGCTCGCAAGGCACGGAAGGCCGGCGCGTCGGCCTGAGCCAATCTTCTTTGTAGCCTCGCAGATTATTCGATTCAACAAACGCCGTGCGGCCTCGGGTCGCGCGGCATTTTGCTTTTTGGGGGAATTCTATTGGGCGGACGCTTCGGATTGCGGTGAGCTGCGCTTGGCGTATGCGAGAGGAGATAGAACGTCAGCACTCCGAGCGATTTCTGAGGCTGCCGGGCCCCTGGGGGCTGTTGTCATCCCACCCTTTTCGGTCACCGCCGCGACCAAAAAGGATGGGGCACGGAAGCCCAATGTGAATCCGAAATCGCTCAGGCCTTGTCTATCTCGAGGGGAGCAGACTCAATCGGCGTTTCGCCGCCTTCGCTGAGCGCATCGCGCGTAATGATGAGGACGGTGACGTCGTCGTCCTGGCCAAACGCGATGGCTGCGCGCGCAGCCTCGACCGCGGAGGGGCGGGAGGCGAAGAGATTGCTCATGCGATCAAAGCCGAACATTTCCTTGGTGACAGGGTTGGTGGCTTCGAGCACGCCGTCGGTGTAGAGGGTGAGGGTGTCGCCGGGCTGCATCTGCATGGTGATCTCGGAGTAGTCGGAATAAGCGATGAGGCCGAGGGGGAGCGATGCCTCGAGAGGAAACTCCTGACCATTGAGAAATGGCGCAAGGTGGCCGGCGTTGGCGAATGTGACGGTGCCATCCTTGTCGATGCGGAAAACGACTCCCGTGGCGAAACCGCCGCTCATGCGCCCGGCCAGGCAGCGGTTGAGGGAGCCAAGCATCTCTGCGGGGCTGGTGAGTCCAGCCTCGGCCCGCAACACGCCAACGATCATAGAGACGTTCATGCCAGCCTTGATGCCTTTGCCGCTTACATCGCCGACGGCAATAATCGCCGAGCCGTCGTCGTTGGGAATGACCTGGAAGAAATCGCCGCCGACCTCGAGCATGGGGGTATACGAGCCTGTAATTGTGAATCCGTCGATCTGCGGAATCTCGTCTGGGACGAGCACCTTCTGGATCTCTCGTCCGCCGGCGACTTCCCCTTCGAGCAGCATGCGGCGCGCCTGGGCCTCGAGGATGTAGCGATAGGTGGCGAACAGGATGGCCGCAAAGAGGCCGAGTGAAAGGACGCGCTCAGGCGGGAACTCGATTCCCGGGGGGAGATGGAACAGGGGCGCCCGGATCAAGCTGAGAAAAAGCGTGATGTGGGTGAAGCGAGCGCCGAACGCGCTGCCATCGGCGAAGGTGTGGAGGGCCTGCAACACTAACGAGACGACGGCGACGACGATCCGCGAAATGTCGAGCTTGTTGCGGAATCCGAGCACGACAAGAACAAACGGAAAGAGCTGGAGGACGAGGAAAACCGCGGTGACGATGGCATTGGCCCACTGCATCCAGTGAAAAGACCAGCTCCACCAGCCCCAGAAGAGGGACAACGAGCCATCGATGAAGCCGGCGCCGATGGCGGTCCAGGCCAAGCGGTTGGTCCACTTCAAGAGCTTCTTGTTGTCGTGCAGGTTGAGCAGCCAGACGAGCAAATACCAGAGCGAGACAGCGTTGAGAAGATAAAGCGGCTGGTTGATGAAACGGGCAACGCCGTAGGGGATCGGGACGAGGATGAGCTGGCGGAGAGTCTCGAGAGCCACCGGCGTGACGGTAAAAACCGCGACCCACAGGAAGAGCTGCTCCTTCCGGTTGCGGTACCAGAGAACGACGCCGAGCACGCCGATAAAGACGCGCAGCAGCACGAGCGAGTAGTCGAAAAGGTCTGCGCGAATATAGTCTGAGAGGATTTCGTTCTTCTCAAGATCAATCGTGTGGGGATCGCCGAGGACCGGAGGATCTGACAAACCGCCCAGGTCACTGGGCTGAAAAATGCTGAGAGGGGCCTTCCAGACGCGAATGGCGATCACGCCTTTGCTGGAACCCTCCAATGGGAAGGTGTGGGGAAAGTTTGTGTAGAACCATGAGGGGTGGGGAGGCATTTTGCCCACGCTTCCGATGAGCTTCCCGTTCCAGTAAACCTCGTAGGCGTCCTCGACGTAGTCAATGAGGATTTGGTATTGGCCGGTCATACCGGGGGTGGGCTGGATATCGATGTGGCGGCGATACCAGGCGAAGCCGGTATAAGACGGGTGACCCTGGACGCCCCAGGTATCCCACTCGTCGTAGGTTCCGCCAATCTTGCCCCACCACCCGTCGTCGTAGTTGGGCTTGGCGTACTCCGGATTGTCTCCGAGGGTGAACTGCCAGTCGCCGTCGATGTTGACGACACCCTGGCCGAGACCTTTTATGACGAGGGTGCGGTTTGGCGGGGCATTCGGGGCAGGGGTTGGACCGGGCGGCTCAGCCGCAGCGGAGACTGCAAAGAGCAAAACGAGCGTTCTGAAGAGGATGCGGCCCCACACACCGGTAGAATACCACCGGGGCGATAGCGAAAGTGACTTCAGGGAGTTGGCTTTACCCGCTTGGCAATTACCTCTTCGGTGGCGAAGTCGCCGACCTGGCGGGTGAATTTGATTTGATCGCCGTCAATCTTGCCGGTGTAGACGATGCGCAGATCGTTGCCGTTGAAGTTGATCTGCTCGACAAAGCTGATGTTGTCGCCATCGATTTTGCCTTCAGTGATCTGCGTGGAGCCGCGCTCGTTGGTGGCCGTTCCGGTGAGCTTGGAGCCGTCAACGTGGAAATCGTAGGTATACTTCTGCACGCCGATCTGGGTATCGAACTCGGCATACCATTTCCCGTTGAAGTCGGCAGCCTTTGCGGCGATGGAACCCATTGCGAATAAGAGCAGGGCAAGCCCGAGTTTTTTCAACATGCGAAAACCTCCCATGGGTCCGGCAGAACCGATTGGAATGACCCACTGTGGAATTGTAGTCCACAACTCGAATGACGCGGGATGCCGCAGCGTCAGCGCCGCGTACGACGCCATACCAGCAGCCCGACAAGCAGGAAAAAGGCCGCTCCTCCAGCAATCCGGACCAGGTCTTCGTGCGTCATAGCCGTCTCATGCTACTTCTGCAGGGGTACGCGGTGAATATGCTCGATTTCTTTGTTGTAGTGGCCGGTAAAGGCATTCCAGCGAACCCGTAGGAGTTCTTCCAGCATGGTGAATCCGTCGCGCAGGTAGCTCATGCGGGTGCGGGCATCGTGTGCCCAGCTTACGGGTACTTCAACCACGCGGAAACCACGCTTGAGGGCGATGAAGAGGATTTCGGGGTCGAACCCCCAGCGCTCGATGGTCTGGAGTTGAAAGACTGTCTGGGCGGCATGGCGGGTGAAAGCCTTGAAGCCGCACTGCGTATCGGCAAACGGAAGCCGCATGATGGCGCGGGTGACGCCGTTGAAGCAGCGGCCAAAAAACTGGCGATAGAGGGGCTGGCGATGGGTTTGGCGGCTGCTCTCAAGCCAGCGCGAACCGATGGCGATGTCGGCGCCTGCGGCGATGGCGGCAAAGAGCCGCTCGGCCTCCTCCATGGGTGAAGAGAGGTCGGCGTCAGTGAACATGACAACATCGCCCAGCGCCTGCAGGATGCCGTGCCGGACGCTATACCCCTTGCCGTGGTTGCCGGGATTCTCGAGGAGGCGGAGTTCAGGGGCGGACTTGGCAATCTCGCGGACGACGTCGGCAGTGTTGTCTGAGGAGCCGTCGTTCACGACGATAACTTCGGCGTTCCATCCGTAGTTACGGACGCAGGCAAGAACCGATTCCAACGTAGCAGGGATGCGGGCGCTCTCGTTGTAAGCCGGAATGACGATGCTGTATTGGGGAAATTGAGTCACGTTGCCAACCACCGGACCAAAGAGGCCCGGTCTTGCCTTCTTCTCCGGATATTCTTCACCGGCCTAAGTCCGCGGGAACGGCTGTCGCCATGATAACCCACAGCAACGCGGAGGAAACTCCGGCAAGGGGAGCAGACCCCCTGATCGAAAGAAGGCGGCCCGGCGACAAGAATAAGTCATTGGCATCCACAGGCCAGTCAGATAAAGACCCTTTCTTTTTCGTGCGTTAGGACAGAAAATCCGGTTATGCTGTGAGCGGAGGCCTAGTGCACATGACAAAGGCAGACCTGGTGGAAAAGGTAACTGGCTTGGGAGACCTGACCCGCCGCGACAGTGAGGTAATCGTGGAGACGATCTTCGGCTCCGTGATCGGCGCTTTGCAAAGCGGAGACAAGATTGAGATCCGCGGATTTGGGTCGTTCCGCATCCGTCAACGGAACTCGCGGATCGGACGCAACCCCAAAACTGGAGAACGCGTGGAAGTCCCAGCCAAGCGAGTCCCCTACTTCAAGCCTTCCAAAGAGCTCCGCGACCTGGTGAACCCGGAAGAAGCCGCCAAAACGGTCTGATCCGAACTGCCTGTTGCAGCGTGCCCACTCCCCTGGGCCGCAACTCGAGGCTTCGATTCTGGTCCGGGCTTCCCTGCCGCGAACAATCCAACTCCATTGTTCCTGAGACCGATGCTCAGGCAGGCGCGTTTGTGCGCGTGGGCTTTTGAGTCGCGGGCGCGGCAAAAGTCTTCGCGGCCGTTCGGTCCTCAAGCCAGTCGAGTAGAAAGACGCCGGCCAGAAGGGGAACCAGCCAGATGACGCGGCACTGATAGCGCTCATCCACGATCGAAAGAGTGCCGGTAAGCAAGGCGTTGAGCACTACCATCGACAGGATGACGAGTGAAAGCCCGAGCAGGGTCCTCGATTGCTTGCGCCAGCGCAAAAGGGCGATTCCGGCGATGAGTGCCAGCGAGAGAATCACAGCCCAGAATTGGATGCTGCTAAGCGCGTCGAGCGGAAGCGCGTCGCGGGCCTCGCGGCTGCGCAGGTAGCTGGCGCGGGATGCAGGAATAATCTGGCTGAACTGCGCGACGATCCAATCGCTTGAGTCGAAGTCATAGAGCCCGAAGGCCATTAGCTGCCGGCCAAAGTTGTCGGCCGCCCGGTGAAACTCTTCGCGGGGATAGGCGCGAATAGCAGCCAGAAAAAATGGAACATCCTGCGCCTCGAACCTCCTCTTGTCGTCTTCTGATGCTGACTCGTAAGGCGCGTTGTCGCCCCAGAGAAAGCTGTCTGCGTCGCTGGTGAGGTTTGCAAGATGGCCGCAGGCGGCCCATTGCTCGGTGGCGCAGTGCGAATCGAGATACCAGCGCCCCGGCCCGTCGGCGATAACTCTTGCGGTGAGATAAGGCGGCCGCTGTCCGTTGAGCGAAGGCTTACCGTCTAGGTATGCGTAGAGAGCAAGCTGTGCCACAACCGCAAGGGCAAGTATTGCGGCGATTTCGCCCAGCGCTGGGACGCTGCGCCGAAACGGCCGGCGATCGAAAACGGCAAAGATCAGGAGCAAGACGAAAAGTGCCGCGGCCAGCAGCAGGTGTGTGGAGTGCGCGGTGATGCCCCAAATGGCAACCAAGCCAAGGCCGGCTCTTTGGACGCGGGAGAGCGAGTCGCGAGCGAAGAACAGAAGGAACAGGGCGAGGTATGCGAGCGGGCCGAGAATGTCGGGCATGAGAAAGCATGTGTACCAGGCGATGCTGGTGAACGCAGACAGGAGTGCCGCGAGAACCAGATAGCGCTGGACCGTGTGCCGCGTGGAGAATGCCCGGACAACCAGCCACAGCACCCATGCAGTGACAAAGCTCTGAAGGATAGCGACGGGCCAGGGGTTGACGTTCCAATGAAACGGCAGGATCGCGAGGCTATAGAGAAGCGAGCGCATCCCGTAGTAGTCAGAAAGCTGGTGGAGGAAGATGGCGCGCGCTACGGGAGGTCCATCGGCAAGATAGGTCATGGAGTCGGCCATGAGCAGCGGAAAGCCGTTGTAGACCGCAGGCCACAGGAAAAAGAGTGTGGCCAGAAGAATAGCGAAAGATGAGGCAGGCAAAGAGATGTCTTCACGACGACGCGCGGGGCTCGGCTCTAATGCGTGGGGCTTACTCACTCGCGGGTGTCCTTGCAATGGGCTCACTGGATCGACCCAATGCTAGCACCTGATCACAGAAGCGCGATGAATCTGTTCCCAGGCAAAGCAACCTCGCATCCCAGCCTTTCCGGCAAAGAACGCACGGAAAGGATGGGGTACCCAGACGGGATTATCCGGCGAGTTTTTACGGCCTGATGCCGATGACGGCCATCATGCGGCCGGCGTGGCCTTTGGAGGAGCGGTGGGAGAAGAAGAGCTCGGGCTGGCAACTGGTGCATCCGCCAACCACCTTGATGGATCGTGAGGAGAGTCCTGAAGCGAGCAACTGGCGTCGATTGGCCTCAATGAGGTCAAGGTGGAGGCTGGGGCCGATGGGCGAGTGGCCGGGCGCGCGCTGGGTGAGAAACAGCATAGGGTATCTGGTCCGGACCGGGTCAGAGTCGTAGACCTCGACGAACAGATCGGCGCAGTATGTGAACTGGGACTCGAAGCTCGAGAACACTTCCTCCCCGACGGCATAGCAGCAGGCGCCGACACCGGGACCGATGGCGGCGATCAAATCTTCAGGGCAGGAACCGTACTGGAGCCGCATGCGACCCACGCCGGACTCGACAATGCGCTTGACGGTGCCGCGCCAGCCGGCGTGGAAGGCCGCGACAACGCGCAACCTGCGGTCGGCCACCAGCACGGGAATGCAATCCGCGGATTGTACGGCAAGCAGCAGGCCGGGGGTGTTGGTGATCAGGCCGTCGCCCTTGCCCGACTGGACGCAAGACGCGTCGGTGCTGGCTGCGAAACGTACGACGCTGGAATGAACCTGACGAAGGCTGATGAGCGGCGTATCGGGGCTGCCAGTTATGGCTTCGGCCAGCAGGCGGCGGTTCTGCGCAACTGCCTGGCGGTCGTCTGATGCAGTGTAGCCCAGGTTGAGTTCGCCGGGGGCGTCGTCGGGGCAATAGGCGCGGCTCAGACCACCTCGCCGCGTGCTGAATCCGTGCCACAGCCAGCGGGTCTGCGCCCAGCCGGGAACCCGCAACCATTCAACGCCGTTCGCAGCGACCACGGGAGCCGGAGCCGGCCGGGAAAGCTCCCTGGGGTCGGCACGCTCCAGACGCATGCGGCGCGTGACGCCGCCGGCCTTGCCACGCAGGTTCCGCGTGAGGCCCGCCGTGGCATACAAAGCGTCGAGGTGGTCGACAGCCTCTGCCGAGACGCGCTTCGATGAAACGGGTTCAGGAGCTTTGCGGAGTTTGGATTTTCCTTGGGAGGCAGGGCTCATCTGGTGTTGATTCTAATTGCCGCTCACTCGGGCAATCGGGCACTCGGCCAATCTCAGATCCGGCACCTTGAAAAAGCGGGGCTAAATTGAAACGGGCCCGCCTTCCGGCGGGCCCTTGTCAGAGGCCTTGTTTTGGTGGGGTTCCAAGGAGGGAATTGGGGGAGGGGTCCATACTGGACCGTGAAAGAAGGGGGTACCTTCGAGGATGGGCTTAGTTTCGGGGAAGCCTCTGTTGTTACTCATTGTGATGCATTTCTGAGCAAAAAGTTGTGTTCAATTGAGATAGATGAGTGAAATTGTTCAAGGTTTTGATGACATCAAACGACATGCGCCCTTATCCCCGGGGGTACCAGCCAATCAAACGATTAACAATGACCTTGCGTGGAAGGTGAAGAATTGGCACACTTTATGGTGTGAAATGGCTTTTCTCAATCCTGCTGACGGTCATCCTGGTGGGTGGGCTCAGTTATGCCTATTTCCACAGGCAGGAGCTCGGGCTCGGTGGTTCACGACCGGCAACAGTTGAAGAGACAGCCGCTTCAGTTCCCAACCAGACCTCTCAGGCCGGTCCGGCACCCATCGTGTGGGAAAAGATCGACCGCTCCAGCGACGGATTCAAGATAGAGATGCCGTCCGGGGTGCAGCAGACGCAGGTTCCGGCCTACAACGACCACGGCGGCGAAGAGCCGGTGCAGATGATCTTCTCCAACCCCAACGCGGATACCACTTTCTCAGTGGCGTGGGCAGATGACCCGCCGGTGGCCCGCGTCAATCAGAGCTCTGCCCAGCGAACGCTGGATATGGCTCGGGAAGATGCGCTTAACCGCACCCACACTGTTCTGGTAAATGAGTCGGGCACGAGCTTTGACGGCTATCCGGCGCGGGACTTCACTGCGCAGAATGCAAATGGCGGCACGATGAACTCGCGGCTGATCTATGCGGGCCAGCGCCTCTACATGCTCACGGCGGTCTTCCCCTCAGCCGCAGCGCGGCGCGACAGCGATGTTGACCGGTTCTTCAGCTCCTTCGCGATGAATGCGCCAGGGACCAGGGAATGAGGGACCAGGGACCAGGGGCTGCTGTGAAGGGTCCAGGGTCGAGACTCACTCGGCAATCTCAGGTTTCCTATCGGACCGGAATGTCAGTCGCCGTGCTGTCCCAAGCCCAGACAGTTTTCAGTTCCCGCCGGGAACTGCCGAAGACGCTGAAATGGGAGAGAAGCGTCTTCTCCCGAATGAGCGTGACGATGGCGATTGCCGCTCTATCGACGGCCGGGTTCTCGCAGTATGTGGCTGCGTCGAGCAATGTCTCGGCGTCCCAGCAGGCCTGGCAGTCGCTGCAACAGAGCCTGGCCTCAGGAAACCTGTCCGCGGCGCAAACCGCATTCAATGCGTACAGCCAACTGAATCAGAATCTTTCGGCAACGAGTGGAAGCAATTCTTCCTCGAGCTCCCAGCTCTCGATGGATATGAAGGCTCTGGGCAGCGCGATCAGCTCAGGTGACCTGTCGACGGCCCAATCAGCATTCGCGACGGTTCAAAGCGACATGAAGAGCACCCCGTCGCAGGCGGTGACGAATGCCGAGAGCGCCGTAAACCAGACCGTTCAATGGATGGACGACCTGCTGAATCTATCCAGCATGAGCGGCACCACAGCTGCTCCAGTTGACCCGACCACGGCGATCTTAGACAGCGCCTATGGGCTGAATTCGTCTTCGAATTCAAACGGCGGGAATTCGACGGACCCGACAACGTCGATCTTGGACAGCGCGTACGGCGACACCACAGCGGGAAGCAGCACCGGCGCGACAGGGACGAGTAGCGCAGACGAATCCAGCGCGAGCGGGACCAGTTCAAGCGCGACAAGTTCTTACGGGTACAGCCCAGTCAGCAGCGGTAACGAAGGCTGCGGGGCGAGCGTGAACGTGTACGCGTAAACAGTGCTGGGCGCTTACGCGTAGCGGGAAAATGGAGCGATCCCATGAGAGCCCCGAAAAGCATCCCTCTGGGGCTAAAGCCCGCGGTTTTATTAGCGATTCACGGCACTACTCAAGTCGTGCCCTTTCAAAACCGCAGCTCCGGCTGAGTTCTTCCTCAACCTGCTGGTCCCCAGACCCGATGCCCTATACTCCAGACCCTAGACCCTAGACCCTGCGTTCACGGCAACTCGCGGACCCAGATGTTGCGGAAGGCGAGCGGCTCGCTCTTGTCGCCATGCGCCTGGAGCTTGATGGGAGCTGAGTCGAACGCCTTGTAGAACGGCTGGCCGATGTAGCGCGTCTCGCCCTTCAGCTCGAAGTGGTTGTCGACCAGCACTCCGTTGAGAAAGACCGTAACGTACGCGGGGGATTTGAGGGAGCCGTCCGCGTTGAAGGTGGGCGCGGTCCAGGCAACGTCGTAGATGTTCCATTCGCCGGGCTTGCGCATGGGGTTGGCCAGGGGAATGCTCTGCTTGTACAGGCTGCCGGCCATGCCGTTGACGTAGGTCTTGTTGTTGTAGGAGTCGAGCACCTGGAGCTCGTATCCGGCATCACCCGGGCCGGTAGAGGCGAGGAAGACTCCGCTGTTGCCGCGCCCCTGACTCGAGCCAGTGATGTTCTCGGGAATGCGCCACTCGACGTGAAGCTGATAGTTCTTGAACTTCCGCTTCGTCTCGATGTTGCCTCCGCCGGGACCTTTCTTCACCGTGAGGATGCCGTCGGCGACGGTCCACTGCGCTGGAGTGTGGTCCTGCGCTGAGACCCACTCGTCGATGTTCTTGCCGTCGAAGAGGATGATGGCGTCGGAAGGCGGGGCTTCGTCGGTAGCGCCGGGAGTAACGACCGGGGGCTCGGGAGTCCAGACCTCGGTCTCTTCTGGCTTTGGCTGCGGCGCAGCTGCCGGAGTTGCGGCGGGGGATTGCGCGAGAAGCTGAGGAACGATGAGCGTTGCGGTGAGGGCAAAAAGAGCCGCGGGGAGCATGAGGCGTGCGATTCGATCTAAGCGCATGAGTAGATTACCTGCCGTTGGCCATTCTCATACCCGACGCGGCGAATGAGCAAGTGGGAAACGCGCGGAGACAGAGGTTAGGTCCTCAATGCGGCTGCTGCAAAGTTGGCATCGTGGTTTCCCACCCGTGGCATAACGGCAGAGGCGCGCCAGGGATGGGGCCTACAATCACTTCGAAACGGGCGGTACCCGGTCCGATGTATGATAAGCGCGAATCAACTTCAACAGGCGAATTTACTCTAAACAATTGGGGCTGTTATGCGGGATTCTACCCAATCGCGTCCTGTTTACGCGGAAGGCACAGTTGGCCTGTGGCTGACGGGGTTGGCTTTCACGGCGATTCACGTCGCATTCAGCGGCAGGTACGGCTTTCACCGCGACGAGTTGCTGAGCTACAGCAATGCGATGCACCTGGACTGGTGTTACGTGGTATACGCTCCGCTGACAGCGTGGCTGGCACGTGCGGAGCTGGTTGTATTCGGAACCAGCTTGGTGGGCTACCGCTTGTTGCCGGCAGTCTCGGTGGGACTGGTGAGCGTGCTGGCCGGCTTGATTGCCCGCGCGATGGGTGGAGGCAAGCGCGCCATGCTGGTGGCAGCGGTGGCTGCGGGAATCGCGGGGCCGATTTGCTTTGCCGGCTCATTTTTGTCTTATATGTCGTTCGACATTCTTTGGTGGGTGTTGGTGGCGTGGGCCACGGCTCGGCTACTTCGGTCGGAAGATGCGCGCTGGTGGATCGCAATCGGCGCCGGCATCGGCCTCGGCCTGCTGACGAAGTACACCATCCTGTTCTTTGTTGCGGGCCTGCTGGTTGGGATGCTGCTGACGCCGAACCGCCGATATTTTCGCTCCGGTTGGTTCTGGTGTGGCGTGGGCGTTGCACTCGTGATGGCGCTGCCGGTAATTGTGTGGCAGTTCCAGCATCACTTTGTAGCCCTGGCGTGGATGAAGAGCATTCACGCGCGCGACGTGGCGGGGGGAATGACCGACCACTTCATTTCCAGCCAGTTCTGGAATACGACCAGTCCAGTGACAGTGCCGATATGGTGCGCCGGACTGTGGTTCCTCTTCGCGACTCCAGGCGGCAAGCCCTTCCGCATGCTCGGCTGGATGTATGTGATTACGCTGATGCTGTTTGTGGTTGCGCGAGGGCGCGAATACTATCTGGCGCCGGCATACCCGATGTTGATGGCGGCTGGTGCAGCGTGGGGCGAGCGTTGGGTTGACTCCAAGAGCCCGTATGCGCAGCGGCGGATCAAAAGAGCCCTATGGATTTCGTTCACGGTAAGCGCACTGTCCGTGTTCGCGCTAACGCTTCCCATCGCCCCGATCCAATCGGCGTGGTGGCGCTTGGCCGACGCGACCGCGAACCACCAGAGTTTCAGCATGCAAATTGGCTGGCCGGAGCTTGTTGCCACGGTTGCTCATGTGCGCGATTCCCTGCCCATCGAAGAGCGGAGTAGCGTTGGGGTACTGGCAGCCGACGAAGGCGAAGCGGGGGCCGTGAATCTGTACGGGCGCGCCTATGGCTTGCCCGAGGCGATCAGCGGGATGAATTCAAACTGGTTGCGCGGATACGGGAACCCGCCGCCGCAGACCGTGATCGCCGTCGGCTTCAAAAAGGAAGAGCTGGACAAGATATTTGCTTCGTGCGAAGTGGCCACACAGCTTTCAAATCCGTATGGAGTGGTGAATTTCGTGCTGCTTGACCGGGATCAGGTTTACGTTTGCCGCAACATTCGCGAGCCGTGGCCGGAGTTCTGGAAGAAGTTCCAATACTACGGGTAAAGGTTCAGCAAAGCGCCGGTCGGATTCCCAGGAAACGCGCTCGCTATCGGTCAGAGGTTTTTAGCGCGCTTTTTGGCGGGCTGTGCGGCGGACCTTTTGTTCGCCACGATGGGCTTCGCGGTCTTCCTCGCAGGGCTCTTGCTCTTGCCGCTCGGCTTCTTGTTCTTTTCGACGCGGAGCTTCCAGGCGGTGTGAAGTGCGCCGTGCAGCGTGTCCTCATCGGCGGGCGCGAGGCGGATGTGGGTCGCGCCGTTGCGGCCCCATCCGCCGTGCACGGGCAGAAAAAGGTCAGGGCGGTCGGCAATAAACTCGGCCTGGAGCTCAGGCGTGATCATGAGGTTGCCGTAGTCTTCTTTGACCGAGGCCAGTGTAGCGAAGATGCGGCCTCCGACGCGGAAGTCGGCCGCGCCCATGTGCGAGCCTTCTTCTGCGCCTTCGAGGGAAAGAGCGATGCGGCGAAAGTCGGATGGGGTCATGGCTACTCCTTGAGCGTCTTGACGATTTCTTGGAATACACCCAAATCCATGTTGTTTCGACTCACGTAGCATGCGCGGGGATTTTTCAGACAGGGCACGGTCAAGAACCTCGTATCAACCTGGGCCCAGTGCTTGATTGATCGCATCGCAATTACGAGCTTTGACTCTAACATCTGCTTTGCAATCTGAAAGGTGTACTCCTGAGACGGACAGATCCGGCTTCTGCCGAGGGCGGAATACTGCGAGTGATATGGAAACCACTCGATGGCGAGCAGGCGCCTTGACAGGGTTTTGGGGTCTAAACCCGTTTCAAATCCAAGTTCTCGGGTCCGCGGCTGCCACCATTTTGCGGAACCGGTGTGCGAGAATCTGGGGTTCAAAGGGTAGAAGGGGTATTCTTGCGCCTCATGGCGGAGATTTCGAAATAGCGTCGCCTTGAACTCAGTTTCTCTGTGAGACTTGCGATCGGATTCCCCGTGTCCCGGATTTAGCAGAAGCAACACAACCTTTGCCGACTCAGGATTTCCGATGAATGGCTCAGGGATAGATTCGGGAATCACCCTGCAGGCCAGGGGAGCACCTGCATTGAAGCGGCCGATATCATCGCGATCCATATCGAGCAGGTATTGATCGCTATCGAAGTCTAGATCCAACCATGGGTTTTTCACGTTGTCTCAAAGCTAAATCAATCGGTGAATCATCTCGGAATGGCACCGCCCCTAGGACGCCGTTGACGTTTAGGTCGCTGCCAGCTCCGCCTCAAACTCTTCGTTGAGCCAATTGGTAAAGGCAGAGAACTCCTCGTCGCGGCCGAGGAAGTCGCGGACCATCTCGCGGCCCGGTCGCGAGCCTCCCTGCTCCAGAACCAGTTCGCGATAGCGCCTGCCTGCGTCGCAGCCCAGCAAATCATCCGCGTCGAACTGGCCGAAGAAGTCCAGCGCGATGACCTTGTCGAACGCGTAGGTGTAGTAGTTGGACGAGTAGCCGGTGAGATGGCCGAAGCTCGCGTACATGCGATTGCCCTCGAGCCAGGTCCAGGGCTGGAGGCTCTGGTAGAGCTTCTTGGTGGTGGCGTCGAGGTCGAGGCCGGCGGGGTCCTGGTCGTGTAAATCAAGTGACAGTGTCGTGTAGTAGAGCTGGGTGCGGACCCAATCGGCGCGGCCAAACGCGCCGGCGAGCTTCATTTTTTTGATGGTCTCGGACGGAAGCGCTTCGCCGGTCTGGTAGTGCTTGGCGAAGGACTGGAGGAGCTTTTCGTCGCGGAAGAACTCTTCGAGCATCTGCGAGGGGACTTCGATGAAGTCGCCTTCGGTGGCAAAGCCTGAGAGGCCCACCCACTCTGTGCGGCCGCCAAGGATGGCGTGCATCAGGTGGCCAAATTCATGAAAATAGGTCACAACATCGGAGTACTGGAGCAGGCCCGGATCGTTCTCGTCTCCGGCTGGGAAGTTGCAGATGAGCGCGGCCTCCGGCAGTGCGCCGCCGCGGACGCCGCTGACGATGGGCGCGGCAGAGAACCACTTGTCCTTGCCCTCGCGGGGGTGCATGTCGAGGTAGAAACGGCCTACGTGGGCGCCCTCTTCATAGACCTCGAAGACTGAGACCGATGGGTGCCAGCCGGCAGCGGTGGAGGGCCGGAACTCGATCTTGAAGAGGCGGGCGGCGGTGGAAAGAACGCCTGCCTCAACCTGCTTGTAGGGGAAGTAGGGGCGGACGGAGTTGGAGTCGAAGTCGAAGGCAGCCCGCCGGAACTGCTCGTACCAGTAGCCGCGGCTCGTGATATCGATCGCCTTGAGGCCGGGAACGCGGCTGCGCACAAAGCTGAGAATCAGGTCCAGTTCACGAACTGCCCCGTCACGACTGGCCTCGTCGAGCTTGGCCAGGAAGGTGCGCACGTTGGCAGCCGATCCCATCATCTGGTCGGCGGTGGCCAGGTCGGCCCAACTGCGGAAGCCTAAGACCGTGGCGATCTCCTGGCGGGTGGCGAGCAGGTCAAGGAGGATCTTTTGGTTGGCTGGGTAGGCGCGGGTGTTGTAGGCGAGGAACATGCGCTCGCGCAGCGCCGCACTGGCAGCGAAGGTCATCACCGGCTGCATGTCGGGCGGGTCGGTGGAAATGGTGACGTTGCCCTGCTCGTCGGCGGGATGGCGGACGAGGTAGTCGGCGGGCAGGCCCTCGAGCTCCTCTGGGGTAGCCTGGATAGTCTTGCCGCCCTCCTGGATGTTGCGGCTGAATTCGAGCGAAAGCATAGTGGCCTTCTCGTGGAGGGCTTGGATGCGGTCGCGTGTAGCTTCATCCTTATCGACGCCGGCCAACCGATAGCCCAGCAGGGTGCGCTCGACGTAATGGCGGGTAGCGGGGCTGACGCCGTCCAGGGAAATGGCCGCAAGTGCTTCATATACCTCGCGGTTAAGGCTGAGGGCGCTGCCCGCCATCGCTACTCGCTGTGCCTCGTCCTGGGCCTGGTCGCGGACGGATTTGTCGGCGGCGACGGAGTTGAGTACGCCGGCCTGCGAGCCGGCAAGGGTGAGATGGGCGACGGCCTGGTCGTAGAGGCGCAGGGAGTTCTCTGGGGTACGGGGGCCTTCAACGGCGAGAAGGGCGGCCAATGCGGCCTCGTGAGCGGCCAGGCGGGCGCTAACCCAGGCGGAGAGCGATTCGGCAGAGGCTGCCCCGCCTGAGTCCCAGGCATGGAGGGTATCGATGGTGGAGGCGGGGTCAGAAACAGGGGTTTCAGCGGGCATGGGCGGCAAAATCCTCCGAATATCTAGAGTGCCACAAGGGAGCGGGTTGGGGGGTGAGTGCGGGGTGTTGGACGCCGTGAAACGCTGGGGAGCGATTCACCTTGCATCCTACTCGCAACATCATTAAGATGCGTCAATTAACAGCCATGGCTCGTAGCACGACCATCTCGAGAGTTGAAAGCCCGGCGCCGGCGCCACCGGTTGCGCCCCGGTTGCGGCTGGGCAAGCTATGCGTGGCCATTCAGGCTGGGTCACCGCAGGAGCTGGTAGACAAGGCGGAAGCGGCGTTGGCCGATACGATTCAGGAGGCAAGATTCCTGGAGTTCCGGCTGGATTCATTGGCCAAGCCCGCGCTGGCGTTGCCCAAGGTGAAGGATTTTCTCTCCCGGCACCGGGATGTGACAGCCATTGGCACCTGCCGGCGCAAGCAGCATGGAGGCAAATTCGTTGGATCGCTGGTGGCTGAGCTGGAGATGCTGCAAAAAGCGGCAGAGGCTGGTTGCCAGCTTGTCGATCTCGAGGTGGAATCGGCTGAAGAGACAAAACCTGCTCAGTTGGCGAAGTTTCGCACTTCGCTGCGCGAGGCCGGGTGTGCGCTGATTGTGAGCTTCCACGACTTTACGCGGACCAGAGGACTGGAACAGGCAGCAGAGCGGATCGAAGCATTTGAGCCGGATTATGTGAAGGTGGTTTCGACCGCCCGCACGCTGAGCGACAACCTGGCCGTGCTGAAGCTGATCGAGGGCCATTCGCTCGCGACACATGTTGTAGGCATCGCGATGGGAGAAGAGGGCCTGCTGAGCCGCGTGCTGGGGCCGCGCGCGGGCGGGGTCTTCACGTTTGCCTCGCCTGAGGATGGCGCAGAGACCGCTCCAGGTCAGGTATCGGCGCGAGCGCTGCGCGATCTCTATCGCATCGAACAACTTGACCAGGCGACGCGCATCTTTGGCGTCGCTGGCAATCCGATTTCGCACTCGCTCTCGCCGCTGATGCACAACACGGCGTTCAAGCGCGAGAACGTGAACGCTATCATGCTGCCGCTGAAGGTGAAGGCTCTGAACGACATGCTGACCGTGATCCGCGAGCTCCCGCTTGGCGGGGTTGCCGTGACCATGCCGCTCAAACAGGAAGTGCTGCCAGAGCTGGCCAACATGGATCCGCTGACGGCGAAGATCGGCGCGTGCAACACGCTGCGCACCGGGGCCGACGGCAAGCTCTACGGCTTCAATACCGATGTCGCGGGTGTGGTGAGGCCGCTGGAAAAACGTCTGCGCCTGAAGGGTGCGCGCGTCGCGGTCTTGGGCGCGGGCGGCGCGGCGCGGGCGGCGGTGTTTGCGCTTGTCGATCAGGGAGCCGAGGTCTACGTGGTTAACCGCACCCACGAGACGGCGGTCACGCTGGCGCGGCAGGCCAAGGCCAAGTCGCTGAAGCATGAGGTCTTTGCGAAGCAGAAGTTCGACGTACTGGTGAATGCGACGCCTTGCGGCATGGTCGGCGCCAAAGAGGCAATGCCGATCGCCGAGAACGAGCTGAACGCGTCGCTGGTCTTCGACATGGTCTACAACCCGCTGGAGACGCCGCTGATCAAGCTGGCCAAGTCGCGCGGCGTCGCCGTGGTCAGCGGGCTGGAGATGTTCGTTACGCAGGGGGCGCGGCAGTTCGAAATCTGGACGGGCAAGCCGGCGCCAGAGGCGGAGATGCTACGCGTGGTGGAGCTGGAACTGAAACGGCGGGGGTAGGGGTTCGATGACAGACAAAAGCGAAAAGGCCCGACGGAAGGAGATACTGCGTTCTCAGCGGGAGGAGAACCAGCGATCCGTTCGGGAAGGACTGCCCATGACCCCTGCCGAGATGAAGATGCTCTTCGATTACATCGACGAGCATCTCTCATTGTCCGAATGCGACAATACCTTACGATTCGCGCGAGAGTTTCTCAAGTCCAACGCCCTCCCTGAAGAGCAAGTAGTCGCGTGGCTCGAAGCTGCAGGAGGCTATTGCGACTGCGAGGCGATCGGTAACGCCGAGGAACTCCTCGAAGACTCAATGACGGGGAGCATAGCAAAGCCCAGGGCTTCGACCGGCGAAATTGAATGAAGAGGGCGGAGCCCTGACTGCGAACATCGGTACCCTATCCTCATTTCCAGGTTTTCCCTGTTTCATAAGTTCTCAGTGCAAAAGCGAAGGAATCGTGCGACTATTGAATAGGATTGAATCCTATTCAGTCAGAGGTGCCCCATGCGCTCGACAAAACAGCTCAGCATTACCCTTCCTCACGAGATGGCTGAATTGGTGCGTAGCAAGGTTGAGTCTGGGGCATACGCTTCGGAGAGCGAAGTGCTCCGCGACGGGATGCGCGCCCTCCAGATGCACGACCGCGCGCTTGAAGTCTGGCTCGTGAACGACGTTGTTCCGTCGATTGAAGCCGTTAGGCAAAACCCTGGGCTGGTGAGAACCGGCGAGCAGGTGCGCACTTCGCTTGCAAAAAGGTACAAGAAACTGCAAAAGGCGGGATAGCTTGTACGCGGTTGTCTATTCTCAACGGGCCGAGGCGCAATTGATGGATCTGCTGGAGCACATCGCGCTGGCTGCAAATCCGGAGATTGCAGTGCGGTATGTGGACGCGATCGTCGATCAGTGCGACAGTTTGTCCACCTTCCCCAGGCGCGGCACGCGGCGAGATGATCTGTGGCCGGGACTGCGGGTCATGGGCTACCGGCGGCGCGTTTCGATTGCTTTTGTGGTCGAAGAGAAGACGGTGACGGTTCACGGGATCTTTTACGGCGGCCGGAGCCTTGAGACGGCGTTCGAAGAATAGAGACACGGACGTTGCGGGCCGCGGCCGGGAAGCGGCCTAGCGCTTCTTCTTCGCCGGCTTGTCGACCTTGCCGCCCTTTTCGCTCTTCGCTTTAGGCTTCTCACCTTCAACGTGGCCGGTGGAGATCGGGGCCATGTCCGGGCCGATGCGCTGGACGCGCGTGTCAATCATCTCGTAGTTGATTGTCCGAGGCGAGACGGGCCGCGTGATGCCCGTGGCGGGATCGAAGTTGACGTTGGGCCCGCTCGCAATCTGAAAGCTGAAGGCCGGGACTTTTCCGCCGGGGGAATCCGCGGTGGTCACCTTCAGCGGGAGATAGCCCTGAATTGGATGCAGCCGGAAGGCCGTCTCATAGCGATGGTGCTTCACGCTCCAGGTAAAGACGCGAACCTGATCGAAGTCAAAGGGCAGGCCCGACTGCATAGGAGCAAGGACAGTGACCCACTCCGCCACCTGGTGGTCGGGAGTGTCGGACGCGGAGTCAGTGACCTTAGCCAGAACGAAGGCGCTCACGATGCGCTGGCCTTCGGCGTACTGTGCCACGTCGTCGGGTACGTCGATATCGATGCGCCCTGAAAGCAGCCAACCGGTGCGGCCCTGAGCGTCGCGCACCAGCCACCAGTCTTCCATCACAACGGGCGTGGGCTCGGGTTCTCCCGGCAGCGCAGCATGCTGGGTGGGCGGGGCGGCGAGCGCGGGCTTTGCCGCTGAATTCGGCGTGGTCGGTTTAGTCGCAGATGATGTCGATGAGGGTTGGGAACCATTCGCCGCGCTGCCCTGCGGCTTGGGTGCGGTAGTGGCAGCGGCAACGTGGAACACCGGCGGAGGGATTTTGGGCGCAGATGCGCGTGCCAACAGCTCGACCTTGTCGTTGGCCGGGAGCAGTGGGAAGCGCTCCGTTTCGCGGCCGGGACGAATGTGGAGGTAAACGTCGTCGCGCACCGTGCCCCTGGCCACCACTGCATCGTGCTGATGGTCGGTCACGAGCTGATCAAACGCCGTGTGGCTCTTTGAGTCGATCACCGCGCGCTCTTCGATCCAGCCAATCTCATTCTTCTCGGTCTTTACCTTGAGGAAGCGGTGCGCGCGGTCAAGCACCTCGAGCTTTTGCCCATCCACCACCTCGGCCACGTGATTTGAAACCGCAGCGACCCGGTCGTGCAAATAGATCATGCGAACAGAGACCCAGACGTAGTCGTGCGTCTCATGGCGGAAGCGTTTGCACCCCGCGGCAAAGACCAGGAGGCAGAGGCCGAAGACCAGAAGAGCGGAGGTCGGTCGTCCCTGAGCGGGGCGCGGGTGGGCCAAGCGCACAACAGCTTTCCGGGCTGAAGATTCGGAAGCCGTGCGGGGCCTGAAGCGAATGGGGAATGAGGATAAGGTTTGCGTGGGCACAGCCGATCCGGGATCAATCGAGGGACGGGATCAATCAGAGAATACCACTGGGGGTGAAAAGAAAAAAATTGCGAAGGTCGAAATCCAATTCTGCGCGGTGTGCGTTCCAGATGCAGGCCTCGGCGTTGAACTACCCACCACGCCCTCCCAGCCGGGGCCGGATTCAACGGGCTGCTGTATCCCGGTTCGCCTTCAACATAGTACTGCATCCGCGTTCACTGAACTCGACTCCCTGCCCGTCACTGCTTGGGGATAGCGACGATCGCGATTGGGTTAGATGCAAGCGAGCCGGAGACCGAGGCTGGGTCAAGCTGGCCCACTGTGGTGGAGTCGAATGTGTAAGCATCGAGGGGGACAGTGCCCTGGTTATTGACCACCAGCACAAAGCTGTCGGTACTGTCCTCTGCCAGGCCGTACGGTTGGGTTCCCGTGGAAACCGTGGTGCCAATCTGCGTGAGGGCGGTCGTCGCCACCGAATAGCCCGTGATCGCACCAGCAGAACCAGTTTGGAAGCTGGCCACGTAGACAAATTTGCCTGTGGCGTCAGGCAGAATGGCGTGAGGATCTGTTCCGAGGGGTGCATAGGGTGAGGCCGAAAGTTCGCTCAAGGAGGATGCGCCCGACGAGTCTGTGGTGATGGTAAAGACACGCAACGCGCCTGAGTTGGTGTTGGAAGTAAAGGCCGCGAGTTCGCCGATGTAGAGCAGCCGGCTCTGCGGGTCGATGGCCACGGAGATTGCGGCTCCCTGGCCAACAGGCCCAGCGGGCTTTGTGATAAGCGAGCCTCCGGTCCCGATGGGAGTATTACTGTTCGCGTTAAAGGAAAATGACTGCGTACCGGTCGAACCGAGGGCTACCGAGATCAGGGCGCCATTCGGTGAGATGGCCATCTCCTGGATAGCGTTGCCGGCCGGGAATACCTGTTGGACGGCTCGTGTCGTGTCTTGCGCGCCTGAGGATGTGATTGGATAGGCAGTGAGTGTCCCATTCCCCGCCAATGAGGCATCGAGCAGCCATTTTCCTGACGGGTCGATTTGCAGAGCTCCAGACGCAGAGTCGCCAAAAATTGCATTGCCCTGCGTGAGCGCTCCGGTGGTTGAGTTGATGGTGTAGAGGACAATGCCATTGCCCACCGAGGCCACATAGAGGAAAGTGCCACTGGGAGCGACGGCGATGGCAGAGGCTCCGCTCACACTGTAGGAACTGCCGGAGATGGCGGTGAGCGCGCTGGAACTGGTGGTGTAGCCCGCAATCGAGGAATTGCTCAGAACATAGAAGAACCCGCTCGTGCCGGCAGTGCCGCTGCAAGTGCCCGAAGTCACCACTGCGCAAACGGTGGTGGTCTCCGTTTCGCTGCCCGAGGTTCCTGACACGGTAATGGTGTAGGCTCCCGCGGTCGTTGTTGTGGTGGTGGTCGCCGTCAGCGTGGCCGTCATCGCCGTGGTTCCAGTTATGTCTACAGACGTGGAAGATAGACCGCAAGTAGTGGGACTGGTGGCGCTGGTGGGTCCGCTGACCGAGCAGGTCAGGTCGACGGTCCCGGTGAACGAGTTGGCCGGCGTTACGGATATTGTCGAGGTGTTGCCAGACGTCGCGCCGGGGCTGATCGAGAGGCTGGTGGGGCTGCCGCTCAGGGAGAAATTGGTGCCGGTGCTGGGCGCACTCCAGAAACCTTTGCAACCCGCCAGAAGCGGCAGGGCTGCAAGAATAAGCCCAGCCCATCTTGCGTGTCTCATTCCCGCTCGTCTCATTGCTGCTCCCTGAAGGCTTGCTTGCGGCCCCCGATTCACCCTTGCCGATTTCGGCCGCCGGTCTTCGTTGCTGGTTTCTGGCCCGGTCCGGTGCTTGCGACGCGTTCAGCGCAAAACGCACCTTCGCGCCTCACCACTCAAGGGTATCGCTCGGCGGTCGTTCGTGTCGCGCTGAGGGCGTGCTCACGCCTTACACAATTAGACGCAAGCGGGAGCGCGGTTGCTCATGGAATCTGGAAGCCGATTCGGATCGATCCTCTTATGGGCGGCAGTTTTGTTTCGGGCTGTCAGGGAAGCTCTGCACGTGGCTGCTTTGTAACAGGGCACGACTTCAGAGCCTGCCCTGAGCGCAGTCGAAGGGTGCCGATAATGCCAGCAAATCCAACGGGCTTTAGCCCCTCCAAATCTTCGCCCAGCGAAAGCTCTATTTGTGCAGAGATTCCCTAGCTCTATTTGGAGCTTTCAGCCCAGGGCCTGCCATACGATGCGCGCGGCGGTCAGGTCTTCGATAGCCAGGCCGACGGACTTGAACAGAATCTTTTGGTCATGCGGTCTGCGGGCCGGGTTGGCAAGGATTTCACCGATCTCCGCCTGGACTTTTGCTCCGGAAAGGCGAACGTCTCCCGATTCGCGCTCGACGGCGTCGCGCGAATCCGCAACTACGAAGCACGTGTGCATCAGCTCATCGTCAAGCTCGCGCAGGCTTGATCCGGTGGCGCCAACAGCAAGGACTACAGCGTGGGGAGAGAGCCAGCGACCCTCAAGCACTGGTACGGGAGAGGAGGTTGCGGTGAGAACGACGTCGGCGGAGGCGGCTTCTTCAATGGGGACGGAGCGGGCAGCGCCCCTGTCCGCCACCTTAGTGCCTGCGTTGACCTCATCAGCCAGAGCCAGCGCGTTTTCGTGCGTGCGGCTCCAGATGCGAATGTCTTTCAGGCCGGCCCGCACATGGCGCAGTGCGGCAAGATGAGAGCGCGCCTGCACACCGGAGCCCAGAATCCCCAGGCTGGTTACAGTTTTTGCAGCGAGCGCATCGAGGGCCACGGCGGAGACTGCGGCGGTGCGCATCTCGGTGATCAGACGGCCATCCATCAGCGCGAGAGGCTCGCCAGTTGAGCGGCGCAGCAATTCAACGACGGCCATGTGGGTGTGGAGGCCATGCTCGGAGTTGGCGGGGTAAAAGGTGACGGTCTTTACCGCCATGAAGTCGCCGGCGATCACCGGCATGACGGCAAACCATCCATTGCGAATGCCATCGCCGCTGCCGGTGCGGAGAATAGTGCGCGGAGGCTGGACAACACGGCCGGCGGAGAGGTCGATCAGCGCCTCGCGGATCGCGGGAATCAGCGCCGCATAGGTTAGGGATTCGCGAATTTCGGATTCGGGGATGTACAAGGGAGCAGGAACTCCGGTCAAAAAGCAATCCTATTGCACGGCAGGGAACTCAAAAGCTCGTCTCGGAATTGATGCAGTTTGCGGTCAGCGAGTCTTCAAGAACTTCGGCTCCCCAGACGGCTTCTATTTTGAAGCGTTAAGCTGTTTCAGGGTCTTGCGTTCGACGTCCACGAGACGGCCAAATTCTCCAGACGTAATGTATCTGAATTCCCACACCATGTATTGGGAACTCCAAGTATCCCCAAACTTCTCACGGTGAGTGAAGTCAGTGAAACCGTCCCCATGTTCGATTGAACCAGCAATATCGTTCACAGACATTGCGTCTTTCAAAGTCCTCGGCGGGTGGGGGTTGGATTTCACGGGCATGCCGACCAAAAACTGATAGAGGTCTGATACCTCCCACAGGTTGCCGTCAGTGACCTTCAATTTTGCGACTCTCAGCAGATCGTTGAATGCGGCGAGATTGTGAGGATTCCCTGGCGTATCTTGATAGCCGACCAGGCCATGCAATATGGGTATCAGCCATAAACGCGAGTTGGAGGAAGCTCGAAGCAGAGTGATTTCACGAAAGTCATCTACTCCAGTCGTTGCCGCGTCTAGTCGCAGAATTTGGACCGAAGGCAGCCACTTCACATCCACAGCTTTGCACTGCCCCGGCAAGAACGGATCGAAGTCATAGTCGGAGAGGAGATCCTTTGCCGCGGGTGTCTCCAAAAGGCTCCAATCGGCTTCCTTGCAATCACGTGTGACCGGTGAGTCTGTTTGCACGATTGGGGAATCGAGATCGATTGGCGGGGTACGGTTCCCGGTCTGTCCGAGGCTTAGCGAGCCTAACAGGAGAATTGATCCGGCAAAAATGAGCGCACGCGAGGAACGCATGGCGCACCGCTTTCTTTGATAACCATGATCGGCCGGCCACCTGCGACGCGTTAAGTATAGCTCTTGATCTGCTCTCGGCCGCAGGGAAACTGCGCCAGCACTCTAGTTCGGCCGGCCGCCGGAACTGGTGCGGCGCTTGAAGCGCTCATCCACTGGTTGCCGCCCCTGGAATCCCGATTCGACGGGGTGCCAGTGCTCGATGGAAGTCTCGCCCATCTTCCAGCAGAGCAGCACCACCTGGTCATCGAGGCGGCAGGGAAAATCGAGGAGGCCGGTCTCAAGATCCTTTACCTGCACGCCGATTGCGTCGATCTCGGCCACGGTCTCAGTCACACGCTTCATGTGGGCTTCGATCTCAGCGCGCTGCGCTGCAACCTTGGCCGTGTCCACACGCATGCCACCGTTCAGGTAGATACGCCGGGAGAGATCGAGCAGGCACGACTCCACTACTTCGGCCTCGCGCTTGCTTTCGATGGCGCGCTTCAGCAGCGATTCCAGCAAGGGCAGCAGGGATTGAGCTTCATCGAGCGTAAAAGTCTTCATGGGTACATCCTGCATACAGGATACGACGAAACGCGCTTCGATGTTGTCCTGCATTGCTCGGTTGCAGGCCCGCCAGGGTTCGAGCGGAACGGGTCCGCTCTAGTACCATCGACTGGTCAAATGGGGACTTCTTATGAAAACAAGCAAGGTTTTTCTTCCTCGGCTGATCTTGTCTTCGATCTTGGCCGTCGTTGCGACCCCGGCTCTGGCCCAGTCCATCTACGCCACGCGGCTCGACGACCAGCGGGCCGTATATCTCGATGCCGCGGTGTTTGGTGCGCGTGGTGATGGTGTTGCCGACGACAGCGCCGCCTTGCAGGCCGCGCTGGACAAGGCTGAGAGCGCGACGGCCCATGAGGGGATTCTCTTTGTCCCGGCGGGCCGCTACCGGATCACGCGGACGATCTACGTGTGGCCCGGCGTGCGCGTGATCGGCTATGGCGCACAGAGGCCGGTGTTCGTGCTGGGCGCGTCGACGCCGGGATTCCAGAAAGATATCGGCGTGATGGTGATGTTCACGGGATGGACTCCGGCGGAAGTGGCCAAGATGGGCCGCGTGCCGTTTTCGCCGCCAGGAACTGTGCCCCCTAACAATGCGATTGCCGATGCGCATCCGAGCACTTTCTATTCAGCGATGAACAACATCGACTTCGAGATTGGCGAGGGCAATCCGGCGGCAGTCGCCATTCGCATGCATGCGGCGCAGCATGCGTTCCTCAGCCATATGAACTTCCACGTCGGCTCGGGGCTGGCCGCACTCACTGAGGTGGGCAACGAGGCTGAGGATCTGCACTTCTTTGGCGGGCGCTATGGCATCCTCACCGACAAAACTTCGCCGGCGTGGCAGTACACGCTGATCGACTCCACGTTTGAGGGCCAACGCGAGTCGGCCATTCGTGAGCACGAAGCGGCGCTCACGCTCATTCGCGATAGCTTCAGCAACGTGCCCACCGCGATCGACATCGATCCCGAGTACTCCGACGAGTTGTGGGTGAAGGACTGTGATTTCAAAAACGTGAGCGGCCGGGTGGTGACGATCAGCAACGAGAAGAGTCCGATGACCGAGATCGGATTTGAGAACGCGGTACTCGAGAACGTGCCGGTGTTTGCGCGGTTTCGCGAGAGCGGCAAGACGGTCGAGGGAAAGGGCAGAATCTACGCGGTCAGCAGCTTCAACTACGGCTTGATCGTTCCCGGCGAAGGCGCGATGGGCAAGATGGGAACAATCTACGACGCGCACCCGTTGAGTTCGCTTCCGCCCAGGCTGCCTCATGCGATTCCTGGGCTTCCGCCGACGACGGAATGGGTGAACGTGCACACGCTGGGTGTGAAGGGCGACGGCGAGACCGATGACACAGCGGCGATTCAGAAGGCAATCGAGGCGCATCGAGCGCTCTATTTTCCAAGCGGGCATTATCTGGTGAAAGACACTCTGAATCTCAAGCCAGACACGGTGATCATTGGGCTGCATCCGACAATGACGCAGTTTGTATTGCTCGATGGGACGGCGGCCTTTCAGGGCGTGGGCGCGCCGAAGGCTTTGATCTCAGCCCCGACGGGCGGAACGAACATTGTCAGCGGATTCGGCATTTTTAGTGGCGGAATCAATGCGCGGGCTGTGGCGCTGCTGTGGAAGTCCGGCGCGGATTCGCTGGTGGACGATATTCGTTTTCTGGGCGGGCATGGCAGCGGCGTGAACCCCTATAACCGCGACCATACGGGCGATCCAGATCCGCACAAACGCTGGGACGGGCAGTACCCTAGCCTGTGGGTGGCCGATGGCGGGGGTGGAACCTTCGCCGATATCTGGACGCCGAACACGTTTGCGCAGTCGGGGTTTTACGTCTCGAATACGAAGACGCCGGGGCACGTGTATGAGCTCTCGACCGAGCATCACGTGCGCAACGAGATTCGGTTCGATCACGTTGAGAACTGGGACGTGAATGCGCCGCAGACCGAGGAAGAGTCCGCGGAGAGCCCGGAGTCACTTTCGCTGGAGTTTGACTGGTCGCGCAACATCACGGTTGCCAACTATCACGGCTATCGCGTGACGCGTTCGCGCGCGCCCTATGCAGCGGCAGTGCGGCTCTACAACTCGAGCGATATTCACTTTCGCAATGTGCTGGTAAATGCGGAGAGTGGCTATGCGATCTGCGATGCGAACGGCTGCGGCACGTTTCTGCGGGTGAGCAAGTATCCGTATGAGAACGCGATTGAAGACGTGACGCACAAGCTTGAGGTGCGCGAGCGGCAGTTTGCGGTATTCAATGTGCCGGCGAATCCGGAGAAGCCGCCGGCCGCGGATGCATCGGCGGTGGTTGATGCGGGTGCCCGGGTTGAAAAGCTGGAGGAAGGATTCTTCTCGATTGCTGGCGGCGTGGTTGATGCGACGGGCAAGCTTTACTTTGTCGATCGGCATCAGCAGCGGATTTATGGGTGGGCTGAGAAGGAGGGTCTCACCGTTGAGCGGGACAACGTGCTCGATCCGGTGAACCTAGCCATCGATAAGGGCGGCGACCTGTTGGTGGTGTCGTCGGATGGATCGGAAGGAACGGTATACAGCTTCAGGCCGGGATCGTCGGAAGAGGATCTGAAGGTGATTGCGCCGACAAGGATGCCCGAGGACCTGAAAGCAAATACGGCTGCGCAAGGCGGAGTGGTGGCGCTGCCGGTGAACTACTGGAACAACGGCGAGTTCCGGAACCAGCTCGATTTTGCGACGATGCGCTACAAGACGCTGCCCGAGATGTTTGTCGAAGACGTAAGCACGCCGAAATCTCGCGAATATGTCTCGCCGGATGGCAGCCTGGCGTTGTCTGCAGGGCGTGTCTTCCAGCAGGGACCGCCGGATTCGACCGGCTGGCGATTCTCTGACAATCTCGACACGTATGGGCTGATCGATGCTACGCCGGGGCGGCGCATCTACGTGGAGAGTTCGTCAGAAGATCGCACATACAGCGCAATGGTGAGCGCAGATGGAAAGCTGACCGATCTGAAAGTTTTTGCCGAGCGCGGCGGCGAGAGCGTTGCCGAAGATGACGCGGGCAATGTCTACGTGGCCAACGGGCAGGTGTTCGTCTACGACAAGAGCGGCAAGCAGATCGCAATGATTGAGGTTCCGGAGAGGCCGCTGCAGATTCTTTTCGGCGGAGCCGACCGGCGGACGCTGTTTATTCTGGCGCATCACGCGCTGTTTGCTGTGAAGGTGAGGAACGCCGGCAGATAAGCAGATTCTTCGACTCACCACCCCCAAACTGAAGTACGTTTGGGGCCCCGTTCGCTCAGAATGACAGAGATTTATCTTAACGAGCGTCGATCAGCTTAATCGTTTCCATGAAGACGTCGCCGTCAATGGTGAGCGAGCGGACGCTGATCTTGTCGAGCGTGTCCTGCGCCGTGTGGTGGTAGCTGTTGTGGGGTCCGTAATCGAGGTCGATCACGTCGATTGACGGAACCCCGCGATTGAGGAAGGGCAGATGATCGTCTTCCACCGCGCCTTCCGTCTGGAAGAAATATTTGTCGTAGCCGAACTTGTGCACGGCTTTGCGCATCAGGTCCACGAGCCAATCGGTGCTGCGCGACTCGCGGAGAATGTCGAGATCCTTGTCGCCGATCATGTCGGCCAGGATGAAGGCCTTGATACGCTTCAGACTGCCGTCGGAGTACCACTTGGCGGCAAGGTGCCGGGTTCCGTAGAGGGAGTTAGAAGCAGACCACTGATCAGCGCTGTAGGGCGGATTCGCAACGGCCTCTTCGCCGTCGTCGAACACGAGCCAGACGGAATAGCCATCAAGCTTCTTTCCATTGGCTGTCTGGAGACGCAATTGGTCGGCGATTGCCATCAGCAGCCCGGTGGTCGCGCCACCATCGTTTGCGCCCACAAAGTTGATGGTCCGGAGCGGATAGTTGGTCTCGTAGTGCGTTGCCAGCACTATCACGCCGTCTTTCTTGCCGGGGAAGCGCACGATAAAGTTGCGCATCGGGACGGGGCCGATGGGCGTGTTGGCTGTGAAGGCGTCTTCTTCGAGCTGATCATGTTTGAACGCGTTGCGCAGGAACTCTTCGGCGCGGGCATGGCCGGGGCCGGTAGGCCAGCGCGGACCAATGGAGACAAACTCTCGCGCGTATTCCATCGCCTTGGCGCCGTTGAAGTGCTGCTGCGCGGGCAGGGCGAGGGGAGCGAGCGCAAAGAAAAGGGTTAGCAGAGAGGTTCCGACGTATTTGAAAGATGTAGGCGATCTCACAACGAGCGTCCCTCATGGGCTAAAGCCCAATTCCCTTTTGCTTTTCTAAATTGGCGCGACTAAAGTCGTGCCCTTTCAAAACTCTGGATTACCCGGCAACATGAACGAAAAGAGATCATGCTTTGGCCGCCTGCTTTGCTTCTTTTGCACGACGCCGGTCAGGATGAACCCAAAAGGCCACGCCGATGCCGATGACATAAAGCGTGAGCATGGGAACGGCGTAGAGGCACATGGTCCATGGGTCCGGGCTGGGGCAGATGCACGCAGCCACGATGAAGACAATGAGAACAGCGTAGCGAATGTTGGTCCATAGAAACTTGGGGCTGACGATGCCGAACATGGCAAGAAAGAAGATGAGGATCGGCATCTCAAAGCTGATGCCCAGGCCGAGGATGATGGAGAGAAAGAAGCTGGAGTACTCCTCGATGGTGATCATCGGCGTGAAGTTGTGGCCGAAGCCGATGATGAGTATTTTGATAGCGCCGGGCAGCACCCAGAAGTAGCCGAAGGCTGCGCCGCCGAGGAAAAGGCCCACCGTCGCGGCCATGAAAGGCACCACAAAGCGGCGCTCTTTTTGATAGAGACCGGGCGCGATGAAGAGCCAGACCTGGAAGAGGATGAAGGGCGAGGCAAGAATGGCGCCACCGATGAGCGAAACCTGCAGGTCGAGGTTGAGCGCATCCATGGGGTGGGTCATCACCAGCGATTTGCCCACTTTGTTCAGTGGCGCCTGGATGAAGTTAACCAGCCGGTCATGGAAGATCCAGGCAGCGAAGAACCCGACGGCAAGGGAGATGGCGGAGTGGACAATGCGCTTGCGGAGCTCGTCGAGATGCTCCATCAGGCTCATGCCGGGAAGCTCAACTCGGTCGCTGACGGCCTGGCGTGCTTTGCTGATTGCGTCTGTGGCGTCAACCATGATGATTCACCGCAATGCCGGGGGGCTGCGCGGCAGCGTCGGGATGGGCTTCTGACGAGGCGGGCTCGGCCGTGATCGTCTCGGGCGGAGCGGATTCGCTTCCGGCGGGTGCAGAAGGAGCCGGATCTGATTCGGAGGTCGGCGCGCGCAATTCCGTAGCGACCGTGGCAGGTGCGGCTACAGCCTTCGAAGCTTCAGCGAGCCTGGCCTGCTCGTGCTTCAAGCTCCAGCCCCGGGCGGCGGCTACTGTTTCACCGATGGATGGCGGCATGATAGTGGGTGCTGTGTCGGCGGCCTGCGTCATCGCAACAGGCCCGTTGTCGTAGATTGCAGCAGGATTTACAGTCTCAGCCGTAAGCGCATCAGCTGCGGGCGTCTCGGTTCCTGCCGTCAGGGCCGGCGTCAATGCTTCAGCAGGAGCGGGTGCCGGCGCGGCCAGCGCGAGAGCGCGCAGGCGCTCCTCTTCCTTCTTGCGGCGGTCGGCCTCCTCGGAGTTTCTCAGCTCCTCTTCCATCTGAAACTTGAAGTCGTTTGAGGCCTTGCGGAACTCGTACATCAGCTTGCCGATCTGGCGGCCGATCTGTGGCAGGCGACGCGGTCCAAAGACCACCAGCGCCATCACCATAAGGATGAGGGAATCGGCCATCCCGAGGCTGGCAATCTGGACTGTGGGCACTATCACCATGAACTGCAATGATAACTGGCCGTGCGCAGCGGTCACAATCTGCGGCGGCTCGGGACTCGCTGGGGCATGATCTACCAGCTATACCCACCCGAGGGCGGCGGCCATGCGCCCATGAGCTGGCGGAGCAGCACGATGCGGCCGAAGTGGTAGTGGTTATGTGCGCCCAGGCTCTCCAGTTGCTCGCGAACGGTCATGGTGCGGGTGGGCTGGCCCGGTCGGGATGGACAGTTAATGAGCACGTTGAGCCGGTCGAATTCACGAGCCATGGCGGCGGCCTCATCGTTACCCTGGAAGAATCGTCCCCGCAACTGGTCCCAGTCTTCGACCAGGTCTGCCTGCGAGGGGAATCCGGCTGAAGCCTTCGCCGGAAAGGCCGTCTCAACGCCTCGAACCCAGTCAAGGGACATCTGCTGCCAGAAGGTGATGTGCCAGAGTTCCTGAAAGATGGTGTGCGGGGCAAGGCCGATGCGCCGGTGCGCCTGATCTTCCGATATGCCTTCAAGGATGAAAGCGGGAGGAGCTGCTGCGCTATCGCCACCGAGGACCCGTTCGAGCTCGTACATTCGGCCTCCGCCGGGGTAACCGGCTAGAGGAATTATCGCACCGTCCATTCCCTTCTCACATCAGCACTTAACTGTGGAATTCAGGCTCTGCCGATCTGGTCGATTCTCTCCTGAATGGCAAGCTGCCGGAGGGTCGAGAGCGGCAATGAGAGGTAGGGGCCATTTCGGCGGCAAGTAGCCCAGGGAGTAACGCGCTGCAGATGAAGGTTCGGTTGTGCGAGATATGCGGACGATTGGCGATATTCCGGCGTCTCCCTATGGAGCGTCTTCAACGGGATGCACGGAAAAATCGAGGCGTTCGGACGTAAAGTAGCGCTTGCGAATCCAGAATGCGACGTTGACCAGTCCGATGAGCGCCGGCACCTCAATGAGCGGACCAACTACACCGACGAATGCCTCGCCGGAGTTGAGCCCGAAGACCGCTACGGACACAGCGATGGCCAGCTCGAAGTTGTTTCCTGCGGCGGTGAAGGAAAGAGTGGCGGATTGCGCGTAATTGGCGCCGAGGCGCCGGCCCATCCAGAAGCTGACCAGAAACATGATGAGGAAATAAATAACCAGCGGGATCGCAATGCGAATCACATCCAGCGGGAGCCGCACAATCAGATCGCCCTTAAGCGAGAACATGACCAGGATGGTGAAGAGCAGGGCAACCAGGGTGAGGGGGCTGATGCGGGGAATGAAGCGCGTTCGGTACCACTCCTCGCCCTTGATGCGAATGAGGATGAAGCGGGTGACAAAGCCGGCGACAAATGGAATGCCGAGGTAGATGGCAACGCTTTTCGCAATCTGGGCGATGCTCACCTGGACGATGCTGCCGTGCAGGCCAAACCACTTGGGCAACACGGTGATGAAGACCCACGCATAGAAGCTGTAGAAGATCACCTGAAAGACGCTGTTGATAGCAACCAGTCCGGCAACGTAATCCGTATCGCCGTCGGCAAGCTCATTCCATACAAGGACCATGGCGATGCAGCGAGCGATGCCTATGAGGATGAGGCCGCGCATGTAGGCCGGCTCGTCGCGCAGAAAGACGACAGCCAGCAGAAACATGAGTATGGGGCCGATGATCCAGTTCTGGACGAGGGACAAGGTGAGGACACGCTTGTTGCGGAAGACTTCAGCAAGCTTTTCGTAGCGGACCTTTGCCAGTGGCGGATACATCATGACGATGAGCCCGATGGCAATGGGGATGTTCGTAGTACCGGATTGAAAGCGATTAACAAACGCCGCGGAGCCGGGAATGAAATGCCCGAGCGCCACGCCGATGGCCATGGCAAGGAAGATCCAGAGAGTGAGGAAGCGGTCAAGAAACGATAGCTTCTTGCGCTGCAGGGGAGCGCATGTCTGGCCTTGCGTATAGGGTTTTGTGGACATGTCTGTGTGGCCTCGGGTGCGATGGTGGTTTGGCTGTGACCGGCAACCTCTCAGAGGGATAGGTCTCCGCTTAGGACTTGCCGATCTCGTTGAGTTTCTCCTGAATGGCAAGTTGCTGCAGGGTGGCGAGCGGCAGGGAGAGGAAGAGGCCGATTCGGCGGTCGAGGACGACGTAGGCATCGCGGAAGGCGCGGGCGATCTCCTCTGGCGTTCCCTTGACGGCGGCGGGGTCGGGGATGCCCCAGTGAGCGGTCATGGGTTGGCCGGGCCAGTAGGGGCATTGCTCCTTTGCGGCGTTATCGCAAACGGTAAAAACAAAATCCAGGTGCGGCGCGCCTGGGGCGGCGAACTCGTCCCAGGATTTGCTGCGCAGGCCGGCGGTGGAGATGCCTGCGGATTGAAGCTGGGCAAGCGCTTCGGGACGTGGAGTGCCGGAGGGATGGCTGCCGGCGCTGTACGCGGTGAAGTTGCCGTTGCTCTTGTGATTGAGCAGGGCCTCGGCCAGGATGGACCGCGCCGAGTTGCCTGTGCAGAGGAAGAGGACGTTGTAGTGCTTCGACAATTCGGTCATCCTTTCAGGATTGCAAGGTCAGGGGTGCAGCAGCCGGGTTGGCAGCAGCCGGCCTCGGGCTTGGAAGCGCGAATGAAGGCGCTGAGGAACTTGCCCTCGACCTGGGTAGCGATGGCGTCCACATCGACGCCCGAGCTGCTGAGGAACTGGCGCGCATCCTCGACGTTGTAAACGCGGGTGGTCTCGAAGGTGACTTTCGTAAACCCGGCGGCGACGAGTTTGGATTGATAGTCGTCCTGGTCGAGTGCTCCGGCGATGCAGCCGACCCAAAGCATCATGCTCTGGCGGACTGCTTCCGGCACACTCCCTGTCACCACCACGTCGGATACAGCAAAGCGCCCGCCGGGCTTGAGCACACGGAAGGCCTCTCGAAGCACACGGTCCTTGTCCGCGGAGAGGTTGATGACGCAGTTGGAGATGATGACGTCGACGGAGTTGTCGGGCAGGGGGATGTTCTCGATCTCCCCCTTGAGGAACTCGACGTTCGTGACGCCGGCCTGCCGCTGGTTTTCGCGGGCAAGGGCGAGCATGTCATCGGTCATGTCGAGGCCGTAGGCCTTGCCGGTGGGGCCGACGCGGCGGGCGGAGAGCAGCACATCGATGCCGCCGCCTGAGCCGAGATCGAGCACGATCTGACCGGGTTGAAGGTCGATGAGCGCCGTGGGGTTACCGCAGCCGAGAGAGGCGAGCGCGGCCTTCTCGGGGATGAGGCCCTTTTCGGCTGCACTGTAGAGGTTGCTGGTGATGGGATCGCAGCAACGGAGGCCGGGGTCGCAGCAGGCCTGCACTGTGCCGGATTCCGAGACCGCGCGCGCGGCGCTGCCGTACTTTTCTTTCACCTGAGACTGAACATCGGTAGTCGTAGTCATTGGAGCCGCCTTTCGTATTCGTCAAGGCGAATATATCCGCAGTTGGACATATCTGTCAATGCGTATATCATGAGCACATGACTTCCCGGGCAAAGACAGCCGATTTGGCCCCACTCTTCGCGGCTCTGGCCGACCGGACGCGGCTGCGCCTGCTGAACCTGATTGCAGGTCGCGAGGTGTGCGTCTGCTACCTGGTGGAAGTGCTGCGGCAGGGCCAGCCGAAGATCTCGCGGCATCTCGCCTACCTGCGCAACGCCGGCATTGTGACAGCACGCAGAGAGGGCAAGTGGATGCACTACCGGCTGGCGCGCCCTGAAGATCCGGCAGCGAGTTCGGTTCTCGACGCGGTGTTCGAGTCGTTCAAGCTGGATCGCGAGATGCAGTCTGATCTGAGCCGCCTGACCCGCGCCTGCTGCGAGCCGCAACGCTTCGTCGCGCTACAAGGCGCGCCGGTCCCCATTGAATCGGAAAGTTCAGCGGCATGAGCAATCTTTGGATTTCAAAGGATGGAGTGTGGGGCGCTACCCGCCCCACGTGCTTCTAAGCCAGTGCCGCATTCAGGTTGTCGATGGCTTCGTCGATCTCCTGCGTGTTCTTGAATCCGACGGTCACGCTGTCGACGCCCGCATTCCGGAAGGCGAACTTCATGGCGGCGGCGCGGTCGTCGTGGTTGGTAAACCCGCCGTTGCCGATCAGCTTCATGCTGATCACGCCCATGCCTTCGGACTTCACCTGTTTCACATGGCTGACGACTTCGGCCACATTGCCGGGGCGATTCGTCGCGTAGTCCTCGGCATCCATCACAGCGCCGTTGTGGTTCATGCGGATCATGGCCACGTCGAGCCACTTCATGCCTGGGACCTGGCGGAGGGCGGGCAGCCCGTGGACGGAGCAGCCACGCTTGAGAATGGTCTTCTTGTCCTGCTCGACGAGGATCGCATCCTGCCAGCTCTTGGTCTTCTCCACCCAATCCGGGGTGTGCAGGTAGTGCAGCAGCATGATGTCAAAGTAGTCGGTCTGCGAGGTGCGGCGCATCTGGTCAAAGCGCTCGTGCGGGTCGCCGGGGCGATCCGTCTCCACCTTCGTCATCAACTGGTAGCTGTCGCGCGGTAGGCCCTTGAGCGCTTCGCCGAGCATGGCAGGCGTTGCATACGCTTCGGCAGTTTCAAAGAAGCGAATGCCGCGGTCATATGCGTAACGAATGAGCGCGGTGAACTTCTCCTGGCCGAGCGCCTTTTGGATGTAGCCGTTGTTGCTGCCCGTGCCGAAAGCGAGTCGCGTGACCTTGAGGCCGGAGTCGCCAAGGGTTACCATGTCGGTGGCCTTGGGGCTAGTGGCGGCCTTCAAAGGGAGGGTGCCTAGACTTGCCAGAGTACCGGCAGCGATGCCGGTGCCGATAAATTGACGCCTGGAGTATTTGCTCACGAAGGCCTCCACAGGATGGGTTGGCCGGGGAATGGCCAGTTGGAAGAATGGTAGCACTTTCGGGCTGGGAATGGGGTGGACCGATGGCGCGGACCGGGGTACGGGTTTAGTTGCCGGTTTGCCGGTCAAATGACCAAAGCTTGCTATTGCAGGGTTCTCCACATGCCCCCGCAATCTTCGATGAAGACCTTGTCGATGCTATATCTCTGCCAGGGCGCGATGTACCATATGGATCGAAATCGAACCTTCGCCAACTGCTGAAGCAACACGCTTCACGTTTCCGGCGCGGATGTCGCCGACTGCAAAAACCGCCGGCAAGCTCGTCTCAAGCATCTGCGGCGGCCTGCCAAGAGGCCACTTTCGTGGCGCATCTGCCAGAACCGGATCCAGGTCCCGTCCTGTAAGAACGAATCCCTGCTGATCCAGGGCGACACAGCCACGCAACCAGTCGCTGCGCGGAGACGCACCCGCCATCACAAAAATGTGTTGGATATCGCGCGTCAATCTCTCCCCTGACGAACTGTCGAGCCAAGTGACGCGTTCCAGGTGCGACTCGCCCTCTAGTGCCTCAAGCTCTGTTGCCAGATGCAACTCGATCGACGGATGCTCCATTATCCTCTGGGTTAGGTAACGCGACATTGTTTCGGAAAGCGTTTTTCCGCGAACCAGCATGTAGACCTTGCGCGCAGTCTCTGCCAGAAAAACTGCTGCCTGACCGGCCGAATTGCCGCCGCCGATTACGATTACCTCATCTTCCCCGCAAAGTTGCGATTCCATGAATGTGGCTGCGTAATAAACTCCATTCCCTTCGAACTGCTGGAGGTTTGCGATGTTCGGCCTGTTGTATTGCGCGCCAGAAGCGATGATGATGCTGCGAGCCTGCAGAATGTCGCCATTCTCAAGCGAGAGCTGGTAGGGTCTCCGAGCGCAGTTCATCTGGGCCACTCGCTGTCCAATCATCAACTGTGCTCCGAATTTCTCTGCCTGAACAACGGCGCGACCCGTGAGTTCCAAGCCGGAGATGCCTGTCGGGAAACCAATGTAGTTCTCTATCTTCGAGCTCGCGCCCGCTTGTCCGCCGGGAAAGTCTGCTTCTATCACGACGGCATCCAAGCCCTCAGATGCGGCGTAGACCGCCGCCGCCAGTCCGGCGGGACCTGCGCCTACGATGACCACATCGCGAATGCGCGATTCATCGACAGCGCCAGAGAGGCCCAGGCACTTAGCCAAGTGCTGCGTAGTGGGATTGCGCAGTACTTTGTTTCCGCTACAAATCACAACGGGAATTTCGTCGACCTTCAGGTCGAAGCGATCAAGCAGCTCTTGAGCGGTCGTGTCATTGTCAAGGTCGATGTAGGTGTGTGGATGTCCGTTGCGGGTGAGAAACTCGCGCAGCCGCAGCGTATTTGCCGAGTACTGCGATCCAAGGATAGTGACGTTACCCATGCCTCCTGTAATTAGCGCGAGGCGTCGCTGGATGAAGGCGCGCATGAAGATATCGCTGAGTTCGGTATCTTTTGCGATGAGCGAGTGCAAGGCCTCTGCGCTGACTTCAAGGAATTCTCCCGGTTCGGCAACGCGCCCGCGCGATAGAGAGCGGGCTCCGGAGATCAAGACCATCTCTCCGGAGAAACCTCCTGGACCATACGTCACAAACACGTGTTCGCCCGAGAGCCTCATCATGAGAATCTCAAGCTTTCCTGAGATCACGATAAAACAAGGCATTCCCGCCTCGCCCGACTCGAACAGTATCTCTCCCGCACGAACTGTTCTGACGGTGCCGTAAGGCCGGATGCGGTCAACCTGGATGGGGGATAGCACAGGGAAGGCCTGAGACTGCAGGTCAGGTGAGTTTATCGATGGCTGCGTTGACTCGGTCACTTGTAAATGCCTTCCCGCCAATGGATGATTCTGTTTCCACTATTATCATGATCCCCTCGTTTGGAACGCGCCAGCAATGCTGGTCCTAAGTGCGTGGAAAGAATGCGATACGCCGCCCTACTTTTTCTGGCGCGCGTTTCTGCCCCGACTCGGCCCCATTTTGTGATTTAGGGCGGATTGTCGCCCACTCGGAGATTGCAACACTACTCAACCCCGCGCCAGGCAGTGCCCTGTTGTAGCATCCAGAAATGATCGCGGGCGCATCGTGGACGTGGTGGCTTGGGTTTCACGCGGTAGTGGCCGTGATACTTGTGGCCGACTCGCTGATGCCCGGCCACCGCAGCGACGCCAGGCACCCGCAGGCGACCGCATGGCTGACTACGGCGGTGCTGTCGGCGGCATCGGGCGGCTTTGCGCTATGGCTGGGGATGACGCAGGGGCGGCAGACCTCGCTTGAGTTTGTGGGCGGCTGGGCCATTGAGACTTCGCTCAGCGTCGATAACCTGTTCATCTTCCTGATCATCTTTCAGGGGTTCCGCATCAGCACGCGCCGGCAACACAGCGCGTTGTTGTGGGGCGTGATCGGCGCGGTGGTTCTGCGCGCGCTGTTTATCCTGGCCGGCATCTCGCTGCTCAAGCACTTCGAGTGGATTACGTATGTCTTTGGCTTGTTCCTTCTGTACGCCGCGTTTCGGCTGGTGCGCGGCGGCTCAGCCCACGCGGCCGTTCCCGAGTGGATTCTCAAGCTGCAGCCTGCCAAGGGATCGCTGCTGCCGGTGATCATCGCCGTTGAGGTGACGGACCTGCTCTTCGCGGTGGATTCGATTCCCGCGGTGCTGTCCATCTCGCACAATCCGTTCGTGGTGTACACGTCGAACATCGCCGCTGTGCTGGGCTTGCGGTCGCTCTACTTTGCGCTGGCGTCGCTGCTCAACCGCTTCCGCTATCTCCACTATGGGCTCGGCGCAATGCTGGCCTTTGTGGCGCTGAAGATGCTGGCGGCGCGGTGGCTCGAGATTCCGATCACGCTTTCGCTGGCGGTGATGGGAGCTATCCTTTCTGTTTGCGCGGTGGCATCGTGGATCGCTGCGGGAAAAGAAGCCAGGGAGCAGAGCTGAGAGGGGCAGAGCAGGTTGCGCCGGCTCCATATCGTCTTTGGCATTGCCGCAGGGGCTAAAGCCCTCGTTGATTTTGCTGTGTTTTCGGCACGACTGAAGTCGTGCCCTGACACAAAGCGGGCTTGTGCAGACCTTCCTTAGAGCGCGGCGAAGGCCACGGCGGCAACTGCAACGCCGATGAGCAGGCTCAGGCGATCGGTCAGCGCAAAGACGACCGGATCTTCGTTCAGCTCTCCGCGTGAGGCAAGCAGCCAGATGCGGCTGATCCACAGAATGATGAGCGGGACGATCAGCCAGAGCGTGCTGGGGTGGCGATAGAGTGTGGTCACATCGCTTGCGCTGATGTAGATGGCAAAGATGACTACGGCCGCATAACCGCTGGCGGTGCCGAAGGCGCGCAACTGCTCAGTATCACTGATGAGATAGCCGCGGCCGTTCTTGAGCGGTGCGCCGCTGAGGCGCAGGTTCTCAAGCTCGGCAAAGCGCTTGACCACGGCGAGCGAGAGGAAAAGGAAGATGGACAGGCCCGCCAGCCAGTGAGAGATTGGCGTGTCGGTGGCGGCGCTACCCGCCTGCATGCGCAGCGTGTAGAGCCCGGAGAGCACGAGCACATCCACCAGGGCGACGCGCTTGAGGTACCAGGAATAACTGACCGTCGTGGCCAGGTAGACAAGCAGCCAGATGAAGAATCTTCCGCCCAGGACGCTGCCGCCGATGAGGCCGAGGATGAGCAGAATCGCGGCGGTGGCAAAGCCGGTGAGACCCGAGAGGTCGCCGGAGGCAAACGGCCGGAACTGCTTGCGCGGGTGGCGGCGGTCAGCCTCGATATCGAGCAGGTCGTTGAACATGTAGGTCGACGATGCCGTGAGGCTGAAGCAGCAGAAGGCGGCAAGGCCGGCCAACAACTTGGCAGGATAGAGCGTGTGAGAGAGAAGGACGGGCAGAAAGATGAGCAGGTTCTTCGCCCACTGATGTGGGCGCGCCGCCTTGATCAGCGACTCCAGCGGAGGTCGGGTCTCGTTGAAGGATTGCACGGGGTGAATGCCGCGCGACTTCATGCCCATGCGCAGCCCCGCGCTGGGATTGGCGACCATCGGCTCGGTGGCCTCGGCCAGCAGAGGCAGGTCTGGCGTGTCGTTCCCAACGTAGTCGAACGCGCCTGAGTCCGCGCATGAACTGAGCCGAGCCTTCAGGCTGTTCAGCTTCTTGTTGCCGGTCAAGTTGGTTGCGCCATCAGAGCCAAGGACGCCGGTAAAGATGCCGAGATGATCGGCGACGCGCTGCGCCAGGCGTTCATCTGCACCGGTAGCGAGATATAGGCCCCGGCCCCGCGCATGCTCTGCCTGGAGATATTGCAACAGCGTCCGGTTGTAGGGCAAGTGGACGACGTCGAGCGAGACGGAACTTGTGACAAAGGCTTTGAATGCGGCTTTACCTTTGAGCACCACGATAGGCAGGCGGAGAACCTGAAGGGGTTTCGTACGCAGCAGGACCAGCAGCGAGTCGACGAGCGTATCCGACTTGACCAGCGTGCCATCGAGGTCGACGCACAAGGGGCGCAGCGATTGGATCGACTGCGAGCGGAGCTCAGGCTGGGAGACGATCTGGGACAAACGCTTACCTCATCGGGCGACAGGCGGCTTGAGAATCGAGCATGCGCTTTGTAATTCCCCGTGGCAATTCGGGACATCTTCCGGACTGGCCGGGCAGCTTGAGTGTGCAGGGGCAGGCCGGAATTGCCTCAAGTATACAGACCCGCGATTCTTCAGCAGGCTGCGAATGGGCGGCTTGGGCGCAACACAAGGCGCGCGCGTAGACGCACCCTGGGCAATTTGGTGAGATTGTTGGGAAGGTGTTTGGTGGAGCTGAGCGGGATCGAACCGCTGGCCTTCCCGGCGCGCCGGGACGCTCTCGGCTGGATTACTGGATTGAATCGATCAATTCCTGGACCGATCGATGAGATTTCCAACTCTTCATCGGCATTTTGGGAGATTTGGTGGAGCTGAGCGGGATCGAACCGCTGGCCTCCTCGTTGCGAACGAGGCGCTCTCCCAGCTGAGCTACAGCCCCACGACTTGATTAGTTTACCAGCGCCCGCGGAATCCCGAAAGGCACAGCGTGCTTTTACTCTTTTGAGGAGAGTTTCGGCGGAGGATGGGACTCTCCGCCGGAGATTTCCCTACAGCTGGTTCATGTTCGCCAGGAACTCGGCGTTGTTGCGGGCCTTCTCCAGGCGGCTGACGAGCACTTCCATTGCTTCCACGGGTGAGAGCGGGTTGATAACCCGGCGCAAGACCCAGATGCGCGAGAGGTCTTCCTTGGCCAGGAGCAACTCTTCTTTACGCGTGCCGGAGCGCTGAATGTCGATGGCCGGGAAGACGCGCTTGTCGACCAGCTTGCGGTCGAGAATGATTTCCATGTTGCCGGTGCCCTTGAACTCCTCGAAGATCACTTCGTCCATACGCGAGCCGGTGTCAACGAGGGCGGTGGCAATGATGGTGAGCGACCCGCCTTCCTCGATGTTGCGGGCCGCGCCGAAGAAGCGCTTAGGACGCTGCAAAGCATTGGAGTCGACGCCACCTGAGAGCACCTTACCCGAGGGCGGAACGATCGTGTTGTAAGCGCGCGCCAATCGCGTAATCGAATCCAGCAGGATGACGACGTCTCTCTTGTGCTCGACCAGGCGCTTGGCCTTTTCGATCACCATTTCAGCTACCTGGACGTGCCGCGCGGCCGGTTCATCGAAGGTTGAGCTGATCACTTCGCCCTTCACGGACCGCTGCATGTCGGTAACTTCCTCAGGGCGCTCGTCGATGAGCAGAACGATGAGGACGACTTCAGGGTGGTTGGTCGAAATGGAGTTCGCGATCGACTGCAGCAGCATGGTTTTGCCGGTGCGGGGCGGGGCGACGATCAGTCCGCGCTGGCCCTTGCCGACGGGCGTGAGCAGATCCATCACGCGGCCGCTGATGCCCTCGCGCACGGTCTCCATGCGGATGCGCTCCTGCGGATAGAGCGGCGTCAGGTTGTCGAAGAGGATCTTGTTGCGCGTTTCCTCGGGCGACTCGAAGTTAATGGCCTCGATCTTGACCAGGGCAAAGTACTTCTCGCCCTCATGCGGCGGCCGGACGTTGCCGCTGATGGAGTCACCGGTCTTGAGATCGAACTTGCGAATCTGCGAAGGCGAGACATAGATGTCATCGGGGCCGGGCAGATAGTTGTAGTCGGGCGAGCGAAGGAAGCCGTACCCGTCAGGAAGAATCTCCAGCACGCCATCGGCGAAGATGTGGCCCTCTTTCTCGCTCTGGGCCTGAAGGATCTTGAAGATCAGATCCTGTTTACGAAGGCCGCTGGCGCCAGGAATCTCGAGGGTGCGCGCGATGCGGCTCAATTCTGTGATGTTCTTCTCTTTGAGTTCAGCGATGGTCATGATTCACCTGACAGATGGAGGGATTTTCGGAGAGGGATGTGGGAAGGGGGCTTGCTCCAGGGAGGAGATACCGATTCAGGAGGGGATGCACAAAGTGTAACAGGTGCAGGCCGTGCAACGCCCTCGAAAGGCAGGAAGGCTAAAACATGGCGGACAAGCGGCCTACCTCGGTGGTAAGCCGCCTTTACTTCAATGCTAAACCAATATTACCCAACGGACGTTTGCTGCCTAGGCTGCCCTGCGGCGCTCAATGAGCGGCGCAGGGGCAGGAACGGTCAGCGGCAAGGAACCCGGATTCGTGGTTTGGAAACGGCCCAGGACTTCGTTCGTGGTGTCCTGGAGCCGGGTGTTTGGCTTGTGCAGCTTGCGGGTAGCCTTGCTTGCCAGCTGACACAGCTGATAGCGGTTGGACACGTGAGAGAGTGCCCCAAAAACTAAATCAGAACGCATGATGATTCTCCTTCGTCGGTTCCTGCCAGGCCGGAACTCGTTTTTTGTCACCGCTGGTGCGGCCGGGGATATACAGCAGCCGGAAACCCGAATGCCTGTCCCCTAATTTTTAGACGCACCGAATGTGCGTCCAGTTCAAAATCTTCGCGCAGAATCCCACCCCTTGGCACGGATAAATTGCCGTCAGGGCTATTCAGGAATGCTGCCTTGGGAATCCATACTCCCGATTGTCCCAACTCTGAACGCACAAAGTACGCACCGAGAACATCAATGGATGAGCCTCAGCTCAATTTGATGCGGGATTCGACCAGAGGGGCGCGCAAAACGAGTCTGCGCCTCATGCCCTGAATGGATGGCACTCATGACTGTATACCCTGTCCGGTTGCGGGTCAACAGTTTTTTGCGCTTTTTTGCCTCGCAATCAACTCCCTGCCGGTTCTCCTCGCCTAATAGGTAAATCCCTCTGAATTAGTCGTTTAGCATTGACCTGGCACTGGGTCAACGTGGTCACAATTGCTCATTCCGTGAGGGTCGGAGGAGGCAGGGTCCTTCCGGGAACACGAATGGTTACCCTCAGGCCTCCTGCCGCTTGCCTGGGCGAAAAGCGCGGCGGCCAACAATCGCGCCGAATCCAGCGGGAAATGACGCTGAAGTCTTCTGCATTCAGCAAATTAGGCAAAGCAACGCGCTTACACGGCCGGCTCCCTAAGTCAACGAGCGCTTCCAATCGGAGCCGGCATATCCCACTATTCCATTTTGAATCAATGTTTTCGGAAGACTGAGCCTTGGTGGGGCAGCTACCGCTGGACGGCTCACTTCCCTCGTATTCTCACTTCACATATATAAGGGACCGCCGGGTTTGCCGGCTGCCTGACTAACCGGACCGATCTGCCCGTTCCCCGTCTCGCGCCACCACGATGGAAGCGTCTGGAGGAGGTGTCTTCTTCGGGCGACTCGCCGACCGCCGGCGACTGACGGCCCTGCCGTCCGGGTCGGTCAAAACCGAATCCCCGACGGCGTCGGGCCCACAGAAGCGACGAGCGACTCTTTTGGGACGCGGCGAAGCAGCCACAAGCGTGTCCAGGCGGAAAAACTGCACGAAGAGCAGGAGACCGAAGGGAATGGCAATCAGCAACCCATCCCTGTTGGAGATCAAGCCGCGTATGGAGATCAGGCCGGTAATCAAGACGGACTCGTGCACCTGGGGCCTTCCCTGCGGAGAAACCTGGGCATTCCAGCCTGAGCGATCCAGCCCAAGCATGAGAGGTTTCTCATGCCCATGATGGCTTTATCGACGCAAGATTGGATTTGCCTGATCCAGATTAGATTCGTCCCAGAAACCGGGGTAATCCCTCTTTTGCGGGACCGGTGCCCGGTCGAAGGTAACCTCGGCGGAAACCGAGCGGTCATCGCATAGGTCGGTCTCGACGTGCCCGACTATGCCCAGTAGCTCCGATCGAGTGTGCGGTATTGAATGGCTTCGGCAAGGTGCGGCACGGTGAGATGCTCGGCGCCTTCGAGGTCGGCGATAGTCCGGGCAACTTTGAGGATGCGGTCGTGTGCGCGAGCGGTAAGTCCCTGCTGTTGCATGGCGCGCTCGAGCAGCCGCTCGGCGTCTGGGCCGAGCTCGCAGTGGACACGAATCTGCCGCGTGTTCATCTGGGAGTTTGAATGGTTCTTCTCGCCGGCCTTGCGGAAGCGCTGCCGCTGCCGCTCGCGTGCGGCCATCACGCGCTCGCGAATCTCCGCCGATCCCTCTGAAGCCGCGTTGCCGCGTAGCTCCTTGTATTGCACGGCCGGCACCTCGACGTGAATGTCGATGCGGTCGAGCAGAGGGCCGGAGACCTTGGACACATATCGCTGAATCATAGGCGGCGTACACATGCACTCGCGGGACTTGTCATTAAAGTAACCACAAGGACATGGATTCATCGCCGCCGCCAGCATGAATCGCGCCGGGAAGGTGAGCGACATGGAGGCGCGCGCAATTGTCACTGTGTGATCTTCGAGCGGCTGGCGCATCACCTCGAGCACGTTGCGAGGGAACTCCGGCAGCTCATCGAGAAAGAGGAGCCCGTTGTGAGCGAGCGAGACCTCACCGGGGCGCGGAACGATGCCGCCGCCGATCAGGCCCGCGTCGGAGATGGTGTGGTGAGGCGAACGGAACGGCCGCTGCGTAACCAGGCCCGCACCGGAATCGAGGATGCCGGCCACGGAATGGATCTTGGTAGTTTCGAGCGCTTCTTCAAACGTGAGCGGCGCGAGGATCGATGGCAGCCGCTTGGCAAGCATGGTCTTGCCTGAGCCGGGAGGCCCGATCATGAGAATGTTGTGGCTGCCCGCGGCAGCCACTTCGAGAGCGCGCTTGGCTGACTGCTGTCCGCGCACATCTTTGAAGTCAACCGCGAAGTGTTGCAGCTCGCTTAACAGTTGCTCGGTCGAGGTCCGCACCGGCTCGCGCTGGATCACGCCGACAACCGAGGAGTTGAGCAGGTCGATCACGTCGATCAGCGAGGAGACAGGGTAGACATTCACGCCCTCAACTACTGCGGCCTCGGCGGCGTTTGCGGCGGGTAGCACCAGGTTGGCAATTCCCTTCTCGCGGGCGAGGATCGCAACGGGCAGCATGCCGGGCACGGCGCGGACACTGCCGTCGAGGCCAAGCTCACCCACCAGAAGGAAGCGGCCCAGGTCGTCCACGCGCAGCGCGCCATAGGCTCCGAGGATGCCGATGGCGATAGGCAGGTCGAAGCCCGCGCCTTCCTTCTTCATGTCGGCGGGCGCCAGGTTGATGGTGATAAACGACGGCGGAATCAGGTAGCCGGAGTTCTTGATGGCGGCGCGAACGCGGTCGCGGCTCTCCCGCACGGCGGCATCGGGCAGGCCGACCGTATGAAAGATGTCTTTCTCGAGGGCCGCTGTGCTCAAATCCACCTCAACATCGATGAGGTTGGCATCGATGCCGAAGACGGCCGCGCTAAGGGCTTTGAATAGCATGGGGTAAAGTCGCAGGAAGTGTAGCAGAAGGCAGTCGCCTCGAGTCAGTGACCGAAGTCCACTATGCGTCAGCGTTCAGGGCCTGACGCCGAGGCGTCCGGGGGGGCCGGAACGATCTCAGGCCGTTGAGTTGGTATCGATTTCCCGGCCGTCTCGGCTATAGTGCGGGTATGGGAGTACGAATCCCAGGAACCCCATGACCCTTCGCATAATCGTTGGAATCGTTTCATTCTGCGCGGCGATCGCGAGCTTTACTTTCGCCAGCAAGCTGGTGGATAGAATGTTCGACGATAACCGTCGCAGCGACGACCGCCGCTGGAACTACTCCGATTTAGGTCATTGGGCAAGAAAAGATTTCTTCATAGTGGCGGAGTATCGAAGACTGAACCCTCATGGGAAGCTTTATGGCTACTGGCGAGTCACCATCATCCTTGGGATCGTTGCTTCCGCCGCTTTGGCCGTTTGCCTGTTGACGCAAATCCTGTAGCCAAGACCACAATTCGCTCTGCGGCCTCCGATTCACGCTCCCTGTAGACAGTTCTGGCGCAAAAGTGCCGTTCGCATCACCGCAGGTTGCTGTTCCCTATTCCCTTCGTTCCGCCTACAATCTCATCCGTGACTACCAGTCTCTTCGATCTCTACAAGATCGGCGTTGGCCCATCGAGTTCGCACACCATGGGACCGATGCGCGCGGCGTGCCGGTTTGCGCGGGACCTTGCGGCGCTGGACTCTGCCGCGAGTGGTCTGCTCGAAAAGGTAGCCCGCGTGCAGGTTGGGCTGTTCGGCTCACTTGCGCTCACCGGCCTCGGCCACGCCACCGACCGCGCCGTGCTGCTGGGACTTGCAGGAAATGAACCGGCCACCATCGACCCGGCTGCGATCGAGCGAACCGTCGCCGCGATACGCGCGGCAAAACAGATTTCGCTGGCCGGCGTTCGGACGATTCCCTTCGACGAGTCGCACGACCTGCTCTTTGAGCGCGCGGTCATGTATCCGCCGGGCGCAAAGATGCAGCATCCCAACGGAATCCGATTCACAGCCTTCGACTGTGCGGGCGAGAGGCTCGAGCAGCGAACCTTCTTTTCCATCGGCGGAGGCTTCATCGTGGAGGACGGCGGAGATGGGTCCACCGGCAAGCCGCAGGCCGCGATTCCCTTCCCTTTCCATAGCAGCCACGAACTGCTGACGACGGCGCACGTCAACGAGTTGACCATCAGCCAGCTCATGCTGGAGAACGAATGTGCGTTGGTCCATGACGCCGCGGCTGTGGCCGGCCAGTCGCCGGTGGAGTTTGTCCGCGCGGGGATCGATCGCATCTGGACCGTGATGCAAGGCTGCGTGGAGCGCGGAATCGCCACCGAGGGGATTTTGCCCGGCGGCCTCGGCGTTCACCGGCGCGCGCATCGGCTTTCAGAACGGCTGCGGCAAAAAGAAGCAGAGGGTAAAGTAACCGATCCACTGTCGCCACTCGACTGGGTCACTGTCTATGCGATGGCCGTGAATGAAGAGAACGCGGCCGGCGGACGCGTGGTGACCGCGCCGACCAACGGCGCTGCGGGTGTGATTCCTTCGGTTGCGCACTACTACATGCGCTTCATCCCCGAAGCTGACCATGAAGGACTGCTTCGTTTCTTCCTCACTTCAGCGGCCATCGGCATTCTCTACAAGGAGAACGCGTCGATCAGCGGCGCTGAGGTTGGCTGCCAGGGCGAAGTGGGCGTTGCCTGCTCCATGGCGGCGGGTGGACTGGCCGCAGCGCTCGGCGGAACGAATGGACAGGTGGAGCACGCCGCGGAGATTGCGATGGAGCACAACCTGGGCATGACCTGCGATCCGATCGGCGGGCTGGTGCAGATTCCATGCATTGAACGCAACGCCATGGGCGCCGCAAAGGCCGTGCAAGCGACGCGCATCGCGCTCAATGAGCAGGAAGAGCACAAGGTTTCGCTCGATCAGGTGATCCGAACCATGTACCTCACCGGTCTCGACATGCAATCGCGCTACAAGGAGACGAGCCTGGCCGGATTGGCGTTGAACATCATCGAGTGCTGAAGAGAAAAGCGCTTTGCACCCGCATGAATCAAGGACTTCAGCGACTCAGTCGAAAACGATGGCGACTGCAAACGTAATCGAAAGGCACAATCATTTGCATTTTGCTTTCCAATTCACGGAGGACGCCGAAAAAATTGTTGACCTTTTTTCCACTCCGTTGTTGTTTTTTCCTTGACACTGATCAACCGTGAATCTATACATTCATCAACTGCAATTTCTTAATTGCAGAACTCGATGCAAACCATCGAAAAGGGAGAATAGGCAAAATGGCAACTAAGAAAGCAGCCAAGAAGGCACCCGCCAAGAAGGCACCCGCGAAGAAAGCAGCGAAGAAAGCCGCAAAGAAGAAGTAACTGCGGTCAACCATCAACAAGGCAACACATGAGGGGGACGCTACAAAGCGTCCCCCTCAGTGTTTGTGGGCACATCGCGCATCGCAATCGGGACTAGACTGGATAGCGGCGAGAAAACGGAGAAGGGAACCGATTCCCAAAACGACCATGACAAGACGGCGCTGGATCGCAGAACGATGGGACGAGGCAACGGCAACGCTTGAGGGCGCGCAGGCCGAGCACATGGCCCGCGTGCTGCGCGCGCAACCCGGGATGGAAGCCGATGTGGTGGCTGGGGGCCGAGTCTTCCATGCCGAAGTAGCGGCTGTTTCTCCGCATGAGGTTCGTTTCAACCTGATCGCAGAGGTGGAGGCCGACCCCGCGCTGCCGGTGACGCTGGTATTGGCCGTCTACAAATTCGACCGCATGGAGTGGGCCATCGAGAAGGCGACAGAGCTGGGCGTCGCCGCCATTGCCCCGGTGATTGCGCGGCGCACTGAGAAACATCTGGGTGAGTCTGCTGAAAAGCGCGCCGAGCGCTGGCGGCGCATTGCACATGAGGCTGCGCAGCAGTCGCGCCGCTCCGATGTGCCGGTGATCCATGTCCCGGCGCTGCTTGCGAACTTCGCGCGGGCCGCATCGACGGCGACGCGCATCGTGCTGGCCGAGCAGGAACGCTCCACCGCGCTGCGCCATGCCGTGGAGACTGCCGTGGCACTGGCGCAGGATGAGATGCCGGCCTTCGAAGTGGCGATCGGGCCTGAAGGCGGATGGGCTCCGGAGGAAGAAGCGCTCTTCGACGCAAACGGCTGGCAGGCTGTTTCGCTGGGGCCGCGCATCCTTCGCGCGGAGACGGCCGCAATCGCGGCGCTGTCGGTGGTTGCGTCGTGTCTGGAATGAAAGGGCAACGCCGACCCGGCTGCGCCTTCATTACGCAGAAGCCCGGATCGGCAATGAGCGTGAAGCAATTTCGACTTACAGATGTGAGGCGTGCAACAGCAGTCCCGCCAGCGCTGCGCCCACCATCGGTCCGATGATGGGAATCGGCGCATAGCTCCAGTTCGAGCTGCCCTTGCCTGGAATGGGCAACAGGAAATGCACGAGCCGCGGCCCGAGATCACGTGCGGGATTGATTGCGTATCCCGTGGTTCCGCCGAGCGAGAGCCCTATGGCCCACACCAGGCTGCCTACAAGCCACGGACCGAGCGCTGGGGCGGGTCCGGTAGCTGAAACGCCGTGCGATCCAATGGCGGTGGCAACAATGATCAGCACGGCTGTGCCGATCATCTCGCTCAAGAGGTTGAAGAGAGGGCTGCGCACCGCGGCATTCGTGGCAAAGACGCCAAGCTTGGCGGCGGGATCCTCGGTGAGCTTCCAGTGAGGGCCGTAATGCAGCGTCACGATCACGGCCCCGCACATGGCTCCCAGCAACTGCGCCGACCACATACTGAGCAGGGTCGAATAGTCGCCGCTATCCACAGCAACCGCGAGAGTCACGGCTGGATTGAGGTTGGCCCCGGAGCTGCCGAAGGCCTGCGCCACCAGCACACCGCATAGCACGCCCAGCCCCCAGCCGGTGGCGATTACGATCCAGCCCGCATCCGCCGCGTAGGACTTGCGCAGAGTCACGCCCGCGTTCACGCCATTGCCCAGAACAAGCAAAACCAGCGTTCCCATGAATTCGCCGAACCAGACAGAGTGCATGTGTTCTTCCTCAAATGGACTTTATGGGCTCCACGATCGACCGTTCGATTCGCCCGTTGAAAGTGGCCGGCTTAGAACCAGGTACGACGTTTGTACTCCACATAGGCAGCTCCGAATTTGTCCTCGAGCACCTGCTCTTCCTTGCGAACTCGAAAGATCTGCAAGGGAATGATGACAATGTAGACGAGCAGAAACCAGGGGCGGTTGGCCCAGATCATTACGCCCGCAACCATGAGGACACCGAAGACGTAAATGGGATTGCGAATGCGAGAGTAGAGGCCGGTGGTGACCAGCGTTGTGGCTTTGGCCTTGACGCTGAAGGCGCGGCCCAATTGAAGACGGGCAAGCAGAAAGAGAAGAAACGAGGGGATGGCGATGCCGAGTCCGACAGCACGCGTGACGTTGAGGGGAAATCGTTGGAGATTGAAGGCAAATAGCACGGCGAGCGCGACGATGAATGCCATTGTCAGGTAGTTCATCTTCAAAGCACGACCTCCATTGCCCGTCCGCTGCGGTGACCTCCGCTATCGCGGCTTGCGCGAGCGGGAGCTGGCTCGAAGAGGCATTGCTCAATTGCAGTCGCAGCGGGACACAAGCATTCTGCACTGCCAGACCCGTGCTCGCCAAGAGGTGTTTGCACGTCCCTCCCTATGGCGTAGTGGAATCGGCAGGCGCCTGGGACGGGACCGTCTGTTCGTATTTCTGCCAGTGCGTCAACAGCTCCTGCACAACGACGTGGCCCACGCGATAGGCGGCCTCGAGCGAGGGCAAGTACGCGCCGTAAGCTCCGACTCGTTGGCGGGCGAGGCTTTCGGCGGCGGTGAGTCCACGCGGCTGCTGGTCGAAGTTGCTTACCGTGCGCAGGACCAGCACGCGCTTCATGTCCATGCGGCCGCCATCGGCGAGAAAACGCATCGACGCAAGCGTGCCCGTGTCCTCCATGGCCGTGGTTGCGAACGTGCCGTTGCCGCCTGTGAAGTAGCGCATCCACTCGTTGGCCCATGCGTCCAGCAGCTTGCCGTGCCAGTAGGTCGATGATGAGACCTCATCGCCCATGGTGACGAAAGGCGGGCGCTGCGCAGCGGCGCCGTTGAATGCGGCGCGAATCTCCTTCAGATGATCGCTGTCTTCGAGCTTGGTATCACGCGTCAGGTTGAAGGCCCATCCGGCAACGCCCGCATTGAGTTCAAACACCTGACCAGGCAGCGGCTCGGCCGGTTGCTCATAGGGTGCCTTGCGACGGAGAGGCAAATAACCAGTGGGCCAGTCCCCGGGTATCTCCCTCGAGTCGATCTCGTAACCGAGATCGCCGTCGACCACCCAACGCGCCCATGCAGCCGACCCGAGAGAGACGCGTTCGGGATTTCCCCCGGCGATGCCGGCAATGATCCAGTAGGCGTGGCTGAAGTCGAAGCGCGGATCGAGGCCGACGGCCATGATAGTGGCCGCAGCGTTGGCCGTGCCCTGGCCCGTGAGCACCGCCATCTCTCCGTTGGAGTTCATGCGCGCCGCGTGATAGGCCGGCAAAGGGTAGACGCGGTCCAGGTGGTCGCGCTCCACCCAGTACTGCAGTTCGCCGGGTTGATCGCCGGTATCAGCGCCCACTTCGAACATGGCAATCACCACGACCTTCACGGGGATGAGCTTGGACTTGGCGGCAGCCGCGATGGGAAGAATGAGCGGAAGGAAGGCAGCAAAGAAGGCTGTCGCGCGCATCGTCATGGTGCGATGGTATCGGAAAGGCAATAAGGACAAGTCAAGAAAATTGCCTGACAGCGCCAAGTGTTTGGGTAATATCGTTATGCAGGACAGGACAAAGCGGAGAAGCAAATGTTCAGAAGAGTAACTACAATCCTCGGCGCGGCGATCGTGGCCGTCCTCTTGTTGCCGGCCGTTGCCCAGCAGCCGGCGCCGCTCAAGGTCATCGGCTTCATGACCGACTTCGACGTGAAGGACGACGCGGTGGGCATTTGCAAGGCGGTGATGGACGGCGTTGCGCCGGGCGTGCGCATCATCGACATTACCCACCAGTCGGAGCCCTACAACATCGCCATGGGTGCGCGATTTCTTGCCGGGTCCGCGCCGTACTTCCCCAAAGACGCCGTCTTCGTGGTGGTGATCGATCCGACGGTGGGATCCACGCGCAAGGCCATCGTCGCGCGGTCGCGTGTGGGGCAGATCTTTGTCCTGCCGGACAACGGACTTCTGACGCTGGTGCAGGATCGCGACGGCATTGTCGAGGCGCACGAGATCACGAATCCAACGTGGATGATCGGCACGGGGATCTCCTCCACCTTTCATGGCCGCGACATCTTCTCGCCGGCGGGTGCCCACGCAGCACGCGGAGACGACATCGCCCAGGCCGGCCCGGCGCTTGACGTTTCAAAGCTGGTGCGGCTCGACCTGCACATGGCCACTCTCAACGCCGACGGACTGCACGGCGAGGTTATTGGCACCGATGGTCCCTTCGGCAACCTGGTGCTAAACGTACCTGCAGAGACTTTCCGTCAGCTCGGCTACAGGGTCGGTGATGCTGTCCCCGTGACGCTGGACGGAAAGCAGTACACCTTCCCATTTGTAAAGACCTTCAGCGATGTGCCTGTGGGCAAGGAGCTGTTCTACATCGATTCGCGGGGAAGGCTCTCGATCGGCATCGACCAGCGGAACTTCGCAGAGACCTACACGGTGGGCGAGGGAGCTGTGCTGCAGATTCCGAGGAAAGTTGGAAAGTAGGATGAGAAAGAAACGCCTGTCCCCTCTGTACCCGCTGATCGTTGCGCTGGTTTTGACCCGCGCGGCGTCTGGTCAGCAAACGAAGACTGAATTCATCTCGCTGGATGCGGCGCAGCCGATTTTGCAGAGCTTCTCGAACGCTTTGCCTGAGGATCTTCCCAAAGCGCCCGACAATGCCGCATGGTCTGCCTGGGTGCAGGGGCAGGACACCAAAATCCGTCAGAGGCTGGAACTCGGCGAGGAGGACACTCTTACCAACCTGCTGCGGTTTGGGGTGACCTACACCAGCGAGTACCAGATCGACCGTGAGTATCTCGCGAAATACGGGCAAAGCAGCCTGGTTAACTCTTTTGCTGAAAACCGCGCCAACGACCTTATCCGCGCTCTTGCCTCGCCGACTGCGAGCGAGGGGATGCTGGAGATGCGCGCCTTTGTAATCAAGCGCGGCTACTCTTTCAAGACCCCGCAAGATCGGGCGCGTCTGAAGCAGCATCTGCTGGATAACCTTGCTCACATGCGGGACGAGTTCGCCCAGTTTCGCGAGAAGCTGAAGACAGCGGACGAGTCGGAACAAGCACAGCTCTACGCCCAACGCGGCATTTCGCTGGACTCGAACCTGTGGCCCGACTATGCGCTCGATCTCGCCCTGAGTGAACTGGCGAAGGCCGGCATGCTGAAGCCGGGCAGCGTGCGTCGTATCGCGATTGTCGGTCCGGGGCTGGACTTCGCCAACAAGGAATACGGCAACGACTTTTATCCGCCGCAATCGATCCAACCCACTGCTGTGCTGGATTCGCTCATCCGACTGGGTCTGACTGATCCAAATACCTTCGAGCTTTCCACCTTCGACATCAGTCCGAGCGTGAACATCCACCTTGCGCGAGCGCAGAAGAATGCAATTGCCGGGAAACACTATGTGGTCCAGTTGCCGTGGAACAGCGCGGTTCCCTTCAATCCGGAGTATTTGGCGGCCTTCACCGCCTATTGGCAAGACTTGGGTAAGCGTGTCGGAACACCGGTTGAGCCCGTCGCCGTTCCGCTGAAGCTTGCACAGGATATACATATCCGTGCTGTAAGCGTGCGGCCGGAGATCGCCAGTCGAATCACGCCGGTGGACATGAACATCGTCTACCAACGCATGGATGCGGCCGATCCAGACCAGAAGTTCGACCTGATCATCGGGACAAACATCTTTATCTACTACGGAGCGTTCGAGCAGTCGATGGCTCGCGCCAATCTCGCCGCGATGCTCAAGCCGGGCGGATTTGTTCTTTCGAACGACTTGCTGGCTGATAAAGCGCCGTCGCGACTGGAACTGCCTCATGAGACAACCATCAAAGTGAGGTCGGAGCCGCAGATCATCGAGCACATGTACTGCTATCGACTCCAGCCCTGACATGCGCATAGAAACTTCACCGGTTTTGCCAGAGGACGCACTAGAATGCGGGTGAGAGGGCGAAGCCAAAATGAAGATCGCTTTGCGCGCATGCATGTTGGCTGGGGTGGGGGCGGTGGCAGGTGCATCTTTGATGGCACAACAGGCGGCAGTTCCGCCGACGCACCATTGGGCGCTGGTGTTGCACGGTGGCGCGGGTGTGATTGAACGCGCAACGATGGACCCGAAGACGGAAGCGGCGTACCGCGCCTCGATCAAACAGGCGGCGGACGCGGCCGCTAAGGTTCTCGACAGCGGCGGCTCGTCAGTCGACGCGGTGGAGGCAGCAATTCGGATTTTTGAGGACGATCCGCTATTCAACGCCGGACGCGGCGCGGTGTTCACAGCCGATGGAAAGAATGAGTTGGACGCTGCCATCATGGACGGCGCAACACTGAAGGCAGGTGCCGTAGCCGGAGTGACACGCACGCGGCATCCCATCAGCCTGGCACGCGCGGTGATGGAGAAGTCGCCGCACGTGATGCTGATCGGCGCAGGGGCCGATGCCTTTGCAGCGAGTGTCGGCCTTGAGCAGGTGGACCCGAGCTTCTTCTTTACCGAGCGGCGCTGGCAGTCTCTGGTGAGGCAATTGAAAAAGGAGGGCCGGCCTGTTCCACCGCGCCCTGCCGGCGCGCCGCCCGAGCCCGTCAGCGAACTCGCACCGATGGAGCCCGAAGGCGCGCACAAATACGGCACGGTCGGCGTTGTGGCGCTCGACCGTCAGGGCAACATCGCGGCGGGCACATCCACGGGCGGAACGCAGGCCAAGCGTTGGGGCCGCGTGGGCGACTCGCCGATTATCGGCGCGGGCACCTACGCTTCAAACCGCTCCTGCGCCGTCTCTGCTACTGGCACGGGCGAGTACTTTATCCGGCTCACCGTGGCACGCGAGGTATGCGCGCTGGTTGAGTACAAGGGCATGCCGTTGCAGGCCGCGGCTGACCAGGTGATTCACAAAGAACTGCAAGCGCTCAATGGCGACGGCGGGGTCATTGCGATTACGCCAGACGGCCAGATGGCGTGGAGCTTCAATACACCCGGAATGTACCGCGCGCGAATGCGCGAAGGGGGCAAGCTCGAGATCGGCGTGTACAACGACGAGCCGTAGGGATAGTCCCAACACCAAAGGAGAATGGACTGAGCGCAATGCCGACCGTCTTTCGCGAACGTGGGTTTAGGTTCTTCTTCTATTCCAATGAAGGATCGCCGCGCGAGCCTATCCACATTCACGTAGAGAAGGATGATGTAGAAGCAAAGTTCTGGCTGCATCCGGAAGTATGTCTGGCTTACAATGAGGGCTACAATGCTCGTACATTGCGCGAGTTGCAGGGATTAGTGGAGCAGAATCGGACCTTAATCGAGAGGACATGGAATGAGTACTTCGGTTAACGCGACGCAGGTGCGACTGGACGAAGACAGCATGTGGGTGGAGTTGAGCGATGGCCGCACGCTTGGTGTCCCGCTGACATGGTTCCCTCGCCTTCTGCACGCAACTGCCGAGCAACGCGCGCAGGTGAGGATAAGCAAGCGAGGCCTGCACTGGGATGCGCTGGACGAAGATGTCTCGATCGCGGGACTGTTGGCGGGGTTTGGCGACCAGACTGCCAAGAAACCCTTTGCCGCTTAGACGGCATTGCAAGCAAGGGATACCCGATGGCGCTCCAATTAACCACATCTCACATCGAAGACTCCATCGCAGTCTTCCACTATTACAAGCGGCTTGCTGAGCGCGCGATGGCGCAGGTTGCCGACGACCAGCTCTTCGCCGTGCTCGATGGCGAAGCAAACTCGATTGCCATCATCGTGAAGCACATGGCCGGCAACATGCGATCGCGCTGGACCGACTTCCTGACCACAGATGGCGAGAAGCCGACCCGCAACCGCGACAGCGAGTTTGTTGACCCGCCGGCCACGCGCGTGGCGCTGCTCAGAGAGTGGGAGCACGGCTGGGCAACAATGTTTCGTGCACTCGAGCAGCTAACCGACGCGGACATGGCACGCACCATCACCATTCGCGGTGAGGCGCACTCAGTAATGCAGGCCATCAATCGGCAACTGGCGCATTACCCTTATCACGTGGGGCAGATTGTTCTGCTGGCAAAGCACTTCGCCAGCGATCGCTGGGAATCGCTCAGCGTTCCCCGCAATCGGTCGGAGGAGTTCAACCGCCGAGTTGCCGCCGGTGAAGCGAGCCAGCGCTGAACGACCGCCAGGCTGGAACCCGCCGCTGCAATTCAAACGGCCATCCCGATTGGGACGGCCGTTTGTCTTTCAATTTCTGGATCAGCAGTTATTGCGCCGGGGCGCGCGCCTCAGCCTTTTGCGCCAGCACCTGGTGAACGTGGTCTTCGAGCGCTTGTGCTTCGGGCATGTAGGTGAGCGCCTTCTGGATCATCGGATCCCAATCTGCCAGGGTACGAAGGCCCGTCAACTGGCCGAACTGGATGGTCACGATCTTGTCCTTGATGCGCGCCTTCAGCCAGTCGCTCACGCCGTTGATATCGGCGTCGGTAAATTCGATGTTCTGGCTGGTGAGGTATTTCTTGAAGTCGTCCATGACCGCGTTGTCGACCTGGAAGTTCTTGTCCACGTTGTGGCTGGCCACATATATCGGCGCAAAGTGGAAGAAGACGTCCTTATAGATCAGATCATCCTGGAAGTGATTGCTCTTGGGGCTTTCAATCTTCTCGTCGGGTGTTATCCCGCCGCCGCCGTATACGGTGCGGCCTGCGTCGGTCAGCTTCACTTCGCGGTTGCTCGTGTCGGCGGGCTGCGCGCCGGCGTGGTTGTAGTAGTAGTCGTAGAGCGATACACCCGAGTAGTTGCGCTGGATTAGCCGGCCCGAAGGCGTGTAGTAGTGGTAGGTGGTCAGCGCCAGTCCGGTGTTCTCGCTCAGGTTGTAGACGGTTTGCACCAGGCCCTTGCCAAAGGTGGTCTCCCCCACAATCAACGCGCGGTCATGGTCCTGCAACGCGCCGGAGACAATCTCCGCTGCCGAAGCGGTGTTGCGGTTGACCAGCACAACGATGGGGAAGGTCTTGCCGTCATTTCCATGCGTGGCCGTGTAGTTCTGATCGGGATAGGCGCGGCCACGCTGGGAGACGATGGTCTGCCCCTTGGCCAGCAGGTGATCGCAGACGTCGACTGCCTGGCTGAGCAGACCGCCGGGATTGCCGCGCAGGTCAATCAGCAGGCCCTTGGGATTCTGGAAGCTGTCGATTGCGTCGATCATCTCCTGCGCCGTGGTCTCCTGGAACTGGGTCAGATGGATGTAGCCGATGCCCGGGCGAATCTCATATTTCAAATCGACTGACGGGTGCGGAATCTCGTCGCGCACCAGGTCAAAGACCAGCGTCTGCGGCTTGGGCACCGCCTCGCGAATCATCGTCACCTGCACATGCGTGCCCTTGGGCCCCTTGAGCGCCTTGGCCACCAGGTCTGAGGTCATGCCTTCAGTCGACTTGCCGTCGACGGCGGAGATCACGTCGCCGGGATGAATGCCTGCGCGGAATGAAGGCGTGCCTTCAAACGGATAGACAACGTAGACCTTGCCGTTCTGAATTGGCTGCTGAATGGTCATGCCCACGCCGTAGTAGCGGCCGTGTTGGTCTTCGCGCATCCGCGCGTATGCCTTGGGGTCGTAGAAGTTCGAGTGCGGATCGAGCACGCGCAGCATGCCTGGGATGGCGCCATCGTAGATGGCCGCATCCGCCTTGTCGCCATCAATGGGCTCGGCGTAGTTCGCCTCCACCAGCGCATAGACATTTGTGAACGACTTCAAATTGTCGCGGAGTTGGCTCTCGTCAGCAGCAGACTGGGCCCCGACCCTGCGCTGCAGGACGTTGCCTGCAACCGCACAGACGGCGAAGAAGATGACCAGCGAAAAGAGTGCGCGGCGTGCGCGGGAATTCATAAGCGAGAGAACCTCCGAACTGCACCTGCGGCATCTGCATGGGATGCAGCCTTCCAAAGTGTCCCCAAAACCGGGTTCTGATCAGAAACTGATCTCTTCCTGGGGTGCGGGGTCCCGGTATAAAAATTAGCCTTGCCCGGTTGGCCCTATCAGGGACCGGCAAGGCGCGGGAGACTGGAAAGCCGCTCTGCATGCTCCGCCAGAGCAGTGGTGAACCAAAGTATAGCAATTTGACGTCTGCCTGGGCCAATCCGGTAGCCGGGCGTCGGCTCCGGCAGGAAAGTCCGCACCTTCCGGGACGATTAGAAGAGGGAATCGGAGGACGAAGTCGCCCCCTTGCTCTCCAGCCATTTACAATCACGTCTATGGACACAGGAGATCCTTTTACACCTGGCCAGCCCTTCATGATGAATCCAAGACCTTTTCACATCTCCGCGGCGTTCGTGTTCGGCACGTTGCTGCTCGCAGCTTCAGCACAGGCGCAAACTAAGCTCGCCGCGCCCGAAAGCCCCTACGGCGGCGTCACGGTCGAGGAAATTGTCGCCCGCGTCAACGACCAGATCATTACCCGCTCCGATTACGACCGCGCAATGAAGGAGATGGACGACGATGCCAAGCAGCATGGCGCCACCATGCAGCAAATCTCCGAAGGCCATAAGGACTTGCTGCGCAACCTGATCGACCAGCAGCTCTGGCTTTCAAAGGGCAAGGAGTTGGACGTTACCGGCGAAACAGAGCTGGTGAAGCGGCTGGACGAGATCCGCAAGCAATACAACATGGAATCCCTTGAAGATCTGGAAAAAGCCGCCAAGGAACAGGGAATCTCGTTTGAAGACTTCAAGGCCAACATCCGCAACCAGATCATCACGCAGGAAGTTATGCGCGATGAAGTCGGCCGCCGGGTGCAGTTCACCCAGGGCGAGGTAGAGCGCTACTACGAGGCCCACAAGCAGGAGTTCGCCCGGCCTGAAAGCGTGAAGCTGAGCGAGATTCTGGTCTCCACCGGGTCTGGCGACGCAGGCGGGCAGGACGACCCTGCCAAGCTGGCCGCCGCAAAGGCGAAGGCCGACGATATTGAGGCCAAGCTGCACGCAGGTGGAGACTTCGCACAGCTTGCCAAGACTTTTAGTGACGGCACAACCGCTGCGGACGGTGGCGACCTGGGCGAATATCGCCGCGGAGCGCTTGCCAAGGTCCTCGAAGACAAGACTTTCGCGCTACAGTCGGGACAGTACACCGAGCCCATCCGTACGCGCCAGGGTTACGTCATCCTTAAAGTGATCCAGCACGTCCCGGCGGGCGCGCCTCCCTTCAAAGATGTCCAGCAGCAGGTGGAAGAGAGCTTCTATGAAGCTCGCATGATGCCCGCCATGCGCTCCTACCTGACCGAGATGCGCGAGCAGGCCTACATCGACATCAAGCCTGGCTATGTCGACAGCGGCGCGAGTCCAAAGGAGATCAAGCCGGTCTACAGCGCTTACACTCCACCGACGGCCAAGAAGAAAAAGAAGGTGGAACGCACCCGCTTCCGCGAGACTGCGCATAGCTTCCGAGACAAATCGGGCGCCACCAACCTGGATTCAGCGCAGGCCGGCAGCGCCCCGGCGGCAAAACCGGCCACCAGCAGCAAGAAGAAGAAACATGACACGGTAGATACCGCCTCAATGAAGCCGGGCAAGAAGGAAAAGATCCGGTACGGTCAGGCTCCAACCACCACGCTGCCCAGCGCAGGCAATACGCAGACTGAAGATGCGGGCGCCGTGCAAACGGCTTCGGCCACCCCGGAACCCGTGAACCCGCTTGAAGCCGACACCCGCCCGACCGTTAAGACGCGCTTCAGCGCCCACGCGAAGGATCCAAAGACGCCGAAGCCGAAGGGACCGCTGCTTGATCCCCTGGCGCCAGCCGCAGCCGATGCAGCTGAGGTTGCAGACCGCCAGACCCAGGCCGCACCGCTCGGACTCGCTGGCGACACAGCCACGAAGAAGAAGCCTTCAAAGACCACAACCTCCGAAAAGAAGCGCCTTTCGAAGAAGAAGGAATCCGAGAAGAAGGAACAGCCCGAGATGACGCCGGTACCGCAAGTTCCTGGTGCACCCGCTCCGGCCACCGCGCCGCAGTCAACAACAACGTCGGCACCCGCTCCCGCGCCGCAATCGTAACCAACTCAGAGCAATCACTTGCCGGGCCTGGAATCTACTTCCAGGCCCGGTCGCTTTTTGGCAACCGCACCCGATTGCAGTAAGCTTCAGTCCATCATGAAAGACATTTATATTTCCGACCTGGCCCAGTTCGACGAAGGCAGAACCTTCGATGGCTTTTTCCTTGTGCTCCAGAAGCAGCAGCGAACCACCAAGAACGGCAAGCCTTATCTGAACCTCATTCTGGGCGACAAGACCGGCCAGCTCGAAGCCCGCGTGTGGGAGCTGGGCGACCCACGCATCGCCAAGGATTTTGACCGGGGCGACATCGTGAAGGCGCGCGGCAGCGCCTCGCGCTTCGACGACCGGCTGCAGATGAAGGTGGATCAGCTGCGCGTGGCTGCCGCCGGCGAAACCGACCGAATGGACATGCTGCCATCGACCACCTATGACGTGGCCGGCCTCTGGAAGCAACTTGAGAGCTTTGTCGAAAGCCTCGCCAATCCTCACCTGAAGCTCCTGCTCAAAACCGTGCTCGACGATCCTGCGCTGGCTGCGGCGTATCGCGAAGCCCCAGCAGCCAAGCAACTCCATCACGCCTGGCTCGGCGGACTGCTCGAACACGTCGTCAGCCTGCTCACGCTGGCCGACCGCGTGGTACCGCACTACCCCATACTCGATCGCGACCTGATCATCACCGGCATCATCCTGCACGACATCGGCAAGGTGCGCGAGCTGAGCTGGGACGTGGGCTTCGAGTACACCATCGAGGGCGCTCTGCTGGGCCACATCCAAATGGGGGTAGCGCTCACTGAGAAGACCATCGACAGCCTGCCCAACTTTCCTCCCCGCTTGAAGACCCTCGTGCTGCACATGATCCTGTCGCACCACGGCAAGCTCGAATTCGGCTCGCCCAAGCTGCCCATGATTTCCGAAGCGCTGGTGCTGAACTTCCTCGACGACCTCGACGCCAAGATGCAGGCCGTGGCTGGCGAGTTTGAGAAGTGCGCCCGCGAAGGCAAGGGCCCCGACGAGTTGACCAACAAAGTGTGGGCGCTCGACCAGCGCCAGTTGCTGAACACGAAACAATGGCTGGCGGGAGACAAGAATGGCGAATAGCTTGAGCCTCACGTCGTCCAACAACAACGCAGGCATCTTCGAGTGTCCGAATTGCAAACAGACAATCGACGCTTCGTCGACGCAGTGCCGCTTCTGTTCCGCTGCCATCGACCCCGTTGCGGCAGAGGCAGCAGCGGAGAAGATGTCCAAAGTCAATCAGGCTTGCAGCGACGCCAGCTTTCTAAGGACCATGGCGATTTCGATTTTTGTGTTCCTCGGCCTGATCTTCGTTCCGTTCCTGACCTGGCTTGGAATGCTGGGGTCTTACTTTCTCGCCTTGGCCGTACCGTTCATGTCAGTCCGCTGGTGGGTCAAATTCCACTCCATCCGCGTCGACGACCGGGATTTCAACCGCGCAAAGACCACTGTGATTGTGATCAGCGTATTGGGTGGACTGAATTTGCTCCGCTTCATCGTCTTTCGATAAATGGGATCGGAAGCGGGAAAAAATGCGGTCATCGTCCCTCCCGATTGAATCCAAGCAGACAAACCAGAGGTACCGCCGGCCTTGAAAACTCTCAGCGATCCACAGTGCAAACAGGAGATACTGTCGCGCGTCCGAAAGGTGCGCGCCGACTCGCCGCGACAATGGGGCAAGATGAATGCCGCGCAGATGATCTGCCATCTGAACGACTCTTTCCTGTGCGCCATGGGAGAACGGCCAGTCCCTATCGATCCCAATTTCCGCGCCCGCAGGCTGGCGAAGTGGGTGGCGCTGCGTGCGCCCTTTCGCTGGCCTCACGGTGTAAAAACGCGCCCGGAGATCGACCAGCAGGCAGGTGGTGGAACGCCGCCTGCGGACTTCGAAGTCGACCGCGAGCTACTGCTTTATCTGGTCGAGCGGTTTACTGCAAAGCTACCGGACTTCAAGTTTGCGCCCCACCCCATGTTCCCGGAGATGAACGAACGCGAATGGATGCGCTGGGGATACCTGCACGCCGACCATCACCTGCGGCAGTTCGGCGCCTGAGCAGAAGACCCGCGGATCAATTCTTCGCACGCATCGGGTTGATGAACTTCAGTCCCCAGAAGTGCCTCTCGTTGCCGGACACAAGGACGCAACCGTTTGCATCGGCAACAGCGGCAATCATCATGTCGATGGGGCTCCGTGGACGCCCGGCTCGTGTCCCTTCGGCCATCAGACTCCCCCAGACCAATGCGGCCTCTTCATCGAACGGAAGAATGCGCCCGGCAAAGACGGATTGTGGACCATTCGGCCCCGCGAACCATCGCTCCAGCTCAGTGCGCCTCCTGCCTGTCGGCTTATCTTCGACGCCTCGCCAGATTTCTGCAACAGTCAGGGAAGCGATAAAGAGTTCTTCCTCCGCCTGGTCCACGAGCCAATTGGCCAACAATTGCGATGGCACAGGCTTGGTGGGATCGCTAAGAATGTTTGTGTCGAGCAGGTAACGGCTCACAGGTCGATTTCCCGCGGCTTAACCACTGGTCGGCTCAGATCCAGATCGGCAAGAGGCCAACTCCGCAGCATGGCCAGAATCCCGCCCTTCGGACGGGCATCGGGCGCGACTTTGGTTCGCACGGAGGCTCGAATCTCCGCGGCCTCTGAGTCGTTCTCAGCCAACCGCCGGGCGAAGGCCCGAACCAGCTCACGGTCCGAGTCAAGACCAAGGACTTCAAAACGCGCCAAGCCCCGCTTGCTCAAGCGCTTGCGATAGTTTGTCAACGCTCTTGCCTGTGCTGTCGTGACCATGTTTGCCTCTTCCTATATCCAGTAATATATCCTGAAATAGGCGAGAACACAAACAAATCAAGCCACCAACCAGTCCCACTGCTCCCTGGTCAGCGGCACCACGGACAGCCGGCCAATGATCACCAGCGGCGAGCCCTCGAACAATGGTTCGGACTTGATCGCCATCAGGCTCTTGGGGTGCTTGAGGCGCTTGCCCACCTTGACCTTCACAATTGGCACCTTGGGATCGGTGGGGTCCACGCTCACCACAGTCCCCGTCCCCACCGCCGTGCGCTCATCGCCTGTGTGGTAAAAGATCCACTTGGTTCCAGCCTTCATCTGGCGCAGGTGCATGACGGCGGTCGGGTTGGTGACGCCATCCCATTTCGTCTCCTGATCGCGCAAGAAGTGGTCGAAGGAGTAGACGTCGGGTTCGGTCTTGAACAGGAAGTAGGCCATGCGCTCCATGGTATGCGAGACGAGGCCGCGCGGGAAGCCTGATCGGCCGATCCCGGTTTTCTTGCGACAAACCGGTGGCCCATACCCACTGAGCTGGGCCACTTTCCCGTCAATTCGCCCGCATGCTACGCTTGCCCAATGAGTCCGACAACCCCGGCTGAGTGGATCTCGAACGGTTACCAGGCGCGCCGGGACCATCGGCTGGACGACGCCCGCAGCTGCTTCAGCCAGGCGCTCAATCTGAGCGGGGCCTCGGGAGACAAGCTCCAGACGGCGCAGGCGCATTCCGGACTCGGCCAGATTGAGCGCGACCGGAAGAACATTGGTGCGGCTCTCAAGCACTACCAGCTTGCCGTTGAGCTCTACCGCAAGCAAGACAACCCCTTGGCGCTTGCCCACACCATCCGCCATGTGGCAGACATTCTTCTCGGCGAAAAGAATCTCGACCAGGCGCGGCACCATTACGAAGAAGCTCTTGCGATCTATCGCGCTCACGAAGAGACCCCTCCCCTCGACCTGGCCAACGCACTCAGGGGTTACGGCCTGCTCATGGGAAGGTCCGGCCACACCGAAGAGGCCACCATGCTGTGGCATGAGACCCAGGCTATCTATGAGCAGTTGGGAATCGAGGCTGGTGTGACCGAGTGCCGGTCGCATCTGGCATTTCTGATGGGGCGCTAGAGGCAGCTTTCCCGTTACAATCAAATCAATATGATCCGTCTTTCCACCGCCGGTGAGTCGCACGGCGAAGCGTTGACCGCCCTCATCTCCGGCCTCCCCGCGGGCGTTCCCGTTGACCTCGATTTTGTGAACCGCGAGCTGTGGCGCCGCCAGCAGGGCTACGGCCGCGGCGGCCGCATGAAGATTGAAACCGACAAGGCCCATGTCCTCTCCGGCGTGCGTCACGGCAAAACCATTGGATCGCCGATCGCAATCGAAATCGTTAACCGGGACTGGAAGAACTGGGAAGAAAAGCTGCCTGTGGAAACAGGCGACCCGGCCAAGCACCAGGCCGTGGCCTCGCCCCGACCCGGTCACGCCGACCTGGCAGGCGCGCTGAAGTACAACTTTCCCGACGCGCGTTATGTGCTCGAACGTGCCTCGGCCCGCGAAACGACAAGTCGCGTCGCTGCCGGAGCCTTTGCCAAGCTGTTCCTGCGCACCCTCGGCATCGAGGTCCTCAGCCACGTAATTCGGGTGGGCCATGTGGAACTCGAACGCGCCGCCCAGTGGGATGAGATTGTGGCCGTCGCCGCCAAAGATGACGTGATGCTCGGATGCGTCGACCCAGCTACCGAAGCCCGCATGAAGGAAGAAGTGGAACAAGTTTCTCGCACCGGCGATACGGTGGGCGGCGTCTTTGAAGTTGTGGTCCACGGCGTGCCCGCCGGTCTGGGCACCTATGCCAACTGGGACGAGCGCCTCGACGGCCTGCTGGCCTGGTCGGTGATGAGTTTGCAGGCGGTGAAAGCGGTTGAGATCGGCCGCGGCGTCACCGGCGCGGAGTCTTTCGGCTCCCAGGTCCACGATCCAATCCATTACGCCGACAAAGCCGCCGATAATTCGTTTGCCAGGCCGACTCGTTTTACTCGCCCGCACAACAACGCCGGAGGAATCGAGGGCGGCATCTCGAACGGCGAAGACGTCATTGTGCGCGGCTACCTGAAGCCCATTTCCACGCTGCGTCGCCCGCTTGAGTCCGTGCGGTTTGACACCCGCGAAGCGACGGCCGCAAGCTACGAGCGGTCGGACATTTGCGTTGTCCCCGCGGCAGGCGTAGCGGCAGAAGCCATGGTGGCGCTGACGATCGCCAATGTGGCGCAGCAAAAGTTCGGCGGGGACTCGGTGCTCGAAATGCAACGGAACTTCGCCGGCTACATCGAACAGATACGGAGTTTTTAAACAGAACGAGATGATTCTTGAGATCGTGAAATACCCCGCCCTAGTGCTTTCGCAGCCCGGCGAACCAGTGACCGAGTTCGACAACGATTTGCGCAAGTTGGTGGCCGACATGTTCGAAACTACTTATGCCTCGCAGGGTATCGGCCTTGCCGCGCCGCAGGTTGGCGTCTCCAAGCGGGTCACCGTCATCGATCTGAGCATGGGCAAGGACCCCAAAGACAAGCTTGTGCTCGTGAATCCCGAGATTACCTTCAGCGAAGGCAAACTCTATGAAGAGGAAGGCTGCCTGAGCTTCCCTGACATTCGCGAGAAGATTGTGCGCGCCGCCAGGATACGTATTCGCGCCCAGAACGAGCACGGCAAGTGGTTTGAAATGGATGGCGACGACCTGCTCTCGCGCTGCATGCAGCACGAGATCGACCACCTCAATGGGATGCTGTTCATCTTCCGCATGAGCGGGCTAAAGCGCGACCTGAACCTGCGCAAGATTCGCAAGATGCAGCGCGAAGGCACGTGGTAAAGCCGTGAAAGCACTCCGTGCAGGGTCATTCGCGGAAGTTGTTGGGGAGCACCCATCCAGACCGGAAATAACTGCTGCAGGTGTTCGATGAGAATTGTTTTTTGCGGCACACCCGCTTTCGCGGTGCCCACGCTTGAGGCACTGATCGCGGCTGGCCACGAAGTTGCCTTGGTCGTTTCGCAGCCCGATAAGCCTGTTGGCCGCAGCCAGACCCTCACCGCGCCGCCCGTCAAGCAAACCGCGCTCGCTGCGGACATTCCCGTCACACAGCCCGAGAAGATTCGCAGCAACGCGGAGTTCCGCGCGCAGCTTGAGTCCATTGCGCCGGAAGCCATCGTCGTCGTCGCCTATGGGCGCATCATTCCGCCGTGGCTGCTCGCACTGCCGCGACTCGGCTGCATCAACCTGCACGGATCGCTGCTGCCGAAGTATCGCGGCGCCGCACCCATCCAGTGGGCCGTGGCCATGGGCGACGCATTTACCGGAAACACCACGATGCTGCTCGAAGAAGGCCTCGACACAGGGCCGATTCTGCTGCAACAAACCGTGCCCATTGAGCCGGACCAAACTGCCGTGGACCTGTTTGGGATCCTTGGCCGCCAGGGCGCTCCGCTTGTAGTTAAAACTCTCGCCGGACTCGCCGATGGCACGGTGCGTCCAGAGCCGCAGAACCACGGCTTCGCGACCTTCGCGCCGCTGCTCGACCGCGAAGACGGTCGCATGGACTTTGCCGCCCGAACGGCACACGAGCTGCTGAATCGCTGGCGCGGATTCCAGCCCTGGCCCGGAGCCTTCACCACCCTCGACGGCAAAAAGCTGATTGTGCATCGCATGATGAACGCTGGGCCGGGCATTGCCCCCGAGGGCATCCTCGAGCCGGGAACCATTCGCATCGTCGACAAACGTTTCCTCGTTGCCTGCGCCGCAGAGACGTGGCTGGAATTCAGCGAAGTCCAACTCGAAGGCAAAAAGCGCATGACCGCCGCCGAATTCCTGCGTGGCAACCCGCTCCCCGACGGCACGCGGCTGGGCGCATGAAGAAGAAGGCAAAGCTGGCGTCGTCCGCACCACATTCGTCCGCCAAAGTCTCATCAACAACTGTTTCCCACGCGCGCAAGGCTGCATTCCATGTTCTGCTTGCCGTGGAGCGCGGCCACTCTCATTCCGACGATCTGCTGCGAGGCAAGGCCGTCGATGCGCTCTCAGCGCCAGACCGTCATCTGGCCACTGCACTGGTTCTCGGCGTACTGCGCTGGCAAATTCAACTCGACCATGCGACGCGCGCATTTCTCACCCGGCCCAACGCAAAGCTCGACGCCGAAATTCGCATCGCGCTGCGCATGGGGGCCTTCCAGATTCTCCACATGGACCGCATCCCCGCCCGCGCCGCCATCGACGAGAGCGTAGGGCTGGCCAAGCAGGCGGGGCACCGCTTTGCCTCGGGAATGGTGAACGCTGTGTTGCGGAAGCTTGCTGCCTCAGCGGCACTGTATCAGGGCACGACTTCAGTCGTGCCGAAAACGCCTACAAATTTGGCTTGGGCTTTAGCCCCTGAGGTGCCTTCTTCCGGTAGTCCCGCAGCGAACCTCGCCCTCGCCTGCGCTCATCCTCCATGGCTCGTCGAACGCTGGGCAAGCTTCTACGGAGTTGAGGCAGCGCGAGCCATTTGCGCGCACGGACAGCAGCAGCCCACCACAACAATCCGGCTCGTCGACCCCAACGCCGAAGCCGAGCTTCTTCAGGCCGGGATCAAGCTTGAGCCCGCCAGCCTGCTCACCGCGGTAAGAACCGTCGTCTCCGGCGACATCACCGCAACCCCTGCATTTCTTGACGGCCGCATCCGGCTACAGGACGAGGGCTCGCAGCTTGTGGCTGAACTTGCCGCCGTTTCTCACGACCAAAGGCTAGAAAACATCCTCGATGCCTGCGCCGCGCCCGGAGGCAAGACCCTCATCCTCGCTGAGCGCAATCCTGAGGCCCAGATCGTCGCGTGCGAACAGAGTGCGCCGCGACTTGAGGCTCTGCGCCATCGGCTCGCGGGCATTGCCGATCGAATCGAATGTCGGCTCGCGGATGCGTCAGCGTTACCCGCATTTGCGTCCGCCCAGACAAATGATTCCGCCTTCGATCTCGCCCTCGTCGATGTGCCATGCAGCGGCACGGGCACGCTGGGGCGCAACCCCGAGATTCGTCACCGCCTGCGCCCTGAAGACTTGCCGCGCCAGGCCGAACGCCAGCGAGCGATCCTGTCTGCAGCCCTCGGCGCTGTTCGCCCCGGCGGCTCGGTGGTCTACTCCACCTGTTCCCTGGAGCCCGAAGAGAACGAGCAGGTCGTCGCAGCCGTCCTCGCAGCCACGCCAATCGCCCGCACCGTTTCGCTCGACGCGCGAATCATCTCCCTCGGCAACCAGAAAATCATCACCCAAGAAGCAGCCGACAAACTCCTATGCTGCCTGACCGCCGAGGGCGCGCTCCGCCTGCTGCCTGGCGTGTTCCCGACCGACGGGTTCTTTATTGCGCTGATTGAAAGAGTCCAATAAAAAACGAACGCCGCCCTACTGCGCCACCGACAGGTGCACCAGCGTGCTCTGATCGACACGCGCGCCTGCCATGGGCACCTGCGAAAGCACTGAGCTTGGCTTTACCGGCGGGCGAATCGGCTGACCCTCACTGCCCACCGGCGGCACCGCGACATTCACCATAGTCGGCGCTGCCGTGTGGATGCCCACACGCGCCAGCAGTGCCTGCGCATTCGCAAACGGCAAGCCCACGAGCTCAGGCATCAGAAAACCGTCCGGCACATCGTCGCTTGCCGCAGCTACCAGCAAGTTCACGCTGGGCCGCGCGATTCCCTGCGCGTGCGCCGGCGGATCCTGCGCGATCACCGTTCCCTCCGCGGCATCGCTATAAGGCAGGCGCGCGGTCACGCCTACCTCAAGCCCCACGCGACGGAGTGCCAGTGCTGCTTCGCGCTCGCCATGGCCCACCACGCTTGGGACCTCAACCTTTTGCGGTCCCAGGCTCTCGGATACGCGCACCAGCCACTCCCGCCGCACCACCGTTCCCGGCGCAGGCGACTGCGTGAGAATGTGCCCGGCAGCCACGTCACCTGAATAGTAGCGATTGTCCACGTCGAGGTTCAGCCCCAGGCCCGCCGTCTGGCTGCGCGCATCGGCCACGGTCATACCCGTAAGCGCGGGCACCTGCACCTCTGCGCCGTGGATGGCGATGCTCATGGTCGCGATGGCCGACAGCAAACCAACAGCGACCAGTCCCATCAGCATGAGCACCACCTGAAACGCATTCTTGATGGGCCGCATCCTCACGCTTGTTCGTCCTCTTCCACCATCACGACTTCGAACTCGATAGTTGCCGCCTTCTCCAGCATCTTCGACACCGAGCAGTATTTGCCCTTGGAGAGCTCAACCGCCCGCTCGGCGGCCAGACGGTCAACGCGCCCGCTTACTGCATAAGTGAGTTTGATGTGCGTGAAGACGCGGGGCGGCTCCGGCGCCTGCTCTGCCGTGGCCGAAACGCGCAGTCCCATTACGGGCTGCCGCTTCTTCTGCAGGATCGAAATGACATCTACGCTGGTGCACGCACAGAGCGCCGCCAACACGGCTTCCATCGGGCTTGGCCCCTGCCCGTGCGACGCATCCGCATCGAAATAGAGCAGGTTCCCGTTCGAGGTGTTTCCTTCGAAGATGCTTCCGCCCTTCCATTCGCTATGTGCAATCATTGGGGCTCCTCTGGAACGACTTTTCGTCACTAATAAGTTGTCGTTGATGAGTATACGATGGGAGCAGTCTTAGCCTTTGCAGGAGCAATCAATGGAATATATCGCTTATCTCCGTAAAGACAAGAATTCGGACTTTGGCGTCAGCTTCCCCGATTTTCCTGGCTGCATCAGTGCAGGCTCCACGCTGGAGGAGGCACGAAGGATGGCCGCCGAAGCTCTTGCCATGCACGTAGCTGGGATGCGTGCGGATGGAGAGCCGATCCCGGAGCCGTCTTCTCTGGACGATCTGCGCGGCGACACTGACATGAAAGGCGCTGTAGCTTTTCTCACGGAGCTTCGCGAACCGGAAAGAGTTGTGCAAATCAACATAACCGCCCGCAAGAGCCAGATTGCCGAGATTGACCGCCGCGCCCGAGCAAAAGGACTGACCCGCTCCTCGTACATTGTGCAAAGCGCGCTGAAAGAGAAGGCGGCTTCGCGCTAGCGAAAGGCAATTTTTGCCAGCTGGAGCATCGCCATATAGGCCATGAATGGCATGAAACTAACGACGTACTGAACCCTGGCAGTCACTGAGCGTTGAACCTCTCCGACTTTCGACAGTTTCCAGACCGTCATTCGCGCTGCGAGGGCCAACAGGAACGGAAAAAGAACGAAGATCGGAATTTCGAACTTTGCAAAAGTGTCGGACGACACTCCATCCTTGAACCAGAGCCCACGAATCACTCTTGCTTCAACAAGGCATAGAAAGACAAAGCCAAAAACAAGGAATGCATTGGCGCCCCAACCATAGGAGGGGTCCGAGGTCCCCTTTGGGATTTCCAGAGGGTCTGCTGAGTCAGCTTGTGTCATTGAGATCACGCCTCCAGCTCTTTTCCTAAGCGTTAGCAGAATTCCCGGCAAGTATACGCTCTGCCTGGTCCTTGCCTTTACCGCAGATTATCCGTCACCGGCTCGGGATGGATTGTGACGCGGTACACCTCAGGGCATGCGAGCTTGAACCGATCCTCGAGCCCCGTAATGATCTCGTGCACCCGCAGCATGGGCAACGCATCGGGCAGCGTGCAATGGCACGACATGGAAATATGTTCGCTCGAACGGCCCACCTGGATCGCGTGCACATCCATGATTTCAGAGAAGTGTGTTGCCGCCTCGCGCAGCGCCTGCACGATGGTCCGATCGAGTTCCACCGTCTGCTCGGGCAGCTCGATCGTCGCCGGCTCGCTCTCGATATGCGTCAAGACTGAATCAATCTCCGGCGTGGTGTGCAGAATCTCCGCCTCCATCGCGCTCACAAACTCGTGTGCCGCGAGCAGCGTCATTTTTTCATCCAGTTCCACATGCTGCTCCACGCGCAGCCGTCCCAGCACCGACTGCACGCTCAGCTCATGGACGCTCACGTTGTTGCGGGCGGCCACCGCTCGCACGCGATCAAAGATGCTCTCAGCCCGCGGCTCGCGCGGCACCGTATGGATTACGACGTCTGAGTTAGGGAGTGCCCGATGCGCAGCCTCCGTAGCCGCCTGAACCAGTTCGCCAGTGTGTTCAAAGGTCGATCGCCGCGGCAATGCCAGTGTCAGATCAGCAAAATAATTCGCGCCCGACCGCCGCACCCGCGCCTGCTCTACCGCCAGCACGCCCTCAACGCGCGCCACTTCATCCACCAGGTGCTGGCGCGTTTCCGCAGGCACCTCATCCACCAGCACGGCCACGGTCTCGCGGCCCAGGTGCACCACCATGCGCAGAATCATGAGCGACACGACGACGGCTGCAAACGGATCGGCATAGCGCAGCCATGGCACGCCGTAATGCTTTCCAATCCAACTGAGCCCAAGCCCGGCCAGCACGGCGACCGTCGCCCAGATGTCCGAAGCAAAGTGAAATGCATCTGTCGCAAGGGCAGGTGAGCCGGTCCGCCTGGCAACAATCCTCAACTGCCGCGACCGCCAGTAGTCCACGCCGATCGACGTCACCAGCACCAGCACCGGCCAGATCGAGTGGTGCAGCTCCACCGTGTGGGTGAAGATCCGCTGCATCGCTTCCCAGATGATCCACACGCACGAGACCGCCATCAGCAGCGCTTCGCCAAACGCGGAAAGGTTTTCGATTTTGCCATGCCCGTAGGTGTGGTCTTCGTCGGCGGGCTTGTCGCTCACCTGCACTGAAAAGAAAGTAAGCGCCGCGCTCACCAGGTCGAGACCCGAGTGCGCCGCATCCGACAGCACTCCGAGCGAGCCGGAGACGATGCCCGCCGCCAGCTTGAGCAGCGTCATTACAGCCGCGGCAAGCATGGAGCGCAGAGCCACTTGCCGCTTTTGCCGGGAGGCCTCGGCGATGGTCAGCACCTGCAGGTCATCAACGGCTATGGGCCGGAATGTGGCCTGTCGGCTCATGATGCTCCAGAAGCAGCGCGCGCGCCGGTGTAGAGGCCGGCAATGCCAAACGTGTACGGCTGCCAGTGGCAATTCACATATCCAACGGCTCGCATCAGCGCCAGCATCTCTTCGGGCGGCGGAAAGTTTCCCACCGAAGCCGGCAGATAGCGATATGCGCCTTCTTTGCCGCCGATGATCCGCGCAACAGCAGGCAGCACGCGACGAAAATAAACGCGGTACCCTGCGCCCACCAGGCCGCCTGGCTCGCTGAAGTCGAGAATCCCCAGTTGCCCACCCGGCTTGAGCACGCGATGAAACTCCCGCAATCCGGCTTCGTAGTTCACCAGGTTGCGAAAACCGAATGCTGAAACGATCAGGTCGTGCGACTCAGGCCGCAAGGGCAGGTGCAGCGCATCGGCCTCGATGGGAATTGCGTAGGGCTCGGCTGAATCGGACGGTCCGGTCGGGGCCGCCCCAAACTGCCTCTCACCACGCGCCAGCATCTCGCGGGCAAAGTCGGCAGCAATAATTGGCCGCGAGCCTTTCGGCCGTCCGCGCAGCAGCGCACGCGTCATGTGGCCCGTCCCGCAGCAGATGTCCAGCACAGCCGCATCAGGTCGGGCCAGAATCGCTTTGAATCGCCGCGCGGTCTGCCACCACCACAGCCGGTCCACGCTCGCTGAGAGCACATGGTTCAGCCGGTCGTAGTTCGGCGCAATCGAGTCGAACATCTGGCGCACCGCCTGCGCGGCTCCCGCCTCGTCCTGTGCTCCCGCCGGCCTCGCTCCTGGTGCACTCATCGACATCACCGCCTGGGTTCCCATCTGGTCACGCTAGCTTCGCTTGGCCGGCGTCTTTGCTTTGGCCCGCGCCAGCATGTATCCGACCGCCGCCTCAAGCTCTTCGGGCGTCACATCTTCCACAACGCCCGCGTCGCCAATACCTATCGGCAATACAAAACGCCTGACACCACCCACGTTCTTCTTGTCGCTGCCGGTGGCCGCAACCACGCGGCGCAGCCCCAGGCAGAGCGGCGGAAACGGGCCATACAGGTGGATCAGTCTCTCCAGCCGCTCGAACTGGGCGGCCGAAATCGTCCCACGCGTCCGAGCCAAATGGAGTGCCGCAATCATGCCCCACGCTACGGCCTCGCCGTGCAGCAGCGCCTTGTAGTTGGTCGCCTGCTCCAGCGCGTGGCCCACGGTGTGGCCAAGATTCAGGATCATCCGCAATCCGCTCTCGCGCTCGTCCTTGTTCACCACGCCGGCCTTCATACGGATCGACGCGGCGATCACCTTCTCAAGCGCCTTTGGCTCGCGGCCCAGCACTTCGTCCACATGCTCTTCCATAAAGCGGACCAGCGCTCGATCGCGAATGATGCCCGCCTTCACGCTCTCCATCAGCCCCGCGTGCAGCTCCCGATCGGAGAGCGTGGCCAGAACTCCAATATCGGCAAAAACCGCAACCGGATGATGGAAGCTGCCCACCAGATTCTTGCCCTCGGGCAGGTTCACGCCCGTCTTGCCGCCAACGCTGGAGTCCACCTGCGCCAGAAAAGTCGTCGGCACCTGCACATAAGGGATTCCGCGCATGTAGATTGCCGCCAGAAAACCGCCCACATCGCCCACAATGCCGCCGCCAAAGGCGATCAGCAGCGACCCGCGATCAGCGCCCGCGTCGGCCATCTGCCGCAGTAGCTTTTCCACGCTGGACAAGGTTTTGTGGCTCTCGCCGGGAGGCAAAAACAACGCCACCGGAGGCTCAGCAAACGAGGCAAGGAACTGCTCGCTCCACAGCGCCCAGATGGGAGGCGAGGTGAGCACAAAGACGCGCCTCGGCAACCGGCCCACGACGCGCTCAATGCGGGGGGCGAGCGTCCGCAGCAGGCCGCTGCCGGCAACTACGTCATATCTTGCTGAAGGTGTATCGACTCGAACAGTTTGCACGCTGCTTCAATCCTAAATGCACCGGCCAAGACAGCTTCAGGCCACTTCCCGCAGCTCTCGACCTCAACTGCGGAGCCCACGCAATTCTGCACGCGGTACTGGCCCGCACCAAGGGCCGTGGCGGGCGAGCGTTTTGCCCGCCCTTCGGAATCCGAAGCTGCTTTCAGCCTTCGTGGCTGCTCATTCCAGAGGAAGCGGGCTCTGATCTGGTTCCGGCCGCCTCGGAAGCCAACTGAATAGCGCGCAGGATGAGCTGAGTGTTCCTGTAGGACACTGCGATCACGATCAGGGCCAACCCGCCCATGAACAAGCCCCCGCCAACGACGATCGTCGCCACATAGATCACATTGTTGTCAATGGCTCGCATATGCGCGAACGGGGGCGCAATAGCGATCTCACCCGCCGCGATCAACGCGATTCCAACAATCAACGACAGTCTCCATCTCTTGCTCAGTTTTTGCCTGCGGTCGGCCATATCCAGAGACTTGCGGAGAACGGTTTCATACGCTTCTGCCATGGAATTCACCCTTTCCCTTCGGTTGCCGTTCGTAAGCATTTCAGGCCGTAAGCGAGCCGCGACTTCACGGTGCCAGCGCTCAATTGCAGGATAGCGGCGACCTCCTGTATCGAAAGATCTTCAAAATAATGGAGGATGAGGACCGCCCGGCTCGCCGGCGATACACAATCCACAAGTCGCTGGAGTTGCCCAACAAGAACTGACGAGCTTTCCTCGATTCCGTTGGGGAGCTCATCCATCTCAACATCCTCTTCGTGCCGAACCTCCCACTGCCGCCTTCGGCGCAGGAAGGAAAACGAGGCGTGCGAAGCGATCCGGTAGGCCCAGGGACGAAAGAACTCCGGTTCATGCAGTGCCCGAAGATGGCGGCACAGCTCGAGGAAGACATCCTGCAGAACATCCTCAGCACCGTCCGGCCCGACCAGGCTGCGAATGTATCGAAACAGGACTGACTGAACCCGCCGAAGAAGCTCTTCCAGTGCCTCGCGATCTCCCGCTTGAGCACGGAGAACCAGTTGCGCCTCATAGATTCGGTCATTCAAGATTGCCTTCCACTTACTGAGAGGCAGCGAACGCCAGAAGTGTTCGAAAACATTCTTGCGACAATCTGATCGATTCCGACTTACTTTCCTCTCCGATGCATGAGGGTAACCCGCCAATGGCGGCTGACGTCAGAGCGTGCGTGCCCCATCTCGCGACTTCCCCAGGGTCCGCGCGGACAAGTCCTGGTCTGCGTAGTTGTCGGACGCAACCATGGAAAAGGCCGCGCCATTTTGGTCCGGATCAACAAGACTGCGCGGGCAAACCCCTCGAGTTTGAGTCGTGGAAGCCCTAGCTGAACAGGTCCTTCATCTTGTCCAGCAGGCCCGGTGACGCGGGCGTATTCTCTACGCTCATGGTTTCAGCCAGCTTAGCCACCAGTTCGCGTTGCGCGCGACTGAGCTTGCGCGGAACCTGCACCATCACACGGACGTTCAGGTCGCCACTGCCCTTTTCATTCAAGTACGGCATGCCACGTCCGCGGATGCGAATCTCGCGCCCGCTCTGCGTGCCTTCTGGAATCTTCAGGTTCACTGGGCCGCCGAGGCCGGGAATCTCAAACTCCGCGCCCAGCGCGGCCTGCGGGAAGCTGATGGGAATGACGCAGTGAAGGTCGTGGCCGTTGCGCTCGAAAAAGTCGTGCGGTCGAATGTTGAGCACGATGAACAGGTCGCCCTTGGGCCCGCCCGAACGGCCGGCGTCGCCTTCGCCCGCGTAGCGAATCCGAGTGCCCTCTTCCACGCCCGGCGGCACTTTCACGGTGAGCTTGAGTTCGGCGTTGACCCGCGTCTGGCCGTGGCAGGTGTGGCAGGGGTCGCCAATTACCTGTCCTGAGCCGCCGCACGCGCTGCAGGTACGCGCAACTGAGAAGAAGCCCTGCTGATAACGAAGCTGTCCGCGCCCGCCGCACTGGGTACAGGTCGTAGGCCCTCGTCCGCTTGAGGTGCCGCGCCCGTTGCATGTGGAGCAGGTTTCAAGGCGACGGATCCTCACCTCCTGCTCGGTGCCAAAGAACGCGTCTTCAAAGTTGATGGTCAGGTCGAAGCGCAGGTCGTCGCCGCGCCGCTGCCGCGTGCCTCCGCGCTGCCCGCCGCCGCCCGTATTGAACATCTCGCCGAACAGATCGCCAAAGATGTCGCCAATGTCGACGCCGCCGGCAAACGGGCTGCCGTTGAATCCGCCGCCACCACCCACTCCCGCATGACCGTAGCGATCATAGGCCGCGCGCTTGTCAGGGTCGCTCAGCACCTGGTAGGCCTCGCTGGCCGCTTTGAAATTCTCCTCGGCCGCGTGGTCGCCGGGATTGCGGTCAGGGTGATACCTGAGCGCCTGCTTGCGGTACGCGCTCTTCAACTCCTGATCGCTCACATCCCGCGAAACGCCGAGAACTTCGTAAAAGTCTGCTTTTGCCACTTTCGTATCGGGTCCCATCTTCCTCTTGATCTTATTCGGTCACTTGTTTCGCGTTGTGCGCCACGCGCACCATCGCCGGCCGCAGCATCCGCTCGCGGATCTTGTAGCCGCGGCGAATCTCCTCGGCCACGTGCTGGTCGGGAATGTCGTCGCGCTCCACCGAGCCCAGAGCCTCGTGCAGCCGCGGATCGAATGCCTCGCCAACAGCGGGAATGGCCGTCACCTGCAGCCGCGCCAGAACCTCTTCCATCTGCTTCACAATCAACTCAACCCCGTGCCGCAACTGCTCGGCCGTGCCGTTCGACTTGAGCGCCAGCTCAAAGTTGTCAACCACGGGCAGGAACTGCTCCACCACGTTGCCGGTTGCATAGTCGCGAAACTCAATCTTCTCGCGCTCGGCCCGCTTGCGTGCATTGTCAAACTCTGCCTGAAGCCGGGCTATGCGGTCGACAAGCTGGTCGCGCTCAGTCTTCAACTGGTCATACGCAGCACGGCTGACCGTCTCCTCAGGGACCACTGTTTCGTCCACCGGGGGCGCTGCTTCAATCACGGGTTCTTCACTGGCTGGAGCACCAGCGGCTTCAGCTGGGTCCATTACGGTTAACTCTGTTTCCTGTTCGTGCATACCTCTACGATTTCTCCGAAACAAGATTTGCCTGCTCTCATCTGCCTGTTCACTTCATTCTTCTATTGGATGATCGACCAGCTCCGAAAGGCGCATCAGCCCGTGTCCGCATGACCCATATCTTTCAGTTTCAGGCCAGCGTCCGATTTCACGCCGGGTGACACATCCTTTTCGCGGTATTTCGAGGAAAAAATGCGGAAAGGGTAAGATGCAATGCCACTCCACTGAGCAGGATCATAAATCGGCAGGGACCTCCGCGCCGGGTTCCGACAGAATGCGCTCTGAGAGCCGGGAGATGTAGCGCACTGCCTGAATCATCTCCTGATATTGAATGCGAGTGGGCGCAATCACCGCAACTGTGCCGACGTTGGCATTGCCCAAACGGGCCGGTGCGCCGATCAGCACCAGGTCCTGCATGGCGGGCGAAGTCTCATCCAGCCCAACCACCACGCGCACCTCCTGTTGCCGTCCGTCGACGTAAGCCGTCAGCAGTTCCACCAGCCGCTGCTTGGCCTCAAGCGCCAGCAACATCTGCCGCAGCCGCTCCCGATCAATCTCGGCCGTGATCAGGTTGGCCATGCCATCCACAAACAGTGCCTGGGTGGGATCTCCAATCGCCAGCGCGCCTTTGCTACAGAGCTCCTCCACCGATGCCAGCATCTGCGCGTAGGCTTCGCGCTCCAACTCCACACGCCGCGTCACTTCGGCTCGAATCCGCTCGATCGGCCAGCCGCGAAAGTTCTCATTCAGGTAGCGTGCCGCCGTTTCAAGCTCGGTGTGGGTCAGTTCGCGATCGAGCGTCAACACGCGATCCAGCACCTCTCCACCTTGCGTTACCAGCACGGCCAGCACGCGCCCTGCGGCAAGCCGCGAAAAATGAATGTGCTCCAGTATCCGACCCTCGGTGGAGCTGGCCAGCGCCACGCCCAGGCCGCGCGAAATGAGGGCCAGTACATGCGACGTACGCTCTAGATACTCATGCGAGCTGGAAACGCCAGAGAAACTGTCTTCAATCTGTTCGCGTCGCGCCTCGCTCAGCTCGAGAACCGCCAGGCTCGCGGCGGAGGGCTGCGCCTGGTTGGTTAGCTGCGCACCCCGGGTGGCCTGCGTGATTTGCTCAACGTAATAGCGGAACGCCGCCGCCGTGGGAACTCGCCCCGCCGAGCTGTGCGACTGCTCCAGCAGGCCGGCCTCGCCGAGCGTAGCCATCACGTTGCGAACGGTGGCCGAGCTCAAACCTTCGCGGTCGGCAAACGCGTGCGCAACAGCCTGCGACGCCACTGGCTCGCCGGTTGCAATGTACAGCTCGATAATGGCCGTAAGCACCAGCCGCTCTCGCGGGCTGACGCGCGCCTCGGTCATCGCGATTGCCCCCTTATCCATCGCCCGCGCATCGCCCCAACAATGCTTGGCGGTGCCCGGGCCCCGTTTCCAGCTTCAAGGACCTAAACTCTTTTTAATCTTAATCTTGCGCCGAAAAATGGACAGGATATCCCTATCTGATTCTAGGGACTGCCGAATGGGGATGTCAAGGTAACTTCAGAGACTCGGATGCGGCGCATGGTCTGATTTGGCAGCAATCTCGACCCAACCCCCTTTTTGCTGGCCGTGCGCCACTCGACTCGATTCGACCTCCCAAGCACCTCACCTGCAAGCAGGCGAACGACTTTGTATGCCCCTTCGCGGGCTGGCCCACGGCTCTGGAGTGATAAATTGAGTTCCGTGATGACGACGGAATTGCTGCGTTTCAACGGAGCTGTCGAGCATGATCTCGCTGTCGATGCGTGGATGGATGCGCATGACGGCGAATTGGGAGCCATTGCGCACCAGTGGTTTGAGGTGATGCGACGGTGCGGAGACGAGGTCCGGGAGCTGCTGCACGACGGCTGCCCGGTTGCATGTCTGGGAGACGTGCCCTTCGGCTATGTGAATGTCTTCACCGCGCACGTCAATGTGGGGTTCTTTCAAGGCGCATCCCTCCCCGATCCGGTCGGCATATTAGAAGGCACAGGCAAGTTGATGCGCCATGTGAAGCTGAGGACGGGAGTGCCCGTGAAAACCGCAGCTCTATGCAAGCTTATCGAGGCGGCGTACTCCGACATAAAGGCGCGCATCGAAAACGGCTAGATCGGCGAGATTGTCGCAGGCTCGATCGGATGTAGACCGGCGTTTCTTCCCAAAGAGATCCAGAAGGGTGATGGTCAACTAAACACGGTATTGTTCCACAGCTTGTTTAACGCGGTCGACCATTGGAGCAAGATTGGCGATGAGCGCCGTGGTTTGCTTGACAACAGCTACGTTCTGCTCGGTCATAGCCGAAACTCGAGTAATATTCGAGCTGATCTCACCCATGGCTTCAGTTTGCTGCGATGAAGATGTAGCGATCTCTGTTACGCGGCGAACAGCTTCCACCATCAGTTGGTTGATATCGCTCAACGCAACCTGCGCGTCCTGAACGAACGCAACGCCACTGGCAACCTGCGTTGCTCCGGCCCGAATGCCTTCGGTTGCTCTGTCGCTGTCTCCCTTGATCGCCACGATGAGGGAGTCGATCTTACCGGTGGCTTTAGTCGTGCGGTCGGCAAGCGCACGCACCTCGTTGGCAACCACCGCAAAGCCACGGCCAGCCGCACCGGCCCGGGCAGCTTCGATGGACGCGTTCAGTGCAAGCAGGTTTGTCTGGTCGGCGATTTCCCGAATGACGGATGCTATGGCGCCAACCTCAGCGGAGCTTGCGCCCAGAGCTTCAACTTGAGCGGAGGCGGACCTGACCACGGTGGCAAGCTCTTGAATCCGCTCAGTAGCATGGTGGGAAACGTTGGCGCCGTCAGCGGCTCGACGACCCGTCTCCTGCACCGCAGCCTGGGTAGATTGCAGGTGTTGGGTGACCTCTCGAATGGTGAGATCGAGCTCAGCGGTCGCCGCAGCCACTGACGCCGTGGACATGCTTTGATCGGCGGCTGCCTTATCGATCGCCTGAATTGCAACGCGAATCTGCTCAGTACCAGCCTCGACGGGGACAACAGCATCCTGGATGCACTGGATGGTGGATTGGACCCAACCGCTGAGCAGTCCGAGCTTGCGCGCTATTTTCGCGGAGCGCCCACGTTGATCGGAGCTGGAAGGAATGGTGAAATCTCCGGTGGAGAGCAGATGGTCGAGATAGGCGTCAATCTGATCCATGTCGCGGAGGAGATTCGGAAGGGTGCTCAGGAGAATGAGCAGGCAGCCAAGGCTGCCAAGTACGAATGCCGCATCGCAGGCGAAACGCATCACAGAACCACTGGCGCGACTGAATCCAAGGGCTAATCCAGCGATGGATGCGCAAAGGCCAAGAATCGCCCCAAGTGCAAAGCGCAGGTCAGGGCGGCTCATCCATCGGATCAACCCGGAAGGATTGCGAAGAACCCGGCCCTCTTCAACGCGAAGCGATCGATCGCCCTGACGGATACGGTTGTAGGCGTTTGATGCGGCCTGGACCTGGTCTCGCGCGGGCCTGCGCCGCAAAGATTGGAAACCGTTGACTCGGCCGCCCTGCCCTCTCAGTGGCGAGACTGTGGCCAGAACCCAGTAAAAGCCGCCATCTTTGCGACGGTTTTTGACCACACCTTGCCAAGGCCGGCCCGCTTTCAGGGATTTCCACATGTCCGCAAAGGCCTCTTTAGGCATGTCCGGATGACGCACTAGGTTGTGTGCCTTGCCAATCATCTCCTCCACGGCATATCCGCTGAGATCGGCAAAGGCCTGATTCGCCTCCGTTATTCGGCCCTTTTCGTCTGTCCGGGAGTAGATAAATACGTTCTCCGGTACAAGTGTCTCTTTGTTCGTAACCTGCGTCGAAACCGCCATCCGCGTGTCTCCTGGTTGTGAATGGCCACGTCATTTCACCGTGGCCTGCGCTGACCCGATTCGCCGCGAACGCCCGGCGCGCCTGTTCCCATCCTTCATCGGCAGAAACCGAGGATGGATAAACGGGATTCAACGCGTTTCAAGGCAGCCTCCTTCTCCATGTCCTTTGGTTTCAGGGAATCGAGACAGAGAATGCCTTGAAATCCCCCCGGGTAGCCTGAGGCCCTCCCCGGACTCACTATGTCCGCACACACCGTCGCGGTGTTGGATGTGGAGTTCCCTACCTCTTCAGTTGCGAAGCGGGCATAGAATAGAGAGTCTCCCTGGAGCACGAGCAATGCACAGAAAACAGTTGCGACTACTGCCGCGAATCTGTCCCCAACTTAGCTCGGGTTTGAGCCCCTGTCTGAGCCTGGCCCCGGTGGTCGCCGCCATGTTATTCCTGCTCGCCGCCCCGCTCATCGCTCAGGACCCGCCGCCAACGCCCGCTGCGCCCACCGGCGACTCCGCACAGCAAGAGACCGCCAATCCACAACAATCGGCGACTCTGGTCGCCGCTCCCGCCGACCCCGACGCCGCCTGGCAGCAGAACCTGGCCGCGTGGCGCGCCGCGCGCGAGCACGGGATTGCCGCGCCCACCGGCTGGCTCACCCTCATCGGCATGGACTGGCTCAAGCCCGGCCTGAACACACTTGGCACTGCCGCCGACAACGCTATTCGCATCCGCGCGGTTGCTCCGGAGCACATCGGCCTGCTCACCGTGACCGGCAAGACAGTCCAGTTGCTCGCTCCGGCAGGCGGTTTCCCTGCCGATCTTCAGGTCGACGGCGCTCCGGCACGCGAAGGTGAGCTCGATATCAGCGCAGCCAGGCCGCCCGTTATCGCCTGGCACGGATTGAAGATTTCTGTTCTTTCCCGCGGAGACCGCTTCGCCCTCAGCATCAAGGACTTCGATGCCGCCGCCCGCACCAGCTTTCACGGGCTCGACTGGTACCAGGCCGATGCGAAGTTCCTTGTCGCAGCCAAGTGGACGCCCTTCGCTCCGCCGCGCATCCTCAAGATCCCCACCGTCCTCGGCACCACCATCGACCTGCCCTCGCCGGGCATCGCCGAGTTCAAACTCGGCAATACCACGCTGCGACTACAGCCGGTGCTCGAAGACCCCTCCTCGCAGATCCTCTTCTTCCTGCTCAAGGACGCGACCAGCCGAAGCACGACCTATGCGACGGCTCGCTATCTTCACACCGGCTTGCCCGACCACGGGCTCGACCAACCGGGCACTCTCATCCTCGACTTCAACCGCCTTGAGAACCCGCCTTGCGCGTATTCAATCTATGCCACCTGCCCGCTGCCGCCGGAACAGAACCGTCTCCCCGTAGCCATCGAGGCCGGTGAAAAGCGCTACGCGCCGTGAGACCGGTCGCGATGGGAGATTCCGGGTCCCACCAGGCAAACATCCGCTTTCCCCATACGCGGTAAACTAAGAGAGATAAAGCAAATCAATCCAAGCTGAATTTGCCCCCCGTGAAGTCCGGACCCCTTTATGCCTCCCAGAATAGAAGACCTTCGCATCAAATGGACCAAGGTTGTGCTCCCGCCCGTCTTCCTTGAAGAAGACCTGCCCATCACGGAGAACTCCGCGGCCACCATCTTCAACACCCGCCACGAGATCACCAATATCCTCAACGGCCGCGACACGCGCCTGCTGGTGCTGGTCGGCCCATGCTCCATTCACGACACTACGGCGGCGCGCGAGTACGCCGGCCTGCTCAAGGCGGCCATCGCAGAGTTCTCCTCCGACCTGCGCATCGTCATGCGCGTTTACTTTGAGAAGCCTCGCACCACCATCGGCTGGAAGGGCCTCATCAATGACCCGCACCTCAATCAGACCTACAAGATCAACGACGGCCTCCGTCTCGCCCGGCACCTGCTGCTTGACCTGGCCGAGATGGGCGTGCCCACTGGCACCGAGTTCCTTGACATGATCACGCCGCAGTACATCGCCGGATTGGTCAGTTGGGGAGCAATTGGGGCGCGCACAACCGAGAGCCAGGTCCACCGCCAACTAGTCAGCGGGATTTCCTGCCCGGTGGGATTTAAGAACGCGACCTCAGGCGATGTGCAGGTGGCCATCGACGCTATTCTCTCGGCTGGCTACTCCCACACATTCCTTGGCAACTCGAAGCATGGCCAATCGGCCATCTTTGTAACCAACGGCAATCCTGACTGCCACATCATTCTGCGTGGCGGCAAGAAACTCACCAACTACGACGCCGCCAGCGTGGCCGACACCGCCGCAAAGATGGAGATGGCCGGCGTGCTGCCCCGCATCATGATCGACTTGAGCCACGCCAACTCCAGCAAGGACTACACCCGCCAGCCGCTCGTCGGCCACGATGTTGCAGCGCAAATTGCCGCTGGAGACAAGCGCATCATGGGCGTGATGATCGAGAGCAACCTGGTGGCCGGCGCCCAGCCCCTCGTCCCTGGCCAGCCACTGGTTTACGGTCAGAGCATCACCGACGCTTGCATCGACTGGAAGGAAACCCACAGCCTGCTCAAGGAGCTGGCGGGGGCAGTAAGGGCAAGACGCGGAGCTTGAATTTAATAACTCTGGGTGCCCCAGGTCTGGATTTTCAGACCTGGAATCCCCTACGCGCATCCCCAGCTTTACTTAGCCCGCGTCGCCCTGAATTCCACCGGAGGCCGGTCGCCCACGGTGCGCGTGAACTTGATTCCATCCCCGTCCACCTTGCCCGTGTAGACGATCTTCATCTCGTTGCCGTTGAAGTTCACCACCTGGCCAAAGGTGATGTTATCGCCGTCAATCTTGCCGTCCGTGATGTCGCCCTCGCCGCGCGGGCTGGTGATCTTGCCTGTCAGCGCCGCACCGTCCACATGAAAATCGAAGGTCAGCGTCTGTGTGCCGCGGGGCGTTGTAACGTCCGCGGTCCATTTGCCGTTGAAGTCGGCGGCCAAGGCCGCCATTGAGCCGATTGTGAGGAAAAGAACCGCGAGCAATGCTTTGCGAACCATCTGTGTCTCCGTTTCCTGGTTGGAACTCCGGCGCGGGATTTGAGATCCTGGCGCCTGCGGACTGGACGGCAGTCCCTGCGAAAAAGTCTCACCGGGTGCCGTTGGAAGATCACGCGCTATCAGGTTAGACGACGATTCCTCGAGCCCAGATGCCTGCTCCTCACGGCGCACAACGTTGCAATCCCTGCATCTCACAGCCCGACGAACGCGAAGCCGCTATCATGTTCGCAGCGCATCCAGATCCAGCGCAAACTCATGGCCCCCACAATCTTTATCTCGGCAGGTGAAGCCAGCGGCGAGCACTACGGGGCCCTGCTGATCGAAGCCCTGAAGCGGCAGTTGGCGGCGCGGAATGAGCCTGCTGCCCGTTTCTTCGGCATGGGCGGGGAGCGGATGGTCTCCGCCGGCCTTGAGCGCGTGGTCCGGTCCGAAGATATGGCGGTCATGGGCATAACCGAGGTGATTCGCCACCTGCCGCGCATCTATGGCGAGTTTCGCAAGCTGAAGCAGTCCATTCGCGATCGGCGACCTGACGTCGCGATCCTCATCGACTTCCCCGACATTCACTTCAAGCTGGCCGAGGAGTTGCATCGACTCGGCGTGCCCGTGATCTTCTTCGTCAGCCCGCAGCTCTGGGCCTGGAAGAAGCACCGCATCAAGCTGGTCCAACGCTACGTCGACCGCATGCTGGTGATTTTTCCCTTCGAGGAGCCCTTCTACCGCGAGCGCGGCGTGCAGGCGGAGTTTGTCGGCCATCCCCTTGCCGAGCTGGCTCAGCCCAGCATCTCCCGCGAGCAATTCGCCCGTGAAAATCGGCTTGAGCCCGAACGGACATGGATCGGCCTGCTGCCCGGCAGCCGGCCCAAGGAGATCCGCGACAACTTGCCGGAGATGCTTGAGGCGGCCTGGAACCTGACCGATCGCGAAGGGCCCGCCGACCGCGTGGGAAAAGCCCACTGCGAGTTTGAGTTCCTTCTTCCGCTTGCGCCCACGCTGAACGCCGAACAGCGCGCCGAGGTGCTAGCCATCGTGGAAGAAAGCGGCTGCGGACTCGACATTCGCCTTGTCGACGATGCCCGAGCCGCCCTGTTCCACGCACGTGCCTCCGTCGTAGCCAGCGGCACCGCAACCGTTGAAGCCGCGCTCATTGGCAACCCATTTGTCGTGGTCTACCGGGTCTCAGCCCTCACCTACGCCATCGCCAGGCGCGTGGTCACAGTGCCCCACGTGGCCATGGCCAACCTTATCGCAGGCAAGCGCATGGTCCCCGAGCTGATCCAGAACGACTTTACAGCGGAAAACATCGTAACGGAAATCGAGCGTTTGCTACCCGACGGCCCTCCAAGAGAGTCCATGATGGAGGAGCTTCGGGCCATCCGAAAGCTGCTGGCGACCGGAAAACCCGATGCGGGCGGCGCCATCGAACGGGTGGCATCGATTACTCTGGACGAGATTCGAGCCGCTTCCCCGAAGGTGCTTGAAGGACCGAGTTGAACAGCCCGTGCAATCCTGATTCCGGCATGGCCTGATTCCCGCATGGCTCGATTCGAGTCCCAAAGGTTCCGGAATGGAAGGGCACGACAACATCTGTACTAAGAACGGCTGCGTAACTATGAAGGCTGCGATGCGTAAACAAAGATTTGAACCACTGATTGAATTGACTGGACTTGGCCGGTTCTTTCGCCGGACGACTCTTCTTCCCGCCATGGCCTCCGGCCTCGCGATGGCGCTCCTGGCCACCCTCCCGATGGCTGGGCAGGAGTTGGCCGTTCCGCAGCGCGTCGAGCGGCCGACGCTCAACATCACCGGCTACAAGATCGACGCCGAGATCGACACCGCCACCCATCACCTGGCCGCCAAAGCCACCGTCACCTTCACCGCACCGGAAAACGCCGACCTGGTCAGCTTCGGATTCCATCCCGCGCTCAAGGTCACCAAAATCACCGACGAGCACGGCAAACTGCTCACCGGCGACCGCTCTGCCGACGGCACCATCCGTGTCACGCCCGCCTCACCCATTGTCAGGAACACTCCGGAAAACTGGACCTTCGAATACGAAGGCGTGATCACCGGCAGCGAAGACGGCCCAGTCGAGGGCTTGAAGCTGGCTGCCATTCAAGAGCCGATCACCTACCTGCTTTACCCGGCGCGCTGGTTTCCCATGACCGGCTACCTAACCGACCGGTTCACCGCTGAGATCCACATCCGCGTGCCCCAGGGAATGAAGGTGTTTGGCAGCGGCGGCAAGGGAAAGCCCACCTCGGGGACGCTGGCCAGTGGCAAGCCAGGCGACCAGTGGGACTTCAACTGGAACAAGCCCGGATTCCCCGGCACCATCATCGCCGGCCGCTATGTGGAGCCCGCTACAGCCGGGGCAGCGAAGGTGTATCTCACCGTCAGCCATCAGGCCTCCGCCAACCAGTTTGCTCAGACGGCTGCCAAGGAATTCGACTTCTTTACCGACACCTTTGGAGGCCCCGAGTCGGAGCACCTGAACGTCGTCGAGCTCCCTGACGACACGCTTCCCGCTGTCTGGGCGCCGGAGCTGGCCGCCATTCTGGGCTCCCGCGTCGGCGATAAGAGCGGCGTCCGGCTACTCGCAAACACCATCGCCCACCAGTGGTGGGGATCGGAAGTAAGCCCTCGCACCCTCAACGACGCATGGATATTCAACGGCATGGCCCGCTACGGCGAGCTGATGTATGTGGAAGACGAGAACGGCCGAGGCGCGATGAACACAGCGCTTCAGGACGTGGCCGCGGGCGCGCTCGCCTACGACACGATTCCCCTCTCCAGCGCCGGGCGACAAAATCCCTTCTCCCCCGAATTCCAGTCCATGACGCTGGAAAAAGGCGCCATGGTCTTCCACATGTTGCGCTGGGAGATCGGCGACAAGGCCTTCCTCGCCACACTGAAGGGCGCCCTCAGCCAGTACACCGACAGCAGCATGCGCGCCTCCGACTTCATCAAGGTGGCAGAAGCCCAAAGCCAGCAGCAGCTCACAGCCTTCTTTGCCCAGTGGATCGACGGGACAGGCGCGCCCCAGTTCACCAACAAGTACGCCGTCTACCGCCTCGGCAACAACAAGGGCTTCCGCACCATCGGCGAAATCCAGCAGGATCTCGACCTCTTCCGCATGCCGGTCGACCTACGCGTTGAGACCGACGGCAAAACCGAAAACCAGAAGATCGACGTGGTGGGCACCGATACGCAGTACGTCGTGGACACCTTCGGCCGTCCGCGCCACATCAGCATCGACCCCGGCAATTGGGTGCTCAAGTCCACGCCTGACCTGCAGGTGCGCATCGCCATCCTCAAGGGTCAGCAGTTGGTGGCGCAGGGCGACCTGCCTGGGGCGCTCACCGAATACCAGAAGGCCCTCGAGGTGAACCCGAACAGTTCGCTGGCCAGCTATCGCATCGGCGAGCTGCTCTTTACACAGCGCAACTACCAGGCCAGCGTGAACGCCTATCGCGACGCTCTGCGCGGCGACGGCGAACCGCGCTGGACGGAGGTCTGGAGCCACATCGCACTGGGCAAGATCTTTGACATCACCGGCCAGCGCGACCGCGCCGTCAACGAGTACCGCCTCGCGGTGCAGACCAACGACAACACCCAGGGCGCAGTGAACGAAGCCCGCCAATGGCTGCAACGGCCCTACAAGCTGCCCGATAGCGACCAGTAGGCGGCCAATAGAGCAGATCCCTCATTTGCCACCCAAGCGCCGCAATGGTTCGCGGCGCTTGGGTGGCAGCTATTTGGCCGGAGGCGAGGGCGTGTGTGAGTTCGCGTAGGCGAGCAGCTCGGTGAAGCGAGGATCGCCCTGGAGCGGCTTCAGGTCGGGGTCTTCGGGCATGCCTTTGATGACCCAGCCGGCCAGACCATGGTCGACGGAGTCACGGAGCAGGCGAAGCGCGTCGTTGCGATCCCCCTCGCGAAGCTTGAGGCAGGCGAGGTTATAGGTGCTCAGCGCAGTGGCGGGGTTGGCGGGGCCTAGCACGCGCACCTGAGTGGCATGAGCCTGTGTAAGGAGCTGCTCGGCGCGGGCATAGTTGCCGAGGCGCGTGAGGATCTCTGCAAGGTTGCTCATGGCCGAAAGTGTGAGTGGGTGGTCTGGCCCAAGTACGCGTGTCCTTGCGGCAATCACCTGCTCTTCGAGCGACTGCGCCTCCTCCAGCTTGCCTTCGTCGGTGAGCACCGCGGTCAGTGTGTTCATGGTCCGGATGGTCTCAGGGTGATCGGACCCCAGGACGCGGCGTTTGGCTTCGAGGGTTTGGCGATCCAGCGCTTCAGCATCAGCGAACCGGTTTTCACGGTAGAGGACGATGCCGAGATTCTCAGCCGCCATCAGCGTGCGCGGTGAGTCGCTGCCCTCAGCTCGTACCAGGATGTCATGCTGCTCGCGGTCGAGAGCTTCCGCTTCAGACCATTTGCCCTCGCCCGTGAGTGCAAGAGCCAGGTGATTCATGGCCGCAAGAGTGTCAGTGTTGGTGTCACCGAGGGTGCGGCGGCGATAGTCGAGCACTTCGCGTTCGAGCGATTCGCCCGCGGCGGGATGACCTTCATCAATGAGCACGACGCCCAGGTATCCCATCGCGGCCATGGTGTCGGGGTTCTTTTCTCCGTAGCGCTTCGTGCGGACGTCAATAACACTTCGCAGGAGGCTTTCTGAGTCGTGAAGGCGCCCGCGGCGGTAGAGTATCCAGCCAAGCGAAGCCTGCGACTTGAGCGTCTCGTCGTTTTCAGCGCCGAGACGCTGGAGGCGGTTGCCGGCGGCCTTCCTGTAGAGCGCCTCGGCGCGATCGTACAGGCCGAGGTTTTCGTAGACCAGGCCCATCACCATCATCATTTGCGATTGCTGCTCGGGATCGCTGGCGAGGCCGGCATCGATCTGCGACGACGCCTTGTCGAGGATTTCACGGGCAGTGACCTGGTTGCCGCGAGCCTGGCCGGGATCGGAGACCTTGAACATGCCGGTCATGAAATTGGTGATGCGATTTGCGCGGTCGCGTTCGCGGGTGATGCGGCGGAGTTGGACGGCTTCAACTAAGGCGAATGCGGCGAGAAGGACGATGAGAGCCGAGGCGACACTTACGGCCAGCCGATGACGGCGAACATATTTGCGCGCCCGGTAAGCAACGCTTGCGGGACGGGCGAGGACCGGCTCATGGTGCAGATGGCGCTCAATGTCGGCGGCGAGCTCGGATGGGGTTTGGTAGCGGCGCGCACGGTCTTTCTCCAGCGCCTTCATAGTGATGGAGTCGAGATCGCCGCGGAGCTGGCTTGGGATTTGCCCGGGCTCGGATGCGCGTAGCGGAGCAGCGGAGCTTGCGAGCTGCCAGTCCGTGGCAAGGCGCATGCTGGGGCTGGGCGGATCTTCCTCGCGCAGTTGGCGCAGTACCTCTTCGAGGGCCTGCCTGCGCCAGTTTTCGACCTCGAAGGGAATCGAACCGGTGAGAATTTCGTAGAGGACAACGCCGAGCGCATAGACGTCGGTACGGGTGTCGATGTCGCTGCCGGCCGCCTGCTCGGGGCTGATGTATCCGGGCGTGCCCGCGATTCCCCAGACACCTGTGAACACGGAATCGCCCGCGAAAGGTGAGCCCGCGGCGGCCTTGGCCAGGCCAAAGTCGATCAGTCGCGGCGCGGGCTTGCCGTCGACTTCGACCACAAGGATGTTGGCCGGCTTGATGTCGCGATGAATGATCGCCTTCTGGTGGGCGTGCTGGACGCCCTCACAAACCTTGACGAAAAGTTCCAGGCGCTCGGGAATGGACAGCTTTTCCCGATCGCAATACTTCGTAATGGGCTCGCCGGGAACGTACTCCATCACGAAGTACGGTTGCCCGCCAGGTGTGGCGCCGGCATCGAAGACCTTGGCGATTGCCGGATGGTCCATGAGCGCCAATGACTGGCGCTCGGCCTGAAAGCGACGCAGGAGCGCTTCGTCGAATGCTCCTGACCGAATAAGCTTGAGCGCAACCTGCCGGCGGATTGGCTCGGATTGCTCCGCGAGCCACACCTGGCCCATTCCGCCTTCGCCGATTTTGCGAACAAGACGGTACGGGCCGATTGAATCGAGAGGTTGGTGCTCCTGATGAGCGGAGACTTGAACTCCGGGCCGCGAGAGCCCGTCGGATTGCTCATAGGCCGAAAGCAGCGATTCAATCTCATGGCGCAGCGAGCCGTCGGAGCCGCAGGCTTCGCTCAGGAACTCCGGGCGATCCTCCGGATTCCGCTTCAGAGCCGCATCAAACAGCTCCTTGATCTTCTCCCATTCGCCGGTCTTCTCCACTCAGGCTTCTCCCCACTTCGCGCGTGAGCCAAGCTTTGGCCATGCTCCAGTCGCGCTTGACAGTTGCCGGTGAAATCTCCAGGGCTGCGGCGGTTTCCTCCACCGTCAGGCCGCCGAAGAAGCGCATTTCGACGATTTGTTCCTGCTGCGGATCCCGTCGGGAAAGCCGGGTCAGCGCGTGGTCCAGTGCGACGACATCGACATCCCGATATTCCGGGAGACAAAAGCTTTCGTCTAATTCCACCTTGTACAGTTGCCCGCGTTTTGCGGCTGCGCGGCGGCGAGCATAGTCAACCAGAACTTGCCGCATCAGCTTTGCCGCTATGGCAACAAAATGCGCACGACTGACGCTGAGCGGCGGCCGTTCACCTGCCAGACGGAGAAATACCTCGTGAACGAGCTCCGTGCTTTGCAGCGTGTGATCGGGTCGTTCAGCCCTCAAGCATCGGTGGGCAGCGAGCCGCAGTTCCTTATAGACGAGGGGAATGAGAGCCTGCAGCGCCTCCTGATCCCCGCTCCTCCAGCGAACAAGCAGTTGAGTGGCCGAATCGGTCGATTGCGGCACGCGTATGCCCCCGGGGGTGATTGCTGGCAATGAAGATAGCTTTCCTCGAGGACGAAAGTCAACGCCGATGGAACCTGGCCGCTTAAACAGAGACATGGCCGGTCGAAACGCTTTTTGTGGAATCTCGAAAAAAGATGAGCTCCTTTTCGCAGAGATTGCGCAACTAGGAGATGAAAGCCGGAATAAGAGCGTGAGACGAAGGACCCCGGGGGAGCCCGAACCACGCTCTCGGCTTTCAATTTCACCCAAAGAGGAGGCCTCACCCATGAAACTGCATCTCGATTCGCCCGCAACCCCGTCGCGCCGCAACCTGGCGTCTCGCAGCAACCCCGTCCGGCTTGGCGTGCTCGCCCTGGCCGCAGTCTTCACCGCAACCCAAATGCCTGCTGAAAACGCGCCAGCCGTGACTCCACGGGCCGCAACACAGCAGGTCGCCGACGCCAATACCAGCTCTGTCCAGACACAGGCATCCAACACGACGGCCGCAGCTGCCGTTTCATCCGCTCCCTCGGATGCCGCGAAGAGTGAATCGAATGCCTTGCCCGAGGCTCCAACGGCGATGGCCGGCAACCAGGACACGGCTAGCGTTGCCATGCCGCCGAATGTGCGTGCAATGTTGGACGACGCCACCCAGAGAAGCCAGAGCCTTCAGACAACCACCAAGAGCAAAGGCGTCCAGCGGCCGGGGCAGTTGATCGTGGGCATCTGCGGCATTCCGCTGATCGCGTTTGGAACCTATGTCATGACGCGTTCGGTCAGCAAAGGCGCCGGTCTCAAGAACGCATTTGGCGCCGCGTTCCTGGTGCCGGGCGCGCTCATGTCGGGCTTCGGCTTCACTCTGGCCTTCAAACCAAAGAACAAGTAAATCTACGCCAACACGGATCGTTGTCGGGGGTCTTCGCCATTCGCGGAGACCCTCGCGCTCTTTTCGGCAACAGCAGGAAATTGCGGACGTGCAACTTGCTCCAGCTGGCCCCCGTGCCCGAATCCTCCCGTGCCATTTGGTACTCCACTCCTCTGCGTTCGCGGGAAATGCATCAGGCCGCACCGATCTCAATCCGCTCGCCAAGCCACTGGTTCCATTGGTCCTCGAGTGCGATTTCCCTCCCATCGGATCTGCAATACTTTGCACATTGAGGGAGGATAATCCCTTAACCCATTTATTATCAATTGCCCTTTTACGGGTTGCAAATTGCTGAACCAAGGGGGTTAGCCATTCCTGCGAGCTGCGCTCCGGGCTACCTCTGGGCCGCGCGGCTTGTATCCATTCGAAACACTTCTCTGTCTGCATCGTTGAGGGTTCCCGCAATGCTAAGTTTTTTGCGTACCAGTTCTCGCAGACTCTCGCTTCTGAGAGTGACATCCGCCTCGTTGTTCTTCCTGCTGCTGGGCGTCTCCAGGGTTTCAGCAGACCCCATCAGTCTCAGCCTCTGGTCCGCCCCCGGCTACACCGAGTCGGGCAACTGCTGCCAGACGGTGGTTTTTGATTACGTCTTCACCACCAGCGTCCCCTTCAACGTGGTCGATCTGGGGGTGTTTTCAGAGTCCTTTTCAACCAGCAACTCCCAGGACGTGGCCCTCTTCAACTCTGTTGGCACAGAACTGGCCGAGACCTGGGTCAGCCCCGGCGATCCGGCTTCGGGGGGATACACCTGGGCCCCCGTATCGGAGGTAACCATTGACCCCGGAACCTACGAGGTCGCCGTTAAGGTCAACGGCAACACCATGTTCTATTCCGACGGGTGGCCCGTGCCGATAGATGGCGTCACCTTTGTCAACGACTACTACAGCGGCGCGGACCCAAGCCTTCCGGTCTACGACGTGGGCCCGAACAACAACAACAACGTGGACCCAAATGGTTTGTATCCGAATGTCTTCTTCGGCCCGAACATCGAGGTGACGGCCACTCCGGAACCCTCGTCGCTGCTGCTGCTTGGCACCGGACTCATGGGCCTGGCCGGGTTGGTCCGCAGCCGGGCTCGCAAGAAGTAGCTCCCGCCCGACCCCCAACTCACAACCTTTGACCCAAAGCAAAACGGCCACCCCGCTCCCTGGGATGGCCGTTTCTGTTTCTGCTGACCTGGAAAGCTCAGTCGCTCTTTTACTTGCGGCGTCCCAGGGAGATCACCTGGAGTTCCACGCTAGCCAATCCTGAGTGCGTCATCTTCAGCTTATCGGCTGCTGCGTAGGAGAGGTCGATGATCCGGTCCTCGTCAATCAAGTCGCCCCGGTCGGTAATGCGAACCACCACCGAGCGCTTGTTCATTGAGTTGACCACCCGAACGATAGAACCGAAGGGGAGGGTGGGGTGGCAGGCCGTCATCGCGTACATGTCGTAGCGCTCGCCGCTGGCGGTCCGGCGCCCGTTGAACGGCCCTCCGTACCAACTGGCGATTCCACGCAGGGTATCGGCCCGACGATCTTCTTCTGCCTTCACCTTTGCCTGCTCCGCAGCCGTCAGTTGGGGAACATCTACCGGCGGAGGCATATCAAGCGGGGCATTCGGGGGAAGGGTTGCTGGTGGTCTCGAAAGACGCACATCCGCCTGCACGGTCGGAGTCGAAAAGTTCACGATCCCAGCGACCAGAGCAATCGAAGAAACCCCAGCCAGTACGCCAACCTGGATAGGAATTCTCAGGCTCATGTTGCGATTTTTTCCTCGTATCACCATCCACCCATTTTACTAAATCGCCAACCCTTTTCGCCCATTTTCGGGCTAGAAAAGCTAGGCAAAATGCCCGAAATCGGCGCATTATCAGGGCGATTTTGGCTAAACCCTGCGATCTCAGTTACTTAAGAATCGACTTCAATTTGCACCAAAACTAGTGCAAATTGCGACTTTTGCCCCTTATTTGCCCCCAAACCGTCCTCCATTTCGTCCGCAGCTCAATTCGTGTCAGTTTTGCAGATTAATTCGCCCATTCTGCTAGCTTGGAAAATCATGCCTCGGGTAGCGTTATCACAACATGTTTACATAAGAGTAAACACCCGAACGTGAACATTCAGACGAGCTGAAACCAACTTCAAAAACGCAGGCCGCGCGGTCGATTTTTCGGATCGCTTTAGAAAGGAGTAACGAGTGAAACTGAGCGCAGAAGGTTTGCAGTTGATCAAGCAGCAGGAGGGTTTTCGCAGCCGGACTTACCTCGACGTGGCCGGCTTTCCAACCATCGGTTACGGCCATCGGCTCATTCACCCAGGCTCGTTCCCCGACGGCATCAGCGAGGCCGATGCGGCCGAGATCCTCGCTGCCGACGTGCGCGATGCCGAGCAGGCGGTTGGGCGAGTGGTGGGCGTGCCGCTCACCCAGGGTCAGTTCGACGCGCTGGTCGACTTTTGCTTCAACCTCGGCGCTGGCCGTCTGGCCAAATCCACTCTGCTCAAGGTGCTGAACGACGGCCGCTACGCCGACGCCGCCGAGCAGCTTCTCCGCTGGGATCAAGCCGGTGGCCAGGAATGCCCCGCTCTCAAGGCGCGACGACTGGCCGAGCTCGTCCTCTGGAACCGGGCCAGCCAATCCGCCGCAGCCTGATCAGCGTCTTAGGCCCGAACCTCAATCCTCTGGGTGCCCCATCCTTTCTGCGTTCTTTGCAGAAAGGGTGGGATGGGAACAACGTTCATCCGCCTTCTTGCCACTTCAAGGCTTGCCCGCCGTCAGCTCTTCCACCACAAGCCGGTCCTCGGGCTTCAGATAGCCCTTCCGCCGGAACCAGTCCTCCATCGCCAACTGTAGCCGCTCCAGCGGAACCCGCAGCCCCGCCTCCAGCAGCCCATCCCCCACGGGAAGCGTGTCGTCAAAGACCGGATCGTTGGTGAAGTTGCGCATGGCGAAGTTGTCGATCCACTTGATGGGGCACGGAGTCCGCTTCCCTGCCCAGTCAACCCGTTCGATCGAGATCCGCCGCACAAACATGCTTCCACTCTAGCGGAAGAGCCATCGCCGCCGGGTGCCCCATGCTTTTCGCGGTCTTTGCGAAATGGGTGGGAAGCCGACACTCCCGCCCCCTACTTCGCCCCCTCAACAGCCTTCGCGTCCTTCCCCGTCTGCGCCTCCACGTGAAAGCGCTTGAAGTCGAAGTCGCGCTCGGTAAAGTGTTGCCGCACGCCTTTCACCAGCAGAACCCGCGCATCCACGCTTGCTTCCGCGCCGGTCGGCAACCACAGCTCCCCGTTCACCGGCGACTGGTCGAAGTGAAAGTTCGAACCCTTCTGAATCGTTGCCACCAGTCCCCCGGCCACACGAAAGCTGTCGATGAACTTCACGTCCATGTGCGCCACCTGGCGGTCGGCCTCGTCAATCCAAAGCGTGCCCTCCAGCTTCTTCGACGCATCCTCGACCATCCCATGCGTCTTCGCATCCTTGCGCCCCACAAAATCGAAGACGATCGCCGGCCGCCCCCGGTATTCCTCGCGCCGCGGATTGCGCACCTCCATCAGCTCAAGCATCTGCGTGATGCTCACCTGCTGCTGACCCTCGACCTGCTGGTCGGGCGGAGTCTTGTCCGCCTTCTCAGCCTCCTTGGTCACCCGCTCAGTCTCTTTCTTCTCTTCGTGCTCGTCCAGCGGCTTGCCGTCCTTCTTCACCTTTCTGGCCACTGCATGGCCGTTCACAAAAAAGACCTCGTATTCGCTTGTCTCGGTCTTCTTCACCCGCCCGTCTGAATCCACGTCCTGCAGCGTCTGCGCCGAAGTGTAGGTGTAGTTCTCGCGCACCTTGTCGAGCTGGCGCTGATGGTCGCGCACCTGATCGATCAGTTGCCGAATCTCCGGCAGCGGCGCACCGGCCGGGACTGCGGAACTCTGTGCTGTGGCCGTAACCGCCGCGGCCGCCTGCGCCAGCGAGGCAATCAAGACCCCGAGCAGCGCAACCGGGATCAGAGCGAGCGGTCTGCGATGCATAGCCATGGGAACCATCTTCTCAGAATGGACGTGAGGAGACTGCTGACGCAATCCGTCGGGCACCCGGCAACGCCTACCTAATCCTGGCAACGCCTACCTAATGAGGAATAAGGAGCAACGCACGGAGAATGATGACCCGGAGTACCGCGTCCGCAGAATGTTGCAAAAACTTGCAACCATCAACCCCAATGTTGCAAACATTTTCAATCTTGACAGGATTTGAGGTGGGGCTACGATTGAGGCACCGATCAGTGTCGGTTGCGCTGGCTTTGGCGTGACGTCTACTCGTCGTGCAGAGCAGTTCGCAGGCCCGCATAGGGCAGTCCGGGAGTAGTCGAAATGAAGAAGTTCTTCTTGATCGCAGCACTTTTGATTCTTGCGCCAGGGGGGTTTGCGCAAGTTACTGACTTCACTGTGAACAACTACTCATTCGAGACCCTCCCTGGGAACGCAATGAGTTCCTGCGGCGGAAGCTGTGTCTACGAGTATGGTCCAATCCCTGGCTGGAACGAAAACAACAATAACAGCGGCCAGCAGAACATCACCGGTTATTATGGTGCCGCTTCCGAGCCTAATCCACCCGCCTACGACGGGACCTATTTTGCATTTTCAAACGGTGGTACGATCTCCCAGACCGTTAGCCCAACGATTGTTGCTGGCGATACCTACGATCTTCAGGTCGCAGTCTTGTCGCGCACTGACGCCCCCAACGACGCTTTGGTACAGCTCGAGATCGGTAATACTGTCGTGGCGACGGCGCCCACCACAGGCACCAACTACAGTGGGACTTGGAGCCTCGAGAACGCAGTTTTCACCGCCAACGCCGGAGAAGCAGGGCAACAACTGACCATCCTGCTCAGCTCTAGCGGCGTTCAGGGCGGCTTCGATGACGTTACTCTTACTGCAGTTCCCGAAGGCGGAGCCTCCTCGCTCTACGTGCTCCTGGCCGGCCTTTGCTGCTTCGGAGCGATCTTCGCTTCGCGCAAGCAGTTCCCAGGCCGCGCGTAAAGACAACTCCTCATTCCTACTCTGCATCTGCAAGGAAGGGCGCCTCTTCGGCGCCCTTCCTGTTTTCGCTGCCTGCCGCCCGGCTTGCGGAATTCACCCGGCGGCGATGTGCTGCAACCAGGCAAAGGCCAGATTCATTTTGCCCAAAGCTCGGAACCCCTTACACTTGACTGGAGCTTGACGAGTTCAACAAAGAGGAGATTTCTCGCATGATTGGAATGCTGATTCAATGGGTTCTCTACGCGATTGCCTTGCTCATCTGCTCGCGCATCGTTCCCGGCTTCGTTCTCGTCGGATTCTGGCCGGCCATGATCGCGGCCCTGGTCATCGGCTTCCTCAACGCAACGGTCGGGTTTCTGCTCAAGATCGTTACGTTCCCCCTGAGCATCCTCACCCTTGGCATTTTTCTCCTGGTTATCAACGCCCTGATGATCATGCTCGCTTCGGGCGTCGTACGCGGCTTCCATGTTCGCGGATTCTTGCCTGCATTCTTCGGCGCAATCGTCCTCGCCATCCTTGGCATGGTCATCCGTGCGTTCACCACCCAGTCGTCGTCTTCGTAGGCGCGCGGCTGGCCTGTTGCTGATCTGAATTTGTCGGTCTCTTACTGCACCGTCGCCGTGGCATGGGATGCGCTTCCTGTCGCATGAAGCTTTGCCGCGCCCGAGGTGCCCGCCCCTACGATGTTCCCCGTTTTTTTCGGCACCGGCTGGACTATCGGTTTCAACGCGTCAGGCCCAGCCACCGTCGGGCCCGTCACAGTCTGTGGCCGGCGCATCGCTCCCGCCTCACTGAATGTTCCACTGGGCTGCGCCTGCGGCATTACAACAGTCTTCGCCGATTGCGCAGGCGCGACCCGCGTGTAAATCCCCCATCCACCGCCCGCCACCACCAGCGCAATTGCCGCGGCCGCCGCTCCGCGCGCCCATCCGCTCCGCATCCATCCGGCGTTCGCCGGCAAACTCTCGCCCCGCCCCGGCCAGGCCAGCAACCGCCCACGCTTCTCGGCCAGGCGCACTCCCGCCTTCACCCGCTCTTCCAACCCCTCCGGCGCAGGCATCCGCGCAATCATCCGCAGTGTATCGTCCACGCTCTGCACGCCCATCTCCCGAACATCCATCTCCCGCACCTCCGACATCCCAGTCTCCGCGCCACTCTCTGCTCGCCCGTTCCTAAATTCACTCATCGCTCACCCCCGCCCCGATCTGTCTTCAGTGGCTCGTCGTCCGCACCCGGCCGCTGACGAACAGTCCGCGCATGATCCAGCATTCCCGCCAGCAGGTTTCGCGCGCGAAAAAGCCGCGACCGCACGCTCGATTCGGTAATGCCCAGAACCTCAGCAATCTCCACGCTCTGCATCTCTTCAAACGCTGACAGAACCAGCACCTGTCGCTCTTTCTCCGGCAGCCGGTCAACGCAACCCAATACCCGCGCGTGATGCTGTGCAGCCGCAGCTAACTCCTCGGCTGACAGCCCCTGCCACGGGATCACCCGCGCCAGTTCTGCCACGTCGTCCGTCTCTGGCCGGGTCTTCATCCGCCGCTTGCGGTCGAGCACAACGTTCCACACAATGCGGATCAGCCAGACCCTGCGGTCGCGCACCTCGTCCAGCCGGTCCTTGTGGCGCAGCACGCGCAGAAACGCCTCCTGCACCGCGTCCTCAGCATCGGCCGCGTTGCGAAGCACAGAAAACGCCACGCGGTAGAGCGTCGCGGCATACGTCGTCACCAGGGCCGCAACCGTCTCTTCCGCCGCAATGTTGCAGGCTTCTTCGTCCACCACGCTCGAAGGGTACTCCATCCAACCTGAGAATACTGCCTGGCCCGCGCTCATCACGAGGCCTTCATGCTGCAACACTCATGCTGAAACAGACGCAGCCGCGTCCGCCAGCGCTCGCCGCGCCCGTTCGCCGATGCGTAACCACCCACTCATGAAGAAATATCGGGTCCAAGGTCTCGATTCTGAGACCTGGGAGTGAACAATCCTCACCCGATTTCCGCCAAAATAAGAAAACTCGCGAAGCCCATCGGCCCCGCGAGTCCTTTCTTCGGAAATCAGCTGACTAGCCTCTAACCACTAATCACTAACCACTGCCCTTTACTGCTTCCCGCCCAACTTCTGCGCCGCAATCGATCCCGCCGCGCCTTCCTTGTCGGAGTCCTTGATCTTGGCCCACAGGGTCCGCGCCTGGTCCTGCTTGCCCTGGCTCACGTATAGATCGGCCAAGTCAAGCTGCGCCACATTGGCCGAAACCGTCGCCGACGGCTTCGCGGTCAGCTCGTTGTAGATGTCGATGGCCTGCTGGTCGCGCTGCGTGCGTTGGTAAAGACCCGCCAATGCGAGCTTCGCCAGGTTTGCCAGATTCTTGTCCCACGCGCCGGCTGCGGTCTTCAGCTCAGTCTCGGCCTGGGCGTTTTGCCCCAGTTCCTCGTCGGTGACCCCGGCAAAATAGTGGGCCTTGGTGCCCTCGGGCAACCAGCCATACTTGCTGGCTACATCGGCAAACTGCTGATTCGCTGCCTTGGAGCGCTCCGCTGCCGTGGCATAGGTGCCCGCTTCAACAGGCGCGCCCGGCTGAGCAAGCTGCGAGTCGTAGGTGTCCAGCGCCGTGCCCAGCGCCTTGTCGGCCGCCGAGGTCTGCATCGACCACCACACCAGCGCGCCCACCACCACCACCAATGCAATTCCGGCCGTAATCGACCACTTCACCACACCAGCGCGGTGGCCGCTCACCCAGCTCATACTGCTGGCGGTCGCCTGGGCAAAACTATCCTTTTTCAAGGCATGACGGGTTCGAGTGTCCACGGGGCTTCTTTCTTGTCCTTCGAGAATTTGAGCGGGACCAGAGTAACTGTGTCCTTACGAATTTCGTGGAGGGTCGCCGCTCCCTGTTGGTCGCGTCGACTTGAAATCCCCGGTTTCGGGAAACTTCTACTCTGGTCCCGCTGTAGGCTTGCAGGCGGGTCGGTACATTCAGCAGGCACTCCCACTGCAACCTTATTAGTTTATCAAGGCGCTCAGACGAGCGTCCACCGCGAGCCAAACCCGGATCGGCAGGTCAACTCCAGCCACGGCCAGCTCGATGTCAGCTAAGCTATGGGGCTGTTGTGGGCCAGGGTAGATTTACTTCGCTTTCACACGCTCCGTGGAGGCAGGGTGAGGCGGTTTTTTCGTGTTGTAAAGATCGAAGATCAGCGGCCCTCCCCATACGAGAGCAACTACAAATGTAAGCCAGATCATACCCATACTCCTACCGCGGGATGGCGGGCAAGTTGGGCATTCGCTTCGGTGACATCATTCCCGGCTTTTGTGCCACGGATGATCACCACAATCAGGTTGTCCGTATCGTCCATCTCAGCGCTCACAATCTCTAAATTCTTCTACATTGAGACGAGCTTAACCTCCGGTCGAACCGCCGTCTGTCTGGAAATGCTCATTTGTGTCCGTGAGATTTAAGTTCGCGTCACTACCCGTCGCCCCGGGCAGCAATCTAATTCAGCGTTGATGGAAGGAGGGAAATACCCTGGTGTTTCGGTTCCTTGGTTCGTTCTCGGTTTGGCCTCAGCCCCAACAGTTCCTCCACTACATACGCACCTTCCGTGCCATCTGAGAACGTCACGATCAGGCCGTCCGTGCCGTCCATCTCAACGCTGACGATTTCTAAGTTCCTCAACATGGAAACGAGCGTAGCCCTTGGCCGCGCCGTCGGCTGTCCAAGATTGCTCACAGAAATGAGGAAACCAGACCGCAACGCCAACCCGGCCACCCACGTCTCTTGCCCTGCCGCGCCGGGAGCGATAGGCTGGATGCATGTACGAAGACTTTCACGTTACCGATCGGTGGAGCGGCGAAGACCTCCACTGCACCTGGAAGGGCACCATCGTTGCCATCGCCACCCGCCACGCCGATGCCGTGGATGTTCGTTTCGACGTCAACGGCCGGCCCATGTGGATCGCCCTGCCCAACGAAGCCTGGGTCGCCCAGAAGGCGCGTGCCGGCAAGGTGATCACCGATCAGCTCGCCGCGCAGATCGCCGGCCGCCATCTGAAGCAGCTCATCAATGAGGGCTACGACTCCAGCCGCGAAATCTACACCATGACGGTCGACGAAGTCCTCGCACATCTCGACGAAGTCGTCGAAGAAGCCACCGCGCAAGGCTCCATGCCCCTCCTGCCCATCGGCATCGATCACTAGCTCGGCAGCCTGCTATCCATCTACGGCAGCGGGAAGTGGAAGGATCCGCGGTCGACGTTCTGACCCCTGAACCCTGAACCCTGGACCCTCATTTACTCGTGCCTCAACGCATCCATCGGCTGCACTCCCGCCGCCCGCCGCGCCGGAATCCAACTCGCCGCCAGCGCCACCGCGAGCAAGAGCAACCCGCCTGCAACCAGCGTCGCCGGGGCCCAAGGCTGCACTCCATACAGCATCGACTTCACCAGCCGCGTGAGTGCCAGCGCAGCCGCAACACCGACCACCACTCCCGCGCTCGCCAGCCAGCCGCTTTCGCGCAGGATCATTCTCCGCACCTGCCCCGGCTGCGCTCCCAGCGCCAGACGAATGCCAATCTCATTGGTGCGATTGGCCACCGAGTAAGCCATAATGCCGTAGATTCCCACGCAGGCCAGGGCCAGCGCCAACACTCCAAACCCCGTCGTCAGC
>Ga0302275_10000053_pt1 | contig 124465 bp, 107 predicted proteins | sample III_Bog_N2_2_FD_200229 | JGI IMG/M metagenome (GOLD analysis project Ga0302275, IMG submission 200229) | Peat permafrost microbial communities from Stordalen Mire near Abisko, Sweden - III_Bog_N2_2 | ecosystem: Environmental > Terrestrial > Soil > Wetlands > Peat | place: Sweden: Abisko... | reverse complement strand
TTCAGTGGTTGTGCTCACTTCTCCCGGCACCTGGGCCACCCGCCACCCGGCAAATCCGCTCCCATACTGCCCACATGTGTAAAGGATGTCTGGAGACAAACTGTAAAGGATGTCCATGCACTTGACAGTCCCGCATTTGGGACCTGGGAGCGCATGAGGAGGTTCGGGCGGTCCAGACGTGATCGTCCGTTCGGCGAGAAGGTCGTCACTTTAACCCACACGCGGCTTGCCGCACAAGAGCACCAAGAAAGAGAACGGAATGTACATCAGACCAACGTATCTTGAGGAGTCGAAGCCATTAACAGAAGAGGAAAAGACGGCTATTGCGCAAGCCGAAGCGGAAGCTAAAGCTAAACGTCAGGCAGAAGCTGAAATGCAAGCGGATGCAGAAGCTAGAGCGAACGGAGCTACTGTCAGCTTGTCTGACAAATCTCTCAGCGATCTTGCATTCCGATTCGATGACCAACGTGTCCGTCGCAACATTCAATGGGGAATTGTGAGGGGATTGTTTCTCTACACTTTGTTCATGATTCCGATATGGATTATTGTGGGGGTAATCGTGGCAGCTTCCAAATAGGGGGTGCACGCCCAAACCCTAGAAAAATCCGCCGGAAACGTCAGGGCGCGGTTTCCGGTCAATGCCGAGTGCCAGCTACAGACATTATGCGCACACTGCAAGCCGAAGAGCGCCCGAAGCGTTCGCAGTTCCTTATACTTTGAGCATGGATGCTCCCATCTGGGGAAGTTTCGTCTACTACGCCGATTATGATTTACTCGCTTTTGCGTGGCTGTTTCAAGGCGGGCTTCATATCGCGGCCTATTATCACGGGATTCAGGCACTAGAAAAATATCTCAAGGGATTAGCGCTTTCGGTCATCGACCCCGCAGGCAAGACGCATCCCTATCCTGCGAATCAACGCTGGTTGCAGGACCACAATCTTGCCCGTCTAGCGAAGCGCTGCGGCAAGCAGTACCCTTACTATGCGACTACGCAGGTGCAAGCAACGCTGGAACGGTTCTCGGAATTCGACCGACTGGCTAGATACCCGTGGGTCAAACAAGCCCATGGAAACGGGTTCACCACTGAGGACGCCCCTGTAATCTGCGAATTGTTGTTTCGTTTGAGGACTGATATTCCGCTGATGAGTGACGATTATCCACTCGGAATGTTTGTCCGAGGCCACCACCAAAACCATCCAGAATACAGGGTTAATCCCAGTTGGGCAACAATGCACGCCCCTTCTCTTGCATCGGTACGCAAAATGATTCCTCAAATCGACAAGATGGTTCGCTGGTAGCCAAGGGAATCGTTTAGGGTAAACCTGCAATAAACCGGCGGTGAGCTATTGTGAATAAGTCCCTCGCTCTTGCATGTTCTACCTTATCTCTTGATGTAGTAGCCGTCACCGAGCGGGTTCAGATCGTGCGTAGTGCCACTGTCTATACCACTAACCTCTATTCTCTGAAATCCGTTCTTGTCGGGCTTTCCCTTCAGTTTGTAACGGAAACTTACTTGCATCTGATTCCCATTGCCGAATAGCTTTTTGTCCAGGGCTTTTTGTGCAGCTACGGACTCTTCCGTTGTCGTCCAAACAACCTGTCCGAACGGTCCAGGCTTCTGCATAGGGGCCTGTGTCATCCCTAAAAGGTTGTAGTAAATATCACAGAAGATAATAAAATCTCCAGGGGAGCACGTTGTATCGTACACCTTGTTTACCGATGATGATTGAACGCCAACCTGCACACCGTCAGCCATCGTGAACAGGACCGTGTCCGGAATTCCACTGATGCTATCTAACTTTGCCCACTCTAAAATTGTGCGACAGTCGGGTGCGTGTGTGTCATCTCCTGCCGTACACTCGTAATCTCCTGACGTGTAATCGTGCTTTGGCATTGTGCCAGGCAGAATATGTCCTCGTGTATAAACGGCGGTCATCGTGAGAGGATACTTTTCTCCAGCGATGGCTTGCGATACCAGGATCGTGAACAATGCAATAAGAACCAGGACAATCTTCTTTCTGTGCATTGCCCCAAACAACGTCGCTATTTCTTTGCAGAACATGGCTCTCCCTTGTCTCTTGTCCCTATTGTTTTGAATCAGGAGTTCTTTCGCCACCATGGCTAACCATGCTAGCACCTGGATAACACAGCTTGCACGGCTTTGTCTCGTGCCGCAGGGTGGCACATTTGCCAGTGAAGGAAGTTTAAGGGATTTCGATAGACACGGGCAGCCCTGCGGCTTTCAGCTTTTCAACATGGTCGCTAATTTGAGGGGTGTTGTGGTATCTACTATCGACGAACAAAACAAGAGCTTTCGAGGTATTGAGTGCTCCTGTGGACAGCCTAAAGACTAGTTCTCCCAAGGACAGCGCCGCCGCCTCTTGCTGTGCATTTTCAAACGGGCGTAGGTCATAAGAAACAGAGGTTTCTGTTTCGTTGCGGAGGGCCTTTTGATTGAAATCATCTTTTGTCATCGTTCCCACCTTTCAATTTTCTTACGCACCATTGTTTCACAAAGGGTAAGTTTTGACCCACGACCGCCGCCCCTTGTTTTCAAGGGCTTGCATGGGGCAAATATCAAGGCCATAATTTGCCCACCCAGAGCAAGAACCTTGAAAATGCATCGATTTGCGGCCAGGGTGTTGTCTTTTGGAGTGGAAGAGCAGGCAACAAAATGGACAAATAGCGCGTCACAACATATATAAGGTTGAAATACTAGCTAAACTCAGTATACTGAACGATTTACATGACACAACATCTGCCACAATTACCTAGAATCAGACATTGTAGGTCAGTTCATTGGGATTGGGTGATAGAGTCTATCGCTGCCACTTATCTATGGTTGCCTTCCAGGGATTCGAACCCCGATATGCTGCTCCAGAGGCAGCTGTCCTGCCATTGAACGAGAAGGCAACAGGAACTAAACACTCGCCATTGGCTGAGGCGTGAGCGCAATGCACATCGCCAAAACCAACTATTTCATCATAAGGGGATTTGCCGCTCCGGTCAAACCCGTTGCCGAGCCGCTGAGAACGCAGGCACGGTTGCGGCGATTGGCGCTACTCACTCCGCCAGAGGTATCCTGTGGGACTTGTGGGACTGAAGTCCCACAGGATAGCCGCTTACTTCGTTGTGTGACCGGCCTCTGCCAGGGCTGCGCGGACGCCTGCGCCATACGCCGGATCAGCCTTATCAAAGTGGGCCAACTGCCGCTCCACGATGAAATCTGGAACGCCAGTCATCGCCGTTGCAATGTTCGAGAACAACCGCTGCCGCTGACCTTCATCGAAAAGCCGGAACAGATTGCCAGCCTGGGTGTAGTCGTCATTCCCTTCCCGGTGGTCGTAGCGATCCACGTCGCCAGAAATCCTCAAAGGCGGCTCCGCCACCGAGGGATCTTCCACGGGACCGTTGAAGCTGTTGGGCTCATAGTAGGCATCCGGATTGGCGGTGTTGTTGTCGAAAAAGCGCATCGCCCCATCCTTGTGATAGTGATGCACCTGGCACTTGGGCGCGTTGACCGGCAGCGCTTCATAATGCGTGCCCAGCCGTGCCCGATGGGCATCGGCATAGGAAAAGACGCGCGCATTCAGCATTTTGTCTGGCGAAAAACCGATCCCCGGCACCACGTTCGACGGGCTGAACGCGGCCTGCTCAATATCCGCGAAGTAGTTCTCCGGATTGCGGTTCAGCTCCACATACCCCACTGGCATTACCGGATAATCCTTGTGCGGCCATACCTTGGTCAGGTCGAAGGGATTGTAGGAGGTCTTTTCCGCCTCCAGCTCCGGCATGATCTGGACTTGGATGTTCCAGCGCGGAAATTCGCCCCGGTCAATCGAGCCGTAAAGGTCCTCCTGATAGCTTTCTCGTGTTCTGGCGATCACCTCGGCCGACTCGGCATTGGTGAGGAACTTCTGCCCTTGAGCGGTCTTGAAGTGGAACTTTACCCAGAACCGTTCACCTGCTTGATTCCAGAAGCTATATGTGTGCGAACCGTAGCCGTTCATAAAGCGAGGGCTGGCGGGAATGCCACGATCACTCATCAGGATGGTCACCTGGTGCAGGCTCTCCGGTGACAACGACCAGAAATCCCACATGGCGGTGCTCGAACGCAGGTTGGTCTTCGGATGCCGCTTCTGCGTGTGAATAAAATCCGGAAATTTGAGTGGATCGCGTACGAAGAAAACCGGGGTGTTGTTGCCTACCAGATCCCAGTTCCCTTCCTCGGTGTAATACTTCATGGCGAAGCCGCGCACGTCGCGTTCAGCATCGGCCGCGCCCGCTTCGCCAGCCACGTTGGAAAAACGGAAGAGACACGGCGTCTGCTTGCCAATGGCGGAAAAAACTTTGGCGCGAGTGTATCGGGTGATGTCATGGGTGACCGTCAGGGTTCCGAAGGCGCCCCAGCCCTTGGCATGAACCACACGCTCGGGAATGCGCTCGCGGTTCTGGTGCGCGAGCTTCTCGAGAAGTTCATGATCCTGCAAAAGGACTGGTCCTCGCGGCCCAGCGGTCAGGGAGTTCTGGTTGTCGGCGACGGGGGCTCCGGAAGTCGTAGTCAAGCGCTCAGTCATAGAGGCATCTCCATTTTGACTTGGGGGAAGGAACGTTGATTACTTATGCCCGGCAGGCATAGCTTCGGGCACAACTACAAGCTAGGTCTTCAATGTCGAGAAATCAAGTAAATTATTGATTCAAAGGCACAGGCTGCAATCAACGGCCGGCTTACCCCATCACCACCACAGGCTGAAAGAGCGTTCCCGCAATTCTTTTCGCTATCCCCACAAGTTCACGTTGGCCGGCAAAGACCTTCACCAGCGGCGCGCGGGAAAACTCCGGCAGGTTGGCCTGGGCGCCGTTGCGCAGCCGTCCCAGTGCGATGTCATCGCCCGTGACCGAGGGCATCTCTGGCAACAGGTTGCGCGGATGCACGCACAGTTCCCCCAACGCCTCCCGGTTTCCAGCCAGCGGGTCAAGCTCTGCCAGAGTGTGCGCCTCAGTAATCATGAACACACCGGCCTGTGTGCGCCGCAGACTGCTGAGGTGCGCCCCGCAGCCGAGGTCCTGGCCCAGCTCATGTGCCACGGAGCGCACGTAGCCCCCGGCGCTGACACTCATCGTGAAGGCAGCCTCGGCCCCGTCGAGCGCCTCAATCTCAAAGTTCCCGATATAAATGGGGACGGCCTTCAGCTCCACCGGCTTTCCCGCGCGCGCCAGCTTGTAGGCCGGTGTGCCGGCGATCTTCTTTGCCGAGAATGAGGGCGGCATCTGCTCCATCTCGCCGTGGAAGCGGGCGGCTGCAAGACGCACGCTGTCAAGCGTCAAAGCAGAACGAAACTCTGGCCAAAGGTCCGGTCCTGCAGGCTCGCCCTCGGCATCGTATGTGTCGGTGGCAAAGCCGAAGCGAATCGTTCCCGAGTAGCTCTTTTCAGCGGAGGAGAAATACTGCGCCAGGCGGGTGTATTTGCCCAGCAACAGCGGCAGAACCCCGGTTGCCATGGGGTCCAGTGTTCCCAAGTGGCCGATGGAGCGCTCGCCGGTGATCCTGCGCATCCGGCCCACTACATCGTGGCTGGTCATGCCAGCCGGTTTGTCGATAACGATTAGCCCGTTCACCTATCTACTTTAGCCGACCAGGGCCGCTCACGCCCCGCCCGTTGCCGGCTGCTGCACCAGCGACAGGAACTCATGGCGCGTTTCCTTTTGGCGGAAGCAGCCGAGCATCGCTGAGGTCACCGTCGAGGAGTGCTGCTTTTCGATGCCGCGCATCATCATGCAAAGGTGGCGCGCCTCGATAATTACGCCCACCCCCAGCGGGGAGATCGCATCCTGAATGGCGTCGGCAATCTGGCGCGTGAGCCGCTCCTGCACCTGCAAGCGCCGCGCAAAGACCTCGACCAGACGGGGAATCTTGCTCAACCCGATGACTTTTCCTTTGGGCACATACGCCACATGCACCTTGCCAAAAAAAGGCAGCAAATGATGTTCGCAGAGCGAGAACATTTCGATGTCCTTGACGATCACCATCTCGTCGTAGTCTTCGTCGAAAAGCGCGCCGTGCAAAACCTTGGATGGCTCCTCGTTGTATCCCTTGGTCAAAAAGGCCATCGACTTTTCCACGCGGCCGGGCGTCGCCAGCAGTCCGTTGCGGCTGGGATCTTCGCCCAGACGGCGCAAAAGCTCGCGGTAGATCAGCTCAGTGCTGACCCCGCTCAGGCCCCCGTCGATCTCAGATGCCTGATGAAGAATTGTCTCGCTCGCTGCCATCGTCTTTCGTCCTCCCGCCCCAGGGAATCGGGCCTCTTCTATTTGATTTTAGCTTTGACAGCCTGAACGGTGCTCTCCCTGGTCCCCAACAGCGAGGGACTTAAGCCACTTGGCCACGATAGGACCTCAAGACTCGCTCGCGATAAGGCCGCGATGAACGAGACACAGCTTTTCAAGGCTAAACGTGATTCTTCGCGGCTGATGAGTGGGCCACCTGCCAAGCTCGGCCAATCCAAGAGCGATACCTACCGCGAATTGCAGCGCGAGCGCGCCCGCCGCAAGTAGCGGCACCTAGAGAGAGAACTGTTTCTGGTTTCAATCCGTGCACGCGCACTAGCAGGCGACGCCAGATCGCGACCGCAATCAGCATCCATCCGCTCCCGATAAGCCTTGCCGCGACGCCGAAGTGCCTGTGCTTGAGGGAGAGCCGTATCCAGTAAAACGTGCGGCCGCCCACAAACGCCTTCAGGCCCTGAGCCAGATCTTTCCCGCCCGGATAATCCCCTGCGCGCTCACACTTCATTATCGCGAACATCTTCTCGGCAAACAGCCGCACATTCGCTAACGTGTTTGAGCAGTGCATCACGTACCCGGAGGTCGGCGGCGAAAGGATCTGCACTGTCTTGGAATCCGCAAGTCGCAGGCAGAAGTCATCCACTTCCAGCGGCCAGAGATCCGCCCGCCAGCCGCCCGAACGGACAAACCCCTCGCGACTCGCCACAATCGCGCTTGCCCCGCCACCCTGCGTCCGGTCTTTGTTTGCGAGTGCTTCGTAAGTTACGTAGCGCGTTCCGCTCGCATAGCTCTCGCGTACCTGCGGAGGCACCGTGCAGTCGAACCACTGTAGCGCCGCAATCAGCAGCACCGGCTGCTCCAGCTCGATGATCCGCGCATAGGTCTCCAGCGCCCAAGGCAGCAGCGCGTCGTCCCCGTCGAGATACACAATGTACTCGCCCTGCGCTGTCGCGGAGGCGGCATTACGCCCCCAGACAACGCCACGGTTAATCTCATTCCGGATGGCACGGACCCGGCCGCCATACGACAAGAGCGTCTGATGCGTGCCATCGGTCGAGCAGTCGTCCACAGCAATCACTTCAAAAGGCTCTGCGTAGCTCTGGCTCAACGCGGAATCGATTGCCCGGCGCACCAAATCTTGCTGGTTATACGTGCCTACCACGATGCTGAATAACATAGCCCTCCGTGCATGGCAGTGAAATCGCAACGATCACGAGTAGTAGGCTCTGATGTCTTTTGAAATGTATGTGACAAGAGTCACCGCCCCCGGCGACCAAAGCGGACCGGCACAAGTTCAGCCCTCCACAGAACGGAGGCAGGTGGCCAGCTCATCGATTCTGCTTCCTTCGATCATCAGGCGGGTGGCCCACATCTCGAACTACAACAAACGATGGGTGCGCTCACTTCGCCCGGCACCTGGGCCATCCGCCGATGTACATTTCCCCGGTCGCTCACTTTTGGGACACGGGAGACCACCAACCCCATGCGAGCGAAAAGTGAGCGATTGGCCCCACCGCAGGTGGTTGCAGATTATTTCCGCACTTCGTCGCACAATGATCACAGAAGTCTTCGCGCCGCCTTTCAGCCGGAAGCCTCCAACAAAAGCCGAAACCTCCCGCTAACTCCTTATCCTGGACGATTTTGCGGGCAACTTCATTGTTTTCAAGATTTTACAGCGCAACCCTTCCCGTAAGTCCAAGAAAACAAGGAATTTCCGTCCAAAATAGGGGTGGGGGTACCCGAAGGTCCAGCTTTGTTGGTCAGACATGGGCCACCTGCCGCTTTGCTCCGTATTATAGGGATGTGAGGTTCTCTCGGTTTCTCTCTCTCAGTTTTCTCGTGTCCCTGGCCTTCGTGTCCGCTTGCGACCGAGGCGTGCATCCGGCCCAGACGGGCCAGCCAGCACCCGACTTCACCGTCTCCGATGGCGCCACTTCCGTTCACCTGGCCGGCTACCGGGGCCGCGTGGTGCTGCTCAACTTCTGGGCCAGCTGGTGTGCGCCCTGCATCGAGGAGATGCCCTCGCTGCTCGAACTTCATCATAATCAGCCAGATCTGGCCGTCGTAGCCATCAGCGTCGACGAAGACCCGAACGCTTACAGCCACTTTCTTGTCCACCATCAGGTGGACCTGATCACCGTCCGCGACCCTGGCCAGAAGGCCGCCGGGCTTTACCACTCGAAGATGTGGCCGGAGACCTACGTCATTGACCGCCAGGGCGTCATACGGCGCAAGTTCATCGGCGCACAGGACTGGTCCAGCCCTGAAATCCGCGCCTACCTGAAAAGCCTGTAGGATCTTGCTATCATTCCCGTATGACCGAAGTGGAGATTCTCTTTCGCTATGCCACGCCACCCACCGAGACGGTGGCTTGTGCGCTTGCCCGCACCCGCGAGGTCTACGGCATTCGCCAGCTTATCTTCGACCGCGCGGCGCGCACGCTGCGCGTGGAGTATGACGCCACCCGGCTCGACGCCGCCACTGTCGCCAAACTGATACGCCAGGCAGGTTTGGAGATCGTAGCCGAGCTGCCGCTGGTTCCGCCGCAAGAGGCTCCAGAGAAGGCATCCGCGGCATGATTGCCTTCGAATTGCGCCGCACGTAAAACCCTGATATTCTGTCTATGGTTTCGATGAAGCCAATCGCGTGCGCCCGTAGCTCAGTTGGATAGAGCGACTGGCTACGAACCAGTAGGTCGGGGGTTCGAATCCCTCCGGACGCACCATACATTTCAAGAGAAACACAGAATTGCAAAAGCCATCTGAGGAACAACCTCAGATGGCTTTTGCGTTTATCGCAACAATTTCCGGCTCGTTGTTTCCGGCGTCTCATGCGATTCTCCATCGCATGAGACGCCGGAGAGCTTCCTTATGGCTTGAATTCCGCGCTGGTGGCGATCTCCAGATTGCCTTGAACGGGCAGCTTGTCGCTCGATCCGCCAGCCAGAACACGCACCTGTTCCTTTTCCACCCGCCAGGCGTGGCTCGCCGCATCCCAGTAGGCCAGATCGCGCGGCTTCAGCTCCAGCGTTACCAGCGACTCCTCTCCAGCGCCGATGTTCACACGCTTGAAGCCCTTCAGCTCGATCTTTGGCCGTTCGACCGCCGATCCCAAGTGCTGCACGTAGAGCTGGACGACTTCATCGCCCGCCCGCTTGCCGGTGTTCCTGACCTTCACGGTTACCTGGACGCTGCCATCCGCAGCCACCTTGGGCGCGCTCAGGCTCAGTCCCTCATAGGCAAAGCTCGTATAGCTGAGCCCGTATCCGAAGGGATAGAGCGGCTTGTCCTTGCTATAGAGATAGGTGCGCCCATGAAGCAGGTTGTAGTCCAGAATGGGCAGCAGTTGCGCGTCGCCCGTGGGCCAGGTCTGGGTGAGACGGCCGGCCGGAGAATAGTCGCCGAACAGAACGTCAGCAAGGCCGTGGCCCTCCTCCTGGCTGTTGTGGGTGATATGCACGATGGCAGGCAGATTCTGCTGACTCCAGACGATGGCATAGGGGAAGCTGGCGCGCAGCACTTCAACGGTGTGCGGATTGGCGGCGAAGACCTTCTTGACCAGTTCCTCCTGCTCCAGCACGATGGTCTTGCGGTCCATAGCCTCCTTGCCGTTCGAGGGAGTTGGGCAGACGTTCCATCCGGCATTGCACACCGGATGATTGCCAACCACCACAATCGCCACGTCGGCTTTTGCGGCAAGCGCAGCCGCCTGAGACAAGTCGGAGCCGTCGTTGTAGAAGACCTTGGTTCCCTTCCCCACGCTCTCACGAATTCCTTCCAGCGAGCTGACCGCATAGGGTGGAGTTCCGCTGTACCAGTCCAGTAGCACCTGATCGGCCCAGGGCCCGATCACGGCAATGGACTTCAGCTTGGCGCGGTCAAGCGGCAGGGTGTTGTTTTCGTTTTTGAGCAGCACAACCGACTCGTCGGATGCCAGACGCGCCAACTCCTTGCTGGATTGGCGTTCCCATGGTGGAAGGTCGCCATCGCCGCCGCGGCCAATGGTCGCGTAAGGGTCCACTCCCGCGGGATCAAATTCACCCAGGCGGAGATAGAGACGCAATAGATTCTTCAGCGAGGCGTCCATATCCGCCTCTGTCAGCAGATTATCCTTGAGCGCCTTGGCGAGGTCGTCCTTGTAGCTGTCGAGAAAGCTGTTAATCCCCGCCTTCACCGCCGCCGCCACGCCGTGCTCCTTATCGGGGAAGCTCTTGTGCGCGGTAATCAGGAGGCCGAGCGCGCCGCCGTCGGAGCAAATCAGTCCGTCGTTGCCCCACTCCTTGATCATCACATCTTTCAGCACCGGGTGAATCAGCATCGGCGTGCCGTTCCAGGAGTTGTACGAGGCCATGACTGCCCGCGAACCACCCTGCTCGAAGCCCATGCGGAAGGGCACGGAATAATATTCACGGAAGAGCCGCTCATCGAAATCCGATGAACTGGAGGCGCGGTCATTTTCGTTCTCGTTGGCCATAAAATGCTTCATCAGCGAGGCAGCCTGCCAGTGCTTCGGATCGGGCCCCTGCAACCCTTGCGCAAAGGCCACAGTCAGCGTTCCGACCAGGAAGGGATCCTCACCATACGATTCTTCCGTCCGGCCCCAGCGCGGATCGCGGCTGAAGTCGGCGTTGGGCGAGCGCACGACGACTCCGCCCCGGTCGTATTCCGGGCTCTGGTAGTAGTAGCGAGCCTCGTACCCTTCAAGCGTGGCGATCTTCTTCAGCAACTCCGGATCCCAAGTAGCGCCCAGACCCTTTTCCTGCGGAAAGGTCGTGGTCGGAAGGGGCTGCTTTCCCCTGCCGCCCCAGCCGCCTGGTCCACCCAGCGCCAGCCCATGCAAACCCTCCACCTGACCCGAAAAAACCAACCCCAGCCGGGGATACTTCGGGTGGTCCGACATCAACTGGATCTTCTCGTCGAGCGTCAACCGCCCCAGCAAATCGGCAATGCGCTGGTCATCGCCCAGACGCGTATCCCGAAAGGGGTAATCCGCCTGCGCCGAGGCCGCCAGCGCCATACCCGCAACAAATCCAAGACTCACCAGCCATCTTGAAAGCATGTTCATTCTCATAACCTGTCTCACTGCCAATTCCTCCAGAATTCAGCCAATCTCTTCCAATTCATTCAAAGGCTATAAATACCGATGGCTACCACAAGGGAGCCCGCAGGGCCTCCATCCAAATCGGATGAGCCGGTTTCACAACTCACATGAAAAAGGGCGAAGCGCCATTGCGCTCCGCCCTTCAAGCTTAAACCGTCACAACTCCTCAATACAGCCGGAAATTGACTTCGACAGTCACGCCGCTGACAGCAACCGGTTTACCTTCCTTCATAGCCGGTTTGAACTTGTATTTCTTCACGGCCTCGATGGCCTTCTCATCCAGCCCCATGCCCAAGGCACGGACGATATGCACGCTCTGCGGATTCCCCTGCGCATCGACAATCAGACCAACCAGCACCACTCCCTGGTACTTGGCTCGCCGCGCTTCGTCGGAGAACTCCGCCTCGACATTGTTGAGAGGAACTGGCGCCGAGACTCCTCCACCAATGCGATAAGGTCCGCCACCGGCATTGCCGCCGGATCCAGGCCCATAACCATTCCCATTCCCGGAGCCCATGCCGCCGCCATAACCCGTTCCGATGCCTCCACCACCGCCCTGGCCGTTGGACAGACGGACATTGACGGAGCTATGGACGCCGATATTCTGCATCATCGGATTGTCGGGCAGAATGATGTTATTTTGCACATTGATGGCGGATTCCATCGCCAGCTTGGGCTTGTCGAATGTCTGCACTTGCGGAGGCGTAACCGGATTCTTCTCGAACTTGGGCAGCTTGCCCTTCGATGGGTCGACGATGCTGTGATCGCCACCGCCACCGCCCCCACCTGCCAATTTGTCGGCCGGGGGCGCTTTGAATGCTCCCACATCAATGTCAGTTGCCGACAGGACCGGCTTCATCGTATCTATGATCTTCCTGCCCATAAAGAAGAGCACGACCAGCAAAATTGAGATATTCAACGTGGCGGAGATGCCGACGGCCCAGGGATTGCGCTTCACAGCCATCCGGTCCGGAACCGGAATCGGCGCCGAGGTCAGCTCCAACGGGGGCAGCTTGGGCGGGAAAAAGAAGTCGCGAATGCTCTCATAGAGACTTACCCAAATGGGCGTCTCCTCGGTCGGAAGGCCAAAAGAAACATTGATTTCGCAGCCTTCTATAACTGATGAGGCAGCAGGGGACTCCGTGTCTGGCTGGATGAGCAAATCGTTTGCCATGTGTGCTGCCGTTTCTGTAGCCTCCGGGCGTCTGGGTTGCCGTCCGAATGAGAGGTCTTCGGTTTCCAGGCCCATTACTCCATTATGCGTGACTCTACCCGTTTTTGTCTTGTCCGAGAGGGCTTCTGATTCCATACTCTCATATTCCGGGGTGGTCAGGTTTTCCATGAATTATAGACGGGAAACCTTCGCAGCCGTTACCCTTGGGTAGAGAAAAGTCAGAGGAACCGGGAAAGACGATGAATTCCACTCTTCCAACGACGGTCCCAGGATCGTTCAGGTCATTTTTTCTTTCCCCACCGTTTACACTAAGGGGTGAACCAAATCGTACAATCCCAGGGAGTAAAGATGTCTCCAGCGCCAAAATTGAAGGCGACCCTTACCTTGCCGCAAACCGCCTTCCCGATGAAGGCTAACCTGCCACAGAATGAACCACTTCGGCTGGCCCGCTGGGCTTCGCTCCGGCTCTATGAAGAGCTGCGCAAGGCCGGCCTCGGCCGCCCAGCTTACATTCTGCACGACGGTCCGCCATACGCCAACGGCCCCATCCACCTGGGCCATGCGCTCAACAAGGGGCTGAAGGACTTTGTGGTCAAGTCAAAAACCATGGCCGGTTTCGACGCGCCGTACATCCCCGGCTTCGACTGCCACGGCCTGCCCATCGAGATCAAGGTGGACGAGCAACTGGGCCGCAAAAAGCTGGAAATGCCCGTTCCCGCCGTTCTGGATGCCTGCCGGAAATACGCACAGAAGTACGTGGATCTGCAGACCTCGCAATTCGAGCGCATCGGCTGCTTCGGCCGCTGGGACAAGCCCTACACCACCATGTCTCGCGACTATGAAGCACACACTCTGGAGGCCTTTTACGGCTTCCTGGAAGGAGGCTTCGTCTATCGCGGCCTCAAGCCGGTCTACTGGTGCATTCACGACCGTACAGCCCTGGCCGAGGCCGAGGTTGAGTACGCGATGCACACCAGCCCTTCGATCTATGTGCGCTACAGGCTCACTTCGGACCCCGCAAAGATCGATCCGGCTTTGGCAGGCAAGCAGGTTTCGACGATCATCTGGACCACCACCCCCTGGACCCTGCCGGCGTCGATGGCCGTGGCCTTCCATCCCGACTTCGAGTACGTGGCGCTGGAAGCAGGCGATGAGGTTTACATCGTCGCCGCCGAACTGGCCGCTTCTGTAGTCACTGAATGCAAGCTGGGTGCGACTACGGAGTTGGCGCGCTTCAAGGGCAGCCAACTGGAACGCGTCACCTTTCAGCATCCTTTCCTTGACCGCAGCATTCTGGGCGTTCTGGCCACCTACGTTACCAACGACACGGGCACCGGCGCGGTTCATACCGCTCCGGCGCACGGCGCGGACGATTTCTACACCGGCGTTCGCTACGACATCGACCCCACTTGCCGCGTGGATGCGGCGGGCCACGTCCACGTGGACCCCAGCGCATGGAAACAGAGCACGCCCCCGGCCTTCGATGGGTTGAAGGTGTGGGCCGCCAATCCGGTCATCCTGGACCTGCTCAAAGAGCGTGGCGCGCTGATGGGCTTGAACGACCTGGAGCACTCTTACCCGCACTGCTGGCGCTGTCACAAGCCGGTCATCTACCGCGCCACCGAGCAGTGGTTCATCGGTATGGAAACTCCGGTCAAGCGCGCCGACGGCTCCGAAACTACATTCCGCCAGTTGGCCGTTGAGGAAATCGACAAAGTGGTATGGGACCCGGCCTGGGGCAAGGAGCGCATCACGAACATGATCGCGACGCGGCCTGACTGGTGCATCAGCCGCCAGCGCATCTGGGGCGTGCCCATCGCTGTCTTCATGTGCGAGAAGTGCAACCAGCCGATCATCGACCCCGAGCTTAATCGCAGAATCGTCGAACGGCTGAAGAACGATGGCATTGAGGCCTGGCACACGACGCCCACTGATGCCCTTTTGCCTGCGGGCACGCACTGCGCACATTGCGGTTCTGCCGAGTTCCGCAAGGAAAACGACATTCTGGATGTTTGGTTCGATTCGGGCACAAGCTGGTTTGCCGTGGCCGAAAGCGACCCCGATCTCAAGGCAGCCTACGCTGGTTTCCAAAACGGAGACGGCACGAAGGTTCTCTATCTTGAAGGCGGCGACCAGCATCGCGGCTGGTTCCACTCTTCCCTGCTGACCTCGGTCGCCCTTCGCGGACGCGCGCCGTACTCCAACGTCGCCACCGCCGGATGGACGCTGGACGAACAGGGGCGTGCGATGTCGAAATCGCTCGGCAACGGCGTGGACCCGATCGACATTGCCAAGCGCCTGGGCGGAGAAATTGTTCGCCTGTGGGTAGCCTCGGTGGACTTCCGCGAAGACACGGCGGCGAGCGAAAACCTGATGCAGCGATGCGCCGAAATCTATCGCAAGCTGCGCAACACCTTCCGCTTCTTGCTCGGCAATCTTGCCGGATTCAACCCGGAAACCGACCAAATCAAGGACACAACGAAGTTGCTGCCGCTGGACCGCTACATGCTGGCGCGCACACGCGAACTGACGGAAAATGTGCTCGCATGGTACGAAGCCTTCGAGTTTCATCGCGTCTATCACGCGGTCAATGAGTTCGCGGTCGTGGATCTGAGTTCGTTCTACCTGGATGTGCTCAAGGACCGCATGTACACCTTCGCGCCCACCAGCCTGGAACGCCGCTCGGCGCAGACCGTGCTCTGGCAAATCACCGAAACGCTGGTCCGGCTGCTGGCCCCGATTCTGAGCTTCACAGCCGACGAGGTCTGGGAGTATCTGCCCAAGGTCGAAGGCCGCGAGGCCAGCGTTCATCTGGCGCTCTTCCCCAAGCCAGAGGAGATTTTCTCTGAAGAGCCAGCGAAGCTGCTGGCAGAATGGAAGAATATTTTCGAGGTCCGTGATGCGGCAATGGTAAAGCTCGAGGAAGCGCGCAAGGAGAAGCTCATCGGTAAGGGACTGGAGGCGGAGTTAGAGATCACAGCCCAAGGTGAGTTATATGCCATTCTCAAGCGTCACGAAGAAGGTCTTAAGGAAATTCTCAATGTTTCCGCTGTCAGAGTTGCTAAAGGAAATGCGTCTGACAGTGATGCGACTGCGACATTGAGTGTGATGTTGGATGATACCCGAATCTTGACCGGCATTTCAACGGGTTCATTACGCAATTATTCAATCAAGGTTCTTGCCGCGACCGGCCACAAGTGCGCCCGCTGCTGGAACTTCATGCCCGAGGTCAGCAACTACGGCGCGTGGGAGAACGTCTGCACACGCTGCCAGGATGCCCTGAAGGAAATGAAAATCGAACCGCCCACGGAGGCCGCCGAATGAAATTCACCGCGCCCCGCCGCCTGCACTGGCTGCTGCTCATCTCGGCCGTCGTCATTTTCCTGGACCGCTTCACCAAAGAGTGGGTGACGCTGCACATTCCGATGGGCGGGGCCATTCCCGTCATTCCACATTTTTTGCGCATCAGCCACTGGACCAACGAGGGTGCGGCCTTCTCGTTGTTTGCAGACTCCGCCTCGCCGCACACGGTTCGCTGGGCGCTGATCGGCTTTTCCTCGCTGGCCGCGCTGGTCGTGCTGGCGTTCATGATTCGCCTCGCCAATCGCTTTACGCCTACTACCGTTGCGCTCGCGCTGGTTTTTGCCGGAGCATTGGGCAACGTCCACGACCGCATCGCTTACGGCTCGGTGGTGGACTTCATCGAGGTCCATATCTTTAGCTATCATTGGCCCGACTTCAACGTAGCCGATTCAGCCATTGTGATCGGCGCATGCCTGCTGCTGCTTGACTCGCTTCTGCCGAAGAAGCAACCGGTTGAATGACGGCGCAACTTCAAGAGGATTGCATGACGATTTCTGGTTTCACTTCATCGACGCGCGCTTTTGCTGCGTCCGTCACTCTTTTGTGTCTCTTTCTGGCTCCCGCCCGCTTCGCAAGCGCACAGCGACTGCCTCAGACCATCCGGCCGGAGCACTACACGCTCACACTCACGCCCGACCTCAAGGCCGCGAAATTCTCTGGTGTCGAATCAATCGACGTGACTCTGACCGAGCCGGCGAACTCCATCACACTGAACGCCGCCGAAATCGCCTTTCAAAGCGTGACCGTGACTGCCGGCGGCAAACCGCAAAAGGCCGCGGTTGTTCTGAACAAAGAGAACGAGCAAGCCACTTTCACGGTTCCCGAGAAGTTGCCCGCAGGCAAGGCAACACTCGCCATCACATACACCGGAATCCTGAACAACGAGCTGCGCGGTTTCTATCTCTCCAAAACGGCCCGCCGCAATTACGCCGTTACTCAGTTCGAGGCCGCCGACGCGCGCCGCGCCTTCCCCAGCTTCGACGAGCCAGCCTTCAAGGCCACCTATGATGTTTCGCTGGTTGTCGATGCCGCTGACACGGCCATCTCCAACGGACCCATCATCAGCGACACCCCCGGCCCAAACGTGGGCAAGCACACCCTTCATTTCGATGCCACGCCGAAGATGTCCACCTACCTGGTCGCCTTTCTGGTCGGCGACTTCCAATGCACGGCGGGCACGTCCGACGGCGTGGCCATTCGCAGCTGCGCCACACCCGACAAGGTTGCGCTGACGCCCTACAGCGTCGATGTCGCCAAGGCCGTTCTTCATTACTACAACAACTACTTCGGCATTCCCTACCCGCTCAAAAAGCTCGACCTGATTGCCCTGCCCGACTTCGAAGCCGGAGCGATGGAGAACTTTGGCGCCATCACCTATCGCGAAACCGACTTGCTTCTCGATCCGAAAACGGCCTCCGTCGGCGCGCAGAAGGAAGTAGCCCTGACCATTGCTCATGAGATGGCGCATCAGTGGTTCGGCGATCTGGTGACTATGCAGTGGTGGGACAACATCTGGCTCAACGAGGGCTTTGCCACGTGGATGGAGACCAAGGCAGTGGCAAAGATGCACCCGGAGTGGAATATCGACGAGTCCGTGGCCTCAGATTTGGACCAGACGCTGATTCTGGACTCGCAGCCCACCACACGCGCCATTCGCGCCAAGGCCGACACCCCGGACGAGATCAATCAGATGTTCGACGGCATCTCCTATGGCAAGGCTGGAGCGGTGCTCGGCAGCGTGGAGAACTATCTTGGCGAGGAGACTTTCCGCCAGGGCGTGCACAACTACCTGGCCGCACACCTCTATGCGAATGCCACAGCGGAGGACTTCTGGGGCGCGCAGACCGCCACCAGCCACAAGCCCGTGGACAAGATCATGGAGAGCCTGGTCGCCCAGCCCGGCGAACCCATTGTCACTTTTTCCGAGTCTGCCTCGGGTCAAGTCGCTGTCGCGCAAAAGCGCTTTTTCTTGAGCCCCAGCATTCAGCCCGACCCCAAGCAGAAGTGGACGTTCCCAGTCTGCTTCAAGACAGGAACCGGCCAGGACTGCCAACTGCTTACGCCCGTGAGTTCTACCTTGAAAGCGCCTGCCGGCGGTTTATTCTTCGCCAATGCCGGCGGCAAGGGCTACTATCGCAGCGCGTATCCGTCCAGCGTCTACGCGGCTCTGGTGGCGCAGGTGGAAACCGCTCTCACGCCCGCCGAGCGCATCAGCCTGATCGGCGATGAGTGGGCGCAGGTGCGCGCCAACAAGGCTCCCATTGGCGCCTATCTTGACCTGGCAGCAACCGTCAAATCCGACCCCGGAGCGGAGGTGCTTTACGCGGCGATTGGGGGCGTCAATGCCGCCTATTCACGCGTCGCGGACAACGCCGAAGAGCGCGCCGCCCTTGCGGCCTGGATTCGCTCGACCTTTGCACCGGAATACGCCAAACTCGGCGCGCCTGCGGAAACCGACTCTGCTAACACCCGCGAGTTGCGCGCCCAACTCTTCAGCCTCCTTGGCTACTACGGCAAAGACCCCGCCGTCCTCGCTCAGGCGCGGGAGATTGCGGCAAAGTACCTGGCCGATCAAGGCTCCGTCGATGCCACTCTCGGCCAGACCGCTCTGGCCATCGCAGCCCGCAATGGCGATGCGGCCCTCTTTGAACAATTGCAGAAGATCAACGAGACTTCCAGCAATCCCGAGCTGCAGGTGAACGCGCTGCGCCTGTTGGCCGAGTTTGAGAACCCCGAACTGCTTCAGCGCGCACTCGACTACGCTGTCTCCGGCAAGGTGCGCAATCAGGACGCGGCCATCGAGTTTGCCATCGCTCTCGGCAACGACGAAAACCGCGAGCAGACGTGGAAGTACATTCAGGACAACTGGGATAAAGTGCAGGCTCAGTTCACCACTGAGATGGGCGCCATCCTGGTCGGTTCGACAGGCAGCTTCTGCTCCGCCAAAGCCCGTAACGACGTGGAAGAATTCTTCTCCACACACAAGGTTGCCGCCTCGGATAAAGTCCTCAAGCACGCCGTCGAGCGCATCGATGGCTGCAGTGAGATGCGCGCGCTCCAGGGACCGAACCTGAAGCAGTGGCTAGCCATTCAACGCAAACCGTAATCCCTCGCAGTCGCGCAAAAGCCGAGGGCGTCAACCATTCCGCACACCGTGGAATGGCTGACGCCTTCAGACTTTCACCATATCCTTCTTGTCGAAGCGCTTCAGCCTCCCGATTCCGATTCGTTACCATAGGCTTATGCCACAAGTTGCTCCAGGCCAGACGCTGTTCATCGACGCCGACGATACGCTGTGGGAAAACAATGTCTACTTCGAGCGCGCCATCGCCGCCTTCATCAGCTACCTCAACCACCACAAATACTCGCCCGCAGACGTGCGCAATGCGTTGAATGAGGTCGAGCGCGAGACCATTTTCACCCACGGCTACGGTCTGCCGAGCTTTACCCACTCGATGCTTGTCTGCTTTGAGCGGCTCAGCCCAGCGCCAGTAACCGAAGAGAAGCGCCAGAGCATTCTTGGCTTTGCCCGCGCCATCGCTGAACAGGAAATCGAGTTGCTGCCTGGCGTCTCCGAGACTCTGGCCGAGCTGGCCACGCGCCACACGCTCATCCTCATGACCAAGGGCAACCACGCCGAGCAGGCCGATAAGCTGGACCGTTCCGGCCTCGCCCCACACTTTACCGCTGTAGAGATTGTCCAGGAGAAGGACTCTGCCACTTACCGCAAGGTTCTCCAGCGCCACGGCCTCGCGCCGCACAGCAGTTGGATGATCGGCAATAGCCCAAAGAGCGACATCAACCCCGCCCTTGCCGCCGGGCTCAACGCCGTCTTTCTCTTCAACAATGACACCTGGGTACTGGAGCACGCCTCGATTGATCCCGCGCCCCCAGGCCAGCAGTTGCTCGAACTCGATTCGTTCGCCAAACTGAGCGATGTCTTCTGACGCTAATGGGGCTTGGCCTGCGCCGCTACCACGATGTGATCCAGGAGATCATCAGCGTTCGGATCGGACGAGACCAGCAAGTCGGCGGTAATCACGTCGCCCGGATGCATGCGGCCCAAAAGGCTCGCATCCTTTGGTTTATAAGGCATGGTCATCGCCTCCATGAAGCCTGGAATGGCCTCATTGTCCAGCGTTACCTCGCCCTTGGCAGTATCCGTTGAGACCACTTTGCCGCGCAAGTGGTACACCTTGAAGTTCTGGCTGGAGGCTGGCTGCGAGGGCGTCTTCTGGCTGGAGTGGCACCCGGCAAGGACAACAAGAGCAAGTATGAATGGAGCGAAGAATCGACGCATCACAGGCTCAGTGTACAACCGGCTTGCGGCTCACGTGGCGTCAGAAATCACCGCGTCCGCTGGGCTGGCGCTCCCGTTCAGGCAACGTAATCGATTTGACCATTTACTGCGGGAGGGACCGTGGGCTCTGCCTCGGTGTCTTCTTCTGAATCGTCGTACGTGTCCTCGTCGTCCTGGGCGTCTTCATCGCGTTCAGCGCCAGGCGCGCCATTTTGTCCGCTGGGTGAGTAGGTCTCATCTCCGATTCTGGAGGAGCGCTCGATATCGAACACGTCCGTCATCCCGAGATCAGTAGTCTTGGACCTGACCATCGGTACCATATGAACGGCTTCTACCGGACTGATCTCCATCTTCGTCTGCTCCCCGCCCAGGACCCACCCTGCTATCATTATCGGCCTTCGGGTTCGCGGACTTTAATCTATTCGATACGTATTTGTCCGAATTCAGAACAGTTCCGGCACCGCACATTCGAATACAAGGGGATGGTCCGGCGGGAATGCAGGACCACCCCCTCGGTCGTTATTGCAACGAATAGATGGTTTTAAGTTCTTTTTCCACCACATTCTTGGGCAGTGGCGCATAGGAAAGAGCAGAGACTTCGTCCTGGCCTGATTTAACGATCCAGCTCAGCAAGTCCTTGATTACCTTTCCTTTAGCCGGGTCGGAAGACTTCAGCGGCACCAGTATCCAGGTAAAGCTGGAAATGGGGTAGGCTTCCTTGCCGGGCGCGTTCGTGATGGAGACGCGGTAGTCGGCAGGCATCTGTTTGACGCTGGCCGCGGCTGCGGTGACGCCGGGGATGGAGGCCTTGATGAAGTTGCCTGAGGCGTTCTTCACATCGCCATAGCTGATCTTGTTCTGCAAGGCATAAATCAGCTCAACGTAGCCCAGTGATCCCGACAACTGACGCACATAGCCAGCCACTCCCTCATTACCCTTGCCGGCCACGCCGGTCGGCCAACTCGGCGATGCGCCGCGGCCGGGACCGTTTGCCCAATCCTTGCTGACCTTGCTCAGGTAATCAGTGAAGATATAGGTCGTGCCGCTGCCGTCGGCGCGGTGGACGACGATGATCTTGAGATTAGGCAGATTGACGCCAGGATTGTCCTTCTTAATGCGCGCATCATTCCAGTAGGTGATCTTGTTGAGGTAAATATCTGCCAGCACATCGGGGCTGAACTTGATGTCGTTGATGCCGGGCACATTGAAGATAGGTACTACTGCGCCCAATACGGTGGGAAGATGAATCAGCTTCGTCTTGGACGGCGCCAGTTGCTCATCGGTTGCGGGAGCGTCGGTGGCGCCAAAGTCCACCAAACCAGCCGTCATCTGACGGATGCCGCCACCGGAACCGATGGACTGGTAGTTGATCTGGACACCTGGATGCGAGGCGCTGTACTCACTAAACCATTTGGAATAAATCGGGTAGGGGAAAGTTGCCCCGGCTCCGGTTAATTTCTGGGCCTGAGCCGAACTCAAGGCCGCAACCAACAAACCAACGGCAATCAACGTTTTTTTCACGGAAATCTCCCTTGCAGATTACCTGCTGTCTATGAGTGTGCACGGCCAATGTTACGGGCGTTTGAATGCAGAAAGTAATTGAGGTTTTCTTTTGACTGCAAAAGGGCCATTGTTCGCGCTCAGACCTTAATCCAGACTACTTTGAGATGAGGTCTGGCAGCATTCGGGATGTCTCAACCCCCATCTGCGCTGTATAGTAGCCAGCATGAAGCACACCTTCATTGCCCTTGCCTGTCTTTTGTTTCCTGTAATTGCGGCCACTCAGACCTTTTCCATCACTTTCCCCAAGGAAGTTAGTGAGCGACCGCTTGATGGACGCCTTTTGCTGGTTCTTTCCACGGACCCGAGCGACGAGCCGCGCAACCAGATCGACGACACCATGCACTCGCAGATCGTGTTCGGACTGACGGTGGATGGATGGCAACCAGGCCAGACTGCCGTGGTGGACTCGACCGCCTGGGGCTATCCGATTCGAAGCCTGAAGGACGTGCCTGCTGGCGAGTATACCGTCCAGGCCGTGCTGAACAAGTACGAGACCTTTCACCGCGCAGATGGGAAAACAGTCAAACTGCATATGGACCAGGGTGAGGGCCAGCGCTGGAATGCTTCGCCCGGCAATCTTTACTCAAAACCAATGAAAGTGACAGTGACAACGAGTGGCGCGCCGATTGCGGTCTCGCTCAATGAGGTGATTCCTCCCATCCAGACGCCGGCCGATACAAAGTACATTCGCCACATCCGCATCCAGAGCGAGGCGCTGACAAAGTTCTGGGGCCGGCCAATGTTCTTGAGCGCCCTGGTGCTGGTGCCCGGGGGCTTCGACGAGCATCCCAATGCGCACTTTCCGCTGATGATCTTTCACGACCATTTTGTGGACGACTTCTGGGACTTCCGCGCGACCCCACCGGACCCCGAGTTGAAGCCCGACTACAGTGAGCGCTTTCACCTGGCCGGTTACAACCGCATCCAGCAGGAGGAGAACTACAAGTTCTATCAGCAGTGGATCGCGCCCGGCTTCCCGCGCTTTTTAATTGTGAAGATTCAGCATGCCAACCCCTACTATGACGACTCCTACGCCGTAAATTCAGCCAATGTGGGCCCTTACGGCGACGCCATCGAGAACGAACTGATTCCGGCCATCGAGAAGCAGTTCCGCGGCCTCGGCCAGGGTTGGGCACGGTTCACTTACGGCGGCTCGACGGGAGGGTGGGAGGCGCTCGCCGTGCAGGTCTTTTATCCAGGACACTACAACGGCGCTTTTGCCGCCTGCCCGGACCCCATCGACTTCCACGCCTACACCAACATCGACCTCTATAACGACAAGAACGCCTACTATCTGGAAGGCGCGCACAAGCGCGAGGCGCAGCCGGCGATGCGCGACTACCTGGGACACACATTCATTACGACCGAGGAAATCAACGGTTACGAGCTTGCCCTGGGAGATCATGGCCGCTCAGGCGAGCAGTACGACATCTGGCAGGCGGTCTACGGACCGGTGGGCGCGGACGGCTATCCGCAGCCGATCTTCGACAAGGTGACGGGCGAAATCGATCATAAGGTGGCCGAATACTGGCGACAGCACTACGACCTGGAAGCGATTCTGGAGCGGGATTGGGCGAAGCTAGGCCCTCAGTTGGAGGGCAAAATCCACATTTATGTCGGTTCCGACGACACATACTTCCTGAATAATGCCGTCTACCGCATGGAAGACTTCCTGAATTCGACGAAGAACCCGCCCTATGGCGGCGAAGTAACTTACGGCCCGCGGGCCGAACACTGCTGGAACGGAGATCCCACGCTGCCGAACGCTTACTCACGGCTGCACTACAACACAATTTATCTGCCGAAGATTCTTGATCGCATCCAGAAGACCGCGCCCGCAGGAGCAGACCTGACCAGCTGGCGGTATTGATTGGGGCCGGGAGCTTACGTGCGGCAGACCAAGCGGAATTGCACGAATGCCTTGTCGCCGGGCGACGGAAATTCTGCGGCAAAAGCGTATCTCTTGAAAGCGTTTTCACGATATGCGACAATTGAGCGGCCTTGAAGAGGCTGGAAGAACTTTCCGAGACGTACAAGATGCCTGGAGTCACACGATGAAAATGCAATCATTCATTTGGCCAGCGGCCATTGCCGCTTCGCTGTTTTTTGTCAATTTGCAAACTGGGTGCGGCGGCGGCGGTTCAACCTCCTCGGTTACGACCAAGACGACGCCGACAATCACCTGGGCGACGCCAGCCTCGATTGTCGCCGGAACTGCGCTCAGCGCAACACAACTCGACGCCACCGCCAATGTCGCCGGCACCTTCGTCTATTCGCCGGCAGTGGGAACGGTCGAATCCACGGCAGGAAACATTACGCTTTCCGTCACCTTTACGCCAACCGACACCACCGACTACAACACTGCCACCGCAAGCGTGAACCTGACAGTGACGGCGTCGACCAAGACGACGCCGACAATCACCTGGGCGACGCCCGCTTCGATTGTCGCCGGGACCGCGCTCAGCGCAACACAGCTTGATGCCACAGCCAGTGTGCCCGGTACCTTCGTCTATTCGCCGGCGGTGGGGACAGTCGAATCCGCGGTAGGAACCGTTACTCTTTCCGTGACCTTCACGCCAACCGACACCACCGACTACAACACTGCCGCCGCAAGCGTGACGCTGACTGTGACCGCGGTTGCCGCGCCTTCTTATGCGTGGTCCAACGTGAAGATCGTGGCTGGCGGCTATGTTCCGGGGCTTTACTTTCATCCCACACAGCAGGGCTTAATGTACGCCCGGACTGACATGGGCGGCGCCTACCGCTGGGGACCGAACGATACTCAGTGGGTGCCACTCTTCGATTGGATCAGTCCTTCGACTTGGTGGTACGGTGGCGCGGAGGCCATTGGCCTCGACCCAACGGATCCCAACCGGCTCTATATCGCAGTCGGTGAATATGCCGCTGAAAACTGGGATGGCAATGGGGCGATGATGGTCTCCGACGACCAGGGCTCCACTTTCACCACCGTTCCTCTCAGCTTCAAAAACGGATCGAATGACAACGGGCGCAATAGCGGCGAGCGGATCGCCGTCGATCCCAACACTCCGGCCACTGTTTACTTCGGCACGCGGCTGGCGGGTTTGCAGATCACCAAGGATCACGGTTCGACCTGGAATCAGGTGACCGGCTTGTCAGTGACTTCAACAGCCAATGGCAACGGGGTCGTCTCGGTCGTGCCTGTTTCGGTGAGCGGGGCCACCAAGGCAGTCTATGTGGCTGTGGCGGGAACCGGAGTTGGAACAGATCCTGTGGGACTCTATGTAAGCACCAATCCAGGAACGGCGACCAGCACCTTCACAGCAGTTAGTGGACAACCATCGTTCGCAACGGCATTGGACCCGATGGCGCCGCTTCATGCAATACTGGGCCCCAGCGGCAACGTTTATGTGCTCTATGCCGACGGGACCGGCCCCAATGGCATCTCGGCCAGCCAACTCTGGGAGTTCACTCCAGGCTCCAGTTGGACCGCGGGAACCTGGAAGCAGATCGCGATTCCTCCAAATCAGAACGGCAGCTACACCGCCGACGCAGGTTACGGCGGCATTGCAGCTGATCCTAATCACGCAGGCGTTCTGCTGCTGGCAAGCATTGACGATTGGTGGCCCGGAGACACGATCTACCGCTCAACCGACGATGGCGCAACCTGGAACGATGTTTCGGCCACGGGCGGAACGCACGACGCCAGCCTCTCGCCCTACCTGGCAAGCTGGGGCTGGGACGGGAAGGCTGCGGACTGGTCTGCGGCTGTTTCCAACGTGGGCAGCGGCAACTGGGTAGGCAGCATCGTCATTGACCCGTTCAACTCTGACCATGCAATGTACGGGACCGGCGCAACCGTCTGGGCAACAGAGAACCTTACCGGTGCCGATTCCAGTCAGAGCGTCGCTTGGACCGTTGGCGCCAATGGAGTGGAAGAAAACGCCCTCTCCTTCGTACTGGCGCCGCCTTCTGGCAACACGATTCTGCTCAGTTCCATGGGCGATACCTACGGTTTTGCCCATACCGACCTGACCAAGTCTCCGGCGCAAGGATTCTACAGGAATCCGAGCTACCAACCCTCGGGCATGGACTTCGAGCAGAACACCCCCACTGCCGTTGTTCGCGTCACCGATGGCACTTACGGAGCCTCTCCACTCGGTGTTCTCTCTTCGGACGGTGGCATGACCTGGACCGCTTTCGCTGCCAATCCCAGCGGAACCGTCAAGGGCGGCGGCACCTTCGCCATCGCGCCCGACGGATCCTCTATGGTGTGGGCTACTGCCGACACATCGTCTGTTTGGTACTCCATTAACAGCGGGGCAAGCTGGACAGCCTCGACGGGCATTCCCGCCCAGGCCCAGGTGGTCAGCGACCGAGTCAAGGCCGGCGTTTACTATGGCTTGGCAAACGGCACGCTCTACATAAGCACCAATGGCGGCCAAACCTGGACCACGGAGCAATCCAGCCTGCCCTCCAGCGGCACGCTGGTCATCCTTCCGGACACACAGGGAGACCTGTGGATGGCTTCCGCCAGCGGGCTTTATCACAACACCGGCAGCACCACTTCGCCAACGCTGACTGCCGTTTCGGGCGTATCCTCGGCAAAATACCTTGGATTTGGCAAAGCTGCTCCTGGATCGAGCTTCCTGACCCTCTACCTGTATGGGACAATCACCTCGCAAGACCTCTTCCGTTCCATTGACGGCGGCGCTTCCTGGACCCAGATCAACGACAGCGCCCACCAGTGGGGCGGCGGAATCGGAGGCGTCACCGGCGATATGCGCACCTTCGGCACCGTCTACATTGCTGGCGGCGGCCGCGGCATCATCTGGGGAAACAGCGCCAATTGAAACTGAATGGGGCCGGAACCAGGAGGCTTCGACCCCCTCCGCTCCTAGTCAGTTCCCCGCTCCGGAATCCAGCGGCTTCACATAAACAAGCGCCGCCCGGCCCTGGGGATAATAGTTCTCCCGCATGCCCTTGCAGATGTAGCCGTGTGCCTCGTAAAGCCGGGTTGCGCGCGAGTTGTCAGCCTCCACGTGCAGCCAGATCAGGCGAGCACTCGCCGCAAGCGCAGAGCCTTCGATGTGGCCGAGCAGTTCGCCGCCAACGCCCCAGCCACGCGCCTCCGGGGCAACCTCGATGGTTTCGATGTAAGCCGTAACATCGTTCTTGGACTCCGGCGACGAAAGCCCGTCGCTGGGGGCTCTGCTTTTCGGTCTGGTCCACTCGACAATGGCGAAACCGGCCATGTGCCCATCCTCTTCCGCAATCCATGTAGCTGTATTGGAAGACTGGATCAGCAATCGCATGGTGCGGCGGCTGAAGCGAAAGGGCGGCTCAAAGCACAACTCTTCCAGGGCGTACAGAACATCGAAGTCTTGCGGCGTGTAAGGGCGATACAGCACAGTCCAACTTTACGACAGGCAGAAAGCAAAAGGCCATCCTCCGAAGAGGATGGCCTTTTGCCACAAACCCTATAGGAACAGAACTAGATTTTCACTTCCAGGTCCGCAATCACGTCGAAGAAACGCTGGTCGAGGCGACGGTTCGTGGCGATGGCTTCCTTGATGGTGATGTCGGTGATGTCCATGCCCTTGAGAACCGCAATCCGGCCAAACTTCTTCTCGTGAATCATGTCGATGGCGTGAAGGCCGTAGCGCTGAGACAAGATGCGGTCGTAAGCTGTGGGAACGCCGCCACGCTGGGTGTGTCCCAAGGTGACCGAACGGGTCTCAAAGCCGGTCTTCTGTTCGATCAGGCTGGCAAGCCTCTCGGCAATGCCTGACAACCGCACATGGCCGAAGGAGTCAACATCCTGAGAGCCAAGGACCAGACCAACATCGGGCAGCTTGCAGCCTTCCGAAACTACCACAATGCCGTAGTGCTTGCCGTGATCGTAGTTGTACTTGAGCAGCGCGCAGACATGATCGATATCGATTTCCTTCTCGGGAACCAGCGTCGCATCAGCGCCACCAGCCACGCCGGCGCCATAGGCGATCCAGCCGGCATCGCGGCCCATCACTTCGACCACGATCACGCGGTTGTGCGAATCAGCGGTGGTGCGAATGCGGTCGACAGCCTCGGTGGCGATGGCAACCGCAGTGTCATATCCAAATGTAGTGTCGGTGCCGTTGAGATCATTGTCGATGGTCTTGGGAACGCCCACAGAGGGCACGCCGTGCTCGGCCAGGAATTCCGTCACCGACTGCGTGTCGTCGCCGCCCAGGGCGATCAAAGCATCGATCTTGTCTTCCTTCAGAACTTCCTGGACCTTTTCGATGCCGCCGGGAATCTTCTTCAAGTTGGTGCGCGAAGAGTGCAGGATAGTGCCGCCCTTCAACTGAATGCCGTCGACGGTTTCCAGCGTGAGCGGAATCCAGTTGTTGTCCAGCACACCGCGCCAGCCGTTGAGGAAGCCAACAAACTCATCACCATACTGGTTGATGCCCTTGCGCACAGCCGCGTAGATCACCGCATTCAATCCGGGGCAATCGCCGCCGCCGGTCAACAAAGCAATTCGCATCGTAAAATCTCCTGATCGAAGTCACGGCCATATGTGCCGCGCCGGGAATTTGTCCTTGAAGTCTACGTTCAGAACGGCCAAAATTGCCGCCTTGACGTGTTACTTATTTTACGACACCGTTTTCAGCACGGCTCGTGACCGGGCTCACGCCCATCTCTTTCGTATTCCCTTGTTCGGAGGCATGTAGAATGTTTCAATAAAGATATGCCTGGAACTGGTGCACTTTTGCTGCTGGCCTTTGCCGCCCTGGTCGCTGCTGTTTTGCTGGTTCTGCTGCAGCTGACCCGATTGGGATTTCTGGTCCGCGCCACTATCCCCGACCGTCCGCGGCGGCGCATGTTCATTGCCTCAGTTTCTTTTCTGCTCACGTTTGCAGGGGTCCGGATTCTGGTCCACAGAATCGTGAATCATGAGGGGCATTTTCAGTGGGTGGTCATCCATGGAACGCATATTCATCATCTGGTCTGGGGGATTCTTATCCTGTTACTGGTCGGCTACGGCTGGCTGCTGGATCTGGGACGGTCACACTCGCCGCTTTCAATCTTCTTTAGCCGGTTGATGTCGGTCGGCTTCGGTGTGGGCGCGGCACTCACCCTGGACGAGTTTTCGATTTGGCTGGACCTGGAGCCGAATGCTTACTGGTCGGACGCCGGGCGGCTCAACATCGACGCGATCATCTTCTTCGGCGCCCTACTGGCAGTAGGCGCCGGCGGAGCGCCGTTTTTCCGCGCCTTCGGCCGCCTATGGGACAAGCGCACCATTTATCGCAAGGAGCTGGGCCGGGGGCTGGCCTTTCCTATCCGCCGTGCGCGGTTGCTTCGTCCTCATAAAGTGCGTCGATCAGGGCCGCATAGCGGGCTGTAATCACGCGCCGCTTGAGTTTCATCGAGGGTGTCAGCTCTCCCGAGTCGATGGACCATTCGTCGCTCACCACGCGGAACCGCTTCAGCGTCTCAAAGTTGGCCAAGCTGACATTTACCTGCCGGATAATCTCCGCGTAGAGCGCGGTTACGCGGCTGTTGGCCACCAGTTCGGCGCGGGAGTTGGCCTCGATGCCTTGCTGCCGAGCCCACTCCTCCAATGCGGAAAAGCTGGGCGAAAGCAGTACAGAGACAAACTTGTGCCTGTCGCCTACCAGCGCGGCCTGTTCGACAAAAGGGCTGACCATGAGCTTGTTTTCAATCGGCTGAGGCGCCACCAGCTTGCCGCCTGAGGTTTTCAGAAGTTCTTTTTTGCGGTCGGTGATGAAAAGGAACCCGTCCGCATCAAAATGCCCGATATCTCCGGTATGGAACCAGCCCTCCTGGTCGAAGGCCTCGGCGGTGACTGCTGGTTGGTTCCAGTAGCCAGTAAAGACCGACGGTCCACGCACCAGCAACTCCCCGTCTCCGGCCAGCTTCAGGTCGAGATTGGGCATGGGCATGCCCGCGGCGCCCATGCGCTGGCGAAGGGGAGTATTGAGAGCGATGATCGGTGAGGTCTCGGTCAGCCCATAGCCCTCCCAGAGAGCAATCCCCATCGAAGCGAACCATTTTGCCGTGTCGATGCCCAAGGGCGCGCCGCCACTGACAAAAATTCTCACACGCCCCCCGAAGGCCTCGCGCACCCTGGAATATGCCAGTTTATCGGCCAGCTTCCAGAGCAGCGAAGTAGGTTTATGGCCAGCGTAGACTTCCTCAGCGTGCTTGGCGCCCACGCCAACGGCCCACGCCAGCAGCCGTTTCGCCAGGGGCAAAAGTCCCACGTGCCGCTCCACTTCCTCGCGAATCTTTTCGAATACCCGTGGCACGCCCACAAAAACCGTCGGCCGAATCTGGAGCATGACCTCAGCCAGCTTGTCGAACTTCGAGCAATAGGCTATCTGCACGCCGTAGTAATACATCACGTAGTCCAGCGCGCGAGCGGTCACATGCGAGAGAGGTAGAAACGAAATCAAAGCATCCGAGGGGCCGAGGGTAAAGTCCACGGGGGCAACGTTCTGATTCACGGCGATATTGCCGTGCGTCAGCACCACGCCCTTGGGTTCACCAGTGGTTCCAGAGGTGTAAATCAGCGTGGCCGGGTCCTTGGGCTCAATCGAGCGCACCAGAGCATCGAAGACAGGATCGCGTTCAGCGCCACGTTCATCTGCCCCGGCCAGCATCTCGCTGAAGGCAATGGCGCCCTCTGGCTGCGCGGCCGAATCCATGATTATGATCCGTTCGAGCTGAGTCTGCGCACGGACAGCGTTCAGCTTGTCGAACAGTTGTCTGGTGGAGACGACGGCAATCCGGCAGCCCGCGTCCTGGAGCAGCACGGCAATCTGCTCGCCGGTCAGCGTGGGATAGATGGGAACATCCACGGCGCCGATAGCCAGCGTAGCAAAGTCGGTGACGGCCCACTCCCAGCGATTCCCGCCGATGATGGCGACACGATCTCCTTTTTGCACACCCCAACTGAGAAACGCCTCAGAAAGTGCACGGACACGCTGGTAGATCTGGTCGGAGGAAATGGGCTGCCATTGTCCGAACTCATCCTGCCAGAGAATGGCGCGGGGATTCGCCGCCGCGGCTACGCGGCGGAACAGGTCGTTGAGAGTGGTGAGCGGAGCGGCAGGTGTCATTTTGATTTCAATAGGGGAGATGGAGTTCCTTGATCGCAATTGTTTAAGTGTAACGCTCCGGGGGCAATTCTCCTCTGAACCTTCTTGCCGTTTCAATTCATCAAATGTGGCGCTTCCGATGCGAGGATGCCTCCAAACGGTCGTACGAGTCGATTCCTGGCGGAAGCTGGATGCCTTGACTCGGCCGTTTTAAAGCCCGCGCTTACGATTTCCGGGTTTCTGCCCGTCAACATGTATTGCATACTTATGCGTTAGTGTTGTATATTTATGCAAGAGGCGAGGCACCGTCTCAAACCACACTTCTGCATCTGCATGGGAACGGTTGATGAAGGCTTTGCGGCACAACGCGATCCGTGAGCTGGTGACCCACTCGCAAGTGGCCAACCAGGACGAACTGCGGCGTAAGCTGCGCCGCCACGGCATTCGCGTAACCCAGGCCACGCTCTCGCGGGACATTCACGAGTTGGGTCTATCCAAAGGCCCCAAGGGATATTCTTTGTCAGACGGCGCGGGTTCTGGCGCTCCGATCGAGGACAACGCCCCGCCCTCGCTGGCGGAGATGATGGAAGGCTTTGGGCTGCAAGTGCGGCAGGCGATGAACCAGGTGGTGGTAACCACGGTGGCAGGAGGCGCGCAGCCACTGGGCGCGGCCCTGGATCGCGAGGGCTGGAGCGAGGTTGTAGGCACCCTGGCTGGCGACGACACGGTGCTGGTGATCTGCCCCGACGTTCGCCGGGCTGGTGAAGTTGAATTACGGTTAAGGAAAATGCTGGAATCATGATCGATAAAGTGCAAACCGCAGTAGTGGGAGTTACGGGGTACGCGGGCGAGGAATTGGCGCGGCTGTTGCTGCGGCATCCCCGTCTCAAGGGCAAGCCTCCAGTCTTCGCAGGACGCGTGCATGAGAAAGACGCGGCGCGTGGCGGCGTGCCTCTGGGCGAGATCCATCCGCAACTGGTTGACAGTGTGGGCAGCGGCGCGCTGAAGCAGGAGCAATTTTCCTGGGAGCTGCTGGCCAGCCGGGGCGTTGGTGTCCTTTTCCTCGCTACGCCGCACGAGCAGTCGCGGGAGTGGGTTCCCGAGGCGCTGGCGCGCGGCCTGCGCGTCATTGACTTGAGCGGGGCATGGAGGCTTACCGAATCGGCTAACCGCGCCGTCTATGCTTTCACGGATGACAATGCCGAACTGGCCGCGGCAACCCAGGCGCAGGCCGTTTACGGCATGCCGGAGCTGCACCGCGCGCAGATTGCCGGAGCGCGTCTCATCGCCAATCCTGGCTGCTACGCAACTTCAATCATTCTTGCCCTGAAGCCGCTGGTAGCCGCGGGAGTGGTTGATTTGAGCCACGGCATCGTGGCCGACTCGAAGAGCGGCGTGAGCGGCGCGGGCAAGGCGCTGCTGCGCTCGAACCATTTCATGAACGCGGCCGACAATCTTTCGGCCTACAAAGTGTTCACGCATCGCCACACGGGCGAATTGCTGGAGCAGATCGGCCTCGATGCGAACGACATCACGTTTGCGCCGCATCTGCTGCCCATTCCACGCGGCATTCTTTCCACGCTCTATCTCCGCTTCCATGAGCCGCAGACCAGGGCCAGCGTAACGAAGATTTACCATGATTTCTTCGCAGGCAGCCCCATGGTCCGGCTCTACGACAAAGAACTGCCGCAGATTCAGTATTCCGTCCGCACCAACTACGCGGACATCGGTTTCCAGCTCTCCGCCGACGGCCGCCGCGCAGTGGTTGTCAGTTGTCTTGATAACTTGCTGAAAGGCGCCGCTGGCCAGGCCGTGCAGAATATGAACATCATGCTCGGCTGGCCCGAATCGGAGGGTTTGGAATGAAGTATGTCGTCAAGCTGGGAGGCGCGGGCCTTCAGAACCAGGCGCTTCGGGATGATTCGCTTCGCGCCATTGCCGATCTTGTGCGCGACGGCCATCAAGTGGCAGTCGTTCACGGCGGGGGCGCGCAGTTGACGCAGATGCTCAAGGCGCTTGGGCTGCAGAGCGAGTTCATCAACGGGCTGCGCGTCACCGACGCCGATACCCGCGACGTGGCGCTGATGGTTCTGGCCGGAAAAGTGAACAAGGGCCTTGTGGCCGGCCTGGGCGCGCTGGGTATTCCAGCGGTCGGCCTATCCGGCGGCGATGGCTTGATCTTCCGCGCCCGCAAAAAGCGCACCGCGCCGGACCTTGGCTACGTAGGCGAAATTGCTTCAAGCGATCCTCGCTGGCTTGACGCTATCTGGCAGTTGAACGGCGTGCCGGTACTTTCGTCGATGGCTCTCGGATTTGACGGCGAATACTACAACGTCAACGCCGACGAGATGGCCGCGGCTTGCGCCATCGCCTGCCACGCCGATGCGCTGGTCTTTCTGACCGACGTCGCCGGCGTCAAGGGCGCGAACGGCGAAGTGATGCGATGGCTCTCCATCGATCAGATCGCCGAGATGGCTCAGAACGCCGTCATCTCCGGCGGCATGTTGCCCAAGCTCGGCGCCTGCCGCGAAGCTCTGTTGAACGGCGTGAAGCGCGTAAGAATTTTACCCGCCGAAGCTGCCGGATCGCTTCCCGACCTGTGCAGTTCGCGCGTAACCCACGGCACCGAAGTGATGGTGGCCTAGCGGTCCGCAGGACAAATGGATTAGGAGAAATGGAATTGACGAAACTCGAAGAAATTCAAGCGGCCGAAGCACGGCTGCTGCTTCCCACTTATGACCGCAACCCGATTCTCTTTGAGCGGGGCGATGGCGTGTATATCATCGACGAGCGGGGCGGACGTTACCTAGACCTGCTCAGCGGCATCGGCGTCAACGCGCTCGGCTACGGCAATCCCGTGATCGAAGCAGCCATCGCCAAGCAGAGCCGCGCGCTCATTCACACCTCGAATCTGTACTTCCACGAGGGACAGGCTGCGCTGGCTCTGCGCCTGACCGAGCTTACCGGCCTGGACCGCGTCTTCTTCTGCAACTCCGGCACGGAAGCCTGGGAATGCGCGCTGAAGCTGGCGCGCGCGCACGCCGGCCTTCTGCGCAGCGAAGGCAAGCAGATCGGAACCAAGTTCCTGGCTTTTGAACATAGCTTTCACGGACGCACTTTCGGTTCGATGGCAACCACCTATAAGGCGAAATATCGCGAACCCTTTGACCCGGTCATGCCTGGCGTGGAATTTGTGAAGTTCAACGATGTCGCCGATCTGCGCGCCAAGTTTTCGAATGAGATTTGCGCCATCCTTATAGAAGCCGTGCAGGGCGAAGGCGGCGTCAACCCGGCTACGCAGGAGTTCATGAATGCGGCGCGCGAGCTGGCCAACTCGACCGGCGCGCTGCTGATCGCCGATGAGATTCAGTGCGGGATGGGCCGCACGGGCAAGTGGTGCGCCTATCAGCACTACGGCATCCATCCCGACATCACCACACTGGCCAAGCCCCTGGCCGGAGGGCTTCCCATGGGCGCGACGCTTTGCACGGAAGAAGTTGCGCGCGCCTTTCACGCCGGAATGCACGGCAGCACTTTCGGCGGCGGCCCGCTGGCCTGCGCCGTGGCTTGCGCCGTAATTGACGAGATCGAAAAGGAAGGGTTGCTGGCCCACATAACCGAGGTCGGCGACTACTTCCAGGCGCAGTTGCGCGAGTTAGCGAAGCGCCACAGCGCGATTACGAATGTGCGCGGCATAGGACTGATGGTTGCGGCCGAGCTGGATTCCGCTGAACTGGCCAAACTCACAGTAGCCGAAATGCTCAAGCGGCACATTCTCATCAACTGCACCAGCGACACGGTTCTGCGCTTCCTGCCGCCTTTTATTCTGAAGCGCACCCACGTGGACACCGCCATCCAGGCGCTGGACGAAATATTCACCGAACAGGCCGCCTTGTGTGGCGCACAGCAAGCAGGAGGACAGAACCGTGGTTAGCATTGCACCCAAAGAGCACCGGGAGCCCGTTGTTTCCATTGAAAATGATCCCGATATTCTGGCCGCAGCCGCGCGCATGAATGGCGAAGATCTCTGCTCCATCGCCGATCTATCGAGCGGCGAAGTACGCGCCATCCTCAAGCTCGGCCATGACGTAAAGCGCAATCCGGCCAAGTATCGCCACGCCCTCGACGCCAAGCAGATGGTGCTGATGTTCGAGAAGGCCAGTCTGCGCACCCGTCTGAGTTTCGAGACCTCCATCAATACGACGGGCGGCAACGCGATCTTCGTCGATCAGACCAGTTCGCCGCTGGGCGAGCGCGAATCGATCTCCGACGTGGCCAAGAACGTGGAGCGCTGGGTGGACGTGATCGTGCTCCGCACCTATGCGCACGACACCATCACCGAAATGGCCGCCAACTCGCGCGTGCCAGTCGTCAACGCGCTCTCTGACTTCGAGCATCCCTGCCAGGCGCTGGCCGATTTCATGACCATCGAAGAGCACTTCGGCAAGGTGGCAGGCGTCAACTTCACTTATGTCGGAGACGGTAACAATGTTTGCCACTCGTTGATGCTGACCGGCGCGCAACTGGGCGCGAACGTCACCATCGCCACCCCGCGCGGCTACTCGCCTGACATCGAAATTGTCACCATCGCGCGCGAGATCGCCGAGAAGAATGGTTGCGTAATCAATCTGCTGCAGGACCCGCACGCCGCGGCGGAAAACGCCGACGCGATCTATACCGATGTCTGCGTCAGCATGGGCATGGAGCACGAATCGACCAAGCGCGAGCCGATCTTCCGGCCCTTCCAGGTCAACGATGCGCTGATGAAGGAAGCCAAACCGGAAGCGGTCTTCATGCACTGCCTGCCCGCGCGCCGCAATGCTGAAGTGACCGACGAGGTTCTCGACGGTCCGCAGTCGATAGTCTTCGATCAGGCCGAAAATCGCCTGCACGCGGAGAAGGCGCTGCTGCTGCTGTTGTTGGGCGGATTGGCAAATAAGGCCGGCTTTCAAAACACATAAGAATTTGGAAATGGGGAGTATCTCCATGGGTTTTGAATTACTTAGTTACAGCTTGGACGACCTCGCGCAAAACGCTTCATTAAGGTCGCCTGATTTTGAGATGTCTTCCTCGGCGAAGAAGACGGCTTATCCGATACGAGCGATACGGTATTGGTGGGTTTGTCATGCGCTTGTTCAGGAACTGATCAATAAGCCGGATGCAACAATTGTCGATATGGGAGCAGGCTACGGGCAGATGCGCAGGTACTGTGCCGGATCTATGCCTTACCTGTCGCCAAGGTATCCTCTTGATTCTCAGAGCTGGATTGGGATGGACAAGGTTTGTCAAGAAGGGCTTTCCACAGCTGGGTACAACCAGGTGATTGAATGTGACTTTGACAAACCCCTTCCGCTGAAGGACGGCTCGGTTCAAGCACTGATCTGCATACATGTGATGGAGCATCTTCCCCGTCCGGAGTTTACCGTGTCGGAGATTGTACGAGTCTTGGCGCCTGGCGGCATTTTTTGTGGAGGTTCGCCCACCGCTCCCGGACCTGTGTCGTATTTTCTTCATCGCAGGCTTCGCAATAAGATGAGCAAGGGAACTACAGGACCAAATGGACACATCAATTCCCTCAGCCCGGGCGATTGGAAACGTTTGGTCGAAAATAGCGGCCTGACACTCGACTTTATGAGCGGATCGCACCTGATGAGGCTCTCGGGCGCTAGCCTTGAAAACTCCCGGTTATGGACGAAGCTGAATCTCTTCTGGGGAGGCCTGTTCCCCTCGCTTGGATCAGAGGTTTACCTTAGGGCGCGGAAAAAGTCTTAGTCCTTCACCATGACATATCACCGCCGATTTTCAAGGAGATTGAAGATCATGGGAAAGAAAGTATCACAGGCAGACTCGGGTGGCCCTGACACCTCCATCATTATTCCCTGGTTCATTGTCTCGAACCAGAAATCTGAAAGCTAGCAGCTAAATTCTTTCTGAGGTATTGCAAATATGTCCGTAATTCTTGAATCTCTTCCCGTCGGGCAGAAGGTTGGCATTGCCTTCTCCGGCGGGCTTGACACCTCCGCCGCCCTGCACTGGATGAGACAGAAGGGCGCCATCCCCTACGCTTACACGGCGAACCTGGGCCAGCCCGACGAAACCGACTACGACGCCATCCCGCGCGCTGCCCTCGAATACGGCGCAGAACAGGCCCGTCTCATCGACTGCCGCGGCCCACTCGTGCGCGAAGGCATCGCCGCGCTCCAGGCCGGCGCTTTCCACATCACCACGGCCGGCGTTCCCTACTTCAATACAACGCCCATCGGCCGCGCCGTCACTGGCACCATGCTGGTCTCCGCGATGAAGGAGGACGATGTAGCCATCTGGGGTGACGGCTCCACATACAAAGGCAATGACATCGAGCGCTTCTACCGTTACGGCCTGCTTGCCAATCCCAGCCTGAAGATCTACAAACCCTGGCTCGACGCGGCCTTCATCGACGAGCTGGGCGGCCGCGCTGAGATGTCTGCCTTCATGCAGCGCTCCGGTTTCGCGTATAAGATGTCGGCCGAAAAGGCCTACTCCACCGACTCCAATCTGCTGGGCGCAACTCACGAAGCAAAGGACCTCGAGTTCCTCTCAACCTCCATGAAGATCGTCGATCCCATCATGGGCGTGGCCTTCTGGCGCGGCGATGTCGATGTCAAGCCGGAAGAGGTTGCCGTGCGCTTTGAAGAGGGCTTTCCCGTCGCCCTCAGCGGTCGCGAATTCAGCGATCCCGTCGAACTGCTTCTGGAAGCCAATCGCATCGGCGGACGGCACGGCCTTGGCATGAGCGATCAAATTGAGAACAGGATCATCGAGGCCAAGAGCCGCGGCATTTACGAGGCGCCCGGTCTCGCCCTGCTCTTCATCGCCTATGAGCGCCTGGTTACCGGCATTCACAACGAGGACACCATCGAGCAGTACCGCGACAACGGCCGCAAGCTCGGCCGCCTGCTCTACCAGGGCCGCTGGTTCGACTCCCAGGCCGTCATGCTCCGCGAATCCGCACAGCGCTGGGTCGCCAAACCCGTCACCGGCGAAGTCACGCTGGAGCTGCGCCGCGGCAACGACTACTCGATTCTCAACACCGAGTCGCCGAACCTCACCTTCCACCCCGAGCGCCTCAGCATGGAGAAGACCGAATCCACCTTCTCTCCGCGCGACCGCATCGGCCAGCTCACCATGCGCAATCTGGACATCACAGATACCCGCGATAAGCTGCTGACCTATGCCGCAACCGGACTTATCACCCTCAGCACAGGCAACGAAATGCCCCTGCTGAGCAGCGCAAAGGAAAAGAAATAACGTGAGATATGCCTGAATCCATGTCGAACCAACAACAACCCGTGAAGATGTGGTCTGGCCGCTTTCGGGAGCCGCTGGATGCGGAGTTCGAATCCTGGCAGCGTTCCATTGTCTTCGACTGGCGGCTTCTCGATTGTGAGCTTGCCGCCAGCAAGGCGCACGCGTCGGCTCTTATAGCCGCCAAGATTCTCACCGAAAGTGAAGGAGCGGAGCTGCGCGCGGCGCTGGACGCAATCGGCGCGGAATACGCATCAGAGGCGGGCAAAGTTTTGGTGCGCGACGATCCGGCGGCCGAGGACATTCATCATTTTGTAGAGATGAAGCTCGCCGAGCGCATCGGTTCGTTGGGGCTCAAGTTGCACACCGGCCGCAGCCGCAATGAACAGATTGCGACCGACCTCCGCCTTTACGTGCGCGGACAAATCGGTCTCGTGCTGCAATCTCTGTCCGCCTGGGCCAATGCCCTGGTCGAACAGGCTCGCGCCGCCGGCGACGCGGTGATGCCAAGCTATACACACATGCAGCGCGCCGAGCCTGTGCTGGTTGCGCATTGGTTGCTGGCTTATGTAGAGATGATTCTCCGCGATGCAGCGCGCCTCGGCGACTGCGCGGCAAGGCTCAACTATTGCCCGCTCGGCTCGGGCGCGGTGGCCGGCGCAACTCTCGCCCTCGACCGCTCCATCGCTGCGCGCGAGCTTGGTTTTGCTGCGCCCACGGCCAACTCCATGGACGCTACCAGCGATCGGGATTTCGTTCTCGAATATCTGCAAGCGCTCACCTTCGTCGGCCTGCATCTGAGCCGCTTTGCTGAGGAGATTACGCTTTATGCCACGGCGGAGTTCGGCTTTGTGACGCTTCCCGAGGCCTTTTCGACAGGTTCCAGCGCCATGCCGCAAAAGAAAAATCCTGATCTTACCGAACTGATTCGCGCCAAGGTCGGACGCATCCATGGAGCGGCTGAAGCCGTCACGCTGCAACTCAAAGGCCTGCCTTTGGCCTACAATAAGGACATGCAGGAGACCCAGGAGCCGGCCTTTTCCGTGAGCTTTGTCGCCCCGATGCTCGCCCTCGTGGCGCGATTCACTGCTGCGCTTCAATTCAATCGCGAGCGCATGAACGAGGCTGCGCAGTCGGGCTACTTGAATGCCATGGCGGCGGCCACCTATCTCGTGCACAAGGGCGTTCCCTTCCGCACCGCGCACGAGAAGATCGGCCATGCCGTGCGCTTCGCCATTGAGAAAGGCCTCGAGTTGAACGATCTTACCCTCGAAGAACTCCGCCAGTTTGGCGAGGAGTTCGAGGAAGACTTCTTCGCCGCTGTTACGCTCACGGCCACACTCGATTGCCACGATGTAATCGGTGGAACCGCGCACGAGCGTGTTCGCGAGGCGCTCGCCGCCGCGTCGGAACGGATTGCAGGCATTGCCATTTTTGGCCGGGAGGCCGTTCATGCTGGTGCGTAAGGCGCTGATCCGGGACGCCTCCAACGTGTACGACCTGGTGAATTCGCTCTCCACGGACGGCACGCTGCTCAGACGTCCTTTCGCAGAGATCTGCGAGAACATCCGCGACTTTACCGTCGCAGAGTCCGATGGCGGCGTCTTTTTGGGCTGTGGGGCGCTCCACTTTTACGGGCCGCATCTCTGCGAGGTGCGCTCGATCGTCGTCAGGCCTGCCGCCAAAAGCAAGGGAGCAGGCGGCCGGATTCTGGCCGCTCTTCTAGAGGAAGCCGAGGAACACGGCATTCAATCCGTTTGCCTGTTCACGCGCATTCCCGACTTCTTTTTCAAGTACGGTTTCCGCACGGTTGAAGACAAGGCCGAATTGCCTGACAAGGTCTTCAAAGACTGCCAGAACTGCCCTCGCCTGCAACGCTGCGACGAGGTGGCCATGGTGCGCGGCCGCATTCCGCGCGTCTCCATCCTCGGACCACGCGAGAAAGCCGAGCAGTTAGTCCACCTTACCAGCTAACTTCGAATCATTCAGCATCGCCGCAGCCACTACAACCTGGCCATAACTCAGCCCGCCATCGCCAGGACTGACGTGGCGATGCTGAAAGACCTCGAAGCCCTCGGCCTCCAGCTTCACCCTCAGCAGGCGCGCCAGCCGCCTGTTGTGCATGCAGCCGCCAGTAAGCGCCACGCGATTCACCCCAGTAGCCGTCCGCGCCAGCACCGCCGCTCGCACAAAACCCGCTGCCACTCCGGCATGAAACCGCGCGGCAATCCGAGCCTTGTTCACCCCGGCCTGCAAATCTCCAACTAGTTCGCGCCAAAGCGGGGCGGCGCTGATTTGCGCAGGCTCGCGGCGCGCCCAATCCCCGCCAATCAATTCCATCGCATAGCCTGGCTCATCGTCCGACTCATCCACTGCGATGCCTTCCAACTCAATGGCCGCCTGGGCCTCGTAATCCACGACGCGCCGATTCAGAACCACCGCAGCCACCGCATCAAAGAGCCGTCCCAGGCTCGAAGTGAGCGGAGCGTTAACGCCTCGCTCCATCATCCGCGCCAACACCCGGGCCTCTTTCTCTTTTGCACCCACAAGGCCAAGCGTTCTGCTTGAGCCGACATCAAAGCCGGCAGCGCGCAAATGCCCGAGCGCCATCCGCCACGGCTCTTTGATCGCCTTTTCGCCGCCCGGCATGGGCACATATTCGAGATGCGCGAAGCGCTCAAAACTTCCCAGCCGCGCGATCAGCACTTCCCCGCCCCAGATGCGCCCATCCGTTCCGTACCCGGTGCCGTCCAGCGCGAGGCCGATCACCTCGCCCGTGAGGCCGTGCTCAGCCATGCATCCAGCCACGTGCGCATGGTGATGCTGTACTGCGATCAACCTCAGCCCGCGCTCTTGCGCCCATTTCTTGGCCCACTGGGTCGAAAGGTAGCCGGGGTGCAGGTCATGCACTACCGTTCGCGGTTCAATCTCGAAGGTGCGCATCAAATGATCCAGCGATTCCTCGAAGAACCTGATCCCCGTCAAGTTTTCCAAATCGCCCAAGTGCTGGCTCTGATAGGCAAATCGCCCTCGCGCCAACGCAAAAACGTTTTTCAAGTGCCCGCCCACGGCCAGCAGCCGAGGCGCATCGAGCGGCAGTTCGACTCCCAGCGGCACAAATCCTCTTGCCCGCCGGACCAGTTGCGGCGCACCATCGACAATGGCAGCCACCGAGTCGTCGCAGCGCTGCAAAATCTCGCGGTTGTGCATCAGAAACGCATCCGCAATTCCGCCTAGCCGGGCCAAGGCCTCATCGTTGTCGATGGCAATCGGTTCTTCGCTGAGGTTGGCGGAAGTCATCACCAGCGCCTGTATGCGAGGGTCGGTAAAAAGCAGGTGTTGCAGCGGAGCGTAAGGCAGAAAGACGCCCAGCCATGGAATTCCCGGCGCCACGTTGTCCGCGATGCCGCAGCCGTTGCGCCGGCGCGCCAGCACAATCGGCCGCGCAGAGGTCGTGAGCAGAGCCTCTTCCTCGGCAGTCAGCGCGCAGACCGCCCGCGCCGCATCCAGATCGCGCACCATCACCGCCAGCGGCTTCCCATAGCGGCGTTTGCGCTCTCGAAGGCGCATCACTGCCGCGGGGTTGGTTGCATCCACGCTCAGGTGAAAGCCGCCTATCCCCTTGATGGCCATGACCTGGCCCGCAACCAGACGATCAATACAAGCTGTCACCGCGTCGTCTGCGGGAATCTCTTTTCCATCTGCCCCCACCAGCCAAAGCCGGGGCCCGCAAACCCAGCACGCGTTCGGCTGCGCATGAAAGCGCCGATTGGCGGGGTCGTCGTACTCCCGTTGACAGGCGGGACACATGGGGAAGACCGCCATCGAGGTTTGCGGCCGGTCGTAGGGAATCCGGCGCGTAATGGTGAAGCGCGGCCCGCAGTTGGTGCAGTTTAGAAAGGGATAGAGGAAGCGGCGGTCCTGAGGGTCTAGCAACTCGCGCAGGCAATCCGGGCAGGTCGCCGCATCCGCTGGAATTCCGGTACTCACGGGGCCCAGCCGCTCACTCACCATAATTCGGAAGGTCGCCTCGCCGGTCGCGGGCAACTCACGCACCCTGACCGAGTCAATGCGCGCCAGTGGCGGCTGCTCCCGGCGCAAACGAGCGAGGAAGACATCCAGATGCGCAACGGCGCCCTCGATCTCTATTGTCACCCCGCCGGTATTGTTGCCGATGAACCCGGCCAGCCCTTCCTCGATGGCCAGCCTGTAGATAAACGGGCGAAATCCCACCCCCTGCACCACCCCGCTGACCACGACTTCGCGCCGTTTTCTTCCGGGTTGGGATTCTTCCGTCAAAATCGCGCCTCTCGCCGCAAACCAGCATAGCGCATCGCTCCCTGTATCCGGCGGCTCGATATGGTGGCTTGAGGGCATAATCTGGAAGGAGCAGTGAAGATGGGAGAACCCGGCAAAATGAGATTTCGGAGAGACGGCCTGAAACGGACGATTGCTGCCGCATTTATCGTTGCGGGCCTGGGAACCCTTGCTTCCTCGGCTCAAGAGCCGAACTCCGCATCGGTTATTGAGCAGGTCGATGCAGCCGTCAGAGCTAGGAACGACCGCATTGCGGCCTATACAGTCACGGAACACTACGCCGTATACCGGGGCAAGGATCAGATGCAACCTGCCGCTGAAATGACAGTTCGGACCACCTATCGGAAAGATTCCGGCAAGAGCTACGCTATCGTCTCGGAATCCGGCTCCGAGTTCATTCGGAAGCACGTGCTGAGCACGCTCCTCGAAAATGAGAAGAGAATCAATCTGCCAGGGAACCGGGAGCGTTCGTGGTTCATTTCGGCCAATTACGAGATGAAACTGAAACCCGGCGGCATTCAGAGGCTGGATGGAAGGGATTGTCTTGCCCTTGCAATCTCTCCCAAGCGCAAGGCTACCAACTTGATTGAGGGAACCTTATGGGTTGAGGCCAGGGATGGTTCGATCGTCCGGCTTGAAGGAACCGCAACTCAAAGTCCCTCTGTGTTCACCGGGCCCGCCCAGGTAATGCGGCAATATTTCAAGATGAACGGCTTTGGCATGGCCACCCATGCCAGAGCCGTGTCAGACAGCTTTCTTCTCGGACGAACGACCGTCACGATCGATTATCGCGACTACCAGATTGAGCTTCGGCCGGTAAACTAGCGCGAGAAAAGCACTTTCCCGGCTTCGGAATTTGAGACTGCTTGCCTTGCAGTGATATTGGGCGGATTTCCAACTCCTTCACTACCCTCACAAATGACGCCGATCTCGATTATCCGTGACCACGGTCACGGATAATTGCAAATCCCAGCATGTAAGACATAAGCATATCTGTATGTGGGACTCTGCGCGGCAGTGCAATGGCTGTCTGTCTTGTTCCGTGAATGGGAGGAATTGTGGCTGCTTTCACACCCCCGCCGCTGCCAAGCGACGACAAACGCTGGAAGATTGTGAACGGCACCATGCGCAAGAATGGGTTTGCGCGTCACGCGCTCATCGAAACGCTCCACACAGTGCAGTCGGTGTTCGGCTATCTGGACGACGACTCGATTCGTTTCGTGGCCAACTCCCTGCGCGTTCCGTTGAGCCAGGCCTACGGAGTAGTGACCTTCTACCACTACTTCAGTCTGAAGCCGCCAGGCAAGCACACGGTAACTGTCTGCATCGGCACGGCCTGCTATATCAAGGGCTCCGAGAAGCTCGTGGAGGCGGCTGAAAAGCGGCTGGGCATTTCCCGCGGACTGACCACCGATGACGGCAAGATCAGCTTGATGACCGCACGCTGCGTAGGCGCCTGCAGCCGCGCGCCGGTGATGCTGCGCGATGGGGAAGTGTCGGGCGAGGCGACCCAGGAGCAGATGCTCGAGCAACTGGAAAGGTGGGCTGTGGAATGACAATCGAAGAGCTCGAACAGATCGCCAAGAGCGTCTCCCAGGAGAACGCAAAATACGATTTTGAAGTGAATGTCTGCATGGATCTCGCTTGCATGAGCCAGGGCGCGGACCGCCTGCGCGAAGCGCTGGAGAAGGTGGCCGAAAGATCCGGCAAGAAGGTTCTCATCCGCCGCACCGGATGCATGGGGCCGTGCTCCTCCGGGCCGCTGGTCCGCGTGGACCCAGACGAGACTCTCTATCATTATGTGAACGCGAGCCACGCAGACGCGATTGTGGCCAGACTGGGCGGTGAGCCCGTACCCGCTCTGCAATGCGATCTGAATGAACACTTCGACAAGCAAGTGCGGGTCGTGCTGGAGAATGCCGGCCACATCGATCCGGAAAAGATCGACGACTACATTGCCCGCGATGGTTACAAGGCTCTGTTGACCGCGCTGACTGAGATGACGCCCAACGGCGTGATTCACCGCGTCACAGAAAGCGGCCTCAGGGGACGCGGCGGCGGCGGCTATCCTACCGGTCTGAAGTGGGGAACGGTGGCCAAGGCGGCGGGCGACCTGAAATACGTCGTTTGCAACGGCGACGAAGGCGATCCTGGCGCTTTCATGGATCGCAGCGTGATGGAAGGCGATCCGCATCGGGTGATCGAGGGGATGGCCATCGCTGCTTATGCTGTGGGCGCCAGCAAGGGCTACATTTATGTCCGGGCCGAGTATCCGGTAGCCGTTAGCCGGCTGACGACAGCGCTGCGCGACGCGCGACGGCGCGGTTTGCTGGGCAACAACATCGGCAACACTCCATTCAACTTCGATATAGAAATCCGCCTGGGAGCCGGGGCTTTTGTCTGCGGCGAGGAAACGGCCTTGCTGGCTTCCGTTGAAGGCCGGCGCGGCACACCCAGAACGCGGCCGCCTTATCCGGCGGTAAGCGGCCTGTGGGGCAAGCCCACGCTGCTCAACAACGTCGAAACCTACGCCAACATCGCGCCCATCATCCGCAACGGCGGCAAGTGGTTTGCCAATATGGGCTCGGAAAGAAGCAAAGGCACCAAGGTCTTCGCCCTGACCGGAAAAATCACCCATACCGGCCTGGTGGAAGTACCCATGGGCATCAAGCTGCGCGAGATCATTGAGGTAATCGGCGGCGGCGTACCCGGCGGGCACACATTCAAGGCAGTGCAAACCGGCGGCCCTTCCGGCGGCTGCATTCCCGCGGAGATGATGGACATCGGGGTTAGTTACGATGCTCTTCTCAGGGTGGGTTCGATCATGGGCTCAGGCGGCATGATCGTAATGGACGATACCTCCTGCATGGTGAATGTGGCGCGTTTCTTTGTTGAGTTCTGCATGACGGAGTCCTGCGGCAAGTGCGTTCCCTGCCGGGCGGGAACGGCTCAGATGTTTACGCTTCTGAGCCGCATCTGCGACGGCACCGGAACCATGGAGGATCTGGACCTGTTGGTCGGTCTTTGCCAGACAATCAAGGAAACCGCTCTCTGCGGACTGGGGCAAACAGCGCCGAATCCTGTGCTGAGCACGCTCAAGTACTTTAGAGACGAGTACATCGAGCATATTGTAAATAAACGCTGTCCGGCTGGCGTTTGTAACATGAAGGCTCGCGTGGAGGTGTTGGCATGAGTGCCGATGTGGACGTCAAAACTCTTATCATCGACGATCAGGAGGTCAGTGCTCGCGCCGGCCAGACCATCCTCGAGGTGGCGCGGGAGAATGACATCAGCATTCCCACCCTCTGCCATCTGAACGGCCTCAGCGACGTAGGCGCTTGCCGCATGTGCCTGGTGGAGATCAAAGACAGCAAGAAGCTGCTGCCTGCCTGCGTAGCCGTTGTTCAGGAAGGCATGGAAGTCAGCACCAACACGGAGCGGCTCAGGAAGCATCGCCACCTGATCCTTGAGCTTCTCTTCGCCGAGCGCAATCATATCTGCTCGGTTTGCGTTTCCAATGGCAACTGCGAGTTGCAGGCGCTGGCGCAAAGCCAGGGCTTGACCCATATCAGCCTGCCCTATCGCAACCCTTCGCTGACTGTGGATGCCTCGCACGAGCGTTTTACCGTTGACCACAACCGATGCATTCTCTGCACTCGCTGCGTGAGGGTTTGCGCCGAGATCGAAGGCGCGCACATCTGGGATATGATGGGCCGCGGCATCGACTCCATCGTTATCACCGATCTGCACGAGGATTGGGGAAGCTCCAACTGCACCCGCTGCGGCAAATGCGTGCAGGTCTGCCCCACCGGAGCCCTTTTTGACAAAAGCAAGATTGGCACGGAGCACCCCAAGAACCCCGATTTTCTGCCTTACCTGAACCTCATGAGGGAAGCGCAATGAGCAAACTGAAAGTGGCAACAGCGTGGCTGGACGGATGCTCCGGCTGTCACATGTCGTTTCTTGACATGGACGAGCGGCTCCTCGAGCTGGCGGAGTTGATCGACGTGGTTTACAGCCCCATCGTTGACGCCAAGGAGTTCCCCGATGAGGTGGACATCGCTTTGGTCGAGGGAGCCGTAGCCTCGGTGGACGACGAGAAGAAGATCAAGAAGATTCGCGCCCACTCGAAAATGCTGATTGCAATGGGCGACTGCGCCGTGGCCGGCAATGTTCCGTCGATGCGCAATCCTATCGGTCCGGAAGCGATTCTGAACCGGGCGTACATCGAGAACGCCAGCGCCCAGCAGCAGATTCCCTGCGTCGTGGTTCCCAAACTGCTTCGGGTGGTGCGTCCCATCCACGAATACGTGAATGTGGATGTTTTCCTGCCCGGGTGCCCACCCTCGGCTGATACCTTTCACACAGCGCTGACCGCGCTGGTAACCGGCGCACCGCTGGATATTCCAGCTCTCACCCGATTTGGAGCCTGAGCCATGAGCCAGACCATCACTATCGATCCGGTAACCCGCCTGGAAGGGCACGGCAAGATCACCATCCAGCTCAACGACCAGGGCGAGGTGGAGAACGCTCACTTTCATGTCACGCAGGTGCGCGGCTTTGAGAAGTTCTCCGAAGGCCGCCCGTTTTACGAGATGCCCAGCTTGATGGCGCGCATCTGCGGAATCTGCCCGGTCTCGCACCTGCTGGCTTCAGCCAAGGCCTGCGAAGCCATCATGTCCGTCCGCATTCCACATACCGCCGCGCAACTGCGACGCATACTGAATCTGGCCCAGATGGTCCAGTCCCACGCGCTGAGCTTCTTTTATCTCGCCTCTCCGGACTTGCTGCTGGGCATGGAGTCAGATCCGAAGACACGCAACATCTTCGGAGTTGTGGCAGCCAAGCCAGAGCTTGGCCGCGCAGGCGTTGCTTTGCGCCGTTTTGGCCAGCACACGATTGAACTGCTTGCCAACAAACGCATCCATCCCGGTTGGGTGGTGCCCGGCGGCGTCACTGAGCCTCTGGCCCCCGCCAAGCGCGACGAGATTCTTGCCATGCTGCCCGAGGCTCATGCCAATCTAAGCATGGCGTTGGCCGCCTATAAGCAGATTGCCGCCAGCTTCAAGCCTGAGGCCGAAGTTTTCGCCAATTTCCCGTCGAATTACCTCGGAATGATCAACGAGGACGAGAAGATCGCGTTCACCGACGGCAAGTTGAGGCTGATTGACCCGAAGGGCAACATCCTTGAGGATGACATCACTGCCAGCAGGTACACCGAGGTGATCGGCGAAGCGGTCGAGGACTACAGTTACACCAAGTTCGTCTACTACAAGCCTCTGGGCTATCCCACGGGCACTTATCGCGTAGGTCCCTTGGCGCGGCTCAACATCGTTAAATCCATGGGAACGCAGCTGGCCGACAAGGAACTGGCCGAGTTCAAGCAGTTGGCCACGGGGCCAGTCGAAAGCTCGTTCTACTACCATCACGCCCGTCTCGTCGAAATGCTCTACGGCCTCGAAAAGATCGAGGAGCTTCTCTCCGATCCGCTCATCCTCGATAAGCACGTGCGCGCCACCGCCGGCGTCAACCGGCTCGAAGGCGCGGGCGTGGCCGAGGCGCCGCGCGGCACACTGATGCACAACTACAAGGTGGACGAGGACGGCAAGATTGTCTGGGCCAACCTGGTAATCGCCACCGGTCAGAACAACACCGCCATGAACGAGGGCGTCTTGCAGGCCGCGAAGCATTACGTGAAGGATGGCAAGTTCACCGAGGGAGTTCTCAACCGCATCGAGGCGGTGATCCGCACCTTCGACCCTTGCCTCAGTTGCTCCACGCATGCCTTCGGGCAGATGCCCCTGGTTCTCACGCTGCTCTCTGCTAACCGCGAAGTTGTGGACCAGGTCATTCGCTAACCGGCGGACAAACTCATGAGCCTTACTCCGGCCCGATGCCTTATTCTCGCTTGCGGCAACACGCTGCGCAGGGATGATGGTGTCGGGCCTTGGCTTGCCGCATGGGCAGAAAACAGGTTCCGCGCGGAAGCCCAAGTTCGCGTGCTATCGCGGCAGCAATGGACCCCCGAACTCACCGAAGAGATCGCCTACGCCGGCTCTGTCCTTTTTATTGATTGTTCGGTCGATTCCGCTCCCGGATCGGTTCGTTTGACCTCTGTTCAGCCGGCCACCGGCGATCAGGGACTCGCGACTCATCACTTGGGCGCATCCGAACTGCTTGCTCTCGGGCGCGAACTCTACAATTCCCTTCCCTTTCATGCACAGCTACTGACCATCGGCGCAGCTTCAACGGCATTAGGCGAAACCTTCAGTACAGAGGTGACCGCCGCGCTTCCTCATGCCTGCCATCTTATCGAAGATACTGTTCTGCATGAACTTTCACGCCCAGAGTTATCGCAATCAGCATAACGCGACGGCTCTTTCTTCAGAATGATGGAGTAACGAAATCAAGCTTGCCCCGTCAATCTATTATCTTTGGATGGGGTTCACCATGCTTGAGCTTCGGAATGTGTGCAAGCGGTATTCCAGCATTGCCGCAGTTGACGGCATCAGCTTTTCAGCGCGCACGGGAGAAGTCACCGGTTATCTGGGAGCCAATGGTTCCGGCAAATCCACCACGATGAAGATGATTACAGGCCTTATCGAAATGGATTCAGGAGAAATCCTTTTTGATGGCAAGCCTATTCAGTGCGATCTGATGGCCTTCAAACGGCGATTGGGCTATGTGCCGGAAGAGCCGCATCTCTACACGCATTTGAGCGGCCTCGAATACCTTGAGATGGTCGCTCAGTTGCGCGCTCTGCCTCCGAAGATTTCAGCGGAATGCATTGACGGCCTGCTCCACTTGCTGGCGCTCCACAGCGACCGCGATCTGCCGATCTCTTCTTACTCAAAGGGAATGCGCCAAAAGGTTTTGCTCGCAGCAGCTCTGTTGCACAATCCGGATTTGATCCTGCTGGATGAGCCATTCTCCGGACTTGATGTTGGTTCTGCTCTGGTTCTGCGCAGCCTGATTCAGGAGTTGTCCGCTCGGGGAAAAGTGATTCTCTTCAGTTCTCATGAGCTTGAAACCGTGCAGCGAATCTGTTCGCACGTCGTGATCCTGCATCGAGGAAAGATTGTAGCTGACGACTCGATTGAACGGCTGCAAGCATTGATGTCCCTATCGACACTGGAAGAGATATTCTCCGAGCTCGCGGTCGAACAGGACGCAGGATCGATTTCGCGGCAAATTGCCGATCTGATTCAGGCGTGAGGCTGTTGCAATGGAAAGACTTCAGTTTCGCGTCTTATTCCGCGTTTTTATGCTGAGAGTGGTTGATCTCGAACTTCTGTCAGCTGATGGCGATCCGACCAAACTGCTCGGTCAGTTCGCGGCATTGCTCGCCGGAATTAGCTTTCTTTTCTGCCTGCCTCTTCTCCTCGTGGGTGGGGGATGGCGTGAGACAGACCTTTGGACCATGGAGCACTTATTCGTCGCGGCAACCATGCTGGCGATTGGTTTATTCTCCGTGCTGAACTGGGATTCTATCTTTCCAGATCGCCGCGATGTCCTGGTGTTGGCCCCTTTGCCGGTTGCTCCGCGTACGATTTTTGCAGCCAAGCTCTCGGCCTTGGGAAGCGCCTTGTTCATTTCGGTTCTTGCACTGAATGTTTTCACTGGGCTCTTGTGGCCCATGTATTTTAGTTCAGCCGATGGCGCGCTCGCCGTACTTCGATCTTTTGGCGCCTACTGGACCACAGTGCTTACCGCTGCTGCTTTCATGCTTTTTTTTGTTTTGACGTTGCTGGGGGTGGCCTCACTGCTGCCACGGCAGCTCTTCCTCCGACTCTCGGTACTGCTTCAAGTAGCTGCTTTCTGCCTTTTCATCGGAGTATTCATCGTAGAGCCTACTTCTGTAACGCCAGAAGTGCTTAGGGAGCCGGGAGTGCAATGCCTCCCAACCTTTTGGTTCTTCGGTCTTTTTCAGCAACTCAATGGAGTCACCGGACCCATGCAGTCCGTCATTGCCGAATTGGCGCACCGGGCGTGGATCGCGCTGGCGATTGCAGCTTCCGGAGCCCTGGCCACACTGCTTCTCTCCTATTTCCACACACTGCGCAAGATTGTTGAGTCTCCAGACATCGTTTCCGGTTCTCACCGAATCAAGTGGCCAGTAACTTTTGGTAAATCGCTGCAGGGAGCGGTCACGAGCTTTTGCCTTCGAACCTTGCTTCGCAGCCGATCTCATCGCGTGATTCTCAGTTTCTATTTCGGCGTTGGCTTTGCCATTGTTCTGGCATACGTCGTTGCTCTTTACGCCGGAGGATTGTCTTCTCGCGGCGCGGCATCAGCGTTCGTCAGTGCGCCTTTTCTGTCCGCCAGTATTCTGATGATGTGCATATCAATCGGCGGAATCCGTATTGTTGCCTCTATGCCCATTGCGTTGCGGGCTAATTGGATATTCCGCATTACCGAGTTACAGCAGCCGTCCGCATATATTGCTGCGGTCCGGCGCGCATTCGTCGTGATCAGTGTGCTCCCGATCTGGCTGGCGTCGGCAGTGCTGTTCTTCTCTGTGTGGCCTTTGCGGCTTGCGCTCGAACATCTTCTCGTTCTTGGACTTTTGGGTATGATTCTGGTCGAAGCCACACTGCACGGCTTTAAAAAGATTCCCTTCACCTGCTCTTACTTGCCTGGAAAAGGAAATCTTCAATATGTGTTTTGGGCCTGCGCCCTGCTTCTTCTGCCTTTGATCAATGCAGGAGCGCAGATCGAGATGCGGATGCTTAACAGCCTCTTTGGTTACAGTGCGTTGCTTGTTGCTCTCAGTCTCGCGCTGGCTATCACGCGATGGCGCACGGCCGCAGTCCTGACGCCCACAACTCAAATGCAATTCGACGAAGTAGAGGCTCCAGAGCTATTGTCATTGAGCCTGACCCGGGAGTGAGCGAAACCGCCGAAGGCGGCAACACATAAGTGTTGCCGCCTTCGGCGGTTATCCATCAATCGTTTGTTGACCTTAGAACGCGCCCACAGTTTGGCGCAGGCTGTAGGAACTGAGCGTCTTGATGTAGTTGCCGCGGTCAAATGCTGAGGTATCTGGAACCGAGCGACGGCTGAGGCAGCCGCGCGTCTCCCACAGCGAGGTGTACTCGCGCTTCTCCAGCCAATAGCGCACGTCGGCCAGCACGCGACCGATATGCTCGATACCGTGAATGTGCAGCGCCGAGGACATCATCGTTACGCCGCCTCCGGCCATGATCCCCTTCAGCACATCTTCTGCCGAGTGAACACCGCCCGAGATGGCCATGTCCAGTTTCACGTGACCGTAGAGAATCGCGGCCCAGTGGAGTCGCGGCAGCAATTCCGAAGGCGTCGAGAAGTGCAGCGTGGGCCGCACCTCCAGCGTCTCAATGTCGAAGTCCGGCTGATAGAAGCGGTTGAACAGCACCACTCCGCGCGCTCCTGCCTCCTCCAATTGCCAAACCAGGTTCGGCAGACTGGTAAACGACCGGGCCAGCTTTACCGACACAGGAACCTTGACAGCGGCAGTAACCGCCTTCACTAACTCAAGCAACCGCTGCTCAAATGCCGATGAGGTCTGGCTCTTGTCCGTGGCCAACGCATAGGTGTTCAACTCAATGGCGTCGGCGCCGGCCTGCTCCATCTCTTCGGCAAATCGAGTCCAGCCGCCGACGGTAGCTCCATTCAGACTTGCCAGAATTGGAATCTTGACTGCGTCCTTGCATTGGCGCAGGTGCTCAAGGTAAACATCCTGCGTCATGTGATAGTCGCTCAAATCTGGAAGGTAGTTGAGCGACTCGGCAAAAGACTCGGTGCCTCTCGACAGGTCTTCATCCAGCGCCCGCGATTCTAGCTCGAGCTGTTCCTCAAAGAGCGAGGTAAGCACAATCGCTGAGGCGCCGGAATCCTCCATGCGGCGAACATTGTCGATCGACTCTGAGAGCGGCGTGGACGAGACCACGATGGGTCCATTCAGCTTCAAGCCCAGGTACTGCGTTGAAAAATCGATCATTCCGATCCTCCGGCGGCAATGTCCGCCAGTTCCTACTCTGTTTTCTGCTCCGGAGTGAGGTGCGCCGTTTCACCCTCGCCGCCAGGCATCGCTGCCCGAGCAGAGTATACATTCCACTGGCGCGCAACATCATCCTGCGCTTCCTCAAGCAACTTCGCTGCAAGATCCGGGTTGCTGCGCGCCAGCATTGTATAGCGGGCCTCGCGGTAAGTGTAATCCTTGAGCGCAATTGCCGGCGCCTTGGAGTCGAGCAGGAACGGATTCTTGCCTTCCTCCCGCAACCCTGGATTGTAGCGGATCAGCGGCCAGTAGCCCGACTGCACGGCCAGTTTCTGCTGCTCCAGGCCATGCACCAGATCGTAGCCGTGGGCGATGCAACTGGAGTAAGCGATGATGATCGACGGCCCTTCGTGCGCCTCAGCCTCCTGGAAAGCCTTGATGACGTGGTTGTCGTTGCCGCCGAGCGCCACCTGCGCCACGTATACGGAGCCGTAACTGATTGCCTCCATGGCCAGGTCTTTCCTGCTGTTCTTCTTGCCGCTGGCGGCAAACTTTGCGACCGCGCCGCGCGGAGTAGCCTTGGACATCTGTCCGCCGGTGTTCGAATAAACCTCGGTGTCCAGCACCAGCACATTCACATTCTTGCCGGAGCCGAGCACGTGATCGAGTCCACCAAAGCCGATGTCGAACGCCCAGCCGTCGCCACCCAGGATCCAAACGCTCTTGCGAACCAGTATGTCGGCAATAGCCAGCAGGTTCTTTGCGTCGGAAGAGTCATTGGCGGCGAGCTTTTCGCGCAGCAACTTCACGCGTTCCCGCTGCTCGTTGATCTCCGGCTCGGTCTTCTGTGATGCGCCCAACAAAGCAGTCACCAACTCATCGCCAATGGCCGGAGCCAGACGCGTTGTCAGCACATCTGCAAACTCCTTCTGCTGATCGAGAGCGATTCTCATGCCAAAGCCGAACTCGGCGTTGTCTTCAAATAGCGAGTTGGCCCAAGTCGGCCCGCGGCCCTGAGCGTTGCTGGAGTAAGGCGTAGTGGGCAGGTTGCCGCCGTAGATCGACGAACATCCGGTGGCGTTGGCAATATACAGCCGGTCGCCAAAAAGCTGCGTCAGCAGCTTCACGTATGGAGTCTCGCCGCAGCCCGCGCAGGCGCCCGAAAACTCAAACAGCGGCTGCAACAGTTGCAAATCCTTCACCTGAGTATGGGACAGCTTCGAGCGGTCGACCTCGGGCAAGCCGAGGAAGAACTCCCAGTTCTCGCGCTCTGGCGCGCGCAGCGGAGCCTGAAGCTCCATGTTGATGGCCTTGTGGCTGGCGTCGCTCTTGCTCTTGGATGGGCAAACCTCGACGCAAACCCCGCAGCCGGTGCAATCTTCCGGAGAAACCTGCACCGTGTAGCGAGCCTCTTCCATGCCCTTCCACTTCGGCTTGGCCCACTTGAAGGTAGCCGGCGCCTTCTCAGCCAGTTCCGGACTGTAGATCTTGGCGCGAATCACCGCGTGCGGGCAAACCATAACGCACTTGCCGCACTGGATGCACTGGTCCTTGTCCCAAACCGGAATAGTCAGCGCAATGTTGCGCTTTTCCCACTGGGTTGTGCCTGTGGGGAAGGCGCCGCCAGCCGGAATCGCGCTGACCGGAAGCAGATCGCCCTGCCCCGCGGCAATCTGGCCCAGAACATCGTGGACGAACTTGGGCGCATTGCTCGAGAAAGCCGGGATGATGTCAAAATCAGACGAAGCATTGGCCGGCAGAGCGACTTTTTCCAGATGAGCCAGAGCAGCATCCACAGCCGCAAAGTTCTTGGCCACCACAGCATCGCCGCGCTTGCCGTAGGTCTTCTTGATGGATTTCTTGATCTGCTCGATGGCCTCTTCGCGCGGCAGTACGCCGCTGATAGCGAAGAAGCAGGTCTGCATGATCGTGTTGATGCGCTGGCCCATGCCGGTCTTATCCGCCACTGCGTAGCCGTCGATCACATAGAACTCGATCTTCTTGCGCAACATCTCCTGCTGCATGGTCTTGGGCAGATGATCCCAGACCTCGGCCGCTGAATAGGGAGAATTAAGCAGGAAGACCGCGCCAGGCTGGGCCGCTGCCAGGGCATCCATTTTCTCCAGGAAGCTGAAGTTGTGGCAGGCTATGAAACTCGCCTTGGTAATCAGGTAGCTCGAGCGAATGGGGTTCGGCCCGAAGCGCAGATGTGAAGTGGTCATTGACCCCGACTTCTTGGAGTCGTATACGAAATAGCCCTGCGCGTAGTTCGGCGTCTCAGTGCCGATAATCTTGATGGAGTTTTTGTTGGCGCCCACGGTGCCGTCGGAACCCAGCCCATAAAACAGCGCGCGTACGGTCTTCGGGTCTTCGGTGGAGAAGTTGGGATCGTAGGTCAGGCTGGTGTGCGAGACGTCGTCGTCGATGCCAATGGTGAAGTGGTTCTTCGGAGCGGGCTTCGCCATCTCGTCGAAAATACCCTTGACCATGGCCGGAGTGAATTCCTTCGAAGAAAGGCCATACCGCCCGCCAATCACCGTCGGCTTGGCAGCGAAGGGCAGATTGGCTGCATTCTCAGCCAGTACCGTCACGACATCCATGTAAAGCGGCTCGCCGGTAGCGCCCGGCTCCTTGCAGCGGTCGAGAACAGCAATGGACTTCACTGTCGCGGGCAGCGCGGCCAGGAAAGCGCTCGAGTCAAAGGGCCGATAGAGGCGGACCTTGACCAGCCCAAGCTTTTCGCCCTGTTTGTTCAATGCGTCCACGGTCTCGTCGGAAACTTCAGCTCCGGAACCCATCACCACGATCACTCGTTCAGCATCGGGCGCGCCATAGTAGTCAAACAGGTGATAGGCGCGGCCGGTCTGAGCCGCAAAGCGATCCATCACCGACTGCACAATGCCCGGGACGGCTGCGTGGAAAGGACTGCAAGCTTCGCGAGCCTGGAAGAAAACATCCGGATTCTGCGCCGTGCCGCGAATCATCGGGCGGTCGGGGCTGAGGGCGTTCTGCCGGTACTGGATGATGTACTTGTCGTCCAGCAGCGCGCGAATGGTCTCATCGCTGATCGGCAGCAGCTTGCCTACTTCATGCGAGGTACGGAAACCATCGAAGAAATGCATGAATGGAATGCGGGACTCAAGAGTGGCAATCTGCGCCACGAGAGCCATGTCGGCAACTTCCTGCACAGAGTTCGAGGCCAGCATCGCCCAGCCGGTCGAACGACAGGCCATCACGTCGGAGTGGTCGCCGAAGATCGACAGCGCGTGGGTGGCCAGCGTGCGGGCCGTCACATGCATCGTCGCCGGGGTCAGTTCACCGGCAATCTTGAACATGTTGGGAATCATCAGCAACAAGCCCTGTGAGGCTGTGAAGGTGGTGCCAAAAGCCCCGGCCTGGAGCGCGCCATGCAGAGCGCCTGACGCTCCGCCCTCGCTCTGAAGCTCTTCAACGATGGGCAATGCGCCCCAAATATTCTTCTTCCCTTCCGAGCGCCACTGATCCGCCCACTCGGCCATCGGCGATGAGGGGGTAATGGGGTAGATTGCGACAACTTCGGAGAGACGATAGGCAACCGAGGCGGCAGCCTCGTTCCCATCCATAATGACCGTCTTCTGTTCACTCATTCGTTTTGCCTCATAACGCGGCCGGGGAAAAATCAACCGCTTGTTTGAGTCTCTTCTACGGGGGGTAGAGTGGCTGTGATGCATAGCACAAAGCGGACCTGAAATCCCACATTGCGAAGATGATTTCATAAGCAGAACAGGTTGCAAACCAGGTAAATGACCCGAAATGTCAGTTCCAGATTGCCGTCTCGCCACTCGGAATCCGCATCCGAAGACTGATAACCGCCTCTGACCACAGAAGTTGATTCTCAAGGCCTGAGAAGAGCCGCCGTGATTCAAAACTGGAGACCAAGGTATGGACTCCAACCCAGCCGGGCGAAAGGCATTTCCGGCGGCCGCGCGAACATTCCAAGTCAGCGGCGCGGCCGCTCTCATTTATCTTTGACTCTGGTTGTTTTTTTCGTTGCGTCCCAGAGAGGGCGCGAAAGGTCTGCTCATGAAAGCTTATCTGCATCACTGCATTTCGCTGGCGTTTTTGGCCGCCTGCGTCACGGCTTTGGCAGCTCCGGCGCCCAAAGCCCAAATCGAAATCAAAGACGGCTGGTACTACGTCGATGGCCACAAGTTCTTCGTCAATGCCATAGGCTACGAGCCCGGCGCGCGTCCTGGAGAAAACCCGCAAAAGCCGCATGTTTCCAATCTGCCGGAGATCCGGCAGGATCTGAACAACATCAAGGCTGCCGGATTCAATGGCATCCGCACCTGGGCGGCGATGCCCGAAGACGAGCTCAAGCTGGTACAAGCATCCGGCCTGAAGGTCGTCTACGGAATCTGGATCAAGCCCGATGAGGATTTTGGCGATCCCAAGGTGGTGGAGCAGGACCTGGAGCAGGTGAAGAGCACACTGGCTTACACCAGAAAATACGATTGCATCATCACCTACCTGATCATGAATGAGCCGATGCCGGCGCACATTCATAAGGTGGGAGCGCAGTCGACTCTGGATTTGTGGATCAAGATCCGCGACCTGATTCATCGCGAAGATCCGGGAGTGCCCGTAACGATCTCGGGCAACACGGCAATTACCGGTTGGTTGAACCTTAACGTCTTCGAGGTGTATGGCCATAACACCTACGACTACACAACCGAAGGGGCCAACTTTACGCACGGCTATGCCAACACGAATCGTTTCGTGGCAGAGATTAACGGCGGCGCGAAGCCGGTGCTGGTCACCGAGTTTGGCCGCTCTGTCTCGCGCGATGGAGCAGGCGACCGCCAATACGGAGGCAACACGCTGGAAGAGCAGGCAGCAGCCATGACCAGCGCCTATCGCGCCCTGCTCGATTCAGGCGTTGCCGGCATTTGTCCCTTCTATTACGCCGATGGATGGTGGAAGGGCGGCGATCCAGCCGTGCATAAAGACACGGCCGAAGAGTGGTTCGGGTTCTGGGGCTTCAAAAACCTGAACGACAGAACCGGTTATCCGCGGCCGGCCTGGCATGCGCTCGCGGAGTATAACCAGGCCCTGGTTGCTTCGCCCAAAAACCAGCAGTTCTACCTCAATGAGGTTCCTGTTGAAGCCTTCCTGGGACCGGAGGTCAAACAGTTCAGAGTCATATACCAGGACGCCGTGCTTTGGGAGACCGCGCCCGACGCCCACGGATATGTCAACGGAAAACTCTCATTCGCGGGCCAGGATCTGATGGATCGCGAACTGGTTTTTGAAAGCTACAACGCCCAAGGGCGTCTGCTCAAGCAAGAGTCGGTCGTAGTGCTCACCGGCAAGGAGCCGGTCGTTTGGCCCACACTCGAGCTGCGCACACCAGTCACGGACCTGGACAAGGCGAAGGAAGTTCATGTGGAATATGAGCTTACCAACAACACCGTTTTCTCGCTCGGAAGCGAGTTGCGCTACGTCTTTGCCCCGCACAAGGGCTGGGAGCCGGGAGAAACCCATCGGCGGACAATTGACCCCAGGCTGAAACAGCAGAGTGTCTCGGACACGTTCCCGCTGCCCGGCGATTGCTTTCTGCTGGGACTCTATGCCGGGACCGATATCCGCTATGGAAAGTTCACAAAGACCATCTACGCGCAGAAGTATCTATTCCGAGGCGCGTGGGCCGATCCGATCCGCGTCAAGTGAATCGAGCAATCCGGCGGCGAACTCCACTCGCCGCCGGATCGCCGGCGTATCGATGATCTCAGACCGAAATAAATCGCTCAGGCCAGCAGCGCGGTCACCTTGGGCATCCACTGGCTGATCTCGATCTTCTGCGGGCACAGCCCCTCGCAGACGCCGCACGCGATGCAGGCGCCGGAGCGCTGCGCCTCGGTAAGAAAGACCCCGTACTTGAAGCGTGCTCCCGGCAGGTCGTCGTACAAGTGAGCGTAATTGAAATACTCGAAGTTGCCGGGAATGTTCACGCCATTGGGACAGGGCATGCAGTAACTGCACTTGGTGCACGGAATTACGATACGTGCGCCATATTTCTCCTTAGCCTCCGCAATCAGAGCCTGCTCGGCAGCAGTGAAACTCTGAACACGCGAACGATCTGCGGATTGCAGATTCTCTTCTACCTGAGCCATCATACTCATGCCGCTCAGGATCACCGAAACTTCGGGCTGATCCCAGAGCCACTGGAGCGCCCACTCGGCGGGCGAACGCCGCACCGGAAACTTCTCCATGGCTTCCACAATGTCCTTGGGCGGGTCGGCCAGACGGCCACCCATCAGCGGTTCCATAATCACCACGGCCAAACCCTTGCTTGCCGCCAGTTTCAGGCCGCGAACGCCCGCCTGATTCTCCGTGTCCATGTAGTTGTACTGAATCTGGCAAAAGCTCCACAGGTCGCTGCCGTTGACGATCTCCTCGAAGGCCGGGGAATCGTCGTGGAAGGAAAAGCCGAGATGCCGGATGCGTCCATCGGCCAGAGCAGCTTCGGCTTTGTCCAGCAAATGGTGCTTCAGGACAATATTCTGCCAGCGGTCATGGCCCAGCGCGTGCAGCAGGTAGAAGTCGATGTGATCGGTCTGCAGCTTCGTCAGTTGCTCGTTCAGCAGCCGGTCAAAGTCCGCCGGCCCCTCGACCAGCCAGACCGGCAGCTTGGTGGCTAGCTTTACCTTCTCCCGATAGCCGTCCCGAAGCGCCTTGCCCACTACAATCTCGCTTTGCCCTCCATGATAGGGATACGCGGTATCGACATAATTGACCCCGTTGTCGATGGCGGTACGAACCATGCGTATCGCTTCGGCTTCGTCAATGTTAGGGCTGAGACGATTATCGTCCACAGTCGGAAAACGCATGCAGCCAAAACCCAAAGCAGAGGCCTTCCAATCCAGGTTTCCAAAATTGCGATATTGCATGGTTGCTCCCTCTTTTTTCGGTCTTCTAGAGAATTTTACTCCGGAATCGATGCGTTCATGTGCGACTGCCGATAGGAACGATGCTGCCTGCAATCGGGATCGCTGTGATTCCGCCTTCCAATATGGAACTGATCCGATCATCGATAGTGAACCATGTCACACGGTCAGGTGCGCCTGGATACATACGCACCTTAACAAAACGCGGTAACATTGGTTAACAGGTTGGATGAACATGGTTAGACAAGCCGTTCAGCAGATCACGGCCATCCCTGTTCAGAAGGTTGATTCATGCATACTCGCGTAGCCAAGGATTCGTGGCTTCGTATTTGCTCTTCGTTCCGAAATGCTCGTATACTCAAATACGACCATTCTTGTCGTATTTTAAGAAACCGGCTTACGCAACGATCCAAGGGAGTCCGTCGATTGAGCGTGTTGAGCGAACTGGATGTGGGTGAAAGCGGGATTTTGGAAGCACTTGAACTTCCGGAATCCGTGCAGAACCACCTGATGCACATGGGCTTTGTCCCCGATGCGCTGGTGACGGTTTTGCGCCGCGCGCCGACTGGCGACCCAACCGTCTACGGCGTGGACGGCATGGAGATCGCTCTGAGGCGCGAGACCGCCGCAGCCCTCCAGATGCGCGCAAACGAGTCGGAAGCATCTCAATCCGGCACGGACGAGAGTGATCCCAACTTGCTTGAGGCGGCGCGATGAGTGAATGCTGCGCGCCTCCAGCCTTCGCTCCACATCAATCTCCACCCCACGCGGGGCCGCTGCGGACGATTGTTCTTATCGGACCGCCGAATTCCGGCAAATCCACTCTTTTCAACCGGTTGACCGGACTGCGCCAAAAGGTGGCCAACTTCCCGGGCGTCACTGTCGAAGAGCGGATGGGTCTGATGGCGGGCGTGGGCCGCGACGACCTGACGCTGATCGATCTGCCCGGAATCTACTCGCTCGACCCCTACTCTGAGGACGCACGAGTCTCGATCGATGTACTGCACGGCAAAATGCCCGGCACTCCAAAGCCAGACGCGGTGCTGCTGGTTCTCGATTCCCTCCACCTGACACGCCAATTGATGCTGGCTGCGCCCGTGCTTGCGCAGGGGTTGCCGACGCTCGTCCTGCTCAACATGAGCGACCTGATGGAGGCCCGAAACGGTCACGTCGATACGCTGAAGCTGGCGCGCGAACTGGGCACTCCGGTGGCGCGGATCAGCGCGTCGCGAGGAACGGGCCTGGAGGCCATTCCTCTTTTCCTGAACCAGCACACGGAGCGCAAAGGCGCGCAGCCGCTGACGCTGCCTGTGCTGGGCAATGCCGCCAGCGCACACACCTGGGCGGCGCAGGTAAGCCGGCACACGGGCTACCGCGCACCACTCTCGGTCGAGGGAACGCGCAAGATTGACGACATTCTGCTGCACCGGGTCTGGGGACCGCTGCTCTTTCTGGTCGTGGTTGTCGCCGTTTTTGAGGTCGTTTTCTCGATCGGACAACCACTCTCCGACGGTTTTGGCTCCATTCTGAACCGCATCGGCGGGTTGATGCGCGACCTGCTGCCTGCGGGATGGGTGCAATCGCTTTTGATTGACGGCGCCTGGAAGGGCATCTCGTCCGTGCTTGTCTTTCTGCCGCAGATTCTTCTGCTTTTTCTCTTTATCGAAATCCTTGAAGACTCGGGCTACTTATCCCGCGCCGCGCTGATCGCCGACCGCATGATGCGCGTGATTGGATTGAATGGCAAAGCCTTCATCCCTTTGCTCTCGGCCTATGCCTGCGCGGTTCCTGCCATCATGGCCACGCGCGTCATTGCCAATAAGCGCGACAGGCTGGCGACGATTCTGGTCGCGCCATTCATGACCTGCTCCGCAAGGCTGCCGGTCTACATGCTGCTGATCGCCGCCTTCATCCCCAACACCTATTTCCTGCATGGCTTTCTCGGACTGCAAACGCTGGTGATGCTGAGCCTTTACGTGGCAGGTTTCCTGGCGGCCATGACCACCGCATGGCTGCTCAAGAGCTCGATTCTGAAGTCCAGCGAGACGCCGTTCATCCTCGAATTGCCGCAGTACCGCATGCCCACGGTGCGTTCGCTCATCCTGCGCGTGATCGACCGCGCCCGCATTTTTTTGCGCAAGGCCGGAACCGTCATTCTGTGCGTCACCATGGCCATCTGGGTGCTGGACCATCTGCCGGTCACGCATACCGCATCCGGCGCATACGTCACGCCCGAGCTGTCCGACAGTCTGATTGGCCGCGCTGGCCGCTTTATCGAACCGGCCATTGCGCCGCTCGGCTTCAACTGGAAGATCGGCATCGGATTGATCTCAAGCGTGGCGGCCCGTGAGGTGATGGTCAGCACCATGGGCACCCTCTACGGCGCCGAGGCCGACACGCATGCCCTCAGCCTGCAAACAGCTTTGCACCGCGACATGACTCTGGGTGGCTCGCTGGCGCTGATGATCTTCTTTGCCTTTGCCATGCAGTGCACTTCTACGATGGCCGTGGTCAGGCGCGAGACGAACAGTTGGAAGTGGCCGGCTGTGCAATTTGTGTACATGCTGGCGCTGGCCTGGATCGCGGCCTTTGCTGTAAACCATCTGACGATGGCGCTCCTCGGGTGAGGGACTGGTCGTTGTATGTGTTCATCGGCAAAGCCGGGGGATCTCCCATACCTTTTAGGACACCTTCACCGGCCACAACGACTCCCCCGACGGGGTGAGGACCATGAAAACCAGTATGGATCGAAATCGTACGCCGTCCGTCCACGCGTAACATTTGCAACAATGCTTCAGAATATCGACCAAATGATTCCAATTTCACGACGTACATGTTACAGCCCTCAGCGCAACAATTTTGTACAGCAATAACATTGACACTCGTTGCATTCTCTTCTTAAAGTCCGCGCAGTTCAGTCGGAGCGGCGATGCTGCCCAAAGACCAGAACAGGTAAGGAGAATGTTTCGATGAGTAAAATGTTTTGCGCAATCGCAGTCGGCGTGCTCGCTCTCTGCGCAGTCACTTCCATGCCGGCAAGGGCCACCACGTGGAGTTCGTGTAGTCAGTACGCAACCTACAGCAGCGGCATATACAACCTGTATACCGACGAATGGGGCGCGTCATCCGGCCAGTGCGTCTATGCCACCAGCCCCACCAGTTGGTACTCAGTAGCGAATTACTCCAACACCAGCGGTGTCAAGGCGTACCCCGACACGGAATTCAGCTTGGGCAACGTGTCGCTCAGCTCCCTCAGTGCCGTAAACACGTCGTTCAACTTCTCGATGCCAAGCGGCGCATATTACGACGCAGCCTACGATCTCTGGACGAATGGTAACGTGGACGAAGTCATGATCTGGGAGAAGTGGAACTCCAACGGTCCTATCGCCACCACGTATACTTGCAGCACCCTTGGTGTCTCTGGCTGCCCCTTCGCCACCAACGTCTCCATTGGTGGTGGTACTTACGATGTGTATCAGGGCAACTATGGCCACAACGTCATTTCCTTCCTGCGCACCTCGCAGCGGTCGAGCGGCAGTGAGAATGTTCTGTTGTTTATGAATTGGTGCGCGAACGAGGGCAAGCTCAACAGCAAGACGTTCTCCACGGCAGATTTCGGCTTTGAAATCACGCACACCAACGGTTCTCAAACCTTCACGCTGAATTCCTTCAGCGCAACCATCACCAAATAGGCCACATTCGGTGTAGTATTTCGTTCCGCCTCTGGAGCGGAGATCCCGCTCCAGAGGGAGCGTTTCTGCGGTATGCGGCGAAACGTCATTGTGGAAGCTCCAGCCGATTGGGTGTGAGACTTCCGTGGCGGTCGAAATCGAGAGAAACTGAGCCGGTCAGCGCGGCAGGGGTAATCCGAAAGCATTCCATGCAAATGACGAGAAAACAAGCTCACCTTTGCCTGCCGACGAAGAGCCGCCGCGCGGTGATTCTTCTCATGGGATGTCTGCTCTGTGGAGGAATTAGCCGGTTTCTTGGAGCGCAGGCCGTGAGTGTATCTGTGTGGTCGTCAGAAATGGACCACAGTCTGGAGTCGGTTCTTGTCTTCCAATCTCAAAGCCGCGAGGGGACTGAGGCCTATATTCATGTCTATGACGATATTCTGGCTCAGCAGATTGCCGAGTTCAATGTGGCTGCCTCGCCCGGCTATGCCGCTCAGACGCCCGATGCTTCAGCCGCCAATAGGGCTGTAGAGGCGCCGCCCTCGATGGATCAAGAAGCGGATACCTTAATTGTTCACCCGCTGCTGACTGGCGCTGAGACCATCAGCTCTGCAGCCGGATCGAACATCGATTTCCTGCTGATGACTCAGCTCTTCATGGCCGTGAAGCCGAAGGCATATCGGATCTATTCCGGAGTTATAGGATCGGTCGATCTCGAATCCCTTGCCTTCCACAATCCCGACGGCACGTATGTACTCTTTACAGTGAACCACTCCAAATCGCCTGTTAGCCTTGAAGCCTTTTGGAAAGACAGAGTGTTTACCTATACCCAGGCCGGCAGCTCCATTGCGCTATTTGCTTGGGATCCAAAGAGTGAGTTGGTCTCCCTGGTTCCGAGCGAACCACGAATATCGGCAAAGGGAGAGGGTTCCGTTTCGGTCGAGGCCACATGTTCGAACGTGTCTCCATTGGGTATTGACCTTCGATGTGAAAGCCAGTCCTTTTACTGTTCCATCTTTCCCGTCCGTTTTACCTGTAATTCGCTGCAAAAAAGCGTAACACTCAGCGTTACGGTCTACTCTACCGACGAGAACGATCAAGATCGTATCAAGCCGGGTTTTGCAACCATTACAGCGGCTCCCGATGTCGGAGAAGCCACCACTCTCCGCGTACCATGCTGCAGGGCGGGCTCTAAGAAGGACTGACTAAAATATTCTTGCGGCGGGGGATTCCTGTCTAGATGTATGCCGCCTTATCGGAGAACAAAAACAAGTCCTTCGACTCCGCCGCGCTTCGCTCAGGATGGCAGATCTCTGATGATGTAATCATTTTCTGCCGGATCAATAAAAAACCATTGTGCCGAATCAATAGAATCCGACCATCACGGGCTCCATTTCCAACTGAATTCCGAAACGGGTTTCGACGGCGGCGGTGATTTCGGTGGCGAGAGAGAGAATGTCCGCCGAACTGGCCCCGCCACGATTTGTGATAGCCAGGGTGTGGCGCGAGGAGATCGCGGCAGAGCCAAGCGTATAGCCTTTGGCGAAGCCAGCCTGCTCGATGAGCCACGCGGCGGGAACCTTGACCAGTCCCTGATTTCCAGCTTCGGGCCCGGCGGGAAAACGCGGCGGCTCTCTTTCGCTGCCAGTTGCGATCTGGTGCAGTTGCTCCTCGTCGACCACGGGATTCTTGAAGAAGCTGCCCGCACTGTGGCAATCGAGATCGCCCTCGACCATCAACATTCCCTTGCATTGACGGACGCGGCGCACGACGGCGGCCACTTCGGCAAGGCTGGGTTCCCTGCCCTCTTTCTTCGTCTCCGCGAGAGCGCGTTGCAGGTCGGCATAGCGCACGGTGGGCGCGCCGCCGGGGGTGAGCCGGTAGTCCACGCGAGTGACGACATAGCGCCCGCGATCAGCGGAGTTGAAGCGGCTGCGGCGATAGGAGAAGCCGCACTCGGCTGCGGAAAACTCGACGAAGCAGTGCTGCTGAAGATCGAAGGCGCGAACGCGCTCGATGGCGGAGGCGACCTCCTGCCCGTAGGCGCCGACGTTTTGAACGGGCGTTCCGCCGACCGTGCCGGGAATGCCTGCCAGGCACTCGACGCCAGCGCAGTTATCCTGGACCGCGCGCTCGACAAAGGCGTCCCAGTCTTCACCGGCGGCGGCGTGATAGATTGTGTGGTCGGGTGGGTTCGGCGCGTTTTCGACAGCTATTCCGCGCAAGGCCATGCGAAGGACGAGGCCTTTGAATCCCGCGTCGGAGACGAGCAGGTTGCTGCCGCCGCCCAGCACGAAGAGCGCGACGCCGCGCTCGCCGGCCCAGGCCGCGGCTTCGTCAATCTGCTCTTCGCTTACAGCCTGAACAAACCAGCGCGCCGGGCCGCCAATGCCGAAGGTGGTGAAGGGCGCGAGCGGCTTGTTCTCTTCAAGAAGCATCGGTTAAAAGGCTACACCACGGGATGAAGCGGAATCACTCGGTCTCGGCCGTTCTGGACAGCTTCTGCACCTTGCTGTGCTTGACCGAATAGGAGAAATAAACGGCGAGCCCGATGGCCAGCCAGATAATGAGGCGAGCCCAGTTTTCCCAGCCAAGAGAGCACATCAGGTAGCCGTTGACCAGGACGCCCAGGCCGGGGATGATTGGCAGCCAGCCTTTGCAGAAGATCCCTGGCGTATGAAAAGGCCTTGGCTGATCCGGCGCCTTGATGCGCAGCACGATGATGGATGCGCAAACCATCACGAAGGCCAAAAGGGTGCCGATGTTGACCATCTTGCCGATCTTGTCGATGGGGGTGATGGAGCCAACGCCGGCGGCGAGAAGGCCGACCAGGATGGTGTTCTTCCAGGGAGTGTGGAACCTGTGATGAATGGCGCCGAAAAATGTTTTGGGCAAAAGGCCGTCGGAGGCCATGGCATAGAGAACGCGGGTCTGCCCGATGAGCATGACCAGCATCACGGAAGTGAGGCCGGCCAGCGCGCCGCAGGTGATGATGTTGGAAGCCCAGAAGATGTTGTGATCGAGAAATGCATATGTGATGGGCGCTCCGATGTTGACTAACTGCCAGGGGACCATGCCGGTGAGCACGGCGGCAATGCCGATATAGAGCACGGTGCAGATGGAGAGCGAGGCGATAATGCCGATGGGCAGATCGCGCTGGGGATTCTTGGCCTCCTGCGCGGTGGTCGAGACCGCGTCAAAGCCGATGTAGGCGAAGAAGATGTAGCCTGCCGCGGTACCGATGCCGGCAAAACCCATGGGAGCGAAGGTATGCCAGTCATGCCCCCAGTTGGCCGGATGCACATAGAAGGAACCGAGAGCCAGCACGAACAGCACAACCGCGACCTTGAGAATGACGATTCCCGTGTTGAACTTGGCGCTCTGCTTGATTCCGATCACCAGAATTGTGGTGATGACCATCGCGATCAGAAAGGCCGGCAGGTTGAATCCAAACTCCATGCCGAAAAAGTGCGGCGCATTCAACAACTGATGGGCGCGAGTCATGAGCGCCGCGGAGGGAGAAGCCATGATTTCCTGCAACGCAGTCAGAAATCCCTGGGAGCCAGACACAAGCTCAGGGTGCGTCGTGGCCAGCAACTCGCGGGCAGCCGTCTCTTTTGCCACGGCGAGACCGGTCCAGTGGTCGTAGCTGATCCAGAGCGGCAATTTGATGCCGAACATCTTGAGGAATTCGATGAAGTAGGAAGACCAGCCGGAGCTGACCGTGCTGGCGCCCATGGCATACTCGAGCGTCAGGTCCCATCCGATGATCCAGGCGAAGATTTCGCCCAGCGTGGCGTAGGAATAGGTGTAAGCCGAACCGGCCAGCGGAATCATGGCGGCGAACTCGGCATAACAGAGCCCGGCGAAGGCGCATCCCAAACCGGAGAGGACGAAGGACAGCATCAGTCCGGGGCCGGCATAATGGGCTCCCAAGCCAGCCATCACAAAAATACCCGCGCCGATGACCGCGCCGACGCCAAGGGCCGTCAGCGATACGGGACCAAGAGCCCGCTCGAGATGATTCTCCCCTTCCTCCTGTGCTTCAGAAACGATGAGGCTGAGGGGCTTCCGCCGGAAGAGATCTGCCATGCGAGTGGGCTACTCCTTTGTCTGCAATATGGATGGAGTTTGCTTCTCCCGAGGAGACCAGAAAAGGTAGACGGGAATACCGAGCAAAACCAGTACCAAGCCAGGCCAAGTGTACTGAGGCTTGTATCTCAATAGTACGACACAGATGCACGCGGCCATCGCAATATAGAGCGCAGGGAGAACGGGGTAGCCCAGCGCTTTATATGGCCGCGGGGCGTCCGGACGCTTGAAGCGCAGCACGAAGAGGCCAACGATGGTGAGAATGTAAAAGACGAGCACGGCAAAGATGATGTAGTCCAGCAACTGGCTGTAAGAGCCGGAGATGCACAGCAGCGTGGCCCACGCGGCCTGCACCAGCAAGCCGGCGGCGGGAGTCTTGTAGCGCGGATGGAGCTTGCCGACGGACTTGAAGAAGAGGCCGTCCTGGCTCATGGCGTAGTAGACGCGCGCGCCGGCCAGCGACATTCCGTTGACACAGCCGAAGGTGGAAATCAGAATGGCCGCGGCCATCAGATACGCGCCGCCGGAGTGGAAGATCGGCTCAAGCGCCGCCGTCGCCACGCGATCCTCGGTTGCATATTGAATGCCGCGCGCCATGACGGTTGCGCCGTTCGGATCGCCGTGCAGAGGCAGAACCAACAGGTAGCCCAGCGACACGAGGAAATAGACGACAAGTACGAAACCCGTGCCGAGAATCAGCGAGAGCGGAATGTTGCGGCGGGGATTCTTCACTTCGCCGGCCGTGAAGGTGATGTTGTTCCAGGCGTCGGCAGAAAAGAGCGAGCCCACCTGCACTACGGCCAGAATCACCAGCGCATTTACCAGCACCATGGGCCCGCCCACGCCCACCTGAACGGAATGCAGAGAACCCCAGCCGGCGTTTTTCCAGAACTCGGGGCCGAAGTTGGCGGCCAAGGCCGTTGCGTTGCGTCCAATGGTGAATGTGAGCAGAATCAGAGCGGCGAGCGAAAGAGCCTTGGCCGTGGTGAAGACGTCCTGGATCAGCGCGCCCAGCTTCACGCCGAAGATGTTCACGACAGCCAGGAGGATGACGACGGCGATGGCGGTCAGATTGGCGGTGTTGACGCCGATTTCCATATTGCCCAGCACCATCGGCCCCACCCTGAGCGGAGGCACATGGGCGATGTGCCACAACCAGTTGGAAGCGGAGATAGCGGGGAAAAAGACGCCGAGGAACTTGCCGAAGGCCGCCGCGACCGCGGCCAGTGTGCCGGTCTGAATGACCAGGAAGAGCGTCCAGCCGTAAAGAAATCCCCACAAGGGACCCAGCGACTCGCGCAGATAGACGTATTGGCCGCCGGCTTTGGGCATCATAGCCGCCAGTTCGCCGTAGCTGAGCGCGCCAATGATGGTCAGGATGGCCGTGACAACCCAAGCGCCTAGAAAAAGCGCCGGAGAACCGGTGCCGCGTGCGATGTCGGCATCGACAATGAAGATGCCGGAGCCGACCATCGAACCGACGACCAGCGCAGTCGAGGAGAAGAGGCCAAGGCTCTGCACCAGATGGGGTGCGTCGGCCGGGGCTTCGGAGGGAGAACTGGGATTGGAGACTGGGATGGCCATTTGAAGCAGGATACTATGCTGGGTTCCACAGATACGGTAAAGTCAGCGCGGGTTGGTCAAAGTAGCTCTGTAAAGCAGCACGAACCGCGTCATCATATGCGTATGAAAAAGTTTCTGATTGGAACCATTCTCGCCTTTTGCCTCGCAGTACCTCTTGCAGTGCCATACACAGCGCAGGCGCAGGTCGTGGTGGAAGTACATCACCATCACCATCACCACCACCATCATCACCATCCCTATCTGAACCAGTAACGGATTCAGACAGAGATCAAAGAAAGAACTGGCAGCTCTCGCTTCCCCATGCGCCTCCCTTCCGGCGCATGGGCCGGAAAACCGAGATCATGTTCGCCAGCGCTTATTCCAACACGGCCAACCAGCGGCGGAACTCTGCCGCCGGGTCCGGCTGGCGGAAGAGAGCGCCTGCGATGGCTACGAGAGAAGCTCCGGCCGCGAGCGCGGCTGGCGCTGTGGCTAGCGTGACGCCGCCGACGGCCACCAGGACCGGCTCGGGGCCTGCTTGTTCGCGCAGATGCCGCACGCCTTCGATGCCGATAGGGACCATCGAGACCTTTTTGATGTGCGTGGGAAAAACGACGCCGATGGAAAAATAATCCGCTGGTTCGGCCAGAACGCCAGGCAGAAAGGCGCTGCTGCCGCCGAAGGTGCCGATGATGCGATCCGGCCCGAGCAGCTTACGGGCATCGGCTGGTGTGAGGTCGCCTGAGTCCACATGCGCGCCGTCAAAGCCAATCTTTTCAACCAGGTCGGCCCGGTCATCGAGAATCAGCTTTACCTGCCCGGCAGGCAGGGCAGCGCGAAGAATCTCCGCGTCGGCCACCAGTTCGGCCTCTGCGCCGGTCTTGTTGCGGTATTCGAGCAAGGTCACGCCAGCCTCGGCCAGCGAAGCACCCAGGCGATGCAGAAATTCTGCGCGACCCGTGGCTGGGATGAACGAGACATCGAGAATCGGATAGATTTTGGGAAAAGAGTAGGACATGGAATCAGGATAGACCATAACAAACAGGGAATAGGGAATAGGGAACAGAAAGGGCCGAGGCCGGACAAACTGCTCATTCGCTCACAGTTCGAATCGCGATTTTCGGTTTCCCATCCTTGTGCCGGAAAAAAGCGCAAGGATGGAGCACCCAATGAATCGGCGAGTTCTGCACACTGTTCCCTGGTCCCTCCTCTTCCTTAATGCTCGTCCGCAGACGGACCGTAGGCGCCGGGGATCGGCTTATTGAGGAGCCGCAGGTAGACGCCGAGTTGGGCGCGGTGATGAATCATGTGGTTAAGGACGCAGTTGCGCCAAATAAAGTACTTTGTATTGTCGAGCCAGGCCTTGCCGCCAGCCACAAACTTCCAGTTGTCGTCCCACTTCCCAGGCGCGAAGCTGGCCAACGTCGCCTTGGCCTCGGCCACCTCGTGGTCAAAACGCTCCAGCAAAACCGCCTTGGACTCGGGAATGTATGAGTCGCCCTTGTGCTCCAGTTTGTCCGTGGTCAGCGTTGAGACTGCCCACTTCCCTCCCAGTTCCGCGGTATGACCAGCCAACCTGCCGAGGGTCATGGATTTTGTGTGGGGTTTCCAGGTGAGATCGGCCTCGGCTGGAATCGCATCCAGCATCCGGCGGGTTTTGGCGATCTCACTGTCGTATTCGGCAATCAATTCCTTTTGAAGATCCATTCAGCAACCTCTCTGTGTTACGAAGCAAGCATAGTCGATTTGGGCGGGGACGGGGTGACCGATTCGGGCGGCCTAATGCAGTTGCATGCGCAGCGACCGGCCCTGGCCTACTTCCGACTGGAGTAAGGGGAGCTTATGCCGGGTTTGACCTGGCCTCGGCTCTCCTGGCCAGGAAGCCCTCCATGAAACTGGTGTCGAAGTTGCCTGCGCGGAAGCCGGGATCGGCCAGAATCTCCTGGTGCAGCGGGATGGAGGTATCGATGCCCTGCACGACAAACTGGCTGAGTGCGCGCTCCATCTTGGCGATGGCTTCTGCCCGGTCGCGGCCATGGACAATGAGCTTGGCGATCAGCGAGTCGTAGTAGGGCGGGACAATGCCTTCGGCGTATTGGGCTGTGTCCACGCGCACGCCGTTGCCTCCGGGCACGTTGAAGGCGGTGATCTTGCCGGGCGAGGGAGTGAACTTGACCGGGTGCTCGGCGTTGATGCGGCACTCGATGGCATGGCCGCGGATTTCGAGCTTGGAAGGCAGAATGTTTTCCAGCCGCTCTCCAGAGGCGATCAGCAACTGCGCCCTCACAATGTCCACGCCTGTGATGGCTTCGGTGATGGGGTGCTCTACCTGGACGCGGGTGTTCATCTCGATGAAGTGGAGCTGCCCTTCCGCGTTCATCACGAACTCGACCGTGCCGGCGTTCTGGTAGCCGATGTCGGTCAGGCAGCGGCAGAGTGTGCGGCCGATTTCCTCGCGCATCTTCGGCGTCACGCGCAACGACGGCGCTTCTTCGATGAGCTTCTGATGGCGGCGCTGGATGGAGCACTCGCGCTCGAAAAGCGTCCGCACATTGCCGTGCTCGTCGGCCAGCACCTGAAACTCGATGTGGCGCGGATTCTCGACAAACTTCTCCATGTACAGTTCGCCGTTTCCGAAGGCGTTGGCGGACTCGCTGGAAGCCGCATGGAAGAGATTGGGCAGCTCCTCCGGGGCGCGCACGATTCTCATGCCGCGCCCGCCGCCGCCGGCCTTGGCCTTGAGAATGACGGGGTAGCCCACCTTTTTGGCGCAGGCCAGCGCCTCTTCAGCCGTGGCCAGCACGCCATCGGAGCCGGGCAGGATGGGCACCTTGGCGCGCTTCATGGCCTGGCGCGCCTTGTCCTTCTCGCCCATAAGCCGGGTGACCTCGGGCGGCGGGCCGATGAACTTGATGTTCGAGGCGCGGCAGACTTCGGCGAAGTTGGCGTTCTCGCTCAACAGGCCGTAGCCAGGATGGATGGCGTCCACGTTGGCGATTTCAGCGGCGGAGATCACAGCCGGCACGTTCAGGTAGCTATCCGCCAGACGCGGCGGGCCGATGCAGATGGCCTCGTCGGCGAAGCGGACATGCAGCGAGTTGCGGTCGGCCTCGCTATAGACGGCAACGGTGCGAATGCCGAGTTCCCGGCAGGCGCTCATGACGCGCAACGCGATTTCGCCACGATTGGCAATGAGAACTTTACTAAACATTCATCGACCTTTGAGCGGGGTTAGCGTTGTTAGCGGAGTTAGCACGGTTAGCGGAGTTGGCGGAGTTAGTCAAGACGAACGCCGCTAACTCCGCCAGCAACGCAAACTCCGCTGTTTTCCTTACCCCAGCCGGATGGAAAAGAGGGGTTGGCCGAACTCGACGGGCTGGCCGTTGGGAACAAGGCTCCTGACGATTTCGCCGGCAGCGTCGCATTCGATCTCGTTCATCAGCTTCATGGCCTCAATGACGCCAATCACCTGCCCCTTGCTCACGTGATCGCCAGCAGAGACGAACTGCGCCGAGCCGGGCGAGGGCGAGCCGTAGAATGTGCCAACAAGGGGCGACTTGACGACGTGCAGGCCGGCGTCCGGATCAGCCGCCGGAGCCGCTGGAGAGGCCGATGCCGCGGGCGGCGCGCCTGCCTCTGTGTGCGCAGCCGCGGGCGGAGCGGAACCGAGCAAATGCGCCAGATCTCCCAATCCCGCGGACGAAGCATCCGGCTGGTTGAACTTGAGCCTGATTTTCAGGTCGCCGCGATCCAGATCGAACTCGGCAACCTGGTACTTCTTCAGAAACTCAATCAGTTGTTTCAGATCCTCAATATCCTGGGTTTTCATTCGTTCCTTGACTCTCCCGCATCGGGGCGGGAGGGGTTCGTTCAGAGTTCTATCAGAGCCTTGGGTGCCGGGGTGAGCACCAGGCTTCCTGTTTGGGTTACAGCCACTGTGTCTTCGATGCGAATGCCGAAGCGACCTGGCAAATAGATTCCGGGCTCGATGGTGATGACCATGCCGGGAAGCAGCCTGGTTTTCTCTCCGGCTCCGATGCGCGGCGGCTCGTGAATCTCCAGGCCGACACCATGGCCGGTGGAGTGGGTAAACGATTCTGCCAATCCAGCCCTGCGCAGAACGCCGCGGGCTGCCTCGTCTACCTCTCCGGAGCTTGCGCGCGGAGCCACTGCGGCGACTCCGGCCAGCTGCGCTTCCAGCACGGCCTCGTATGCTGCGCGCTCTTCGGCCTTCGGCCTGCCCAAGTGTACGGTACGGGTCATATCGGAGCAATAGCCTTTGAGGATAACGCCGAAATCCATCACGACGAAGCCATTGCGGGGCAGCTTGGCGGCAGTGGCGTGGCCGTGCGGCATGGCGGAACGAGCACCCGCGGCGACGATGGTCTCAAAGGACATTCCTTCGGCGCCGAGCAGACGAGCCTGATGCTCCAGCTCCGCGGCGACCTCGAACTCGGCCAGGCCGGGGCGGATGACGGTCAAAATGTGTTCGAAGAGCTTGCAGCCCACGAGCGCCGCCTGGCTCATCAGCGCCAGTTCGTCTTCATCCTTGACCATGCGCAACGGTTCGACCAGCGGAGCGGCCAGGGCGGAAAGAAAACTGCGGCGGAGGCGGGCGGGCAGCGCGGCCTTCCAGCGGGAGAGATGAGCAACTGTCGTGTGATCTGGATCGAAGCCGGCGAACTCGACTCCGGGCTGCGCCGCCATCCACTGGACGGCGGCTTCAGAGACGGACCGGGAGACGATCTCGACTTCAGCGGCGGAAACCTCCTGGGCGGCCTGCGTTGTGTAGCGGCTGTCAGTAAAGAGGCGCGCCGAGCGGCGCGTGACGGCCAGAGCGGCGCTGGAGCCTGTAAATCCAGAGAGATAGCGAAGGTCGGGAAGACTGGTGACGAGAAGGCCGTGAAGCCCGGCTTTAGTCAAACGGCGGCGCAAAAGGCCGATGCGGCGAGAGTGGTCCACTTGATAAGAATAACAGGAGGCGAGGAGCAGAGACGGCCTCGCCAGAGTATCGATAGCGCACAATCTGTCACTTGTAGAGATTGAACTGCTGGCGCAGCAAAAAGTACTCGTTGATCGGCCGGTCATCCTGCAATGCGGGTACGCGAGGTTCCCCGGCGATGAACTCCTGCAATGAAAATTCGTGCGAAAGGACTGAATCCAACTGCTGCTGGGGAGTCGCTTTCGGGCCCCACTCCACGAAGTCAGAGGCAGCGGCAGAGGGCATACGCGACGCCAAAACCGAGCTTGAAGCGGTCTGTATCGGCTCCATGCTGGCCAGGAAGTGAATTCCATCGCGCGGATCGAACGACCGAAAGGCACGCACGTAGGGAAAGCTGTCCATAAGAGCCTTGGCTACGGAAATGGAGGTAGCTGTATCGCCGATACCTTCCGGGTACCACATTTGCAGAATCCCATCCTTCCGCAAATGTTTCTTAACCACTTGGTAGAATTCGCGCGAATAGAGCAGGCTGGACCCCGAAGCCTCCGGAGGCGGAGGCGGGTCCACGACGACAACATCGTAAGTCTGATCTGAACCGTCGAGAAAGCGGCGCCCATCGTCGATCACGATTCGCCCCAAGGGAGAACTGAGCAACTTCGGCGCATCGGCGTGGTAGTACCCAAATAGCGCGGGGACACTGGGTACCAGGTCCACTGCCGTAGTAGGGATTCCCCAGGAAAGCATGGAGCGGTAGCTGGTCCCCATCCCGAAACAGATCACGAGCCCGTTTTGAGGGGGTCTGGACATGAAAGCGAGCGGCAGATGGACCATGTACTTCGTGATCGGAGTCAAGGCTGTCATTCCAACGCCATTTACAAGAAGCGCTCGATCAAAGCCTTTTCCGGTAGCAATCACGGTGGCAGCGTAATCTCTTCGCACTTCTCGCGACGCGAAGACGGTTTCGAAGTCGTGGCTCACAGCAAAGAGCAGGACGGAAGCAACTGTTGCGAAAGCGAACTTGAGTCTTGGGTTGAGGCCAGAGTTGAACTGAGCCGTCCCAGACGGTTTTCGAAATGCGGTGATGACGGCTATGGCAAACAAGGGGATTGTGAGAGCAAAAATGGCCCAACGCTCCCCCAGCCAGGGCAGGAGCCAGAAACTGGCTATGAGAGGTCCAACAATGGAGCCCGCGATATTGACGGCGTAGGCCGTTCCAGCGCGATCTGGATCGCCTGACGAGCAGGAATCCACCAACATGGGTGTGAGAAAGCCCGTCAAAGCGCAAAAAAGCGCAATGGCCAGAAGGCGCAGGCAGCCACCATAAACGCCGACTCCCAAGCGCAGCATGGGATCAGCCGCAACCACTGGGATCACAGCAAACAGCGCCAGGATGCTCCAAGCCGAAGCGCTCTCGTCGAGCCGGTGCGCTTGGGCTTTAGAGCGGTAATCCATTGACCCGGCAACCGTGGCCAGAAGGTATACGGCGAGAATGCCCGCGAAGGCATACACCACATTCCCGAGGTAGGGAGTGAACTGGCGAATCCAGACGACCTCCATCCCCATACTGACCAATCCAGTTGTAAACAGGAAAAGCAGAAGAGTGTTTCTGGGAAGTCCATAGAGCCTGGGCCGCGCGGCGGGCCGAGAAATGGGTTTCTCAACGAAAGGCGACAGAACCACGAAGAAACTTATCGCGAAGGCTGACAGCGCCAGAATCCCGTTCAGAGCGCCAGCGACATAAAGGGTTCCCTGGAATCCGAGCAACTCAACCAATATGAATGCAGAGGCGATGGTGCCGACCAGGCCGCCAAGGACATTGCCAACATACAAGAAGCTGAAAGAATGATCTGATGCGGATCTGGCAGCTTGCCGAATGGCCGCCATCAGCAGGGGAAATGTAGCTCCCATGCAGGTACACCAAGGCACCAGCGTGATTGCGATCCAGAAGCCGACCAAAATGTAGTAGCTAAAACTTTGCCATGCTCCAAAGCTGCCCATGTGCAGCATGAGCAAGCGTCCGAACTTCAACTCGAAGGGAACAGCCAGAGACGAGATTCCGATCATCAATTCGGCAATGGCATACGTGCGTAATGCGCGCCGCCCGTCAGAGGCCAAGATGCGGCGGGCCAATACACCTGCACCCCAGGAACCCAAACCGAGACCAGCCATGAACATCGAAATGACGATGGAAGCAAGCGCCGTGGTCACGCCGAAGCTGGCCATTGCGAGCCGGCCCCAAACCACCTCGTACAGCAAGCCGCAGAATCCGGAAATCACGAAAAAACAGAAGAAAATGCGCAAATTGAATCTTGTGATAGCTCGTTCGCGGTTGTTCAGTTCGCTCTGCGCTGGCAGGACTTCCATCTTCATACTTCCTTTTTGGTAGAAGCCCTCATTGCGGCTACATGGGCCTAATCTAGCCATATTCAACGGTTGATATCAACAGAATGGTCTGGATATGCCTCTTCTTACATCGCCGGACGGACGGGCTTCTTCTGGTCGGGGTCGAGTTGGACTTCGGCGGCGTGCTGGTCGCTCTGGCGGTCCATCCACTCGTCCAGGCGGCTGCGCTTGAAGCGCCAGCGATTGCCCAGCTTGAAGGCGGGCACGAAGCCCTCTGAGGCGTATTTATAGAGCGTGTCGGAGGAAATGCCCAGGTATTCCGAGGCCTGGCGGATGTCCATGACCTCTCGCACCTCGGGGACCAGCAGGTTGGAGCGGACAGCATTGCTGCGCATGTTTTCCTCCTGAAAGGACAGTCGTCCCTGACGGGATTCCGGCACTTCTGCCGGTAGTCTTGTATATAGCGCGGTTTCACCCGGTCTTTCAAGGGTTTTCAGGAAATCAGACGAAATTCACGGGCTTTTCAATCTCGCGTCGCGCCGCTCCCGGCGTGTGAGCTGCGGCCCAAAACGCATCTGGTTGTGCTTGGATTCAGCCCCTATCCAATCTCTTGGGCTATTACGACGGATGGTGCGCAGCCCTCGCATCCTTGCGAAAAATGCACAAAATTATTGGAATGCTGGCCTTCGGAGCCTCTTGCAGAATTCCATCGAGATGGCAAAGATGCTCCAGAATTATGGGATCGAAGAGCGATTCTCATCCCAATCTTTCTCACTGACCCCGATGGTTGCAGATATTTTCCATTCAGCAGCGCATCATGAACCTGGGAGGGGATGTGCCCGGTCCGTACCCCGTACCACCGGCAGACCCCCTCCCCCCCCACACCCCCGGGGGGTATATGGTTTGCGCTCGATTCGCTGAATTTTGCGGATCAATCCGCTTCTCAGCCACTCGACAAATTCCACGGAGATTACAAGATGTGTCAGGGCGCGAATTCTGTCTGAAGGCAATTTTGCAAGTAGTTCTTCGGTTCGTGCTTTCCCACATTTGGCGCGATGAAGCTGCTCCAGATGTGGGGTACCCGCAATCGCACATAAACATGCAGCAAGAGAGCTAATTCTGGTCGTCGCGGCGGTGGAGGGTGGGCTTGTCGTCGTCGGAACTCGATGGGGCTTTGCTTGTCGATGAGCCGGTGGAATCGCCGGTCCCGTTGCCGGCCCGGCGCAGCGAAGGCTTTTTCCCGTCCTTGGAATCGGTGAGCCTGCGTTTGTTTTCGATGCGCGCCAGCCGGGCCTTTACGTCGTCAAACTCCGAGGTGGTCACGGTGTACTGGTCCCGCGCGGGCAGGATGCGGGCAATCTCCTCCTGGGAGTGCTGAATACGATCGGGGGTCTGCGGGTGGTCCGCAAAGACCTTGGCGACAGAGCCTGGCTTGCGTTTTTCCAGAGCCTGCACTTTTTCAAAGAAGGTGATGAAAGCCTGGGGGTCGTAGCCAGCGCGATACATGTATTGGACGCCAAGGTAGTCGGCCTGCGCCTCAAAATCGCGGGAGAACTTCATAAAGGCAACAGGGATGGCAATCGAGGAGCCTTCGTAGATGCCATAGCCGGTCCAGCCGCCGACAAAGATCATGACTGGCACCATGCCGATCTGGGCATAGTTCAGGCGCGTCATTTCGCGGGCCGCATGGTGGGCGCAAACGTGGGCGGTTTCGTGCGCCATGACACCGGCCAGCTCCGCCTCTTCATCGGCGTTCAGAACGAGGCCTGAATTTACGAAAAAGAACCCGCCGGGCAGCGCGAAGGCGTTGATTTCGTCGGAATCGATCACTTTGATGGTGAAGGGCACCTTGCAGTCGGAGTTCTTGACGATGTTTTGGCCGATGCGGTTCACATATTCGGTCACCACCGGATCGGTGATGAACCTGGTGCTCTTCTCGATCTCCATGGCGTACTGCTTGCCCATCTTGATCTCGCTGTCGGTCGAGTACCAATTCGTCATTCCGCGGCCGCCGATGTCGCGATTGCCGACGGCGTTCACGTCCTCCACGGAGCCAGGCTTCACGTTGACCTTCTGGCTGCCTGGCTCAACCACCTTGTCCGGGTTGACGGCGGTGGCCGGTGTATCGCCTCCTACCGGCGTCGTTCCGGGCGCTGGCTGGGCCGCTGGAGGATTTGTTGGGGAAGTGCTCGACGGAGGCGTACTCGAAGAGGTGGATTGTGCCCACGCGCCTGTGGCCAGGAGCAGCGCCAGCGCCAATCCCGCCAACACGATTGCCTTAGAAGCTGCCTGAACTGCCCTCATGACCTCACCTCCGGCACAATTCCATTCTCGCAGCCCAGAGTGCCGCGGTCCGAGCCGCTTCTCTAGATTATTTAGACGCCAATCCCGCCTGATTGGCATCGGCAGAAAGCAAAATTCCGTGTGCGGAGCGGAAGCCGCGGGTGCAGGGATGATCCGCCCACAGAGAAGCCCCACCCTTGCGGATGGGGCTTCTGTCCGGTTCTACTTGCCTGCTGGAGGGGCTTGCCCCACCGCAGGGGTTCAGTCGTAGTATTCGAGGCCGAGGTGGGTAATCAGGTCCACGCCCATGATGTGGCGCAGCGTGTTCTTGAGCTTCATCAACTGGATGAACAGATCGTGCTCCGGATAGAGGCCTGGGGCGCTCTGCGGAGACTTCAGATAGAAGCTCAGCCACTCCTGAATGCCGAGCGAACGCAACTCTGGCGTGCGCTTGGCCAGGTCCATGAAGAGCACCAGGTCAAGAGCCACGGGCGCGGCCAGAATCGAATCGCGACAGAGGAAGTTGATCTTGATCTGCATCGGATAGCCCAGCCAGCCGAAGATGTCGATGTTGTCCCAGGCTTCTTTCTGATCGCCACGGGGCGGATAGTAGTTGATGCGGATCTTGTGGTAGAGATCCTTGTAAAGGTCGGGGTAGAGCTCCGGCTGGAAGATGTAATCGAGCGAGCCGAGCTTGGACTCTTCCTTGGTCTTGAAAGATTGCGGATCGTCCAGGACCTCGCCGTCGCGGTTGCCCAGAATGTTGGTGGAGAACCAGCCGGAGACGCCCAGCATCCGGGCCTTGAATGCCGGCGCCAGAACTGTCTTCATCATGGTCTGGCCGGTCTTGAAGTCCTTGCCGCAGATCGGAGCCGCGTTGCGCTTTGACAGCTCAACCATGGCCGGGAAATCCACCGTCAGGTTGGGAGCGCCATTGGCGAAGGGCACGCCCTCGCTCAATGCCGCGTAAGCATAAAGCTGGGAAGGAGCGATATCGATGTCGTTGTTCTCCATTCCCTTCTCGAAGGCTTCAATGCTCTGGTGCACGGGCTTGGGCTGGATGAAGATTTCGGTCGAGGCAGCCCAGAGAACCACTACCCGGTCCACGGTCTTCTTGAACTCGCGGATGTCGGCCCGCAACTGCTCGGCCAGATCGCGCTTGTTCTTGCCTGTCTTCACGTTGGTGCCTTCAAGGCGCTTCACGTAGTACTGGTCGAAGACGGCCGGGAGCGGCTTGATCGTCTGCAGATAGGGTTTGAGTTGCTCGACCAGATCCTTGTCCAGCACATGGGCGTGAGAGGCCGACTCATAGACGTTGTCCTCGAAGATGTCCCAGCCGGTGAAGACGATGTCTTTCAGGTCAGCCAGCGGCACAAAATCCTTGATCTTCGGAGAGTTCTTGTCGGTGCGTTTGCCCAGGCGGATGGTGCCCATCTGCGTCAGCGAGCCGATCGGCTTGGCCAAGCCGCGGCGAACAGCCTCGACTCCGGCAATCAACGTGGTGGAAACGGCGCCAAGGCCGACCACCATCACTCCCAGTTTGCCCTTTGCGGGTGCCATTTTCGATGCTCCGGCTGCCTTCTGGCCGCCTTGTTCTTCAGTTCCCATCGTTTCTCCTAACTTCACTTTGATGGCTCCGGGTTCCCGGGCCGTTCAAACTTTCTTCAGGCAACCGGAACAGTGTACGCCTTGCCGAGGGTCCTCGTCCTGTTCCGTACCATTCACTGCTCTACGCGGCTTCTGCCTGCCTGCCGCGCTTCAGGTGCGACCACACAAACCACACGGCGGCTGCCAGCAGCACAATCTCGACACCCAGGTGAAAGCGGTGAAAAGCCGCGTGGAAACGCGGGTCCGTCTGCCATGCCTCGCCCAGCTTCATGCCGGCGTAGGTCAGCACAAAACACCATGGCCAGGACCCCAAAAACGTATAAATGTGAAAACGAAGCTGCGGCATCTTCGCAATTCCCGCGGGAAAAGCAATGAACGTGCGCACCACCGGCAGCAACCTGGACAGCAGCACCGTGATGGAACCGTGCTTCGCAAAAAACTCCGTCATGCGGTCCAGGTCATGGTGGTTCATCAGAACCCATTTGCCGTAACGCTCGACCAGCGGCCGGCCACCCCTGGCGCCGATCCAGTAGGCGACGAATGATCCGACATTGCAGCCAATGGCCCCAAAGGTGGCGACCCAAAACAATCCGACCGGCAAGCCGAGCCATGTGGCCCCGGCGCCGAATCGCCCGGAGAAAACCAAAAAGCCGGCGAAGGGCAGGATGATCTCTGAGGGCAGCGGAATGCAGGCTGATTCGATTCCCATCAGGGCAACAATGCCGGCGTAGCCGCCAGCGCCGATTACCTGGGTAACGAAGTGCACCAATAAAACGATGATCTTTTCGCTCATGCGCTAATTCAGTATATAAGGCCACGCCGGGGTTTGGCCCGTGCCGCGCATTTGCAGCATGAGGAAAGGCGAACCAAGGCATTCAGTCCGTTGAAGTTGTTTGAACGAAGGGAGGCGCCCGTGTTGTCTGGGCAGTCTTTTTACCGGTGTTGCACAGTCGATGGAGCGGCTGGAAGGCTGGCACAATGTAAAGCTCCAGACGCAATCAGAATGCTGAAGCGCCTGGACGGCAATGGGAATCTGCCTTACAATCGAAGAATAGAGACGGAGGGTGGATCAATGACCACGCTAACCATTACCGCCAAGGGCCAGATCACCCTGAAGCAGGAGCTGCTACGGCATATGAACGTTGTTCCTGGCCAGAGAATCGAGGCAGACAAGCTGCCGGATGGACGGCTGCTGGTACGGCCCGCTACGCAGACAGGCTCGATTTCCGCTTTCAGCGGATCACTTGCAAAAAAAGGAACGCCCCGGCTGACGATCAAACAGATCAATAAAGCCATCGCCGACGGATGGGCGGGGATACGGTGAGAATCGCGGTCGATACTAACGTGCTGCTTCGTGACGCGTTACACGACGACCCGCGCCAAACTCAGATAGCCTCAAGAGCTTTACAGAGCGCTGAACTCGTTGTCGTGCCCACGCCGGTGCTCTGCGAATTCGTTTGGGTTATGCGGCGCCTTTACAAAAGATCGACAGCGGAAATTGCCCTTTCTATTCGCATACTGATGAGCGGCGATAACGTCGAGTTGGACCGTCCTGCTATCGAAGCGGGCCTGGAAGTACTCGAAGCAGGCGGCGATTTCGCCGATGGTGTCATCGCCTATGAAGGTCACTGGCTGGGTGCCGAAGAGTTTGTCAGCTTCGACAAGCAAGCTGTCTCCTTACTGAAATCGCAAGGCAAGCGAGCCCGGCTACTCAGCTGAACCATGACCAGCGATGGGGGTTTGATGAAACAGGTGAAATCTACGCGCAACGGCTAGTTCTTTCATCAATGTGCGGCTACCGATTTGGAGGTTCAGCAGTTGGCTAAAAGCTGAGTTGTAACTCCTCAAGGAGAATGCTAAATGCAGACCAACGACGAACTGTTCATTCGCATGAATCAAGTCGATTATCTCTTTCTTCGTTCGCTCGCGGAGCCTGGAATCAATCAGCTTGAGATGGTTGTGGATGAAGCGGTCGTGATCGAAGAGAAACGAGGCAAGCTGAACAGTTCCAGCCTGCCTTCCGAGTTGGCATTTCTATACAAAGACTCCGCTCCGATTGAAACGACGGAAGGATGCATGGCCTTTCGCCTATATTGGAAGCGCTATGCAGCGTATCTGGTGACAGAAGAGTGCGTTGGGGGTTGCGGCGATTACGAGGACGAGGTCTACAAAGGAGAGCGGCTTCGCCTGTATTCCAAGTCTCATTTCCTGGAGCATCTTGCGCGCGACACTGGAGCACATACCGAGCCATTACTTCATTTCAAAGTTGTCTGTGAAAACCACATTGTTGATGTCGTATCCGAAGAGCGGCCGACAATCGAAATCATTCCGTTGTAGACAGGAACGCATAGGCATGAAGGCCAACAAGTCTATTCCTCATAAACTGCCCTTAATGACTGGAGCCACTGCGAAGCAAGCGGACCGCGTTGCAGAGATTCTCAAAGGCCTCGACGAAGCGTATCCCAATGCCGAGTGCGCCCTCACCCACCGCTCGCCGTGGGAGTTGCTGGTGGCGACGATTCTCTCGGCGCAATGCACCGACGTGCGCGTGAATCTGGTGACGCCGGAACTGTTCCGCCGCTTCCGTACCCCGGCAGCGATGAGCAAAGCAACGCTGCCGCAACTTGAAGCGCTCATCCGCAGCACCGGCTTTTTTCACAACAAGGCCAAGTCGATTCTGGGCGCGGCCCGCAAGGTGGTCGAGGAGTTTGGCGGGGAAGTTCCACAGACGCTCGCGGAACTCATTACTTTGCCCGGCGTGGCGCGCAAGACGGCCAGCGTCGTCCTGGGCGTCTGCTTCGGCAAGGCAGAGGGTGTGGTAGTGGATACGCACGTCTTCCGCATTGCGCGGCGGCTGGGGCTGGCCAAGGACGACACGCCGCAAAAGGTCGAGCAGGAATTGATGCGGATTCTGCCGCAGAGCCGCTGGATTGCCTTCTCGCACCAGATCATCCAGCTTGGGCGCGAGGTTTGCGAAGCGCGCAAGCCTAAGTGCGACAGATGCAATTTGGAGCAGGTCTGCACGTCGGAAGACAAGACGTGGCGGAGTTAGCGGGGTCAACAGAGGCGAGTTCGGATTCGTGGTCTCCCACCCATTTCACAAAGAGCGTGAAATGGATGGGGCACGGAGCTTTCTTACGCCATCAGTGAAAATGCTACGGCGTAGGCGGGTTTGGATTTGTGGTTTTCCACCCTTGGCGCAAGAACAAAGACGCGCCAAGGATGGGCACCCAGCGGTACTTCGCAGAACACAGCGAATGCTACGACGCGCGGGTAATCTCAAGCTGCAAGAGGCCTGGGTCTGAGCTGGGCGTCTGCTGAAATCCACAGTTTCGCAAGACCGCGATTGAGGCTGGATTTGCCTCGGTGGTATGAGCCACGACCTTCTTTGCACCGAGGGGCCATGCGCGATCCACGAGGGCTTGAACGAGTTCCCTGGCGAACCCCTGACCTCTCCATTGTTCACAGATGGAATAGCCGATTTCGACGCTGCCCGCTTCGTTGGGCGCTCCCAGGTAGCCGCCGCAACCAACGAGGATAGGCGGTTCTCTGCCTTCAAGAATCGCGTACCAGCCATACCAGCCAACCGCCGCCGATCCACCCTCGATCGACTTTTCAAGGAAGAACTGGATCGCATCGCGGTCATATTCGCCAGGGGGCCAGTTCTGCGGCAGAGACACTCCGAGCAGAGCCGCAAACGCAGCCTTGTCGTCCAACTCCAGGCGATACGATACCTCAGTAGCCGGAGTAAGCCTGAGCCGAGCGGCCAGAATATCTTGCGAAGCCATCTCCGCATCATACAACGGTCGCTTTATGGATCGGGTCAACCGAAGCTAACATCCGAGTAACAGCAGCAAGCAGTCCAGGTATGTCGTAAGGCTCAGCCTCGGCGGCTGGCTTCCAGCCCAGATCTACGAGCGTCTGACTTGTGATGGGGCCAATCGAGACCGCAGGAACCGCTGCAAGCGGCCACGCGATTCCGGCCTGACGAGCCGCTTCGGCCAGATGCGTCGCGCTGGAACTGCTGGTAAAGGTCGCGGCATCGATTCCAGCCGCCAGCGCCTGGCGCAACTGCTCTGGTGCGGCCTCTGGCAACACGTTCCGATAAGCCTCCACCACATCGACCTCAGCGCCCGCCGCCTGCAGAGCGTCGGGAATCACATCCCGGGCAACGGCAGCCCGCGCCAGCAGAATCCTCTGCCCTGCAACTTGCGCACGCAACCCCTCGACCAGGCTTTCGGCCACATATTCTTCAGGGACAAAGGCGACTTGCAATCCAGCCTTCCGCGCTGCTGAAGCAGTCGCTTCTCCGACAGTTGCCAACTTCGGCAAGGCCATCGCTTGCAATGAAAGGCCCAGGAAAGTTGCTCGCTCGATGAGCGCACGCACCGTATTTGCGCTGGTCAGAATCAGCCAATCGTAGCTGCCAAGGCGGCGCAGGGCCGCATCCATCGCGTCAAAAGTGGCGGGAGGGCGAATCTCCAGGACGGGAACCTCGACCGGCTCCGCGCCCAGGGCACGCAACCCATCGCTGAGCGAGCCTGCCTGATGCAAGGCGCGGGTTACCAGAACCCGCCGCCCGGACAACGGCAGCGAGCTCATCGCGGGCCGCCCGCGGAGGCTGCCGCAAGCAGCGGACGGGCGCCTGATTCGAGCAGCATTTGCGCCGTCAGTTGGCCCAGTGCCACAGCATCCGCGCTGGTGTTATGTGAAAGATGGCGAGTTTCCCGATGATGGACGCGCACATCCCTGCCCGTCTCGGGATCAGCGACAACGCCGAAGATCTCATTCCCTTGGACCGGTTCACGGCCAACCGCCTGCTCGATGCCGGTCCGGCAGTAGATTCCGATGGGCACCTGGCAGCCTCCGCCAAGCGCCGCCAGAGCTGCCCGTTCGGCGGTCACGGCGAAACGCGTCGGCGCATCGTCGAGCAACTGAACCGCAGCGATTGTGTCCGCGTCGTTCTTGCGAGTTTCGATGCCCATGGCTCCCTGGCCAGCCGCAGGACAAAACAGCCTTGGATCGAGGCGTTCGCGAACCCACTCTGTCTTCCCCAGACGGTCCAGGCCCGCAGCCGCCAAGAGAATCGCGTCCACCTGCCCTTCTTTCAGCTTGTGCAGGCGAGTGTCCACGTTGCCGCGAAACTCGATCGTCTCGATATCCGGCCGCAGGGCCTTCAACTGCGCCCTGCGCCGCTGGCTGCTAGTGCCCACACGCGCGCGCTGAGGCAAGGTGGCAAGGTTTTCAAACTTCACCGCAACGAACGCGTCTCTGGGGTCCACACGCTGAGGAGTGGCGGCCAATACAAAGGGCTCCGGCAATTCAGTTGGCAGGTCCTTGAGCGAATGCACGGCAAGGTCTACGCGACGGCCCGCCAGCGCCTCCTCGATCTCTTTGGTGAACATGCCTTTGGAACCGACTTGAGCAAAGGCAAGATCATGCAGGCGGTCGCCGGTGGTTTTGATGATCACAATCTCGACAGTATGGCTCTGACCACGAAGCAGCTCCGCGACGTGGTTTGCCTGCCACAAGGCCAAAGGCGAACCGCGAGTTCCGATGCGCAGGTTCATTTGCGGCCCACCTCGCTGGTCTCGTTCACTTGCCCTCCCTCTGTTTTCTCTGTTTCTGGATTCACCGGGCCGGCTGAGTTGCCGGCGGCGTCTTGCCCTGCGGCGCAAACAGGCAGCGCCCACGTTTCGCAGAGCGATTCCAGGCGCGCCGCATCATTTTCGCGAGCAGCCTGTTTGAGCGCTTGTATCGGCGGATGAAGGAACTTGTTGACCAGCCCGTGGGTCAGCGTCTCAACGGCCTCAAGTTGCTCCGCGCTGAGCGAACCCAGACGGGACTGCATGCGCTTCAGCTCCGCCTGGCGAATCTCTTCGGTCTGGCGCCGCAATTCCACGATGGCCGGCGCCGCGTTCACGGTGAGATGCCACTGGTGGAAACGCTCGACTTCGGCGGCTATGAGCGCTTCCGCATTCTCGGCCTCATGGCCGCGCTCGGACCGATGCGCCGTGGCGATCTGCTCGAGGTCATCAATGTCATAGACAAAAATGCCCTCCAAATCGCCCATCGCCGGGTCCACGTCGCGGGGCACGGCCAGATCAATAAAGAACATGGGCTGATTGCGGCGGCGGCGCAGGAAAGCCTGCCCGTGCTCCAGTTTGAAGATCGCGTGCGGGGCGCTGGTTGAGCTGATCACGATGTCAGCCTGGCTGGCAGTCTCGTAGAGCTGCTCCATCGGAATGACACGCCCGCCGAAGGACTCAGCCATGCACCGCGCGCGTTCTGGAGTGCGGTTGGCCACGAGGATGGTGCCGGCGCCCTGCTGGACCAGATGCCGCGCGGCCAGTTCGCTCATTTTGCCGGCGCCCACCAGCATGACCGTACGGCCTTCGAGCGAACCAAAGATCTTGCGGGCCAATTCCACAGCCACCGAAGCAATGGAAACCGAGTTGGCGCCAATCTCCGTTTCGGAGCGGACCTTTTTGCCAGCGGCAAAGGCGCTCTGCAACAGGTGCTCGAGCTGGCAGGCCACGGTACCCGAGGCGCGGGCCACGGCGTAGGCCTCCTTGACCTGGCCCAGAATCTGCGGCTCGCCTACCACCATTGAGTCAAGACTGGCGGCCACCCGGAACAAATGCTCTACGGCTTCCCGGTCGCGGTGTTCGTAAAGATGCGGGGCCAGCAACGCTGGGTCCAGGCCGAAGTGCTGGTAAAGAAAGCCCGTCAGATCGGTCGAGGGCGAATTGACGGCGGCCAATATCTCGACGCGGTTGCAGGTAGACAGGATCATGCACTCGGTCACGCCGGGAACGGCGGCCAGAGCGTGAGTCGCCTCCGGCAGATCGCAGCTGGAGATGGCGAGGCGCTCGCGCAGCTCGATGGGCGCGGTCTTATGATTGACGCCAATGAGGACAATGCTCATCGAGGACCGTACCTGTGCACCTGGCTGAAAACATTGGCTACCAGCACACCCAACATCACGAGAAAGACCGTGCCGGAGAGCCAGGCCGCCCGGCGGCCGCGAAGGCTGGTGGTGCGGCGAACCAGAAGCAGACCGGCGTAGACGGCCCAAAGGACAAAGGAAAGAATGATTTTTGGATCGGAGAAGTAGGCTGCGCCGAAGGTCTCCTGGGCCAGGACCGAGCCGATGACCAGACCAACGGTGATGCAAAGAAAGCCGAACTCGAGGGTGGCGCGGGCGATGCGCTCCAGCGTATCGAGGGGCGGCAGCCAGTCCAGGAAGGAGGCTTGGCCGGGCTTGCGCTTGCTCTTCAGGCGGCGCTCCTGAACGAGATAGAGCACAGAAGCCAGAAGGCTGAAACTGAGGGCTGCATAGGCCGCCAGCAGCGCGCCGATGTGGGCCACGAGCCATCCGATGCGCACGCCTTCCGAGGGAAACGCGTAGCCGTCAAGCCCCAGAGAGGGCACAAAAACCATGAAGAATGCAACAGGCAAAGCAAAGATTCCAAGTGAGATAGCGTCGTAAAGCGACCAAACCAGGAGAAAAACGGCGACAATGGCGAAACCCAGCAGCGACTCGACCTCACGGACTCCGACGGGCACCCAGCGATGAGCCTGGACGAGCATCTCAACGCACGAGACAAGATGGAAGAAGAAGGCCATGCCGGCCAAGTGGACGCAAATCCTGCGCCAGCGCGTCAGTCCATAGAGGACGGCCGGAAAAACGGCGACAGAGGCCGCCGCATAGAGGATCGCCGCAACTCGGAGCCAAAGCAGGTACATTTTCGACTCTCACCATAGTCGTGCAAACCACCAGTATACTGTGACGCAACTCACCAGGTGAGTCTGGAGACTGGCTTCACTGCCTCCTCGCAGGTTGACAGGAAGAAGTAAAAATGGCGGACCTTCAGCCTGACTTTTGAAGTACTCGGAATGGGCGGGACGGCGGCTGGGAAGAGCCCGAGGCTTGCACGCGCGGCAGCCAGGTTTGGGCGCTTCACAGGTTTCAAATTGGGGGAACCTGGAAGCAGGCAATTGACATTTCGGATGCGCCTGAGTCTTTGGCTTGAAAAAGAACGCAGAAAACGATTGCCGACCTAACAATCGCGGATATATGCTCTTGTCGCCGGGAAGGCAAATGGAAATTCCGGCTTAGCCGTGAAATCAACAAGGATATCTCCGCCGATTTCCGGATGTTCTTTCTGGAGTCTTCAAGCGTGAGGAACCTCAATCCAGCAGCCCTTTCATCATCCCGTTAGGAGGGATCATGTCTAATTCAAACGAGTCTGGCCTATCAGACAATTCTCTTGGCGCAATCGCTTACCTCACCATCATCCCAGCGCTTTTCTTCCTTGCTATCGCGCCTTACAACAGGAAGTCCTATGTGCGCTTCCACGCGTGGCAGTCCTTGATTCTCAACATCCTTGCGCTCTTCATCTGGTGGGTTCTGGGTTGTTTAGCAGCGTTTGCCGTCTTCCATGGACTTACGGCCCTCCTGATTCTGGAGTGGGTGCGGATCGTGTTCATTGCTGCCGTTGCCCTGCTGTGGATCTGGTGCATAGTCAGCGCGCTGAATGGCAAACTCCTCAAACTGCCATGTATCGGCGCCTGGTGCGAGAGACAGGCGAACAGGTAACTCGCGGGAAAACTCGACAAACGGCGACGGCCTCCATGCGGGGGCCGTTCGCACCGCCAGCGGGTGGGGCCAGTTGTGCTTCGCGCATGGGGGTTCGTGGCTTCTCTGGTCGCAAAAGCGGGAGATCTGGGGCGCGGCGAGGGCCGAGGCCTGTGCTGACTCCAGAGTTGGTCAGTCAAAAGCTGGCTCATTCGGCCAACGAAACGGAGTCGGAGAGCGCGCACCGGGCGGCCGGCTGGCACGCCCAGGAACTCCTTGACCGCTTTGGCCGCGCAAGTGCTGAAGTGGCTGCGCTCCGAGGTTCCGCAGAGCGCGCCAGGTCTTTGACCGCGTGATTCTGTACCTTGCAGGTTCGTGGTCACCCACTCTTCACCAGTAAAAATGTGAGAATGGGGCACGGAAGAGTGTGCCGGACTCTGCTCCGTCAGAATCTCAGCCGCTACAGGTCGAGATCGTCGTCCGGCCCGGCGGCGACGGCGGTGCCGCGGCGCTTGGCCAGCAGATAGCCGCGCAGGAAAGGCTCCAGGTAGCCATCGAGAACCTTGTCCACGTCGCCCACTTCAACTTTGGTGCGATGATCCTTGGCCATGCGGTAGGGCTGAAGGACGTAGGAGCGAATCTGGGAGCCGAAGTTGATTTCCAGCTTCGAGTCTTCCAGCTTCTTGGTGACGGCGCGCTTCTTGTCGAGTTCGTACTCGTAGAGCCGCGAGCGTAGGATCTTGATGGCCACGTCGCGGTTCTTGTGCTGACTGCGCTCGTTCTGGCAGCAGACGACAATCCCGGTCGGCAAATGGGTCATGCGCACGGCCGAGTCGGTCGTGTTGACGTGCTGGCCGCCCTTGCCGCCGGAGCGGTAGGTATCGACGCGCACGTCCTCCATGCGCAGGTCCACATGAATGGTCTCGTCGATCTCCGGCGAGACGTAGACGGAAGCGAACGAGGTGTGGCGGCGCTTGGCGGAGTCGAAGGGCGAAATGCGCACCAGGCGGTGAACGCCGCTCTCGCCGGCCAGCATCCCGAAGGCGTACTCGCCGAGGATGGTGAAGGTGGCGGACTTGATGCCGGCTTCTTCGCCGTCCTGGTAGTCGTTGATCTGGGTCTTGAAGCCCTGCTGCTCGGCCCAGCGCAGATACATGCGCATCAGCATCTCGGCCCAGTCCTGGCTTTCCGTGCCGCCGGCGCCGGGGTGGATGGTGAGAATGGCGTTCATCGGATCGACTTCGCCGGAGAGCATGGTGCGCGCCTCCAGTTCCTCGTTGAAGGCGGCCAGGGCATGAATGTCGCGCTCCAGATCTGCGAGCACGTCTTCGCCCTCCTTCGCCAGCTCGAAGTAGGCGTCGATGTCGCCCGTGCGGCGCACCAGTTCCTCATCGTCGGCAATGAGCGTTTCCAGGCGTTTGCGGTCGCGCATCAACGGCTTCGAGGCGGCGCTGTTCCACATGGCCGGGTCGGCCACTTTGGTTTCTATTTCGGCGAGTTCCCTGCGTAGGCGGGCAGGGTCAAAGATACTCCCGCAGGTCGCGGACTTGATCGCGCACGGGAGCATAGGCGAATTCGAGATCGGTAATCGACATATTTGCTCTGATGACCTGACTTTGAAATGAAGTGTGAGACTGCGTTCGAGTGACTTCTTTTAGAATATCATCCGTCAAAAAATCCTGAATCCCCTTGCTCCCTCCGCCGTGTTTCTACCGGCAGACACGTCCGCCTCAAGCGTAAAAACTTTCGCGCTGATAGGAACGCTCAGTCAGCTTTTAGCCGCTCCCGCCAGTCATCGTTGCGCAGCTTGCGGATGAAGGCCTCCGTATCTTCCGTGTCGGTTCGATTCTTCCAAATCCCTACCGGCTGGCGTGAGCATTTTCTCGCCGACCAGAAGACCAGCACCAGACTCAGCAGGACGCATAGCCACGCAAAAACGTCGCCGTGGGCGGAGTAGAAGGTCACATCCGAGCGAAAACCGAATTGCGCTGGCAGCGCGTCAACCTGGTGGCGGGGAATCGACTGGCGGACGCGGCCGTAGGGGTCGATGGCCGCGGTGACGCCGTTGTTGGTGTCGCGCAGAATCCAGCGGCGGTTTTCGATGGCCCGCATCCGCGCCATGTTCAGGTGCTGCCAGGGGGCGCTGGTGTCGCCGTACCAGCCGTCGTCGCTGATGTTGACCAGCACCTCCGCGCCCATTTCAGAAAACTCCCGCACCTCGTCGGCAAAAACCGCTTCATAACAGATGAAGACGCCGTAGCGATGGCCGTTGAGGCGAAAGACCTTATGCTCTTCGCCGGGAGTGAACCTGGACACCTTGCCGGTGAGCTTGCGGGCAAAGAAGAGCAGGCGCTGGAAGGGAACGAACTCGCCGAAGGGAACGAGGTGAATTTTGTCGTAGCGTCCGACGCGCGCGCCGTCGGAGGCGACAACCAGCGCGGAGTTGAACTCGCGCCAGGACTGAGCTTCCGCCGAAAAATCCGTGCCGATACTGCCCACCACCAGCGGAGCCTGCTCCTGGCGGGCGAGAGAGACAAGCGACTGCTGAAAGCGGGGCTCCTCTTCGACAAACGGCGCGGGCGACTCCGGCCATGCAATCAAATCGGGATGCGTGGCGCTGGGCAGACAAGGAATCTCACCTTGCGGCGCGCCGGTCTGCGGGATTCCGGCGATGTAGCTTTTACACCGCTCCTTGGCAAGCCGTTTGAATTCTGCAATGTGCTGGTCCCATTCCGGTCCGGCCCAGGCATTGTCGCCGGCCACGTCAAGGTTGGGCTGAACCAGAACGGCTGTGGCCGTGGTGGCGGGTTTGGGCGGTTCCCAGGAACTTCCGCCAGCAAATAAGAAAAAGAATAGGAATCCGCAGAATGCGCCCCTAACCTCGCGGCCAAACAGAACTTTCAATCTCCATCCCGGCTGCCTTGGCGTGACCGGCTGCCATGGAATCAGAAAGCCGGATGCGAAAAACGCATTCGCTGCCACCAGAAGAAAGCTGATGCCGTAGACGCCGGTCCACGGGGCAAGCTGGTTGACCAGCCCGTTATCCACCTGCGAGTAGCCAAGCTGGTCCCAGGGCACGCTGGTGATGCGGGCGGCGGCCAGTTCGAGGGCGGCCCACAGGATGGGCGCGGCGGCCAGCGCCAGGCGCGTGCTGCCCGTGGCGCGGCGCACCAGCACAACACCCAGGCCGAAGAGGCCGAAGTATAGCCCCAGCACCAGGCTGAATCCGAGCAGCAGCAGTGTCGGAGCCATCGGCGGCATATCGCCGTACTGCATCATCACATCGCGGACCCAGTAGCAGTTGCCCATGTACCACAGCACGCCGCAAAAGTAGGCGACGAGAAAGCCGCGGCGCAGCGGGCGCGGCCGGTCAAAGCACTGCGATGAAAGAATCGCCCACAAAAGCGGAACCAGCCCAAACCAGGCGAAGATGTTGCGCCAGGGAGGCAAGGGCCCGGCCAGCGGAAACGGCAACTCGAGCAGGCCGGCAGAGAGAACGGCCGCGGCCCACAACTTCCAGGCGCCCAACTTCCAGGATGAAGGCTGCATACAGGGCCGAGTTTATCGCAATCGGGCGCATGGGCGCTGCAAGCGGAGCCCATGGCCACCTGTCGAAGGACGGCACGCAAGAAGAGCCATCCCCGCGCAACGCGGATCAGGACAGACATTCAGCGGTGAAAACACTGTGGGCAGTCTGGAAACAGGTTACAATTTGCTTATGGTATTGGCTGTCTTTGTAATGCGAGCGCTGGAAGTAATGTTCTTTACCGGGCTGGTGGGCTCTTCCGTAGTTGTCGCCATCAGTTTCATTGAAGATGGCAAGGAACTTTTCGGCGAAAATGAAACGGAAGAACGGCCCCACCCGAACAGTTGAAGTCCCAATCTGCTGACGCCCTTTATTTTTATTGACTAAGTGATGATTTAGAAATAAACTCATCCAGGCAGGCGATGATTCTTGTTTCGATAATTCGAGAGAGCAGGCCGTCGCGCCGGCACAATCGCGATGGCATCTAACCGAACTACAGTAGCCCCTGTATCCGACCGCGTAAGGCTTATCGTGGCATCCTCCGTGATGCTCACGTTCATCTCCTTCTGGCGAGCGGCGGCTATTGTTCTCAACGATCTGGGTTCGTCGGCCTTCTATGCCGGCGGCATCGCACAGCAGATGGTGGGCGACGCCGCGCCGTGGTTCATCCTCGGCATCATGCTCTTCAGCTTCGCGGTGCGCGCCGTGTACGTCGAAAGCTGTTCGATGTACACCCGCGGCGGCGTTTACCGCGTGGTGAAGGAGGCCCTCGGAGGCACCTTCGCCAAAATCAGCGTTTCAGCGCTGATGTTCGATTACATCCTGACCGGACCAATATCCGGCGTGTCTGCCGGGCAGTACATTGCCGGTTTGATGAACGAGCTGCTGATGAAAGCCAACCAGAGCCACTGGCTTCCTCCGGCTCTGATGGACGCGCAGAACAACCCCCTCCAGTTCAACATGAATCACACCGCCGCAATGTTTGCGGCCGCAGTGACCATCTACTACTGGTGGCAAAACATCAAGGGGATCGAGGAGTCCAGCGGCAAGGCTCTGCGCGTCATGCAGATCACCACGGTAATGGTGGTGATTCTGTTGGCGTGGGGCAGTTATTCCGTATTCATGACGCCCGGCGCTCACCTGCCACCACCGCCCACGCCTTCCCATCTCAAGTTCAGCACGGATGCCCTGGGCTTTCTGAGAGGAGCGCCGCAACTGCTTCCTCTGATGGGCTTGTTCGGCGTTCTCATGGCTTTTGGGCACTCCATCCTGGCCATGAGCGGCGAGGAAAGCCTGGCTCAGGTCAACCGCGAAATTGAGCATCCCAAGCTGAAGAACCTGAAGCGGGCTGCCATTGTTATCGCCATCTACAGCCTGATCTTCACCGGCGGCGCCACGCTGCTGGCCTCCATGCTGATCCCGAACTGGCAACTTACCCACGTCTACCAGGACAACCTGATCGCCGGCCTGGCAATGTACATGGTGGGGCCGATGTTCTGGCGCATTGCCTTCCGCATCTTCGTGGTGCTGGTCGGCTTTCTGATTCTCTCCGGCGCCATCAACACCTCCATGATTGGCTCGACCGGCGTGCTGATGCGCGTGGCGGAAGACGGAGTGCTGACCGACTGGTTCCGCAAGCCGCACGTCAAGTACGGCACCAGCTATCGCATCGTGAACATGGTCTTCATCCTCCAGATGTTCACGATCATCGTGAGCCGGGGCAACGTGATTCTGCTGGGCGAGGCTTACGCCTTCGGCGTAATCTGGTCGTTCACCTTCAACAGCCTGGCCATGCTGGTCCTGCGCTGGAAGTACCATGGCGAACGCGGCTGGAAAGTACCTCCCAATCTGCGCATCGGGGAGCACGAGATTCCCATCGGGCTGCTCTCGGTCTTTCTGGTGCTTCTGTCCACCGCCATCGTCAATCTTTTTACCAAGTCTGTGGCAACAGTAAGCGGCGTCATCTTCGCCGCGGCCTTCTTCATCATCTTTTCCGTCTCCGAACGCAGCAACCTGCGCAAGCACGCTGCGACCGCGCGGCAGATGAAGGATCAGTTCCAACTGGAGCACCAGGACACGATCAGCAGCGAGTCAGTGGCCATCCGCCCAGGCGGCGTGATGGTGACCATGCGCGACGCCGCCAATCCCCTCGCGCTGAAGTGGACCCTGGCCCACACCAGAACCGAGGACCAGGACGTGGTGGTCCTCAGCGTGCGCATGATGGGCGTCGGCGGGCCGGAATACCTGAGCGCGGAGCAGCAGAGTTTCAGCGAACACGAGCAGATGATCTTCACCAAGGCGGTCGCAGTGGCCGAAAGCTTCGGCAAGAAAGTATCGCTGCTGGTGGTCCCCGCCGGAGACGTCTTTGCCGCGCTGACGCAGGGCGCTAACTCGCTGGAGGTGGACTCGGTGGTCTCCGGAGTTTCCAGTTCCATGACCGCCGAGGATCAGGCTTTCTACCTGGGACAGGCCTGGGAGGCCTTGCCCGAGCCCAAGCGCCAGTTCAATTTCTATGTCATCAGCCACACCGGCGAAACCAAGGCCTTCTTCATCGGACCGCACGCCCCGGCCTTGAGCCCCGACGATGTGCAACTCGTGCATCGCCTGTGGCTGAACATGCGCCGTGACCCATCCATGCAGGATTTGCATCACAGTGACATCATCACTTATGCCTTGACTCATCTGGCTGGGCAGTACGCACGCGAGAAGCAGGAGATTTTGCGCGATCTGCGCAACTACCGCGCCGCGGACACTCCCACAAGCATACGTCTTGGCGGCCAGGATCTTTCCGGGCTTCCTTCTACGCCCGCTTCACCCGAGCCCGAGCTGCCGCCGCGCAAACCCACGCGCTATCTATAGACCTGAGGCTCCCTCTCGCGGGGGATTCTGCGGCAGATTGTTTGATATGCGGGAACAAACTTGTATTTTCCATTTGTCAAAGAGTCTTGAGTTGGGTATTGTGTCTCTCAGGACAAGTGGTTAGTGTGTGCATTTTTCCCTATGCACATCGGGAATGAAGCCACTTACACGCATCTAATAGGAGGAAACGTGGGAGTTTCAGAGATTCTGATTCAAATAGATCGCGAGATTGCTCAGTTGCAAAAGGCTCGCGCCTTGCTGGCCGGCGGTGCAGCCGCTGCCGTTCCCCAAAAGGCCGCAGCCACGCCCACAGCCAGGAAACCCGCCAGTAAGGGGAAAAAGAAGAGGCATCTTACCCCCGAGGGGCGGAAACGCATTGCCGAGGCCGTCAAACGCCGCTGGGCAGAGCAGAAGAAGGCCGCGGCGGCAAGCAAGTAACAAGTAACTTAATCCGCAAGCTGAGAAATGAGCTGGCTGAAGAGCCAGCTCATTTCTGTTCAATGGCCACGGCAGAACAGCATCCACTTCAGATGGTTTCTCCCGGCCGGCAGCGCACTACCTTTACGCTGGCATCGACCAGCGCCGCCAGTTGCTCCGGCGTTCCCTTCAGCGGAGGGAAGGTTCCAAAGTGCAGCGGAAGCACAACCTCCGGCTCCAGCAGGCGCACGGCCAGCGCTGCTTCCCTTGGCCCCATGGTGAAGTGTCCTCCAATCGGAAGCATGACCACCTCAGGCCGGTATAGCTCGTGAATCAGCCTCATATCTCCAAAGACATTGGTATCTCCGGCGTGGTAGAGAACCGGTCCATCCGCAATGGTCAGAACAAATCCTCCGGCAAGACCCACATAGTGGGTCCCCTGTTCATCCTGCACGCTGGAGGAGTGCTCGGCGGCCACCAGGGTGACCGCTGCGTCATCCAGTTGCACGGTTCCGCCCATCCCCATTCCGATGGTCCGTGCCACGCCTTTCTTCGCCAGATAGTTCGCCAGTTCAAACACAGCCACTACCGTGGAGTTATGGCTGGCAGCTACCGGCACAAGATCGGAGATATGGTCCCCGTGGCCGTGGGTCGCGAGAATGTAGTGAATCTTCTCCGGAAGGACAAATTCCTTCGGGTATTCTGGATTCTGCGCAATGAACGGGTCGATCAGGATGTTCGTGCCCTTGGCGGTTTGGACCAGCACGGTCGCATGGCCCAGCCAGGTTATGCGCGTTCCCTTCAGTGAGATCATGGCGTCTCCTTATAAAGCTGGCCGAAGCGTTCCAGCCGTCAGCGCGTGATCAGCAACTCCGAGACGCTGTCCTTGGCCAGAAACTGGCGGTAATCGGACCAGGCGGCGAACAACTGTTTGATGCTGCGGTTGGTAAAGGCGCGCTGGATGGGAAACTGCTCGGCCATCTGCACCTCGACTTCGTCGCCGGGTGTGAGGTGGAAGCGGCAATGCATTGTCTCATCGCTCTGGGTTCTGGTGTGAAAGAAGGCCAGCACTTGTCCGCCCGGATTCGTGGCCTCATAAAGGCGCTCAACCACGGGCGCCACTAGGGCCTCGGGCAGATAGTCGAGCGTAGTCCATAACAAAACCACGTCAAACATGCGGCCCGAAAACTTGAGCGACTGTTCGAGGAAGCCCTCGATGTTCCAGACCGGGTCGCCGTTTTCGTCCGTACCGGTCTGCCAGTTTCCCGTGCATGCATCTTCGACCACATCGGCCAGAAAGACGCTCTGGCCCAGGCTGGTAAGGTAGTTGATGTTGGTCGGAGAGGTTGATCCCGTGTCGAGCACGCGCAGGCCGGATTCAGTCTGAAGCCGCTTGCGCAGTTCCGCCCATCCGCCCGAGTGACGCGGCACTCGGAGGCTGATTAACTCCGGGCCAGAAGCGGGAGGAGCGCTTTCCTGTTTCTTGTCAAACCAACGGCTAAACACCCTCAAATCCCCTTGCGATCCAGCAAGCGGCACGCTGGTGAAGCGGCGCGCAGCTTCTTGTCATGAGATGCCGCCGGCCCGCAATGCGTTTGGACCATCCGTTGCATTGGAGACGGCCTGCGTCAGGTCCACCTTGCCGCGGAAAGCCGCGTTGTCTTCCACCGCCAGGCGAAGGGCGCAGATATCACCTTCCACGGCACAACCAGCGCGCAGCTCAACGCGGCCACTGGCGAGCAGGTTGCCCTGAACCCGTCCCAGAACCAAAATGTCTTTGGCGGAGAGGTCGGCGGCAACATCCGCGCTGGGGCCGATGGTCAGACGGCTCTCCGAGAGGCTCACGGTCCCCTCCACGCGCCCATCCACAATCAAGTCTTCATTGCCCTTCACTTCGCCACGAATCACGATCGTCTTGCCGATGCGGGCTGGAGCATTTTCAACTGCCATGATGTGATTCCTTCCAGGGTCTTTCTTCAAGCTTACACAGAGAGTACGTAACCACCTGTTCGCCGGCATGGACATCGCTCTCAGGGGAGCGCTGGCTGAATGCCGTCTACTTCAGTCTACGAGATTTCCCGGCTTGCAACAGGCCCTGCACGAACTATACGCAAGTTTGCCTCAGTGCTTCAATTCATTCCGTGAGGAATATCCAGCAGGCAAAGGGTGCAAGATGTGCTCAACGGACGGCCAATGCCAGCTAAACTGGAAGATGTGCGAAGCCTCTCAACCTTCATTCTTCTGCTGCTCTGCGCCGCCGCATCCCACGGCCAGCCCCTCGCGCCCGGGCAGGCTCAGGCGCTGGTCAAGCGGGCGCTGGCCACCGAGATGCTCACCGCCCAGGATGAAAGCCACCCCATGCGCTACCGGCTGCGCAAGTCCAGCCCGCGTCTGACCTCGACCAAAGAGATTGTTGAAACGCGCGACGGCTTTGTGGCCCGGCTGTTGAAAATCAACGACCAGCCGCTCAACCAAGCCGACGAGCAAAAGGAAAAGGCCCGGCTGGATGCGCTCTTCAGTGACCCCAGCCGCCAGCGGCATCGCAAGCAGAGCGAGCAGCAGGATACCGCCATCGTCCTGAAGCTGTTGCGTTTGTTGCCTCAGGCATTCACATACGAATATGCCGGACCCGGTCAGGGCCCCTCGGGGAAGGTGGAAAAGTTCCGCTTCCGGCCTAACCCCGCTTTCAACCCGCCTGACCTGGAGACGAAGGCCCTGACCGCCATGGACGGCGAACTCTGGATCGACGCCGCACAGGAGCGGGTGACGCGCCTCGAAGGCCACTTGCAGCAGGATACGGACTACGGCTGGGGCGTCCTGGGCCGCCTGGACCGAGGCGGATGGATTGTCCTCGAACAGGCTGACACCGGCGGACGGCAGTGGCGCATCACCCGCTTCCAGATGAAGATGAACCTCCGGATCGTCTTCAAGACCAAGAACTTCGATACTACGGAAGAAATGACCCAGTATGCGCCCGTCCCCGCCAGGATCGACTACCGGCAAGCCATTCAGATGCTGCGCGGTGCCCCGGGCAACCAATAAAGAACCGGTCACCAAACGCAAAACGGCCTCACCCGCGCGGGTGATGCCGTTTTGCGTTCGATGAAACAGTTACTTGGCGTTGGCGACCACGGCGAAGACGATCACCATGGTGAACAGGCTCAGGGATTCCATGAAGGCCAGGCCGAGAACCAGCAGGGTCATGATTCCGCCCCTTGCTCCAGGGTTGCGCGCCAGCGCCTCGGTTGCCGAAGCAGTCGCCTTGCCCTGACCCAGGCCGCAGAGACCAGCCGCCAGAGCCATGCCAAGCCCGGCGCCGATCGGCACCAGGTTCACGACGGCCGAGCCGCCATCCGCGAATGCCGGAACGGCAAGACACAAAACCGCCAGCGTCATGAATACATATTGAAGTTTCCGCATCGTTTTTCTCCTGCTTCCTTGAGATTGGCCGCCAGTGGGTGGTTGAAGCTCACCGTGCTGGCTCCCTCACGCTGGCGGCCGTTCGTTGACCCGGAGCGGAAGCGCTCCCCGGCGAAATTCTTCCTCGTTCTGAACGAGGGGTGACCCAAGACCTTAGTGCTCGTGCGCAACTGCCTGGGAGAGGTAAATCATCGTCAGCAGCATGAAGATATACGCCTGCACACCCGAGACGAAGATATGAAACGCCAGGAAGCCCGCCGGCAAGGCCAGGGGAACCAGCGAAAAGAAGACCAGAGTCACCAGATCGCTGGCAAACATGTTGGCGTAAAGACGGATGGTAAGCGACATGACGCGCGCGAAGTGCGAAATGATCTCGATGGGGAACAATAGCCATGCAATCCCCCACATCGGCCCCATAAACTGCTTGATATAGCCGAAGCCGTTCACGCGGACGCCTTGATAGTGGTAGTAAACGAAGGTGAGCGCCGCAAGCCCCAGCGGCACAGACGGCAAACTGGTGGGCGTCACAACGCCCGGGATCAATCCCAGCAGATTGTTGATCAGGACGAAAAGCAGGATGCAGGTGGTGTACGCCTGAAACCTCTGGTAGCCGTGGCCAATGACCTGTTCCGCCTGGCTGCCTGTAAAACCGTGTACCATCTCGGCAATCTGCTGCGCCGCATTGGGCTTCTCCGCCGACAGGGTCAGCCGCACAAGGAGGAAGAACGCGATGAGGCCGCAGGCTACCAGCAGTTCCAGCGCCAGCGCCTGATTGATCTTGAGAGCAAAGTCCGTGGCCTTGGCCGCGTCGGGATTGACCGACTGCAAGGCCTTGACCTCGACGCTCAGGAGGAGGCTGTTCAGAAAATGGACGAACGCAAAAGTTTCCGGCATGAGAAATTGAGTCTTTCTGTCTCCTGGTTGGGCCGTTCTTGAACCGATCTGGCAGGGCCGCTCTCAGTCCTTGAGCAGCTTGAGCGCCTCCCAGGCTATGGTTGCAAACGCCAGGGCAAGGCCGCAAAGAAGCGCCACCACCGAACCATGGAAACACTTAAGGCTACCATAAATGATCCCTGCAAAGCCTGTGAGGCTGGACACAAAGAACACAATCACCCACAATGCGCTCCTGGAAGTCTTCTGTCCGTCCAGCCTGGCATTGATCAAAAGGACCAGCCGTTGCCATCCGAAGATGCTGACCGCCGAGATCAGGGTGCCGGTCGCGAGCATGGCCGAATCGCGCCAGCCTCTGGCAATCCACAGCAAAATGGCCGGGATCACGCCCAGAATCAGTGTGTTGCGCATCGCCCGCTGGAGCATGGCCTGGATCGGCAGATCGGCAAGGCTGGCGAGAGGCTGGTTTTCTTCATTCATGGCTTGTTGTTCGAACTTCCCTTTCCGGAGTTTTTCCCATTCCCTGCGCCGCTCATCGACCGAATCGCCATCCTGGCCACATAGACCAGCGCGGAGACGCCGCCAAACAGAGACCCGGCAACACCTATCCACGACTGGTGCAAATGGCGGTCCAGCCATGCTCCCACCAGCCAGCCGACAAACGCCGCCAAAGGCAGCAGAATGGCAACATCGAGCATCTTCTCGGCTTGCGCCAGTGCGCCCAGCGCGCCCGCGGGCTTCGCCGGGCGCGGCTTCGATTCCGGAATGGCGCGGTTGAAGGGCATCCATCGTGATTATGCACGATGAACGCCCTTCCACGCGAAAGGGATAGAACTACTATTGATTCGGCAACTAAATACTGTCAGGGTGCCCCATCCATTTCCGCGTCTTTTGCGGAAATGGGTGGGAAAGCGATCTCACTGTTTTCTTGCCGGATCAATAGCTGCTTGCAAAATTCAATAAGGGTTTGCAGATCATATCCCTTCAGCAGCGCACGATGAACAAAGAGGGGAGTGCGCTCCAGCCTGCATAAACAACCAAAAGCACCCCTCCCCCCCCCCGCCTACCCCTAGGGGGTATGCGATTTGCGCTTGACCCACTGAAATCGTGCAGGTAAATTTACACGGAAGGCAATTTTGCAAGTAGCTCCTACTTCTTGGATTTCCAGGTGGCCAGCTTCCAGGCCTTGACCCGGTACTGGCCCTCGTCGTCATTCAGACAGCGCAACGGACGATATACTGACATTTGACCGTGACGCAGTTCATGCAAAGGAAGCCATGGAGTTTGAATCGGAATTTGAGCGCAATCTTTTCGATCAGCGCAAGGAAACACTAGAGAATATCGTCAAGCTGGGCCAGGCGGCCTATCCCAACCAGTTCCAGGCCACGCACACCGTTCCCGATATACGCGCCAAGTGGGGCGAAACGCAGGCCGAGGCGTTGGAAGCCCCGCGGGTCATAGTGGCCGTCGCCGGGCGCATCATGGCCATCCGCGCGCAGGGCAAGGCCGGCTTCGCCACCCTCCAGCAGGGAGGCCAGCGGCTACAGATTTACGTCCGCAAGGACGCCGTCGGCGACGAGGGCTTCGCGCTCTATAAATTGCTCGACATCGGCGACCACATCGGCGTCAGCGGCTACCTTTTCCGCACGCGCACCGGCGAGCTGACCGTCCACGTTGAAACACTGACCTTCCTGGCGAAGGCCATGCTGGCCTTGCCGGAGAAGTTTCATGGCCTCGCCGACGTCGAGCTGCGCTACCGCCAGCGCTATGTGGATCTGTTCGCCAACCTGGAAGCCCGCGAGGTCTTCGTCAAGCGCTCCAAGACGCTGAAAGCCGTCCGCCAATTCTTCGACGAGCACGGCTACATGGAAGTGGAAACGCCGATGTTGCAGCAAATCGCCGGCGGCGCGGCGGCCAAGCCCTTCATCACCCACCACAACGCGCTCGATATGGACCTCTATCTGCGCATCGCCCCGGAGCTGAATCTGAAGCGGCTGGTCGTTGGCGGCCTGGACCGCGTCTACGAGATCAATCGCAACTTCCGCAACGAGGGAATCGACACCCAACACAGTCCCGAGTTCACGATGATCGAGTTCTATCAGGCCTACGCGAACTACAAGGACATGATGGACCTGACCGAGGAGCTGGTCGCGTTTGTGGCAAAGAAAGTGAACGGAACCGCGATCACGAACTTCGATGGCGTGGAAATTGATCTGGGCAAGTGGGAACGGCTGACGATGCGAGAAGCGATTGTTAAGTGGTGGCCGCAAGGTCTCTATCCAGTTCCGAAGGCTGAAAACTTATCTACCGCTGAGGGATTTGAGGAATTCGTGGTCTCGCTCCAGCAGCATTTCAAAAAGATCGCAGAGCAATCGAAAGAAGAGCTGGACGCAATAGTAGAGTCGATTCGTGCCCGCATTGGAAAGTCAGAAGAGAATCTCTCGACGCAGATGGCGCTCCTTCTTGCAACTGCGGACGAGGAAAGCGAGGCTAAGTCTCTCTCCGAACAATCGAGAGTCGCCGACACAAACAGTTGGGGCCTCAAAGAGGCGTTAGAGAACTATAGCGGAAAGGTCTTCGCCACAGTCTTTGAGATGCTGGCCGAAGAGCACCTCATTCAGCCCACCATCATCTACGACTACCCTACCGTTGTTTCACCGCTTTCCAAGCAAGACCCCAAGAATCCGGATTGGGTCGAGCGCTTCGAGTTTTATTGCGGCGGCTTCGAGCTGGGCAACGCCTTCAGCGAGTTGAACGATCCGGTCGAGCAGCACAAGCGCTTCGAGCAGCAACTGGCCGCGCGCGCTGAGGGCGACGACGAGGCGCATCAGATGGACGAGGATTACGTCCGCGCGCTCTCCTACGGCTTGCCTCCGACCGGCGGAGAGGGCATGGGCATTGACCGGCTGGTGATGCTGCTGACCGGCTCCAAGTCCATCCGCGACGTGATTCTCTTCCCGCTGATGAGGCCGGAAAAGCAGCAGACAGCGAACAGCTAGCAGCTAACAGTTTTTTACTGACGGCTGTTAGCTGTATGCTGTCAGCTTGCTCAGGAGCGCGAATCAGCTTGAATATTTTATTCATCGGCGACATCTTCGGCAGCGCGGGGCGCAAGATCGTGCGCGAGCACATTGGCCATCTGCGCGAGACCCATGCCGTGGACCTGACCATCATCAACGCGGAAAACGCTGCCGGCGGATTTGGCCTGACCCCGCAAATCGCCGAGGAGATCTTCGATCTGGGCGCAGACGTTTTGACCACCGGCAATCACGCATGGGACAAGCGCGACCTGATCGACTATTTGAATTCAGCGCCTGCCGACAGCCAGGAGCGCCCGCGCCGTGTGCTGCGGCCAGCGAATTTTCAGCCCGGACTGCCCGGCTACGGCGTCTATGAGGGAACTACCCAGGGCGGCGTGGATTACGCCGTGATCGACCTGCAGGGCTGTGTCTTCATGAACACCACGAACGACCCCTTCCACACCGTGAACGCGCTCGTGGCCGGTGTCAAAGCCAAGGTCATCGTGGTGGACTTCCACGCCGAGGCAACCAGCGAGAAAGTTGCGATGGGCTGGTACCTGGATGGCCGCGTGACCGCCGTGCTGGGCACGCACACGCATATCCCCACCGCCGACGAGCGTGTACTGCCAGGTGGCACCGCCTACCAGACCGATGTGGGCATGAGCGGCCCTTACGACAGCGTGATCGGCGTCGAAAAGGAACTGGTGCTGCGCAAGTTCCTGACCGGAATGCCCGCCAAATTCGAGGCTGCCAAGGGAAACCCCAAGATTTGCGCCGCGCTAGTCACCTGCGATCCCGCTACCGGCCACGCCACGCGGATTCAGCGCATCATGCTGGGCGAGTAAGTACAGCGGGCAGCTAACAGCTTACAGCAGACAGTTTTTGATTGCTGACACGTGAACTGCATCGCCCATATTGACTGCTATCATTTCCGCTGTTCGCTGTTAGCTGTTTGCTGTTCGCTGTTTACTGGCCTCCCCTGGACCTCGGCCGGGGTCAGCGCAACAACCTTCTCTCTTGATTTCGAAACCGCCGAATGGGTGGCCTTCAGCAACTTCCCTTTGCTATCGAAGGTCATGGTCCACTCCATGGGCCGAGAAGATGCGGCTACATCGGTAAACCGGATCATGGCGCCCCCATGGGCAGGAATGGCCAACATGCCTGGCGGGGAGGCGGGGAGCTTCTGGATCTCGGAGACTTCCGGTGGCCCGATCTGGGGATGCGCTCCCGCCAGGGCGGCGTAGCATAGCCCCGTCGCCAACCATTCAGGGGCTTTTTCCGGGTGCTCTTCGGCACGAATCTGGTTGAAGACCGAAATGGTCAGCGCATTGATGGGCGCGGGCGAGAAGAGCGAGTACCCACTGCGCAGGATGGGGATAATGCGCACGCTTCCATTGTTGCCGCGCGGAATCGACGCCGAAAACACGCTCGCGCCGCCCGTGCCGTTGTTGCGCGTGAACTGCAAAAAAAGGTGATTGGGCAGCGCCGAGCAGACGATCTGCTGGTAGTTCCACTTGCCCTCGTTGAACTCCAAACCGGCAAATCCGGCACGCTCGCCGATTGAAGATTCAGCGTCCGACGCCAGATCGCGATCCTGCGGCGTCATCTTGTCATAAGAGCGGAATTCGAGTGCGAGGGCAGCTTCAGAAGTCTCTCTGGCAAGAGCAAAAGGCGCGGGGCGCGGGGCAGCCTTGCTTACCTGCCGAGGCTGTGGCGTAGAGGCATTCTGTACCGTCTGAGCTTTGACAGGAGCGCAGGCGACTGCGATGGCGGCAAAGGCCAGGACGAGGGAGAAAATTCTGGATTGTTCCATGATCCCCACTAGCCTATCACTGCCTGGATGTAGTTTCGGCTGGAAGTTGCGAAGCTACAAAAAGGGCAGCCTGATAGAGGCTGCCCTTGATGGCCCAGGAGGAGGGGATGGCGCACCTGGCCCTTGCGGGGGCCGGTACGATCAACAAATCAGGCGAATCCGCCGTTTACTTTGCTGCCGCCTTGTGTCCGGCTGCCGGCTTGTGCGCCGGAGCAGCAGGCTTCTTCACCGCGGCTTCGATTTCTCCGTCACGCAGCACGATCTGCGCGGATTGCGCTGTCTTGTCCGTGGCTGGAATCTGCGTGTAGGAACTATACGTTCCCACCAGCGCGGTCGCGGGCGGAATCCCAAAGACTACCCCAGCCGCCGGAATTTCCTTTTCGGCCAAAGGCTTCTTCAGGTTGACGATGAAGTCGGGAGTCTTTGCATCCTTGGCGTCCTGCGTCACGGCAACCTTGACCACAGTGGCGCTGGCTTCAATGACAACTCCCGGGACCGGCGTGACCTGGTCCTTCAGAACGGCCCAGAGCTTGTCGGCATCTTCCTTTGTGCCTGCGGCCAGAATGAACTCCTTATCGCCCAGGTTCAGCGTCTTCAGGTCGGAGGTGGTCAGGATAATCTCGTGAATCTGCTCAGCCGGCGTTTTGGCCTGGTCGATCTTCAGTGTTCCCGGAGGGAAGGTCGTGAGAGCTGCCTGAGCCTTGATGTCATCCAGGCCCTTCAGGTCGCCGTGGTATTTGTTGTAGTAATACTCGAGTTGCTTTTCAATGCCAGCCTTGTAGGATGCGGGGGCAAAGTCCCATGCGCGAGCATAGAACCAGATCGCCTTCACCAAGTCCTTGGCGCCGGGCTGTGCATACGCCTGGGCGAGAAAAAGCGTGTCCTTCAGTCCCACGGTCTTGCTCTGATCATCCGTGTAAAGCATCAACTCCGCCGTATACTCGGTGACCGCCCCGCTGAAGTCCTTCTTGGAGACCGCGTCGTCAAATGCAATGGCCGAATGGAAGACCGGATAGGTCCCGCCGATCAGCTTCTTCCAGTCGGCGTCGGAGGTGCCGACCGGCTTGGCGGCAAGCAGGCCCTTGTGGGCGAGCGCCGCGGCATCATCGCAGGTCTGCGCGTCAGACGTCTTGGCGCACTGGCCGATCTTGATGAGAACCGAATAGTAGATGGCCTTCATGTTGTTGGGGTCAGCCTGAAGCAGGCGGCTGGCCGCGCTGAGCGCCTTATCGGCATCGCCCAAGCCGCCCTGTTGCGGGGGCAGGAAGTAGGCATCGACCAGCAGATCAAGAGCCGCATTTTTGACGACGCTCTGCGGATAAGTCGTCAAGAAGCTCTCCAGAGCCGCAGCCTTGGCCTTTGCGTCGGCCTGTGTGGAGGCCGTCTGATAAGCGTTGAACTCTGCCGGATCCTTGATGGTGATCGAATCCTGGGCACGCAGCATGGGCGCAACAGCAAGGCTGATGCCCGCCAATGCCATCACAGATGCTAAGACTAACTTCTTCATTCAGTGCTCCTGGGAATTGCCAAAATGGAAATCAATGCTCTTACGCTCGCTCCCGCAATTCTCAACCGCTTTTCGCCGCGGCTAAAGACAGGGGGCAACGGCTAAATGGTACCACGGTTCCATTGTGGTGTTGGATGGATTATAGAAAGCCCCGCCTTCCGTGACAAGCGGAGTTTAGCGAAAAAAAGTTTTCTCCCATCAAAGCGCCTCGGCTCACCCCGGAAAGGGTGCGCTGGACCGCTTCCCTTGCCCGCTGTCGCCGGGCTTGCTTCTGCTTCAGGCTCCTTTGCCGCCTTCATTGCAGCAGGCGCACCAGTTCAGCCTGTTCGGCCAGAAAGGCGTCGTGGCCGTGGGCGCTGGTCATTTCCCGGTAATCCACCTGAACTCCGGCCGCGCGAATGGTAAAGGCAAAGTCGCGCACCGCCTGGGGCGGAAACAGCCAATCGGAGCTGATGCCGACAAAGCAGAGCCGGGCGCGAATCCCTCCAAAAGCCTCCTCCGGCGAGCTATGCCCGCGCTGCGGATCCCAGGTGTCCATGGTGCGCATGATGGCCAGATAGGAGTTGGCGTCGAACCGGTCGATGAAGCGCTCCCCCTGGTAATCCAGGTAGCCGGCAATATCGAAGCGCCCGCCGATCAGGCCGCCGCCCTGGCTGTCCAGGCTCCACGGATCTTCCCCGACGCGGTTCGGCCTGCGGCCATAGCGCTCGTCGAACAGCTCCGCCGACTTGTAGCTGATCATGCCGATTTGCCGGGCCAGCGATACCCCCTGTCGTGGAGGGCGCTGCGGCAGATAGCGGCCGAGAGCCCACGCCGGGTCGTGCATAATGGCCTGGCGCTGCAAGTGGTTGAGCGCCAGCCCCATGGCTGAAAGCGGCGTCACTCCAATCACGACCGCGCGCTCTACGCGCTTTGAGTCGTAGATGGCCCAATCCAGGGCCTGCATGCCGCCAATGGAACTGCCCAGAACCAGCCTGAGCCGCCGGATGCCCAGCGAATCCAGCAACCTGGACTGTGCGCGCACGTTGTCGCGGATGGAAACCAGCGGAAAGTCCGGCCCGTAGATTTCGCCAGTTTCGGGGTCCACCGAGCCGGGGCCCGTCGAGCCGTAGCAGGAGCCCAGCATGTTGATGCAGATCACAAAGTCATGTTCCAGCGAGAGAACCGCGCCGGGCGCGAAGATTTCCGGCCACCAAGCGCCCACCAGCGCCGAGCCGGTCAGCGCATGGCAAACCAGCACGGCGTTGTCCTTGGCCGCGTTCAGCCGGCCATACACTGCATAATGCAGCGTAATGCCGGCCATGGCGCGGCCGCAGTCCAGCAGCAAGGGCTCGTCGAGCACAAAATCGCCCTCGTAGGTGGGATCGAGAAAAGACTTTGCCGGTGGCGAGATTCCGGTTCCGGCTCGGATTTCAGTCATAGTTCTCATTGTGCAACATGACCCTCAGTCAGTGCTTACGCCTTGAAAACCTCACCGTTGGCGACCGTGATCGCCTGGTCCAGATCGGCGATAATATCGCGGATATCCTCGATGCCCACCGACAGCCGCACCAGCTCGGGAGTAATGCCGGTCCACGCCTGCTCCTCGACCGAAAGCTGCTCATGCGTGGTCGAAGCCGGATGGATCACGAGCGACTTCACGTCGCCGATGTTGGCCAGCAGCGAGAAGACCGGCAGCGAGTTCAGCGTGTCGATCAGCTTCCTGCCCGCATCCAGGCCGCCCTTGATGCCAAAGGTGACCAGGCCGCTCTGCCCATCGGGCAGATACTTCAGCGCCCGCTTGTGATACTTGCTGGACTCCAGGCCGGGATAGTTGACCCAGGTCACGCCCGGATGCTTTTCCAGATGCTTGGCCACGGCCAGCGCATTCTCAGAGTGCCGCTGCAAGCGCAGGTGCAGCGTCTCAATGCCTTGCAGCACAATCCAGGAGCTGAAGGGCGAAAGCGTGGCGCCAGTGTTGCGCAATCCCTGAACACGCGCCTTGTAGATGAACGCCAGCGGGCCAAAGACGGCTTTAGTATAAGAAAGCCCGTGGTAAGAGGGATCAGGATCCGTGAAGTTCTTGAAACGTCCCGAAGCTTCCCAGTCGAACTTGCCCGAATCCACGATTACGCCGGCAATCACGCTGCCGTGGCCGCTCAGGTATTTGGTGGCCGAGTTAACCACAATGTCCGCGCCCCACTCGATGGGCCGCACCAGCGCCGGCGAAACCGCCGTGTTGTCGATCACCAGCGGCAGTTTGTGGTCATGCGCAATCTTGGCCAGCGTTTCGATATCCGAAACATCCAGCTTTGGATTGCCCAGCGTCTCGGTATAAAGAGCCTTGGTCTTGTCGTTGATGGCCGCGGCCAAGCCATTGAAGTCATCCGCATCGACAAAATGCACCTTGACGTTCGACCGCCTAGGAAGGGTATGGGCCAGCAGAGAGTACGTGCCGCCATAAAGCGAAGTCGTGGAAACGATCTCGTCTCCAGCATCGGCCAGCGTGCTCAGAGTCAGGTCCTCGGCCGCCAGCCCTGAGGCCACGGCCAGCGCCGCCGCGCCGCCTTCCAGAGCCGCCACCCGCTGCTCCAGCACATCGGAGGTGGGGTTCATGATGCGGGAATAGATGTAACCAGGCTCCTGCAGGCCGAAAAGCCGTCCGGCATGAGCGGCGTCATGAAAAACATAAGAAGAGGTCTGGAAGATCGGCGTGGATGCGGCTCCCGTGGTGGGGTCGGGCACTTGGCCTGCGTGAACGGCAAGGGTGGCTAACTGCTGCTTTTTCTCTTCGGACATTACTGGGCTCCTTCTGGCTCATGTGTTTTTGGTTTATGAACGCGGACTGGGCGGGATACGGGCTGCTCCAATACGCAAAACGGCCCGAATCCTCTTCGGACCCGGGCCGCCTGGCTTCTAGATCGGTTGCGCCTAGCGCATCTGCCTCTCGGAAACCAAACGGACGGGTCCGCACTCCATGCACATACACATACACATGGCCATGGCCCCGATTCCGTAATTCCTTGAGTGCAACATGAAAGCAGTATCGAGGAAAGGCCGGGTGCATGTCAAATAACGAAATGGAGACAGGCTGCTCTCCCGCATTTCAGGCCAACCAACACGCCGGTCAGCGCAACGGTGAGGTTGATCGATGTAAAGGTTCTTCTGAGCCGGACATGCGCGGCCTTCCGCTTCGGGTACATCTGTTCTATTCTCGGTCGAATTGCATCAGAAGGGGCCGCGGGGTGCAACCCTTTCTGATGCGGTAACACCTCTTTCGCGATTGACGCGAGCTACTTGATTGCTGTCACAATAATGGATGTTCCCTGCAGGTTCCCCTGAACCTGCACCTTTTTTCCTGCGAAGGGCGCAATGAGGCCCTTCTTGGCGCTGAGCGTATAGACCTTGTCACCCGAGACCAGGACGTAGCTTGCCCCTTCCTTGACGCAATCTTCGGTGCACTGGGCATCGGTCTTGCCAGCCATCATGTGCTTCTTCGCGCACATCGAGTCGCTGATAACTCCGGTGAAAGATTGTGCAGCCGCGTTGGCGAGTTGCAAAGCAGGCATGAGCAAAGCCAGCAGCAGGACCGCGCTGAGGATTCTATGAGTCTTCATTGTTTTTCTCCTTGAGAGCTTGGTGGTTGACTTGCAGGTTTAAGTCGTGCGCAGAGCAGGCTGAACTCCGCACGGAAAATCAGGATGAAAGGTTGGTCTCAGTCGCCTGCATCAAGCGTTTCTGAGCCGGCTTGACCTCCCAATTCCATTTCCAGATGGCAAAGATGGGGGGATAAACCACCAACTCCATCAGGAATGAAGTGAGAATGCCGCCCAACATCGGCGCGGCAATGCGTTTCATTACATCTGCGCCCGTGCCTGCCGACCACATGATGGGCAGCAATCCGAAGACCATGCAGGCAACCGTCATCACCTTGGGGCGCAGCCGCTTTACCGCGCCATGCACGATTGCCTCGCGCAGATCATCCCATCCGTGAATACCGCCATTCTGAAGTGCTTCGTTATAGGCCAGGTCCAGATAGAGCAGCATGAAGACGGCGGTTTCCGCATCGACGCCGAGCAGCGCGATCAGGCCAACCCACACGGCGATGCTCATGTTGTAGTGCAGCAGATAGAGCATCCACACCGCGCCGATTGCCGAGAAAGGTACGGCCAGCAGGATAATCGCGGTCTTTACCGCCGAGCCAGTATTGAAGTAGAGCAGCAGCAGCACAATAGAGAGCGTGATCGGCACCACTAGCTTCAGCCGTTCCGCCACTCTTTGCATGAATTCGTATTGTCCGCTCCAGATAAGCTGGTAACCGGTCGGAGCCTTCACATTCTCGGCGACGGCCTTCTTTGCATCCTTCAGATAACTGCCAATATCGCGCCCTGTAACATCGACGTAAACATAGCCGCTCAGCCGGCCGTTTTCGTCGCGAATCATTCCCGGACCGCTCTTCATGCGAATATCGGCAATCTCGCCGAGCGGGATCTGCGCTCCGGAGGGAGTGGCCACCAGCACGCGCCGCAGAGAGTCAATGTCGCTGCGATAGTCGCGCAGATAGCGCACATTGACCGTATAGCGCTCCCGGCCCTCGATGGTTGTGGTCATCGCGTCGCCGCCAATTGCCGACGTCACAACATTCTCCGCATCGTCAATCGTCAGCCCATAGCGAGCCAACTGATCGCGCTTGAGATCGAAGTCGAGAAAGAATCCGCCGCTGGTGCGTTCGGCAAAAGCGCTGGCAGTGCCAGGCACATTCTTCAAAGCATTTTCGATCTGCGCGCCGATCTGCTGGATCTGATCGAGATCGGCCCCTTGCACTTTGATGCCGAGCGGAGTGCGAATGCCGGTGGAAAGCATATCGGTGCGCGCTTTGATGGGCATCGTCCAGGCGTTCGAGACGCCGGGAATCTGCAAGGCCTCATTCATTCCTCCCGGACCGTAAATCAGCTCTTGCGTGCTGATGTGGTCGGGCCAGATCGTTCGCAACGCGGGCCAGCTCCATCGCGGCATTCGCTTCGTGTACCAGCGCTCCAGCCTGGGCCATTGATCTTGCGTCTTGAGCACGACGGTCGTTTCCATCATCGAGTAGGGCGCGGGATCTGTGGCGCTCTCGGCCCGTCCCGCCTTGCCGAAGACTCTCTCCACTTCGGGAAAGCCGCTCAGTATCTTGTCTTGCTCTTCGAGCAGCCGCGTCGCCTCGGCGACCGAGATGCCAGGCAGCGTCGAGGGCATATAGAGCAGCGTTCCTTCATCGAGCGACGGCATGAACTCCGAGCCAAGCTTGAAGTAGACCGGGATGGTGAGGGCCATCGCCAGCAGCGCCAAAGAGACCGTGAGCAAGCGATGATCGAGAACGAATTCAACCACCGGATGATAGAGCTTCATCATTGGGCGGCTGATGGGATGCTCTTCCTCGCTGTGGATCTTGCCGACATAGACCGCGTTGACGATTCTGGCCAGCCAGCGCGGGCGGAAGTGAAGCTCGTCGATGTGCGAAAAAAGAATGCGGAGCAGTGCTGGCGCCAGCGTAATTGAGAGCAGCGCGGCAATCGCCATGGAGAAGTTCTTGGTGAAGGCGAGCGGCTTGAAAAGGCGGCCCTCCTGCCCTTCGAGGGTGAAGACGGGAATAAAGCCCACCGCAATGACCAGCAGCGCAAAGAAGCTCGGCCCGGCGACCTCCTTCACAGCTGCCAGCACAACGGCATGGGAAGGACCTGGCCGGCCTGCCGCCTGCCACTGCTCCAGCTTTTTGTGTGTCTGCTCGACGAGGACAATGGAAGCATCGACGAGCGCTCCTATGGCTACAGCGATGCCGCCCAGAGACATGATGTTGGCCGTCATTCCCGACAGTTGTATGGGAATGAAAGCCAGAATCACCGTGACGGGAATAATCACGATCGGAACCAGCGCGCTGCGCAAGTGCCAGAGAAAGATCAGTACGATGATGCTGACAATGACCAGTTCTTCAATCAACGTGTGCTTCAGATTCTCAACCGCGCGATCGATCAGTTCCGAGCGATCATAAGTAGGAACGATTTTTACGCCGGCGGGCTGCGTCGGTTCAATCTCCTTGATCTTCTCCTTGGTTCGTTCAATCACCTTCTCGGCGTTCTCGCCGAAGCGCATGATGACGACACCGCCTACCGCCTCGCCTTTGCCGTCGAGGTCGGCAACGCCGCGGCGCAGATCGGGTCCAAAGGCGACGGTGGCTACGTCGCGCACCAACACCGGCGTACCAGTCTGCGCATTGTAAGAGACGACGATATTGTTGATGTCGTCGATGGAGCGAATATAGCCGCGCCCACGCACCATATATTCGCGCCCGGTGAACTCGACCAGCCGTCCTCCCACATCGTTGTTCGATTTCTGCACGGCGTCACTGACGGTTTGGATGGGAATTCTGTAGGCGAGCAATTTGTTTGGATCGACGTTCACCTGATACTGGCGCACGAAACCGCCCACGGGCGCAACCTCGGCCACGCCAGGAACCGTTTGCAGCGCATAGCGCATATACCAGTCCTGATAGGAACGCAGTTGCTCGATGCTGTAACGGCCAGTGGTATCGACCAGCGCATACTGATAGATCCATCCCACAGCGGTGACGTCCTTGGCCAGTTCGACGCTCACGCCCTTGGGCAGCCTCTGCGTGATCGCATTCATGTACTCCAGCGTGCGCGAGCGCGCCCAATAAATGTCGGTGCCTTCGTCGAAGACGATATAGATGTAGGAGTATCCAAAGTCGGAGTAAGCGCGCACGTCCTTGACCTTGGGCAATCCCAGCAAGGCCGAGGCGATGGGGTAAGCGACCTGATCTTCCATGATTTCCGGGCTGCGATCCCACTTGGCGTAGACGATCACCTGCGTTTCGGAGAGGTCGGGAATTGCATCCAGCCTGGTTTCGCGCATGGAGCGCCAGCCGAGCAGAATGGCAACCACCGCGAGCAGCAGGACCAGGTATCTGTTCTTGTCGCTGAATTCGATGATTCTGTTAATCATGACGCCTCTCCTCAGTGCTGTGCAGGGTTCTGCGCGCCTTTGAGGCGGCTCTCGGAATCAATGAGGAAGTTTCCTGAAGTCACGACAGTTTCGCCCGCCTTCAATCCGGAAAGAATCACAACCTGATCGTCAACTGTGGGGCCCAGAGTAACCTTGCGCGGCACAAAGACGCCTCCGCCCTGCTCCACAAAAACCTGCTGCTCTGTGCCGGAATCAACCACGGCCTCGCGCGGCACCGCGATCTGCGTGCCGTAATTCACATGCACCTCTGCGTCGGCGAACATTTGCGGCTTGAGAATGTAGCCGGAATTAGCCAACTGCACGCGAACCTTGACGGTGCGCGTTTGCGGATCGACCGTGGGATAGATGAAGGAGATATTTCCCGAGTAAGTCTTGCCGGGATAGTAACTCAAAGCAAAAGTAACGCGCTGGCCAACGCGAACATAGGGTACTTCGTTTTCATAAATGTCGGCCAGAGCCCAGACACTCGACAGATCGGAGATTGTATAGATCTCGGTGTCAGGCGTGATCGAAGCCTGCGGATAGGCCTTGCGATCAGTGACGAATCCGCTGACCGGCGAAGAGACCGTAAGCGTGTGGATGGCCTTGCCGCTTTGATCGATCTGACGGATCTGCTCCTCGGTAATATCCCAATAGCGAAGCCGCTGGCGCGCGGATTCAAGCAGGGATTGCGCGCCTTGCGCGATCTCTTTGAAGGGCGCGCTGCCCAGCGTTCTGTCGCCGCGCTTGGCAATCAAATACTCATCTTCAGTGGCCACCAGATCCGGACTGTAAAAGGTGAAGAGCGGCTGCCCCTTGCGTACGAACTGGGCAATGGAACTGACATAAACTCGATCAATGAATCCTGAAACCTTCACGTGCACGTGAGAGATTCTGTTTTCATCGGCGACGATCTCGGCGGTGGTATGAACCTCGCGAGCCAGGGCCTTGCGCTCCACCAATGCGGTGCGCACTCCGGCCAGGGTTTGCTTCTCTATGGGTACGACGATTGCGCCCTGCGGCAGTTGAGCCGGGGAAGTTGCGGCGCTCGACTGGGGCTGCGACGCGGCCATCATCGGCACAAGATCCATGCCATCCGGAGCCTTGCCAGGCTTGTTGTAGTGATTCTGCGGATTCATCGCATCGTACCAATAGAGGACGTTGCTCTTCGCTGAGGCATGTTGCGCCGCACGCTGCGCAAATGGCCAGCGATGCGTGGCGGCAAGATAGACCGCTCCCAATGCGATACCGAGCAGCACCAGGACAATTCCCTTCTTGATGAGGCCAACAGAGCGGCTTCCTTGATCTGTGGGTGCATTCTGATGCATGGTCACTTCTCCTTCGGGACGAGCTGTATGGCAGGCTCAGTGGCGCCTGGAAGGCCTTGGTCAAGCTCTCCCGTCAGGCTCTCAATGCGAGCCAGGGCGGTTTGATAGTCTGCTAGCTGGCGATAATAGTCGGTCTCATAATCGAGCAGAGTGGTGATGTTCTCGATGACCGGCTGAATGGCGATTTTGCCGGTTTGATACGATGCCATCGACGACTCCAGCGCCAGTGAGCTCTGCGGAACCACGCCCTTTGAATAGAGGCTCATCAGCTTTTCCGCCGCCTTGGCCGTCACGTACTGCTGCCGCACGGCGAGGCGAACTTGATTCAAGCGCCCATCGCGCGTCTTTTCGGCGCTGATCAGGTTCTCGCTCGCCTCGCTGATTGCCTGACGCTGCTTCGATTTGTAAAAGACGGGCAGGTTTACGCTGAAGGTGAGTCCGTTCATATCCGGCTGATCCGCGCGCTGCTGAAACATATAGCTGACGCCAAGATCGGGGCGGATCTGCTTCTCGGCCAGCGTCACGGCCAGCCGGTTGCGTTCGATCTGCTTTTGATCGCCTTCGGCATCGGCATCGTTTTCCGCGGCAAGCGCGTAGAGCTGATCGAGCGAAGAGGTCATTGCAACTGGCTGAGCTTCTTCGGCGGGCGGCAGAGGCGACTCGGGAGCGCGCTGCATCTGCGCATTGAGTTGGGCCTGCGCCGCGGAGCGCTGCGCCTCCAGCACAATGATCTTCTCCAGCATCAGCGAAACCTCGACCTGGGCGCGCAGCACATCGGGTTGCGTGGCCTTGCCCGCGCGATACTGGGCTGCGGCAATCTGCGCCAGCTCCTCAAGCGTCGTCTTGTTACGATTGGCGGTTTGCAGGGCTTTGCCGTCGTAGAAGTATTCGTAATAGGCGGCCTTGACTTCGGCCGTGATGCGGCGGCGAATCGCCTCATAATTGGCTTGCGCAGCTTCCACATCCTTGCCCGCAATGGCCCCTTGCAGCTTCCTTTTGCCGGGATAGGGAAATTGCTCAGAGACCGTCACGCCACGATAACTGGACGCATCGCGCGCCATGACGCTGAAGGGCGCTGGATTGCCCGCCCATCCCACTGCAACCGTCGGATCGGGCAGGGCTTCGGCTGGGGCAATGCGATGCTGCAGCGCCTTGATCGCGTGCCAGGCGCTTTCCGCCTCCGGGCTTTTTTCGAGCGCTTCGCGAACTACATCGTCCAGACGAAGCACCTGCGCATCAGCAGGGATCCGATTGCCGTCTGCTGGCGGCGCGGCGTTGCCTTGCTGCGCCAGTCCCGGCGTTGCCAAATATGCCGCCAATAGGACGTATAGCCATGTATATTTCATGGTTTGCTCCTCGATTGATTAGAGAAAGGGGCAGCGGATCCCTTGCGGGAGCCGCAGTTTTTCTATCGAGAGAGCGATCAGATCTGGAAAGTGCAGAGGACGGACTGGGAGTTGCAACTGAAGGCACGAAGAGGCGGCGTTCGATAACCCTCCGGCACAAATTGCGCAAGATCGGGCAGAAGCAATGCGAAATCCACCGAGGATGCAACTGGCGCCGCGAGTTTCTGCGCCCGCTGGATCATCACCGGCGCCGATACTTCACGGGTTGCAAGGCAGTTGCACTGGGGCGCGGAAGACTCCATCGGAGTCAGGGCGAACACCATCGCCGCCGGCGCATTCATCGCCGATTTGCCCATCCTCATGCCCTTACAGCACTTTGCACCGTGATTCGCGGAGCGGCTGATCCCAGCGCATGGGATCTCCGCGAGCACAGGAAGCGCCCACAGCAGGATGCTGAGTGCCAAGGCGACGGATTTGGTGAACGATCTCATTGCCGTAATGTAGATTCTATCGCAAATTGCTCCGTAAAAAGCAAACGTGATCTATCTCACATCATAGCGCACCATATTTCAGATGTTGCATCCGTGATCTTTGAAATGAAAAATGCGGCCAGCCGAATATCAGTCTCTCGCTCCTGCAATCACATTCATGCAGCCGATTATCAATGCATTTGTGCGATGAGCAGATCCGGCTGGAAGCGCGTTTGGTCTCTCTGGCAAAACCACGCCATCCACGGAGTATCCCGCGTGGCGCGCCTGGATGATCACGTTGCAGGCGATAGAGGCCGGCTCCGGCGAGGCATACCGGCCAAAGCACCGGCATCGCGATGCAAACGATGCCGAGGCAGAGAACAAATGCCTGTGGCTGGATCTACACCGGGGCGAGTACCATGATCTCCTTCTCGAGTTGTCCCGCCTTCGCGCGATTTTCGAGTTTGATTAAAAGAGCGGGTGTAATTTCCTGAGCTTTGGCCACTAGCAACATGCCCTCCTTGGTTCTAATCTCCTCTTCCACGATCATCCCAACCGCCAGTTTCAAAGAAGAGACCTTGCGCAACGCCTTCCTGGCGATAGGAGGCACGATGTCTTCCAGACCGTCGATGAGATCCTGTCCAAATTCACTGCGCCGGATCTGAAGGAGGCCAATGGCATCCTCAATCGATAGCTGTTTCATCCTGAGGTCGTCAAAAGCAAGCGCGAGCTTCAGGATCTTTGCCCCGAGCACAATGTCTTGCGCGGATGGTTCCGGTACCCCTGGGACAACGTCTGGGATTTTCTTGGTGAGTTGTTGGCCGATCATCCAGGCGATGGGTTCGAGCCTTGGAATGCACGCTAGAAGATCCATCCCGGCTTGAGGATGAGCATTGAACCGGGCCTGGTCTTCAGGCGACATTTTGGTGTCAGTATAGGCTTGTTGTATGAGATCGTTATCCAGAGTGATGCAGCCAAGCTGAGATAATGTAGCCGCCGCATCGAAGCGCCAGGTAGAGGTCAAGTTGAACTTGAGAACGAGTTGGTGGACATAGTGCGCGATGCGCCTGGATTTTCCGAAGGCCTCTGGACTGGCAGCGCTCAAAACATCTGTCAGGACCTTGATGCATCCCATCACCGTCTTTTCGAGAAGTTCTTTTTCAATCCTGACCAAACGGTACTGTTCTATCCCGGTGGTCACAGCCTTGACCAGAATCTCCTTTTCACATGGCTTTGTGAGAAAGCGGAAGATGTTGCCTTGGTTGACCGCATCCATCGCGGCGTTTAGATCCGCGTAACCGGTGAGCAGCATTCTCACTGTATCGGGTGCCTTCTGCCGTACCTGCGAAAGGAATTGCGCGCCGTTCATGCCTGGCATTCGCATATCGGAGATAACGACGGCGTATGGGCCATTTCCCCGGATCGAAGCCAATCCCTGTTCCCCACCCAAAGCTATGCTCACCTCGAACTCCCGGTGCAACAATCGCTCGTAGCCGTTCAGTACCGCAACCTCGTCATCTACGAAGAGAATCTTGTCCATCAAGTGCTCCATGAGCTAGAAACGCATGTGCCTCTATCGGCATATTGTCTCCAAGCGACGAAGTCCTTGGGCTAAGTGCTTCCAGGGCCTGCGAATACTACCTGGGCCGAAGGCGTTGCGAACGAATTCCGTGCGCATCAGTCCGAACCCGTGAATTGTGGTGGTTTCACTCTTCAGCGCAGCGCCGCACAATTGTGTGCCTGAAAGCCTGCTGCGAATTCGGCTCTGACAGCGAATCCAACTCTTCGACGCCTTCGCGCGCCCCGTTCATGCACGGCCGCGATAGGGCAAACATGCAGCGGCCGCGCAAATCTGCCTGGCACAAGCGCACGCGACGAATCAGGCACTTACCGCATCTCCCCGCATGCGCCGCGACGCTGGCCTTGCCCAGGTCTTGAATCAGACTGAGGCTTATGCCGATATGACTCGTGATTTGGAGCAGAAGGCCCGATTGACAATCGCGCGTCAGCGGCGCTTGGCCTTCCACAATTGCATAGTCGATGCAACCATCTCCACGGTCTCGAATATGGGAACTCATTCGGCATTTCAAGCGTGGCCGAAAGGAAAACAAGCTATGCAGCGCAGTGTCCCTACGTTCCGGATTTCATTGTCCGGGTCGATGAAAAACAGCATGATTGTCACTGTGCTTGGCGTGATCGGGCTGCTGGCAACCATGCAGTGGACCGCATTTACGGTACGAAGTCACGTTCGGATATTATCCCAGTCTATCTATCCAGCGGCGCTCAAGAGTCAACGAGCAGGCGCCGCGTTCGGGAGAATGAATCGCGACTATAGCAACGCCGTTGTGATGAACGACAAAACAGAACTCACAGTTGCCAGCCGGGAGGCTGCGACGGTGCTGTCGTCGCTCGACAGCGCCGCCGCGTTCATGGCGTTCAACTCCGAGCGGCATCAGCAGATTGTCTCTCTGATTGGCCGTGCTACCCAATTGCGGACGCGGTCCGAGATCGGTTACACGGCGGCCATTGAGGCCGACAGCATTCCGCCAAAACAAGAAGAATTGGCGTATTTGTCGCACGAAAATAATGTGCTTGAGACCGCATTGGATGCGCTGCAGAGCGACTTGGCGGGCGACTTCAGGTCCGAACTTGCCTTGATCGACAGGCTGCTGATGATTCAGGGAATGCTCCAGGCTGTTGTACTCGTCGGTGTAATCGTCGCATTGTTCTTTACTGTCCGCTCGTTGATCAGCGCCACGGTTCGAGGACAGGAAGATGAAATACTTCGCGAGACCCATTTGGTGCAGGACGGCGAACGGAAGATGCTGCGCGCCCTTATCGACAACATCCCCGACTTCATGTATGTGAAAGACACCGAGAGCAGGTTCGTGGTGGCCAATTCTTATTTGGCGCGGGTAGTCGGAGTGCAGAGGCCGGAAGAGCTGCAAGGGAAAACCGATTTCGATTTCTACCCGCGCGAAATGGCCAACAGCTTCTATGAAAACGAGCAGAGCGTGGTTCGTTCAGGGCAGCCTCTCTACAATCACGAGGAAAAAAGACGTGACGAAGCAGGAAACGAGACCTACGTTCTTTCGACAAAAGTGCCGCTGCGAGATAGCAATGGCACGATAACCGGCATCGCAGGCGTAGGCCGGGACATAAGCGCGCGCAAAAAATCAGAGGACGCACTTCGCGAGGCCGAGCTGAAATATCGCGGAATTTTTGACAATGCCATCATCGGTATATTTCAGAGCTTGCCTGAAGGCCGCTTCCTAAGCGTGAACAACTCCATGGCCTCCACTTACGGTTACGATTCCCCGGAAGAGATGATCGCGAGCGTTACCGACATTCCCCGGCAGTTCTACGTCGTCCGCGAACGCCGCACAGAGTTCATGGATTCAGTTGGAAAACTAGGTGGAGTGCTGAACTTTGAGTGCGAGGCCTATCGCAAAGATGGAAGCAAGATATGGACCAACATGAGCGTTCGAGCCATTCGGCAAGACGGCGTTGTCGTCCGCTATGAAGGCATGTGCGAAGACATCACGGAACGTAACCTGCTGCGAGAGCAGCTTCTTCAGGCACAGAAGCTGGAATCGGTAGGCCAGCTTGCCGCCGGAATAGCACATGAGATCAATACGCCGACTCAATACATCGGGGACAACGTGCGCTTCTTGAAGGACGCTTTTCTGGACCTCAAGAACCTTGTGGCCAGCTATGAGCGGCTGTTGCAGGCGGCCCAGAACAGCACTCTGTCTGGCGATACGATCCAGGAAATCTCGGCTGCGGTGGAACAAGCCGACGCGGGCTATCTGCTGGATGAAATCCCCAAGGCCATCGATCAGACATTGGAAGGCATCACGCGCGTGTCAACCCTGGTAAGCGCCATGAAAGAGTTTTCTCATCCGGGCACGAAAGAAAAGGTACTGGTGGATTTGAACCACGCGATCAATAGCACGATTACCGTGGCGCGGAACGAGTGGAAATATGTGGCCGACATAGAGACCGATTTTGACCCGTCATTACCTTTGATCCCTTGCCAGGCTGGCGAATTCAACCAGGTGATTCTGAACCTGATCGTCAACGCGGCACATGCGATTGCCAACGTTGTTCGCGATGGAGGCTTCGAAAAGGGAAAGATCAAGATACAAACCAGGAACTGCCTGGAATGGGCCGAAATTCGAGTCCAGGATACGGGTTCGGGTATCCCGGAAGGAGTACGAACCCGGATCTTCGATCCATTCTTCACTACCAAGGAAATCGGCAAGGGAACCGGGCAGGGGTTGGCAATTGCACGCTCGGTCGTGGTCGATAAACACGGTGGAACCATTCACTTTGAAACGGAGACGGGTAAAGGCACGACCTTCGTGATTCATCTTCCTCACGATGGCAAGTCTCTTGCCACCAAGGCGGTGGCCGCGTGAAACGCATTCTGTTTGTGGATGATGATAGCAATATTCTCGACGGCATTCGGCGTCTGCTCCATACCGATCGAAAACGCTGGGACATGCAATTTGCAATCGGCGGCGAAGCGGCGCTGCGAGCCTGCGAGGCAGGCAGATTTGACGTTGTCATCTCCGACATGCGAATGCCTGGCATGGATGGAGCTACGCTGCTGGGCCTCATTCGGGACCGGTACCCGTCCACGGCGCGGCTTATTCTCTCCGGATATGCGGAAGAGAAGCTCGCGACTCGAGCCATTGGCGTGGCCTATCGCGTTCTCAGCAAACCGTGCAGAGGACCCGAACTGCAGGCAACGATCGAGCGTGTCTGCACCCTGCAAGACATTTTCTGCACTCCGGAAATCCGGCGCATCATTGGAACGATCGGTCAACTGCCCTCCCTTTCAAAGACATATGAGGCCTTGACTCGAGCGGTACATGACCCGGCTGCCTCCATGGCGAATGTGGCCGGCATCATTGAACAAGACGTCGCAATGTCGGCGAAGGTCTTGCAGCTCGTCAACAGCGGTTTCTTCGGGTTGGCGCAGAGGGTCACCAGTCTTCAGAGCGCTGTCGCCTTTTTGGGGATGGATACGATACAAAATCTGGCGCTGTCTTCCGATACCTTCAGCATTTTCAGACCGGACCCTCGCATTCCAAAAGCCTTTTGCGAAACCATGCAGCAGAGCTCTCGGCACGTAGCCCTTATCGCCCGCACGCTTCCGCTCGACAAAACAGTTTGCGACGTCACCGTCATGGCCGCGCTGCTCCATGATGTCGGAAAGCTGGTGCTGGCCAGCAAAATGCCTGATCAGTTCTGCGCTGCACTGTCACTTATGCAGGAGCGCGGCTGCGGTCAAGTCGAAGCCGAAGAGCAACTGCTTGGAATCTCGCATGCCGAGATAGGAGCATATCTATTAGGATTGTGGGGCATAAACAGTATGGCGGTTGAGGCGATTGCACACCATCACCATCCCACTCGCATTCCCCACTCCGGCATTGACATCTCCGTAGCCCTGTATGTTGCGAACCTGCTGGAGCACGAACTCGATGCTCACCCGAACGATCCGCAGGGAGCCGAACTCAGCGAGTCTGACCGGGCTTGCCTTGAGACGCTGGGGGTGTTGCAACAGTTCCCGGAATTCCGCGAACATGCGCTTGAAGCTGTCAACGAAAATGCGAATGCGGCAGATGGCTTGCTTTGAATATGTAACTTGCGGCGATTGTCAAAGCGCTCAAAGAATCGCACCGAAACGCAGAAAGGTTGGAAACGGACAGCCATCAAACCAAAATGGCCACCTTCAACGAGGCGGCCATTTCCTAATAAATCCTTTCTTTTGTTGGTGCCCGGAGGGGGAATTGAACCCCCACGGCCTTTCGGCCTGCGGATTTTAAGTCTGTTATTCGCTAAATTGCAGGGTGTTGCACAGTTTCGTGGGAGATAGCATAACTCATTTATATACAGCACATACGCGATGACTAGAGATTGCATGATGATGCATCGAAGTGAACAGAATCCCGGTACGAACAGGCACCAAAACATGCACCAAACTACTCTGCGAATTCCGCACAAATGTCCTTCTACCAAACTCACTGATTCTCAGTTCGAAAATACTCAGATCAGTAACCGGTAGTCGTAGGGCGCCGAGCCGTAGTGGCTCAGATATGTCCCGACTCTGGCGATCGCACTTGCAGAATCAAGACTAGCTGGCAAATGCGAGTAATAGTCGAAGTGATTCCAGTTCATCTTCGATAGTCCAAGAATCTCGCGTGAAACTACTTCGAGATCGGAGTCACCGCGGTATCTCTTTATCAAAAGTGGAGCAGGAATGCGGCGCTTCCCTTGGTAATACTTAAATCGCGCGTTCTGCACGCTGGGAGCATGTCCATGCACCCAGAGTAATGCCTCGTCATCTCCTAAAACGATGGCCGCCCCCCGAGGCATCGGGAACTTATCTATCGTGAGCTTGTCCCCATCCAGTCTTGAAGCCAGAAAACGAATCGAATCCTCAGTATTTATTTCGATTAGTTCGACATTATTCACACCCTCAAGACCTTGCGTCAGACCGTTCTGTTCCTCCCTGGTGAAGTGCGTGCGTTTATGAATCACGACGCGTTTCGGAAGCCGCATCCGAGCATCGAAGAATAGTTGGCGAATTGTCTCTCCAGTCCGGCGAGCATCATCAAGCGACATATAAGGATTTCTTCCGTGAATGATGGGATTCTCGATGCGACCAAGACGGAATTGCAGGCCTTCACCGCGCGCGCTGTATATGTGACTGCATCCGAGTAAAATGTGCTGATTGTTGAGCGCGTGTCCTTCCTGGCTGTACCCTATTCCTACAAATGCGCTGTCCTCATCTACGCAATCCAAGCGCCACGGCGTGCGCATCGCCTTCGCATACAACGCCAGCGAGAGCCACCACTTAACCCTGCAACTTGCAATCGGAACAACCGTCTTTTCCCGAAGGAACTGCGTACTTTGTCCTTTCTGTGCAGCGAATGCTTTGACGAAATCGTGTAGGTTGAAGTGCTCTCCGCCCTCGTCGACCAGCTCAAATGCTGACCAAGTCTTGGGTACGAAAATAGCTACGATTGCGCCTGGATTCAACCCGCGAATCCGGTCCAGCGCTGTGCAGATCGCACGTGCAATCTGCTTCGCACCTTCAAGCGATGATCCAGAGGGGCTCACCGTAAGATCTTGCCACAATGATTCCCCGGATCTCGCATGCACAAGCGGTAACGAAAAGCCTGCAGCGAAGCCGGGAAATGGTTGTAGATAGTCCCGCTCTGTCTGGTCCGGATCGCTTCGCTCGCTAAGTTGACAGAGAAATCGCTCCAAGGTACGCGCATGGGTTGCAGGGCAGATTGCCGCAACTTCCGCTGACGTGGAAACCCCAGTACTCGTGACGGAGTAATCCCAAGGTCGATTGTTCACAAGCCCGTGCAACGGGTTTGCATCCTTTGCTTCACCCTGCCCAGACTTCGAACTGAAAACGAGCTTGGCATCTTCTACAACAAAGCCACCAAAGGTCGAGAATCTTTGAAACTTCAGGTTGAGAGCCGGCCGGTTGGGTTGATACAAACCAGCATACAGTGGAATTTTTCCAATTAAAAAGTGCTGGCCTCCAGCATCGGGAATGTCCACGCCAGTAATCCGACTTGTCCAGTACTTCAGGTCCGCATCATATACATTGTTGTGCTGGTACCCGTAAACGGCGTTCCGTAACACCTTGGTCGCCTCTTCGCCTGCAGGCTCCCCTTGCATCGTTTTCGCAATGATTTCCGGGGTGAGCAATACACAGGACTTGCCTGCGAGTATCGCAAGACGGAACGACAACGCACGATGAATCGCAAAGCTCTGCCGATCGAATGATCTATTCTCGTAAGACTTCGGCTCCCACACCCTCCGACCATCCGTTTCTATCGCGCAACTCCGTGCTACGCTTAGCACCAATGCATGGCGCATTAGCGCCTGCATGTTTCTTGCATTTGCAAAGTCTTCTGTAGCTACAGGGACACTCACGGGTGCCCCTCGCAACAAACCTTCGAGCGCTTCTTGCGTCGCAGCTATTGGCGCAAGAAGTAGCGCTCCCGTTCGAAGTAGCTCCCAAGTGCCATCCACTTTGCTTAGCAGCTCGTTTAACCAATCACGTCTTGACACGTTGTCGGGAAAAGAGAAATCAACCTTGAGCGCCTCCGTTGGCATCGTCAATGGATACGCATTGCTCTTCACCAAACTCGTCGCTGCCTCTGATCGCGCCTGGAAATGACCTTTCCGTCCACTGTCTTTCGTCAAAGCCGCCATAATCTCTTTGGCGGCTTGCAACTCGGCGTTTTCCAAGAGGCGCAACGCTAGGAGTGTGTCGGGCATAGATTCGTGACGGAGCCTACAGCGTGGTCCGCAGGTTCTGTTTTAAATTCAAGGCATGGGCCAGAACTTCATTGCTGACACGGTCAACCAGACGCTAATGTTTCCACC